>Ga0308170_10002799_pt1 | contig 14696 bp, 15 predicted proteins | sample PhyBR2_2_FD_202136 | JGI IMG/M metagenome (GOLD analysis project Ga0308170, IMG submission 202136) | Phyllosphere microbial communities from UC Gill Tract Community Farm, Albany, California, United States - DLSLSB.R2 | ecosystem: Host-associated > Plants > Phyllosphere > Unclassified | place... | reverse complement strand
CCTGGCGCACGAATTGCGCAACCCGCTGGCGCCGATCCGCACCGGCCTCGATCTGCTGCGCATGGCGCCCGGCGATCCGAAAGCCGCCGTGCGCGTGCACGGCATGATGGACCGCCAACTGGGCCACCTGATCCACCTGGTGGACGACCTGCTCGACATCGCCCGCATCACGCGCGGCAAGATCGAGTTGAAGAAGGAGCCGGTGCTGCTGCGAACCATCGTCGCCACCGCCGTCGAGACCAGCACCGCGCTGATCGAGGCCCACGGCCACAGCCTGAGCGTGGAGCTGCCGTCCGAACCGCTCGAGCTGGAGGCGGACGTCACGCGCATGGTGCAGGTGCTGTCCAACCTGCTGAACAACGCGGCCAAGTACACGCCCGCGGGCGGGCGCATTGCGCTGTCGGCCTGGCGCGAGGACGGCCACGCGGTGATCGCGGTGGCGGACAGCGGCATCGGCATTCCGCACGAGAGCATCGGCTCGGTATTCGAGATGTTCACCCAGGTTCGCGGGAGTCTCGACCGCGCCCAGGGCGGCCTCGGGATCGGCTTGTCGCTGGTGCGGCGCCTGGTCGAGCTGCACGGCGGGCGGGTGAGCGCCTTCAGCGGCGGCCGCGGCCAGGGCAGCACCTTCACGGTGCGCCTGCCGCTGCGGCCCGGCAGCCCGCATGCGCAGGGAGTACCTTCCGCGGACGGCCTGCCCGGCGGGGGCGCGGCCACCAGTCCGCTGCGGGTGCTGGTGGTGGACGACAACCTCGATGCGGCCGACAGCCTGGCCGCGCTGCTGGAGGTGCTCGGCCACACGACCGCGGTGGCGCACGACGGCGCGCAGGGCCTGCAGGCGGCGCGCGGCTTCGTGCCCGACCTGGTGTTCCTCGACATCGGCCTGCCCGGCATGAGCGGCTATGAGGTCGCGCGCGAGATTCGCCGGACCGCCGCCCTGCGCAAGGTGGTGCTGATCGCCCTGACCGGCTGGGGCTCCCAGAGCGACCAGCGGCAGTCGCAGGAGGCGGGATTCGACCAGCACCTGACCAAGCCGGTCAGCCTGGAAGCGCTGGAGCAGGCGCTGGCGGCCGCCGCGCGGGGCCTGCCGTGAGCGAACCCGCGGTCTCGTGCGGCACCCTGGTGGTCGACGGCACCGGCCGCCTGCTGATCTGCCACGTGACGGGCACGCCGAAGTGGGACATCCCGAAAGGCTTGCGGGACCCGGGCGAAGGCACGCTGGCGGCGGCGATGCGCGAGCTGTGGGAAGAGGCCGGGCTGGCCTTCGATCCGGAGCGCTTCGTCGACCTCGGACGCTTCGACTACCGGCGCGACAAATGCCTGCACCTGTACAAGGTGGAGGTGGGCGACGAGCTGCCCGACCTCGGCCACCTGGTGTGCCGCAGCTTCTTCCCGCACCACGTGACGGGCAAGCCGACCCCGGAAACCGACGGCTTTCGCTGGGCGACGCGCGAGCAGGTCGCGAAGCTGTGCTGGCCGCGCATGGCGCAGCGGCTCCTTGGCCTAGGCTGGTGAGGCCAGGCGCGCCAGCACGCTCTCGATCGCGGCCGCCGTCGCCGGCTTGGTGAGGTGGGCGTCGAATCCCGCCGCGCTGGAACGGGCGCGGTCGGCTTCTCCGCCCCAGCCGGTCAGGGCCACCAGCCGCACGCCGTCCAGCGCCGGATCGGCGCGCACCGCCTGCGCCACGTCATAGCCGGACATGCCGGGCATGCCGATGTCGAGGAACACCACCTGCGGGCGCAGGCTGGCGATCATGCGCAGGGCCTGGTGGCCGTCGGCCGCCGTCGGCGCCGTGTGGCCCATGATGCCGAGCAGGGCGGAGAGGGTTTCGGCGGCGTCGCGGTTGTCGTCCACCACCAGCAGGCGCAAGGCCGCCGGCTCGCCCGCCGCCGGCAACCGGGCTTCAGGCGGCGCCGGGCCGTCCATGCCCGCCAGCGGCAGGCGCACCGTGAACACGCTGCCGGCGTCGATGCCGGGACTGACCGCGGTGATGCTCCCGCCGTGCAGGGCGACCAGGCTGCGCACCAGCGACAGGCCGATGCCGAGGCCGCCCTGGCCGCGCTGGGTCGGATGCGGTACCTGGGTGAACATCTGGAATACCGATTCCAGCGATTCGGCCGGAATCCCGACGCCGTTGTCGGACACCACGATCACGGCCTGCTCGCCGTCGCGCTCCGCGGCGATCAGGATGGCGCCGCCGCGCGGCGTGTACTTGGCGGCGTTGTTGAGCAGGTTGCTGATCACCTGGGTCAGGCGGATCGGATCGGCGTACAGGTGCAGCGGCTCGGCCGGCAGGCGCAGGTCGAGGCTGTGGCGCGAGGATTCGATCAGCGGCATGCTGGTATCGATCGCGGCGCGCACCACCTCGTCGAGATCCAGCCATTCCGGTTGCAGCTCGATCTGGCCGCGCGTGATGCGGGCCACGTCGAGCAGGTCGTCGACCAGGTGCACCAGGTGGTCGAGCTGGCGGTCCATGATGTCCTGCACCCGCGCCAGCGCGGCCGGGTCGCCCTTGGCGCGGCGCATCAGCTGCAGGCCGCTGCGGATCGGCGCCAGCGGGTTGCGCAGCTCGTGCGCCAGGGTCGCCAGGAACTCGGTCTTGCGGCGGTCCTGTTCGGCCAGGTCGTCGGCCAGGCGGCGCAGTTCGAGTTCGGTGCGGGTGCGCTCGGCCGCGGTCGCGTAGGCGTCCAGGTAGAAGCGCGCCTTGGACTTCAGGATCGGGGCCGAGATCGGCTCCTCCAGCACGGACAGGGCACCGGCTTCGTACAGTGGCTCGACTGCGAATTCGCGCCGTGGCGGGAGCCCGACGGCGACCAGCGGCACCGCCGGGAAGGCCGCGCGCAGGTGCTTCAAGGTGGCGGCGAAATCGTCGACGTCCCTGGTATAGCCGGCCAGGATCAGGGCGAAGCCGGGCGGATAGGTGTATTCCAGCGCCTCGTCCGCACCGTGCACGCGGAGTACGTCGTAACCGAGCTCGGCGGCGACGCCGGCGATGGCCGGATCGGCCTCCGTGCGGTCGCAGACGAGCAGGATACGGCCGCGCGCGGGATGGTGGCCGGGGCTGGCGGGAGACGCAGGGTTCATGCGGTATCCGTTTAGTCGATTGTTTAGGCAATGTAGGAGTAGTCCCACTTAAAGTCAACCATCGGCCGTGCGCGCCGCTTGCCGGCTTGGCGTTAGGATGGCGACCCAGGAGGAAGAATCATGAGCAATGGAATCGACGAACGATATGAGATGGGCGCCATCATGGGCGGCCTGTACGGCGACGGCATCATCGCCTGCAAGGGCGCCTTCACGCAGGAATGGGTAGCGCAACTGAAGGACGACATCGAGAAGCTGTTCGCGGAAGCGAAGGCGCGTCCCGGCGGCGTCCTGGAGCGGGGTCCGCAACGCTATTATGTCGAGGTGCATCCGGAGCGGGTGCGCGGCTTCGTCGAGCTGGTCACGCATCCCTGGGTGGTGGCGGTGTGCCGCGCCGTGCTCGGTCCGGACTACAAGGTGGTGGAGACCGGCTTCGACATTCCCTTCCCGGGCGCGATGCACCAGCCGTGGCACCGCGATTTCCCGGCACCCGACGCGACCCTGGTCGGACGGCGCCTGAATTCGCTGGCCTTCAACCTCACCACCGTCGACGTGACCGAGGAGATCGGCCCCTTCGAGATCGCCCCGGGCACCCAATGGGACGACCTGGCCGGCAGCGACCCGATGTTCCCGGACAAGTCACTGTACCCGCGCTACGAGGCCAGGGCCCAGCGCAAGCTGCCGAAGGTGGGCGATATTTCGGCGCGCTCGGCGCTCACCATCCACCGCGGCACCGCCAACCGCTCGCAGCAGTCGCGGCCGGTGTTCGTGCTGGGCGTCGATGCGCCGGATGCCCGCAACGCCGACAAGCATGACCTGCAGGTCACCCAGGCCTACTGGGACCGCTTGCCGGAAGAGGTGCGCGCCCACCTGACCTGCCGGGTGGTGGCCTCGCTCGAGGACATTTACCAGGCCCATACGATCGAGGGCCTGCGGATGGGTATTACGGTCTAGTCTTCCTTTTTCAGCGAGTCGGCCAGGGCATCCGAGCCGATGCCCTGCGGCGCCTGGCCGACCCGACGGGTGGCGTCCGACTGCTGGTCCATATTCACCTCTTCGGCCACCTCGAAACGGCCGTCGTCCGTATTGTCGGCGGCGCCGGCCGGGAGCAGGTCTTCCGATCGGCTGACCTCGCCGTTCTCGTCCGGCGTGGCGCGCTGCCGGTTCTGCCGGCCCTGCTGTTGCCGGTCCTGGTCCTGGTCCTGCCGGTTCTGCTGGTCTGCCATCGCTTCCTCCTGTCTGCGCTAGGTTCATGGTCGGGCGATTATGGCGCAGGGGGGAGGGTGCGGGCGCACGCTAGCGGTCGCCGTCCTTGTTCCGCTGGGGCAGGTTCTTTTCGAGGATCGCCCAGAGGATCAGGCCATAGGCCAGCAGGCGCACCAGGTAATGCAGCGGCGAGTCCTCGGCATCCTGGTAGGTCAGGGCCGAATACACGCGGTGGGCGCCTTCGATGCCGAAGGACAGGGCGAAATACATGAAGAAGCGGTCGCGCGTGCTGCGCCAGAACCGCAGGAAGAACAGCGCGATCACGGTCGAGGCCATGGCGATGGCGCCGGTGAGCATGTCGGTCACGGTCATTCCTTTTCGTAGATCAGGCCATACAGCAGGAGCAGCATCGAGACCAGCGCCGCGATCAGGCGCACCGGCAGCAGGTCGACGTCGGGATCGGGAAACACGATCTTGTCGAGCACCAGGAACAGATTATTCACCGTCATCGCCACGAAGGACCAGCCGCTCCAGAACAGCAGGCGGTGCCGGGTGCGGCGGTAGCTGACCAGCAGCAGCACGGCACAGGCCAGCGAGGTCAGGGCGCAGAGAGTGTAGATGGTAAACGCCACTTAGGAATCCTTTCGCCATTTGAAGGCGTCGGCAAACTGTTGCGCCTTGCGGTCGAGGGAAGAATGGATGAGGTGGGTGACTTCGACCAGGTGGCTCGCGTAGACGTCCGCCAGGCGGTCGATGCGCTCGCGCAGCGCGTCTTCGCGCGGCCGGTAGCAATAGGCGTCGGCGCTGGCGTCCGGCCATGGCGCGGCGATGCCGGAACGGCACAGCTCGTCGAGCAGGCCCTCCGCCACTTTGTCGCGCACGTAGAGGCGGCGCGCCAGGGTATCCCGGGTCCATGCATGCTCCGGATCCGCCCGCATCAGCAGCAGGGCTTCCAGGAAAGGGACCGAAGGAATGCTGGTCAGCACGAAGCGCCGGAGATCCTCGGGAATGGAGTGTTTATCCATTACCAATATGTTTGCTCAAATGCACTTTAGCTTTTGGAAAGCGGGAATTCTATAACATTCCATCCGGAAAGGCGTTTTCTATCGTGCGCGACCTTGCACGGATCTTCTGACGCCCCGCAATACCTACTCGGCTACAATGGCGGCACGTTTGATCTTTGTACATCGCCATGCTTCTGAAGTCCTTCGCCCCGCTCGTTTTATCGTCCAGCCTCCTGATCCTCGGAGGCTGCGACCGGCACGCCGCGGACAGTCACCGCGCCGGCACGCCCGTCGCTTCCCAGTCCGAAGGGGCGCGGGGCCCGGCGTCCTGCGCCGACCATTATCTCGACGGCCGCGCGCCCCAGATCCAGAATCCCAAGCTGGCCTCGCAGACCAAGGAGTTGTGCTTCAACGTGTTCAGCGTCATGCACTCCGGTATCACGCGCACGCCGCTGTGGTCGGCCGAGCACCTCGAAGCGAGCGAAGTGGAATCGGCCCAGCAACTGACGCGCGAGAATTCCTTCCACGCCGAGCCGCGCCTGCCGGCCGGCCAGCGCGCCGAACTCGCGGATTACGCGCGCAGCGGCTACGACCGCGGCCACATGGCGCCGAACGGCGACATGCCCAACCGCGACAGCCAGCGCGACAGCTTCAGCCTGGCCAACATCGTGCCCCAGGACGGCGAGAACAACCGCCACCTGTGGGCCGGCATCGAGGGCGTGGTGCGCAAGATGGCGAAGAAGGAAGGCGACCTCTACGTGGTGACCGGCCCCGCTTTCCTGGGCAGCAACCTGCGCAAGGTCGGCAACGTGCTGGTGCCGACCCACCTGTATAAGCTGGTGTACAGCCCGCGCCAGAAGGCCGGCGCCGCCTGGTTCGTGGAAAACACCGCCGACGCCAAGCCGAACGTGATCCCGATCCCGGAACTCGAGCGCATCATCGGCATCAACCTGCTGCCCGCCCTCAGCGACGAGGAAAAGGAGCGCATGCTGAAACTGCCGAACATCCGCCAGAACAAGGGCGACAGGAGGAATTCATGAGCAAGAAAGAAGACGCACCCGCGTTCGTTCCCTACGCAAACGAAGCCGATGTGATCGAGATCGGCCGCCTGATGCTGGAAAACCGCCTCGACCGCATCACCATTTCCGGCGACGTCGACCTGACCGCCGACAAGCACGGCCTGGAGGCGGCGCGGCGCCTGCATGCGCTGCTGGGGCAGGTCGTCGCCAGCCTCGAAAGCCGGGATCTTCCGGACCAGCTGCCGCCACCGCCGGTGGAGACGGTCGACAATCCATTTGCATGACTCACGTTTGTAGATAGTCAATGGTGCGCGGGTTCAGACAATTTTTGCGGTAACCTCGATTGCTCTAGCGTCGTGACTCGAGGAGATGGACCGTGCAAATTGACCAAGTGCAACCGAACGGACAGGAGCCACTCAAGGTGCCGGTGGTCCGCGAGGAAGTGCAGGTCGACAAGCAGGTTGTCGATACCGGTCGCGGCGTGCGCATCCACAAGACGGTCGCCGAGCATCCCTGCCACATCGACGAACGCCTGACGCGCGACGAAGTTGAAATCAGCCACGTCCCGGTGGACCGCATCGTCCCGCTCGACGCTGCGCCCGCCACGCGCTACGAAGGCGATACCCTGGTGGTGCCGATCCTCGAAGAAGTCCTCGTGGTCGAACGCCGCGTGCGCATCAAGGAGGAAGTCCGCATCACCCGAACCCGGCGCGAGGAGCACCACGCGGAAACCGTCATGCTCAAGTCCGAGCAGGTCAGCGTGGAGCGCTTCGACGAGGCCGGCGACCGCCCACCTGAATGACATGTCAATCGGAGGATCTACCATGCAACATACCCTAGTAGCGGTTTTCGACAACCGTAGCGACGCGCAGAATGCAATGGACGAACTGCTGGCCTCGGGCTTTACCCGCACCGACGTCAACGTCTCCAGCGCCGATCCGACCGGACAGACCGACAGCCTGACCGGCACCACGCCCCATACCAGCGAAGTGCACGAGGGCTTCATGGCCCAGGTCAAGCACTTCTTCACCGGCCTGTTCGGCTCGGATAACGGCGATCACGTCGAGCGCTATTCGGACGCCGTCACCCGCGGCCACCACGTGCTGACCCTCGTTACCCAATCGGAGCCGGAAGTCGAGCGCGCGGCCGACATCCTCGAGCGCTTCGGCCCGATCGACCTGGACGAGCGCCACGACCTGACCGGCTCCGCCAGCTCGCTGGACCCGGCCATGCTGGCCGCCGGCGCCGGCGCCGGCAGCGGCATCCAGAAGTCCGCGCCGATCTCCTCGCAATCGGGCGAATACCGCGAACCGTCCTACGGCGCCGGCTCGCTGAGCGGCGAAACCGGCGACCGCGCCCCTTTCGGCACCCAGACCATCAACGATCCGGTACCGGAAGGCCAGACCTACCAGGAACCGATGCCCCGCACGACCTTGCGTTCGGATTCGATGCAGGCCAGCAACCAGTTGCGGGAAGGCGAGTCCCTGCAAGGCAGTTCCTCGCTGCGGGACGAGGAAGATGCTTCGCTGGGCGGCACCATCCAGACCGGCTCCGTGCAACGAGACGCCGGCCAGTCCGGTTCGATGCAGCGCGACATGGGCGAAATGCACAACGAGCAGCGCAGCACCGCGATTCCGGTCGTGCAGGAAGACCTCAAGATCGGCAAGCGTGAAGTGCAGCGCGGCGGCGTGCGCGTGTTTTCGCGCGTGGTCGAGACCCCGGTCAACGAAAGCGTCAACCTGCGCGAAGAACACGTGAACGTGGAACGCCACCCGGTCAACCAGCCGATCTCGCCGTCCGACGCCACCGCCTTCAAGGAGCAGTCGATCGAGATGCGCGAAAACGCCGAGGAAGCGGTGGTCCAGAAGACCGCCCGCGTGGTCGAGGAAGTCGTGGTCGGCAAGGAAGTGTCGCAGCGCCAGCAGAACATCAGCGACAGCGTGCGCCATACCGAGGTGCAGGTCGAATCGCTGGGCCAGGACCGGGCGTCGATGCGCGCTTCGAACCTGGATGACGACGACAGCTACTACCGCAACGACTGGAACTCCAACTATGCCAGCCAGGGCGGCAGCTACGACGACTACGCGCCGGCCTACCGCTACGGTTCCGACATGCGCCGTGACGCAAGGTACAGCAACCGCGACTGGAGCGACGTCGAATCCGACCTGCGCAGCGATTGGGATACCCGCTACAGCAAGAACGGCGTCTCGACCTGGGACAAGATGAAAGCGGCCATCCGCCGCGGCTGGGACAAGATCACCCCGGACTCGGACAGCGACAGCACCTACCGCAGCCACTACGACAGCAACTACGCCAGCTCGGGCAGCAGCTACGACGACTACGCGCCGGCCTATCGCTACGGTACGGAGATGCGCAGCAACGACCTCTACCGCAACCGCGACTGGAACGACGTCGAATCCGACCTGCGCACCGACTGGGACCGCAAGAACGTCGGCGAACCCTCGACCTGGGAAAGGGTCAAGGCCGCCGTGCGCCACGGCTGGGACAAGGTGACCCCGGACGGCAACGACGATTCCTACTACCGCACCCACTGGACCAACAACTATGCCAGCTCGGGCGACACCTACAACGACTACGAGCCGGCCTACCGCTACGGCTCCCAGATGCACAGCGACGCCCGCTACCAGGGCCGCAACTGGGACGAGGTCGAGCCCGGCCTGCGCAGCGACTGGGATACCCGCTACAGCAAGAACGGCGTGTCGACCTGGGACAAGATGAAGGCGGCGGTGCGCCACGGCTGGGACAAGGCCACTTCGTGATCGGGGGCTAGCCCCATGAAAAACGCCGGCTGAGGCCGGCGTTTTTTTGTGAGCGTCCACTTGGGCTCCCGCCTGCGCGGGAGCGACGGCGCGGATGCTTACTGCGCAAACACCTGCACCGCCGGCGTAATCCTGACCGCCTCCGGACGAATGCCCAGCTTCATCGCGCCGATCGCCTTGTCCTCGTCCAGCAGGTCCTGCGGCTTGGTCGCGTCGTAGCTGATCGGCGAGAAGGCATCGCTCACCAGCTTGTCCTTCAGGCCGGCCGCATCCTTGGTAATGAAGACCACCGACAGGTTCTTCGCCGACAGGTGCTTGCGCATCGCGGCGTTGACGTCGGCCGCGCTCAGCCTGGCCAGCCCGTCACGCATCATCTGCGTGAATTCCGGCGTGCGGTACCACTGCGAGTCCAGGGCATAGCCGAGCTGGGCGTCCTGGGTCGCGGTCATCACGAACACGTTCTTCATCAGGTAGTCGCGGGTGGCTTCGAACTGTTGCTGGGTGAGGCCCTGGTCGATCAGCTTGCCGAGCTCGGTCAGCGCGATGCGCAGCGCCATGTGGGCGTTCTGCGGGGCGACCGGCCGGATCCAGATTTCGAAGATCTGCGACTTGCGGCCCAGGTTCGGGCTCGGGAAGAAGCCGAACATGCCGCGCGGGAAGGCTTCGATGTAGGCGTAGTCGCCGTAGTTCATGCCGCGCACTTCGCGGATGCGCTGGTACAGGTAGGAGTTCGAGGCGCGGTGCTCGCCCAGCCAGGTCTTGGCCAGCCACAGGGCCGGGAAGTCCGGGTGTGCACGGTTGACCTCGATCGGCAGGCCGAAGGAGATCGCGGTGGCGCGGGTGTTCTTCTCGATGATCTCGACTTCCAGGCCTTGCGGCAGGTGGCCCGCCGGCTTGGCGATGCGCGGCAGCCCGGCACCTTCCGGCAGGCCGGCCAGGCGGGTCTTCAGCTGGGCCGTCATCTCCGGGCTGACGTCGCCCGAGATGCCGACGTGCAGCGCGCCTTGCGCATAGGCCTGGCGGTAGAAGTTCTTCACATCGTCCAGGGTGATCGAGTCGATGCCCTTGACCGTGCCAAGCACAGGATGGCCGTAGGGCGTGCCGGCGAAGATATTCGCCTGCAGGCGCTCCTTGCCGAACTCTTCCTCGTTATTGTCCTTCAGGTCGAGCACCAGGGCGTTCTTCTGGGCGTCCTTCAGGCGGCGGAAGTCGTCCTCGCGGAAGCCCGGGGTGAGCAGCTGGGGCAGGGCGATGTCGAGGAACTGGTTCCAGTTGTCCTTGTGGATGGTGCCGGTGAAGGTGGTCATTTCCTTGTCGGTCAGCTCGCCGAAGCCGCCGGCGATCGGGAACAGGGCCTTGGTCACCTCGTCGTACTTGCGGTCAAAGGAGCCGGCGCGCGCGACCATGGCCGCGGTCAGGGCGGCCAGGCCCTCCTTGCCGGCCGGGTCCTGGCTAGCTCCCGCTTCGAACAGCAGCTTGAAGCGGACCTGCGGCAGGGCGGTCTTCTGTACCAGCACGTCGAATCGGGCGTCGGCGGCCCTGGGCGCCATGTCGGCCAGCTTCGGCAGGGCCTCGATGCCGGCGGGCAGGGCGTCGTGCGACAGGGTGGTCACCACCATCGAGTCGTCGACCAGGTATTTGCGCGCCGCCGCCTGCAGGTCGGCCGGGGTCAGGGTGTCGATCAGGCGGTAGTAGCGGTTGATCGTGCCATAGGAACGGTCGTAGTGGACATACGAGGCGAGGGTCTGGGCGATGGTGTCGGTGTTGTCCAGGCTGCGGACCAGGCCATACTTTTCCGAGGACTGGGCATCTTCCAGCGCCTGCTTCGTGACCGGGACGTCGCGCAGCTTCGCCACCGTCTCGAGGATGGCATTGCGTACGTACAGGGCGTCTTCCGGCTTCTTGACGCGGGCGCCGATGGTCACCAGCGACGGGTCGACGCGGGCCGGGGTGTAGTCGAACAGCTGGTCGACCTTCTGCTCGTCCTGCACCAGGCGCTTGTACAGCGGCGAGGTGCGGCCGAACGACAGCGACAGCAGCATCGACAGCGCGGCCTGGTCCTTCTTCGTGTCCGAGAAGGCCGGGGCGCGGAAGGCCACCGTCACCAGCGGCAGGGTCGGGCTCTGCCAGCTCACGTGGCGGTACTGCGCTCCCTGTGCGGCGGGTTCGGCCGGGACCGCGGCGTTGTAGGAGCCGCGGCGCCAAGCGCTCCAGTATTTCTCGACCAGCGCCACCGCGTTCTTCGGATCGACGTCGCCGGCGATGATGATGGTGGTGCGCTCCGGGCGGTACCAGCGGTCGAAGAAGACCTTCGAATACTGGTACTGGTTGGGCATGTCCTCGATGTCCTTCAGGAAGCCCATCGTGGTGTGCTTGTAGGTGTGGGTGTTGAAGGCGGCGTCGCGCTGGACCTCGAACAGCTTCTGCATCGGGTTGGCGCTGTTCTTGTTGTATTCGCCCAGCACGGCGCGCGATTCGGTCTTGAACGCGGCTTCGGAATAATCCAGGTGCTGGAAGCGGTCGGCCTCGACCTTCAGCACGGTTTCCAGGTCCTGCTTGGCGAAGGTCGTGTAATAGTTGGTCAGGTCGTCGCTGGTATAGGCGTTCTGGCGCGCGCCGGCCTTGGTGATGATCTCCTGGTACTTCTCGGGCGGGTAGGCCCTGGTACCGCGGAACATCATGTGTTCGAAGAAGTGGGCGAAGCCGGACTTGCCCGGCTCGACTTCATTGCGCGAACCGGTCTGCACCGGAATGGTGACCGAGACCAGGTTCGGGAAGCCGGTCGGCACCACGATCACCTTCAGGCCGTTCGGCAGCTGTTTCTCAAGGGCCTTGAACGGGAGGACGTCGGATTTCGAAGGCGCCGAGGCGGGCGCCGCCAGGGCCGGCAGCGCCATGGACAGGGCCATGGGCAGGGCTGCCAGCGGGACGAACTTGGACAACTGTGTCACGCGATCTCCTTGGGGAAAATACTGTGCGCGACAGCATAGTGTATTCCCAAGGAAAGATATAGGACAATCAGGTATGCATGCGGCTCAGGCGGGTTCCGAAATCGGCAGGCTGATGCGGTTGCGGCCCATGTGCTTGGCGCGGTAGAGGGCGGCATCGGCGGTGGCCACCAGCTCGGACGCGGAAGTGTCCGGAGACGGCAGCGCGGTGGCGGCGCCGATCGAGACCGTGACGCGCTGGCCAGCCGCCAGGCGGTTCGGCACCTGCAGCTGCTCGACCCTGGTGCGGATGCGCTCGGCGACGCTGGCGGCGCCCTTCAGCGACTGGGTCGGCAGGATCACCGCGAACTCTTCACCGCCATAGCGGGCGACCAGGTCGTTGGCGCGCATCTCGCTGGCGACGGCGGTGGCGATGCGCTTCAGGCATTCGTCGCCGCCGAGGTGGCCGTTGGCGTCGTTGAAGGCCTTGAAGTTGTCGACGTCGACCATCAGCAAGGACAGCGGCTGGCGCTGGCGCAGGGCGCGCGACCATTCGGCCTGCAGGGTGTCGTCGAAACAGCGGCGGTTGGCCAGGCCGGTCAGGCCGTCGCGGGTGGCCAGCTGCTCGAGCGCGATCTGGGCCATCTTTTCGTCGGTCATGTCGCGCAGGGTCTCGACCACGGCGCTGAGGCGGCCGCGCTCGTCATAGATGGGGCTGGCATCCAGGGCCAGGTAGCGGCGCCGGCCGACGCGCGGCATGTCGAACCAGCTTTCGGCCGACAGATGGCTGGGTTGGCCGGATGGGATGCCGTAGCCCTGCCGCGGAGGGATGCTCGGCAGCTCGCCGGCGCGGTCCTGCACCACCATGTCGGCCAGGGTAGGACGCTGTTCATCGTAGAAGCCGCGCCAGTGCTCGCGGGTGCCGACGACCTCGCTGGCGGGCACGCCGGTCAGGTGCTCGCAGGCGCGGTTCCAGATCATCACGCGGCAACTGGTGTCGAGCACGAATACCGGAATCGCCAGCATTTCCATGAGCTGGTGCGCGAAGGCACGTTCACCGTTCGCGCTCGCGCCATCCATGAGCCTTTGCATTGTCGTCGTGCCTGTCATAAGCCGTCCTCTGATCTGTCTGTTGAGCAACTAATTGATTGCTGACAAGATTCGATTCTGCGGCACGGCACTTCGCGCCCTCTTGATTAAAGGCAAGAAGATTTTTAAGCAGGAATTTTCCTAGAAGTGGATGACATGAAGCCGCCGCCGCGGTCACCCGGGCTCGGCGGCGCGGGAATTGCTGCGCAGGCTGGCGCCAAGGCGGTCGAGGCGGGTACGCAGCAGGTCCAGGCGGCTGCGAATCGCCTGGTCGGCGGTGCAGCGCTGCTGGATCTGGGCCAGCTCGGCCTGGATGATGAGCAGCTGGCCCTCCGGATCGCCGGCGCAGTCGCCGCTGGCGCGTGCCGCCATGCGGGCCAGCAGCAGGTCCGCTTCCGCAAAGGCCCGGTCGGACCGGGTCCGGGCCGATTCTTCGCGGCATAGCGCGGCCTCGCGGCCGGCGATCCGGTCTTCGCTGCGGACCCACCGGAACAGGGCCGCGTACAGCACGCCCATGCCCAGCAGGAGGACGGCTCCGGCACGCAGACGCTCAGGCAGCACGGCTTCGCCCCCCGTGCCGGCACGCCACAGGCCGGCCAGCAGCAGGATGGCGCCCAGGGCATAGACGGCGTAACGGACGTGTTGCATGCTGGTCTTCATGGTCGGCCTCCTAAAGTCGTAGGAACTTTCCGCTAAGAAAAGGTATAACTTTCCGAACGGATAGATTTTGCCGATAGTCAATAAATTCAGGGTCTACTGCAGCTGCACCCGCGCGCGGTATAATGGAAGGTTGACGAGAGGCTTAACCGGACTTTTACCGTGACTTACAGCATCAAAGAGATTTTCTATACCCTGCAGGGCGAAGGCGCGCACGCCGGCCGTCCGGCCGTGTTCTGCCGCTTTTCCGGCTGCAACCTGTGGACCGGGCGCGAAAGCGACCGCGCCAGCGCCGTCTGCCAGTTCTGCGATACCGATTTCGTCGGCACCGATGGCGAGCGAGGCGGCAAGTTCAAGGACGCGGCGCTGCTGGCCGACGAGATCGACGGCCTGTGGCCGGCCAGCTACCCGGCCAGCAAGTATGTCGTCTTCACCGGCGGCGAGCCCCTGCTGCAGCTCGACAAGGCCCTGATCGACGCCATGCACGCGCGCGGTTTCACGATCGCGATCGAGACCAACGGCACCCTGCCGGTGCCGGAAGGCGTCGACTGGATCTGCGTCAGCCCGAAAATGGGCTCGAAGCTGGTGGTCGGGAAGGGCAATGAAATCAAGGTCGTGATCCCGCAGGCCGGCCAGGACCTGACCGCCTACGAACACCTCGATTTCGAGAATTTCTACGTGCAGCCGATGGACGGTCTGCTGGCCGCCCAGCATACCCGCCTGGCGATCGAGACCTGCCGCCGCAATCCGAAGTGGAAGCTGAGCATCCAGACCCACAAACTCCTGCAAATCCCCTGAGCGCTCCAGCGCCAGTATTGCCCACATTTATGCTGACCATTACCCGCAAGCTGGAATTCGATGCCGGCCATCGCATTCCCGACCACAAGAGCCAGTGCCGCAACCTGCACGGCCACCGCTACACCCTCGAGATCA
>Ga0308170_10002798_pt1 | contig 14698 bp, 21 predicted proteins | sample PhyBR2_2_FD_202136 | JGI IMG/M metagenome (GOLD analysis project Ga0308170, IMG submission 202136) | Phyllosphere microbial communities from UC Gill Tract Community Farm, Albany, California, United States - DLSLSB.R2 | ecosystem: Host-associated > Plants > Phyllosphere > Unclassified | place... | reverse complement strand
GTTGTGTTGGCGCGGCGGGGGCGAAGGGGGAGGGGAGAAGGCTCATGGTGCGGTGCTTGAGGGCGTGGGTGCGCTTGTTGGGCGAGGTGGCGGCTGACGAGGACGAGGACGCGACGAGGAAGGGGAGGAGCGGGAGGGTGGCCAGGGGTTTGCGGTCTGCAGGTTGCATCACCGTGCGCGTGTGGTCGACTGGCGTGTAGGTGCTCTCGGTGCTGTGCGTGGGTGTTGAGACGAGCGAGAGGACCAAGGCGATGAGGCCGAGCGAGCGAAGGCGACACGGCCCTTGTCCTCGTCCCACCCGCTCGGCCAGTCCATTGTCGACCTCAGTGAGCTCTGCTAGCTCTTGTGCACCTACCGAGCCACTCGAAACTGACCCTGCAGCTGTCCACACCCTCCCTCTCCTCCTCCCTCGCCGACCTTTCCCCACCTCGTCCCGACCTCGCAGCAAGCCATGGCCCTCGCCCCGCAGTTCGCCACCCACCGCATCGCCGGCTCGCCCACCGCGTCCCACACCCTCGAGCTCTTCCTCGACATCGTCTGTCCCTTCTCGCGCAAGCAGCTTCAAGGAGTGCGCGAGAGCCTCGTCCCGCTCATCGAGTCGCCCCAGCTTCAGGACCACCTCTCGGTCATCGTCCGCCAGGTCCCGCAGCCCTGGCACTCCTCGTCGACCCTCGTCCACGAGGCCGCCCTCGCCGCCTCAAAGGTCCTCGTCGACTCGCCGTCCGCCAAGAGCTACGACGACCCCGACGTCAAGCACGCCTGGAAGACCTACTTCTACGCCCTCATCGACGGCCAAGAGGTGCGTCGACGTCTCTCCATCCCGCCCCTGCGCCTCCTCCCCGAGCCGAGCTGACCCTCGCGCACGACCCGCTCCGCCCGCAGGCCTTCTACGACGAGCCCTGCGCGACCGAGTCGCCCAACGCCACGCGCGCGCGCCTCGCCGACCTCGCCGCTTCGACCATCGGCGTCGACCGCCAGCAGTTCCTCGAGGCCATCACCGTCGGCAAGGGCAACGGCGGCACGCCCGTCACGGCCGACCTCAAGCTCCAGATCAAGTTTGCCCGCGCGCGCGCTGTGCACGTCACGCCGACCGTCTTCCTCGAGTGCGTCCTCTCTCTCTCTCCTCATGCGACCTGACAAGCTCGAGCTGACGCAGCGCGTGCGTGCGCAGCGGCCTCCTCGAGCCGAGCATCTCGTCGTCCTTCTCCCGCGACGACTGGCACCAGTTCGTCAACGACAAGGTCCTCCCCGCCGGCGCTCCCAAGCTCTGAGTACCTGCTTTCCCGCGTTTGTAGATAGCTCGAGCTTGAATTGTCGATAGTGCAGTGCAGCCGCCGCAGCAAGAGAGCGAGTGCAGCGAGAGAGCGAGCGCAGCGAGATTGAACGAGCCGCGCACGACGAGCTCGCTCGCCTTGTGCAGGTCGTTCTGCGCGCCCGTCGTGATGCGCTTGAAGAAGATCTCCTCGGCGACGCGCCCGCCGAGCGTCATGCACATGCGGTCGACGAGCTGCTCGGTCGTGTACAGGTACCGCTCCTTGGGCAAGTACTGTGCGTAGCCGAGCGCGCCGACGCCGCGCGGCACGATCGAGACCTTGGCGAGCGTGGACGCTGCCGAGAGCGGCGGGTGAAGAAAAGCGAGGAGGGGAGGGGACGACGAGGCGAACAGGTGAGCGAGAGGCTCGTGCGCACGGGCTCTGAGGCCGCCGTCGCTCGGCTGCGACGCTCTATGGCTCGCAGGGCTCTCCCTTGCTGTGTTCTGTGGGCGCAGAAGACCCTGTGAGATGAGGGCGAAGCGAGCGAGCCGTCGCGACTACAAAACGCTAAGGCGAGCAGCGTCTTGCTTATGATTCTGAACCAGACTGCCGAGCCGCTCCGACTACGCTGGCGGCTCTAGCGCGCCGCCGGCAGCGCGAGGAAGGGCAGCGCTGCGCAGCTTTACTCTCCTCGACGACGAGCCGAATCGATAGAATCGTGCGTTGCGCTCTTCGAGGCTCAAGTTGCTACAGGTACAGAATATGTGTGGTGGGAAGGAAGAAAGCTAGAAGGCCGGGTAGTAGGGTCGAGGCGCAGGTCACTCGACGAGGCCTAGGAGGAGCGAGCGAGGCGTCCGAGCGCCTGCTCGACGAGAGCACGCTCGAGCGGCTCACATGCCCTGGTCGATGCCCTTGGGGCTCGGCACCTCGTTGCCGATCCCGCCGCCGAGCCCGCCCTCGATGCCGTGCCCGAGGGGCGCGTCCTTGTCGCCCGTCGGCTCGGGCGCTGCACTGCCGAACGAGACGGCGTCGTCGAACGCGTCGCCGTACGGTCGCGGGCCGAGGAGGGCGATCATGTCGCTCCTGCGCACGTGGAGGGAGGAGGGCGGTGTCAGCTGAGGTGAGAGGGGGCAAAGAGGCTCGAGCGCGGGGGAGAGAGAGGGACGCACCGGCTCAGGACCTCCTTGTCGAGCAGCACGCGCGCCACCTTGTCGACCTGCTCCTTCTTCTCGGTGAGGAGATCGTGGCACCGCTGGTGCGCGCGGCGCACCATCGAGCGCACCTCGTCGTCGATCAGCTGCGCCGTCTTCTCCGAGAACGGCTTCTGGAATGACTCCTGGTCCTGGCGGTACGACAGCGGGCCGACGGCCGGGTTCATGCCGTCTGTGTGCGTGAGCGGTGCAGGCGAGGAGGAAGGGGAGAGATGAGGGAGGGGAGGAGGGAGGGAGTGAGGGAGAGAGGGAGCAGGGCGAGGTCAGCGCCCGTTCGACGAGCAGACGTCGCCGCGCGCGAGAATGAGAGGGAGCAGGACGCACAGTTGGCAATGACCTCCATGGCCATCCTCGTCACCTTCTGCAGGTCGTCCTGTGCGCCCGTCGTGATGCGCTTGAAGAAGATCTCCTCGGCGACGCGCCCGCCGAGCGTCATGCACATGCGGTCGACGAGCTGCTCGGTCGTGTACAGGTACCGCTCCTTGGGCAAGTACTGGGCGTAGCCGAGGGCGCCGACGCCGCGCGGCACGATCGAGACCTGCGTGAGCGCAAGGCGAGAGCGAGGGGAGGATGGGTCGACGGCAACGACGACGAGGGCGGATGACGAAAAGGACGGGTCGACGTCGAGGGAGGTGCAGTAGATGAAGGTGGAGGACGAGCAGGGCGAGGACGAGGGAAAGAGGAAAGGAGCGAAGGAGGGAGGGAGGGGAAGAGGCGGGGTCAGCTCGATGGTCATGCTGCATCTACTGCCGCTCGTCGTCACGCCGAGCACGACTCGAGAGGCTCAGGAAGAGGAAGAGGACGCACCTTGAGGAGCGGGTCGGCCCACTCGAGGAACCAGCCGCAGACGGCGTGACCCGCCTCGTGGTACGCGACCGTCTTCTTCTCGTCCTTGTCGAGGACTCGGCTCTTGCGCTCCATGCCGGCGATGACACGCTCGATCGCCATCTCGAAGTGCTTCTCGCTGACGGCGTTGGCGCCGAGGCGCGCCGCGATGAGCGCCGCCTCGTTGGCGACGTTGGCGATGTCGGCGCCCGAGAAGCCGGGCGTGTGCGCCGCGAGCTTGGCGATGAGCTTGCCGAGGGGCGAGTCGGGCGCGGGCTGGTCGTCGGCCTTGAGCGTGTACATCGACTCGAAGTTGCTCTTGGGCGCCGAGCCCGGTGCGGGAGCGGCGTCCGACGACGACGACGACGACGAGGGCGCGTCGGGTGCGGGCGACGCGCGCAGGGTGGCCGACGACGTGATCGAGGGGGAGGAGTAAGTTGCCGTAGCGGTGACGCCGTCGAGCGCCGGCTGGAAGTGCGCGATGGCGGGCTGACCGCCGCTCGGACCGCCCGACGACGACGAGCCCTCGGCGATGCCGTCCTCGGCGCCGTCCTCGGCGCCGTCCTCGGCCTCGGCCGTCGCCGACTCCTTCTTCTTGTCCGGGCGCGGGATGTCGAGGACGAGCTTGCGCAGGTGGACGTTGAAGATCTGGCGGCGGCCGCCGACGTCCGGGTTGCTGACGTTGATGTGGCGGTCGAAGCGGCCCGGACGCATCAAGGCCGGGTCGAGGACGTCCGAGCGGTTCGTGCCGGCGAGGAGGACGACGTGCTCGCCCGTGCCGAAGCCGTCCATCTCGACGAGGAGCTGGTTCAAGGTCGACTCGCGCTCGTCGTTGCCGCCGAACTGGCCGCCCTTGCCGCGCGCCTTGCCGATCGCGTCAATCTCGTCGATGAAGACGATCGCGGGCGCGTTCTTCTTGGCCTGCGCAAACAGGTCCCGGACCCTCGAGGCGCCGACGCCGACGAACATCTCCACGAACTCGGACCCGGAGACGCTCAGGAAGGGGACGCCGGCCTCGCCGGCCGTCGCCTTTGCCAAGAGCGTCTTGCCGGTGCCCGGAGGTCCGGAGAGGATGGCGCCGCGAGGGATCTTGGCGCCGAGGCGCTCGTAGTGCTCGGGGTTCTTGAGGAACTTGACGAACTCCATGATCTCCTCCTTGGCCTCGTCCATGCCGGCGACCTGCGAGCGACGAAGGAGGGGCACGTCAGCTCGTTGCGTAGACCCTCAACGACCAAGAGAGAGAGAGAGCGAGGCGGACGCACGTCGTTGAACTTGACCTTGATGTCGGTCTCGTGGTTGAACATCTTGGCCCTGCTCTTGCCGACGCCGAAGATGCCGCCCGGCCCACCGCCGCCGCCTGGGCCGCCGCCGCCACCGCCGAGGAGGCCGCCGCCGGCGCCGCCGCCCGTCATGCGGCGGTAGATCCACACGGTCGAGCCGATGAGGAGGAGGGTCGGGAGGAGGTTAAGGAGGGTCTGGCCGAGCGGGATCTCGTCGTGGTAGGCGACGGGGAGGCGCTCGCCGAGCGGGATGCCGAGCTCGTGCTGGGCCTCGTCGAGCCGCTTCTCGAACGCCTCGACCGAGCCGATGCTGAAGAAGTAGGCGCCCTGGCCGGGCGCGGCGCCCTGCGGCTGGGCGTTCGAGTGGAGGTGGACGCGGACGCGGCTCTTGTTGACGACGGTGAGCTTGTCGACGAGGCCCTTGGACAGGAAGGCCGAGTGGAACTCGGCCCAGGTGATCTCGCGGCTGGTCGGGTCGTACTGGCTCGAGAGGCGGTACAGGACGTACATGGCGACGGTCGTCGCGACGAGCGTCGTCGCACTCGGGTTCGGGGCCTGGGGCCCGCCGCCGGGCCCGCCCTCGCCGCCGTCGGTGCCCTTCTTGTTGCCGTTGCGGCCGCCGTCCTTGCCGTCGCGCTTCTTGTTGGGCCCGCCGCCGCCGGTCGTGTCGCCGGCCTGCTGGCCGAAGAGGCCCTTGATGGGGTCCTTGGGCGCGAGGTCGGCGGCGGGAGCGGAGGGCGATCCGGGGATGGCCTTGTCGGACGAGGGGTTGCGCTTGCCGAGGAGGCCGCCGAAGAAGTCGTCGAGCGAGGGCGGACGGTGGTCCTTGTGCGAGGGCTTGTCCGAGTGCGAGTCGGTCGAGGGCTTGGCCTGGAGAAGGCCTTGGAGGGCGTGGCGGAGCGAGAGGGTGCGCCGATGGGCGGCGGAGGCGTGCGAGAGGCGGAGCGGGGTGGCGCAATGGCGCAGCGAGCGTGCGGGGAGCATGGCCGGTGAGTGAGTCGAGTGGGTGTGCTGCCCTCGCTGAGGTGGATCGGGCGAGCAGGCAGGTGAGGTGGTGAGGGAGGGGAGGAGGAGCGAGATGAGGAGGAGGCGAGGCGAGGTGCGGCCGCCGCCTCGCAAGCGTCCACCAGCTCCGCGGACACCGGCAATCGCACCCGCTCGCCTGCTCTTCCCGCTAGCGCACAACCCAGCTTGCTCCACCGACCAGCCAGCCTGCACCTTGCCCGCCCACCTCGCCTCGAGCCGACGAACCCCCCTCCCTCTCCCCCTCGCCGACACCGCATCACCATGGCCAGCTCGCGCACAGAGCTCCTCGAGTGGATCAACGACCTCCTCCAGCTCAACTACACAAAGGTACCCACTCGTCCTTCTGTCAAGCTCACCGGCTGTTGCCCTCGAGCAGGAGAGGCGACGATGTCGCTGTCCGTCTGGCTCGGTTCGCTGACCCTCCTCCTCTCCCCTCCTCCTCTGCGTGCTCTGCAGGTCGAGCAATGCGGTCAGTACACCTCTCTCTATACCCTGGTGCCGCGAGTAGGCGACTACGAGGGCTGCCGAGGCTGCGACGAACGCTGTTGGCTGACCTCCTCCTCCTCTCCCCTTCGTCCCCCTCCTCGCCCGCCACGACCGCTCTTGCCCTGTGTCGCTTCGTCCACGTTCTACTCGACGACTTCATACCTCGACGCGCACCTCGCCCTGCTCGCCCTCCCGCACTGCGACCTCGACTCGTCCTCCTCCGCTCGCCTCGCCTCGCCTCTGTCGACATGCGCTCGCACGACATCCAGGAGCGGGAGGCGTCTACTGCCAGATCATCGACTCGATCTTCGGTGACGTCGCCATGAACAAGGTCAAGATGCAGGCCAAGCAGGAGTACGAGTACCTCGCCAACTTCCGCATCCTCCAGAACAGCTTCAAGGTGCACGCCATCGACAAGGTGCGTCGCCGTGCTCTCCTCCAAGCCAGTGGAGTACCTCACTGACCCTTGTGCGGAACAGCCCATCCCCGTCGACCGGCTCGTGCGCTGCAAGATGCAGGACAACCTCGAGTTCCTCCAGTGGCTCAAGCGCTTCTGGGACATGAACTTCCCCGGCGGCGAGTACGACCCGGTCGCGCGTCGAGGAGGAGCCGGTGGAGCGAGCGCAGCGGGCCCGGGTCCGCGTGCGCCGTCGGCAACGGGCGCGTCCAGGGCTCCTCCGGCGGCGGCGGCAAGGCGACCAGCGCGTGCGTCCCTCTCCTCTCCCTTCCTCTCTCGCTCGCTCCCTTGTCGTCCGATGCTCTCCTGACCCTCGTCACCCTCGCTCGCAGCCACGGCCGCGCGCACCTCGGCAGCCCGCCCCGCCGGCGGCGCCGCGCGCGTCGGCGGGCCCTCGGCACGGTCCTCGTCGGCGGCGAGCAGCCGCGGCGTCGACCCGGCCGCGCTCGAGGCGCTCACGGGCCAGATGAACGAGATGAAGCTCTCGGTCGAGGGCCTCGAGAAGGAGCGCGACTTCTACTTCAACAAGGTGCGCGAGCGCTCGTTCCTCCTTGTCGCTGTGCTCGCCGTCGAGCACACAGGCTGACGTCGAGAGCTTCGTTCGCCCGCAGCTGCGCGATATCGAGATCATCATCGGCGCGAGGCTCGAGCTCGCCGAGCAGGAACCGGACGGCAACGGCGTCACCGACGCCGAGAAGGAGACGCTCCTCCAGATGCAGCAGATCCTCTACAGCACCGAGGTGCGTTCCCTCTCTCCCTCATCCTCATCGACTGCTGCATCTGCGTCGAGCGCACGAGCTGATCCGTTGACCGTGCGCCCGCAGGAGGGCTTCGAGGTCCCCGAAGACGCGCAGGAGGAGCTCGTCAACGAGGAGGAGGAGGAGACGTTCTGAGCACGCCCGAGCCGTCCTGCGCCCGTCAGAAGTCGTCGGCGAGGTCCACGTCGAGGTCTTGGTGCGCAAGGTCGTCCTCGTCGGCCGCCGTCAAAGAGCCCTTCGTCGTCGTCGTCGCTCTCCTCCTCCCTCTTCTTCTGCTCTCCTCCCGCCTCGTTGTCCCCCTTCCCGCTTCGCATTTCGTTACACCTCACGCCCACCTCACGCCCCTCTCGTACCTTTTTCCTCTCCGTCCTACCGCCGTAGAGCTTCTCGATACCAAGCCGTCGTCCAGCGCAAGGACCTCGTCTCCCTCTCGATCAGCGAGTGCTTCGGTCCGAGAGCTTCTCACGCTGTACGAAGCTGTTGCCGAGCTGTCTAAGAAGCAGGGCGTGCGCAACAGGAGCGCTGCCGATTTGCCGCGTCTCCGCGGCCGGCTCGCTCGTCGCGAAGTCCGTCCGCTTGCCTCATCTCCCTCGCTTCTCGCACCCTCTGCGCCAGGGCCAGCGGCACGACAGCTTGCGCCAGAGTCGCAGCACACGTCTCCCGCCAGCCGCATGCCCGCCTCGGTCGCTCCTCTTCACCCTCCCTCGTCCATCGCCGGCTCGCCCTCGTCGTCCCCGCTCTCGCTCCCGAGCCCGACCTCGGCCGGCGTGCCGCACAAGCACGCGATGCCGACACCTGCAGTGCCCGGCGCGCACGCCATGCGGGTCGCCGCGCCGCAGGACGCGCTGCCGGCACCGCCGCGGGCTCAGGCGCATCATGCGCCGGCGCCGTTCTTCTCCTTCACGCAGGGCGTCCTACTCGGTCAGGCGAGCATGTGCGTTCCTTCCTCTCTCTCTAAGTGTCGAGCGGCGAGCTGGAGACCCGGTGCACTGGCTGACCCTCAACCTCGCCCCGCAGGATCATCCTCGCGGCGCTCTTCCTCAAGTACGTCGTGTTCGAGGACCCGGACGCGGCCAAGCGGGCAAGGGAGGAGCGTAAACGGTTGCGGGCGGCGGCGCGGGGCGAGGTGGGCGAGGAAGAGGACGAGGCGAGCGGCAAGGGGCGGCGAGGTCAGAGGAACGGCAAGGGCGGCAAGGGCGGAAAGGCCAAGGTGCGCTCCCTTACTCACTCGAGGAACGATGTCAGGACGCCGCGCTCGATAGCTGACCCCTCGCACGCGCGCTCGCAGGCCTCGTCACGCACCCCTCCCGACTTCCCCGCCGCAACCCTGAGCGCCGCCGCCCTCCTCGGCTCGCTCTCGTACGACCTGGCGACGCACCCGCCCGAGTCGCTCGACTGGCTCAACGTCCTCTCGGCCCAGCTCATCTCGTCGTACCGCGCCCTCGCGGCGTCGCACGCGTCGGGCGGTGCGCGCGCCCTCATCGAGGAGGCGCTCAACCGCCGAACGGGCGGGACCGAGGAGGGCGCAGAGGCGGCGCAGGGCATGGTCGGGCTCGACTTTGTCGAGGTGGACGAGGTGGAACTCGGCGAGGGGTTCCCGGCGCTCAGTGACGCGAGGGTGCGGCCGAGCGGCGTCGGCGGGGAGAGCGTGGTGCGTCCTCGTCCTTCTCTCCCTCATCGTCGACGCTTTGGACCCGAGCTAAGTCGCAAACATTTGTGCAGCGCGTCGAGCTCGACCTCGACTACATCGACACGGTCGTCCTGTCCGTCTCGACCCGGGTCGTCCTCAACTTTCCCCGACCTCGGTTCGCCGTCCTGCCCATCTCGCTCTCGCTCACCCTCGAGCGCTTCTCCGGCACCCTCACCGTCGAGCTCCCTCCACCCGCACCTGCACCCGCACGGCCTTCGTCCTCCACCGAGCCGCACCACCACCACCACCACGGCCATCCGTCGGTCCACCTCTCGCTGCACCCCGACTTTGAGCTGCAGCTCGCCACGTCGTCGCTCCTCGGCTCGCGCGCCAAGCTGCAGGACGTGCCCAAGATCGAGCAGCTCCTCGTCGCGCGCATCCGGGCGGCGATCCAGGACCGCGTCGTCTGGCCCGGCCGAGTTGAGGTCTCCCTGCCGGGCCTCTCGAGGGACAAGTCGCGCCACCACCACCACCACCATCACTCGCACTCGCACTCGGACGCGCACGTGCACGACGCGACGGGCGTCCCCCCTCTCGCCGACGACCTCGCCACCTCGCCCCTGCGCACGACCCCCCTCTCCCCGCTCGCCTCGCCCCTTGACGACGCCTCGCCCTCGACGCCGCCCTCGACCACCTCCACCTCGCCTATACCTCCCTTCGACCGCCCGCTGCGCAACCCGCTCCTGTCCCGAACCGCCACCTCGTCCACGACGGCGTCCGGCACCGCCTCGGGCGCCGACACACCCTCGGTCGACCTCTCGGGCCCAGACGGGCCCTCGATCGCGCTCCACCCGCGCGTGCGCCCTCCGCCTGCGCACCTCGCGCACGAGTCGGCGAGGGAGGCGGCGGCGGCGGCGGCGATGCCGAGCCCGAACCCGAGCGAGAGCCTGCCGGGCTACTTCCCGCCGATGCCGGGGCGGTCGGGTCTCGGCGGCGCGGCGTCCAAAGGCTTTGGTTCGGCGGGCCCGCAGGGAATGCGGTACAGGGGTGCGGCGGGCGGAGCGGGCGTCGGAATCGGGCTCGGGCGATAGTTAGACGAGCTGCTGGCGAGCGAGCGCATTTCTAGACCGCATGCATGGCTCTCGACGTTCCTAGCTCTTCCTCTGAACAGAAGAGAGGACAATGACCAGCGTGAGAGCGAAGAACGCACGAGCAGAGAGCGTGTTGGGCACGAACGAGCGTTCGCTGCGAGCGCTTTGACCTCTTGGTCGACTGCGCGGTTCGAGCAGGCTCCTCGCAGTTGCGCAACTCTCGCTCGTGTGCTCAAAGTAGCCGCGCAGCTCTCTTGCACGCTGAACCATCTACTGCCCGTCCGCCTTCTCTCCTGCGCCTGCGCTGCTGCTCGAAGAAGGCGGCGGCGCCGCACCTCGAACGACGCTCGCTCGCAGACCTCCCGCAGCAGGCGCCGCCTGCCCTCCTCCCGCAGCACCTGCAGCACTCGCTCCTGCGCCTGTGCCAGCCGTCCTCGCCGTGAGCAGGCTCTGGAAGAAGTCGGCGAGCACCTGGTTGCCGCCGGCTGCGGCGCCTGCTGCACCCGACGACGCGGGCGCACCTGCACCTGCTGCCGCCGAGGCGGACGAGCGAGAAGAAGGGCGGTCGGCGAAGGCGCCCGTCGAAGACAAGGTCGGCGAGGATCGGTCGCCGTTGAGCCCGGGAGCGCCGGAGGTGGAGCTGCCGAGAGGAGGGGAGCGGATGCCCGCCGAGGTAGACGAACTCTGCGAGCAGGACAAAGATACACAAGGAGTCAGTCGAGCGTCCTCGTCTGACAGTTCGAGGAGCGAGAGCCTACACGCACCTGTCGTGACATCGCCCCGGCGCGGTACCTCTCCTCGCGCGACGCGCCCGCCGCCGCCGCTCCAGCTCCAGCTTCGGCCCGCTCCCTCGCGCGCTCCATCGTGCTGAAGACGGTCGGCAAGTCCAAGCTCGTGCCCGCCATCGGGCCGACGACGCTCGGGCCCAGTCCGCCGCCGAAGCCGTTCGTGCCCGTCGACGACGACGACGACGAGCCTGGTTGGCGGAAGGCGAGGCGAGGGTCGGCGGCCGTGTCGGCTTGGAGGACGTCGTAGTGCTCGCGGAGGAACGCCTGCTCGTTGTACGCCGAGACGGCCGGCGCGAGGTTGACCTTCTGCGCGCGCGCGAACGAGCTCGTCAGCCGAGGTCGAAGACTGGCTGTTCGTCGCAAGTGCGCTTAAAGAGGGAAGGGAAGTAGGGACGCACCGAGTCCTCGGCGTCGAAATCGACGACGACCATGCCGTACTCGCTCTCGAGCCCCTTCTCGCCCTCGCCGCGGTCGACGTCCTCTCGCGCCGCCGCGACCGCTCCGCCCGCCGCGCCCTTGCGCTCGAGGTCGGCCTCCCAGCCTCGCCCGACCGCCTCGCAGTCGAACCGCTCGCGCAGGATGCGTATCTTGCCCCAGCTGTCCCAGCCGGCGGGGACGAGGACGGCCTCGCGGTCGACGACGTTGGCGCGGTGCGGGAAGGGGAACGAGGCGGCGGACGACGGCGCCGACGATGTGGAGCGAGTCGAGGTGACGGCGGCGGTGGGAGAGGTCGGTTGGGCGGCGGAGGAGGAAGAAGTCGGTGCGAGGGAGGAAGACGGCGACGACGAGAAGAGGCGGTGCACGAGGTACTGCCGCAGCTTGGCGTACGAGCCGGGGAGCGTCTGGGCGGTGTAGAAGACGGCGGCGCCATCTGTGAGAGGCGAGACGCTCTGCATCAGCGAGACGCTCGAGGAGAAAGAGGTCGGCGAGGTGAGGGGACGAGACGCACAGCGCAAGGCGATCGTGCGCAGCGTCTGCTGTACAAAGTCGAACTGCTCCTCAGAGAACTCTCGGTCGCGCTCGAGCGAGTTCATCTGGTCCGCCTGCGAGTCGACGAGGAGCGAGTCGTCAGCACGCAGATCCGGCTCGCTGTGCTAAACGAAGAGCGAGTCGACGACGCACCTTGGTGCACACAAAGACGAGCCCGACGCCGAGGTTGTCGGTGAGCGTGCCTGGCGGGAGAGGCGAGTCGAGGTCGACGAGTGCTGCGGCGGCCGACGAGGACGAAGCGGTCGGGGCGGTCGAGCCGGCAGCGGGCGGATCGGCGTACGAGCGGACGTAGGCCTCGACTGCGTGCAGTGCAAGCGGCTCGTCAGCTTCTCGTGCGTGTAAAGTTGAAGAGGAAGAGGACGAGCGACGCACGCCGTTCCCTTCCCTCGGTTTGTGCTCCCTCCTTGTCCTTGCCCGCTCGCCCAAGAAGCTCGTCGAGGAGAACGACCCACTGCTCGAGCTGCCGCACGAACTCCCACGGTCGGTCCCAGTCGAGGCAGATGACGACGAGCGAGTCGGGCACGAGTGCGAGGGAGAGGAGCGAGGGGTAGGGCGGGAGCGGCGACGAGAGCTGGAAGATCGAGAGGCGGGCGAGGGTATCTGCGGGCGTGCAGGGCACGAGTCAGGTCGCTATCGTCCAGGGCAAGCAGTGCAGCCTCGCTCGGCGGGGCGAGCGAGACCGACTGCACGGAGAGGAGCGCAGCCGACTCACCGCCGTCAAAACCCTCGTCTCGCACGTCGATCACGTCGTAGCTCATGCCGAGGTCGAGCTGCTGCTGCTGGACGCCATTGATCGCCGTCTCCTTGCCCTTGAGCGCCGTGGTGGAGGAAGACGACGAGGCCTCGCCGGTCGGGGAGCGCAGGCGGTCGACGAGGGTGCTCTTGCCCGAGTGGGGTGCGCCTGTAGGTGCAAAACAGTGTGGTCAGCTGCCTATCCCGATCCTTAAGCGCGAGGCGAGCGCAGGAGCGATTCGCTCAACGCGTCGGCCCCGGCAACGTCAAGAGACGGCGAGAGCAGGACGCACCGAGGACGAAGCACGGCTTGCTTGGCGTGCTTCTGCTGCCCTTGACCGAGTCGAGGATGTTGCTCCACAAGTCGCCGTCGCCTGGGAGGACGACGCCGGGTGCCGACGACGACGAGGCGGCGGTGGGAGGAGCGGGCGCCGACTGGCTGGCCGGCGTGGCGCTGCCGCGCAGCGAGGGAAGTGCAGGCATGGTCGGTGGCCCGTCGAGCGCGTGCACAGGCTCTCGAGCGAGGCGTGGGCGACGAGAAGCTGCGATGAAGGTCGCGCCGAGGAGATGAAACACGTCGAGCGGGCTCGAGCAGCTCTCGAATTTGGCACAGTCGTGGAGCTCACAGCGATGCTTGCACAGTGACTACGAAGCTGGAGGAGCACCCGCCCCTGCTGCACCGGCGGCCAAGTCCACCACTCGCTGCCGCTCCTGCGTCTCCCTCTCTGCTCGTTGCCGCGCGAACGCCTCGCCCTTGTTGCGGTACGGCGGGTACCTGCGAACGAGAAGACGTGCAAGAGTCAGTGTCGGGCGAGCGAGGAAGCAGAAGGAGAGGGAGACGCACCAGGGGAACGGCTTGTCCTTGGACAGGACAACGAGCTGGTGCGCGTGCGAGATGTAGCCCTTGAGCAGGTTCTGCGCGATGACCACCATGTCAAGCATCCGCATCAGCCCGAGCACATGGAGACGCAGACGAGCCGAAGAGGTCCTGCGTGCTGCGACGCACCTTGTAGATCATGTTGGCGAGCAGGCACTCCATCTCCTCGCCGTCGATCTCGCCCTCCTTCCTCCGCCGCGGCACGTCGTCGCGCCTGAGCCGTCCGAGCCGGACGTCCTCCTCGAGGCCGACCGCCTGCGCCGCGTTGTAGTAGGCGCGGAACGTGTCGATGCTCATGCGCGCGGGCTTGCCCTCGAGGACCCAGCTGCGAGCGAGGCGCGGTGGCACAGCGTCAGCGCGCATCCTCGGCGAGCGAGGTCGAAGGAGAAGAGGAGGGGAGGGGATGAGCGGGAGAAGGAGAAGGGACGCACGCCTTCTTGAGCAGACCCCGCACGGCCCCCTCCCTCGCGCGCTCGACGACGAGGTACGTCCCGCGCTGCATGAGGCGCTTCTGCGCTACCTCGAGCTGGCGCTCGTAGCCGGCAAAGTCGCCCTGGCGGATCGCGCGCACGAAGGGCTCGTACAGCGTCTTGTGGCGCGCCGAGCGTGCGAGGAGCTTGGGCGAGGGGACGACGCCGCGCACGAGGAGGAGCGGGATCAGATAGTCGAGGATGAGCCTGTCGAAGAAGGTGTGCGTCAGCCTCGGTTCTTGTCGGCATGAGCGAGACGGCGAGGCGGGCAGGGAAAGTGAGGACGAGAGGGACGCACTCGATGTTGCGCTTCATCTTGCGGTGGGTCATGCCGAGCGCCTCGACAAAGCCCTTCTCGGCCTGCGCATAGTCCTCGCGCAGGAACGTGACGCGGTGCGCTCGAGGAAAGGCCGTGAGCGGCGGCAGGTCGGCCGCATTGATGCCCCTGATGATGTTCTTGCACAGCGCGGTCGAGTTGAGCTGCGAGCAGAGAGGAAGAGTCAGCCGAGATTGAGGGCGCGAGGGCTGAGAGGAAGCGGCTACGCACCCGGAAGTAGGTCTTGAACAGGAGCGACGCGAGGTAGTAGGTGCCCATCTTGCGCGACGCCATCATGTCGGACGCTCTGCAGGTCATGCTCGAGTCAGGAAAGATGCCTCTTGAGAGGAGAGACGGAGACGAGGACGCACCGGTCGTTGAGGCAGCACGAGAAGCACTTCTGCAGGAGACGGCTCGCGTCCTCGAGCTTTGTCGCCTTGTGCCCGTTGGCGAGCAGCTGCTGGTCGGCCTGTGTGCGCGTGCCTCCGATTCCGTCAGCTTGGGTTCA
>Ga0308170_10002796_pt1 | contig 14699 bp, 10 predicted proteins | sample PhyBR2_2_FD_202136 | JGI IMG/M metagenome (GOLD analysis project Ga0308170, IMG submission 202136) | Phyllosphere microbial communities from UC Gill Tract Community Farm, Albany, California, United States - DLSLSB.R2 | ecosystem: Host-associated > Plants > Phyllosphere > Unclassified | place... | reverse complement strand
CACCGGCATCGCGCCTGGCTTCACCTTCGCCATCATCAACGCGCCGCACTTCAGCGACAACGGCGAATATCTGGTGACCTCGGCGACCTATGACTTCGCCGAGAACAGTTACGCCAGCGGCGACACCGGCGAGAGCCGTCACAACATCAGCTTCACGGTGCTGCCGTCGTCGGTGACGTACCGCACGCCGCCGGAAACGCCGTGGCCGAAAACGCACGGTCCGCAGACCGCGAAGGTGGTGGGGCCGAAAGGCGAGTCGATCTGGACCGACCGCTACGGGCGGGTGAAGGTGAAGTTTCACTGGGACCGGCTGGCGAAGGGCGACGACATCAGCTCCTGCTGGGTGCGCGTCTCCAGCGCCTGGGCCGGTCAGGGGTTCGGCGGGGTGCAGATCCCGCGGGTTAACGACGAAGTGGTGGTGGATTTTATTAATGGCGATCCGGACCGTCCGCTGATTATCGGCCGCGTGTATAACGAGGCGAGCATGCCGCCGTGGGCGCTGCCGGCGGCGGCAACGCAGATGGGCTTTTTAAGCCGGTCGAAGGACGGCACGGCGGACACCGCGAACGCGCTGAGGTTTGAGGATAAGGCGGGTGAGGAACAGGTCTGGCTGCATGCTGAAAAGAACATGGACACTGAGGTGGAAAACAATGAAACCCACAGCGTCGGCAGCAACCGGACTAAAACCATCGGCGGCAATGAAACCACCGAGGTGAAGAAAAATCGTACAGAAACGGTTGATCAAAATGAAACCATTACCGTTCATCAGAATCGTACTGAAACGGTGGATGGTAATGAAACCATCACTGTACACAGTAATCGCACTGAAACAGTCGATCAGAATGAGAAAGTGCGTATTGGTCAGAATCAGTCGGTAACGATTAATGGCAACCAGACACTGAAAGTGGATAGGGCGAAAGCTGAAACCATTGCACTGGCTTCAATGCTCAATGTCGGTCTGGCTCAGAACACCAATATTGGCGCGGCATACATGCTAAACGTTGGTGGTGGCTGGATGACCAATGTCGGCGGAATGCAGGCACACCATGTCGGCATGAAATATTCGCTCAATACCGGACGGGATATGGCATTGACTGCCGGGACTACTGCGGAGTTCAGTGCTGAAGACAAAATCACCCTGGTATGTGGCGAATCGATGATTGTGCTTGAGCATAATGGCACCATCACCATCAGCGCGAACAAGATCAAGCTGGTCGGTGAGAAGGTGATTGATATCGACGGAACACAGATAGACATCAACTGATTATGGAAAATTTTGCTAACTATAGCGCTTTTCCAGCGCTGCTGTTTGAGTCGCTTGACCAACATGATCATGGCTTTAACGTCCTGGTGGCTCGCGTCAGTTACGATCTTGATATCATCACCGGTAAGCTGACCTTGTGTGAAGATCAGGGCGAACTCTTCGAGCAGGATTACTATTACGATGAACCGGGTACCAGCAGTGTGCGTTTTGAAAGCGACCTTGCGCCTTATAAACCCAGACTGGATGTGGTGATCAATGGCACTGCGTGGGCACCCGAAGATAAGCCCGTGCGGCATTTCACTGTAGGCGCTCGAATCGGTGATTTCACCCGTCTGCTAAATGTTTATGGCCCGCGCGAGTGGCGAAAAATGGTTGCCACCTGGCAGCTCACTAACGGGAAGCCTGTTACGCATGTTGATTTACGCTATGAATTTGCTCAGGGAGGCTTTTACCGACTGGAAAAAGGAGAGGAACTGGCATCATCTTTTAATAGTGTTGGCATAGGTTGGTTACCGGCTAAGGCTCAGAAAGAGCTAAAACTTCAGCATCTTCCGGCACCCCAGTTTGAACTACTGCCCAACCCTGTTAAGAATATTGAAGATGAAAATCTGCCTGCCGGTTTTGGTTTCTATGGTAGAGGCTGGCATCCTCGTATTACGTTTGCCGGTACCTATGATGAAGCATGGAAACAGCATCGGCATCCGTTTCTGCCCGCTGATTTTAAGTTTGACTACTGGTGTGGCGCGCATCCCTGGATGCAATTCCCCTTGCCGAAACCTATGACAAGCATTCCCGTCACACTCAAAAATCTGATATCGCATCAGGAAAAGAGTGGGCAGCAGCTCGATTTTTCTGTACCGGTTGAAACACTTTTTGCTTTTGTTACCACGCAGCAGGGCGCCGGGTTGACGTATGATTTGCAACTCGACACGCTGGTTATCGATCTACCCACGCGCAAAGTGCATTGCAGCTATCGCGTGGTATTTTCTGAACAACTGGAACCCGCAATGACCGAGTTACGCTTTATCGCTATGGATGAGCGGAAAGTGATGGTACAACGTGCGCAGCAACAGCTTACCGACAGTCAGGCTGACAGTTTTATCCCCCTACCACCTTCGCTCTTGGCTCTTATCAACAAGGAGCAACGCCATGGCTGATAACTATGCCGCACGTAAAGACGGCGTATATAAAGTTGTCGGTTTAGCACCGGATCTCTGTTTTACCCCCGGTATTCAGCCACCGGTTCCTTATCCGGTAACGGCTACGCTGGCGCCTTCAAAAAGCACTGTCGATAGCGTGAAATTTAATGGTCATCCGGCGTTTGTTTATAAATCAAGCTACGTCCCTACCACTATTGGTGATGCAGCAGGGCGCAATAAAGGTGTGGTGAGTGGAACGGTTGAGGGTGACTGCTGGTCAATAGAGCACAGCCCGGACACCTATATTGGTGGTTATCCCTTAAACCGTGTGCAGGATCTTTTTGCCATGAATGGCAAAGCGCTTGGCGGACGTGGTGGAAACCTGACAAAAAAAGAGACGTGGGAAAGGCGTAAGGCTCTGATAGGAAAAGGGAAGAAAAGTAAGGACCCTAAAGTGGTGCAGGCGGCTTTGCGGCTTGAGCAGAATAATACTGGCATGGAAAAGGCGAGGTTAGCGGACTATGTTTATGAGCCCCGCGATCCCACCAGACCTATGCCTGAAATACCTGAAGGCTGGAAAGATATCAGTGACGACCCTGAGGCGCTGGCAAAATATAACCTTACGCCAAAATCACTAAGAATCGCTAAAGACCCGGGTTTCCGTGCAAGGGTATATGAGCCCGACGAAGCTGTTTTTGGAAAAGATATGTCTGCATCCGTCGTATTTAGAGGTACGCGAATGACGGAAACCGCTGACTGGAAAAACAATGTTCAGCAGGGCATGGGTGTAGACTCAAATTATTACAAGCAGGCTGTTTCAATAGGCACATCGGCTCGACGCTCCACAGCGCCAATTGATATGACAGGACATTCTCTGGGAGGCGGAATGGCTTCATCAGCTTCACGGGCAAGCGGAAAAACGGGCTGGACATTCAACTCTGCTGGATTGAAATCATCAACCGTTAAAAAGTACAGCGGCGAAGTACCTGTCACTGAAACGGCAGAAAATATCTCTGCTTATCGTGTCAAAGGTGAAATTCTTACTATGATACAGGAGCCTGGATTCTGGGCAGGGGCTGCAGTGATTGGTGGACTAGGACTTACTGGACTGAAAACTCTGGGGCCATGGGGTGCAGTTGCATTTAGTGCGTTAGGAGTGGCGTTGGTAGCGTCTCCTTCTGCAGTTGGCAACAAGCATCCTATGGATGGCGGAGAGGGAAGCGCAATTGATATGCATGGGATGGACCAGGTAAAACACTGTATTGAACTGGAGAAAGATAATGACGAGAAGTTGTTATCTTCAATTTAAGGAGAAAAAATGGTTAAGTCTCTTATAAAAAAAGTAGCCCGCTATGGTGGTCTGATATTTTTAATTTCGATTTCAGGATGTAATGCAATGAGTAAATATCCTCCAGAACAATTTTTCCATGGTACACAATTGAGCCTTGCCCAGGCTATCGCCAGTGAGAATATCGCTGATGTCAGGAAGCTAACCCCTGACACCTCTCTTAATAAGCCAGGTAAGCAGGACATGACATTGCTCTATTTTGCTTTACAGCAAGCAAAAAATAGAAAAAGCCAGCAATTAGAAATCATCAGTCAGCTTGTCAAAGCCGGTGCCGACCCTCTTCAGGATGTGCCTGATATGGGCAGTGTCGCTGAATTAGTCGCCACATCGCCGCACCCGGAGTTTATGGCTGCGTTAATTGATGGTGGCATGGACGTGAATGTTAAAGTCCAGGGGCAACCCTTGCTGCATGATGCCGCTTCAGATGGTACCTTAAAAACTCTGGCGCTGATGGTAAATCGCGGCGCAAATGTTAATGCGACAGACTCGCTGGGAAAATCAACAGTTATGGCTGCGTTGGATGGAATGCAGTTAGATACCGTCGAGTGGTTACTGAATCACGGAGCCAATCCTAATGCGGTTGAAAAAAACACCGGATGGTCATTTATGCGTCAACTTGACGATGTGATCAAACGCAATAATGGTGAGAAAGGTTCTACACAGGACAAGTTAATGGAAATTCATAAGCTTGCTAAACAAAAAGGTGGACGTGCTTAATTTTGATTCCTGCTGATGAAGTTATGGCTGCTTTCGTCAGTGAAAAGACAAGGATGTCATAATGGCTTTAAGGAAAAATCAATAGATTTATTATTATTCAATATCAGTATGCCAGATTGCTTAAATATTATAAATCAGTTGCCACTGAGGATGATGCCATTTGTTTTAACTGTGATTGGTTTATTTTCTTGATTGGAAAAGAAAGTTATAAGATTATTCCATGGGCCAGAAGGTTGAGCTGGCATAAGCGATGCTAAAGCCAACATAAGAGAATCTTGTTTAGTTCTGTTAGATAACAAATTAGATTGGCTTAAAAGCAGCGTATAGAAATACTTTTCTATTTTATTGAATGTAGATTGTGAAGGCAGATACAAAAGCTAAGGAGTGGTTTTTATTTTTAGTGCGGGTTCTGATCGCAATTGAAAGGTTATGCAATATTTTTGGTAACGTGATGAACTAAATATTCGCTCCCCAGTATGTAAGGGTCTACTTATCAGGGTCTTGCCAGAAATGTAGTGGGATAGTTGTATATGGTTGATAAGGCATGATGCCGCTCCACGTATTAAAAATGAAAATACTGAGGGCGTTAATATTATTATGAATAAAATTATTAAGCGCCAGGATATGAGGTTTTTTTAAAGTATGGGTCAGATGATTTATTTTCAGAAGTTAGAAAATAACATTGATATAACAGCAACTCGCCGGAGGTGAATTTTGGGTTTTATAAGGAAAGTAATCTTATTGCTGTTAATATTTTCTTTGTAAACTTTACAGGCTTGTGATGATATGAAGAAAATCCATCCGGAGGATTACTTTTCAGGAAGCCAGTTACAACTGGCACAGGCAATTGAAGATGGCAATGTTGATGAGGTGGAAAAATTATCAACTCAAACTGATCTTAATAAACCTGGCGAGAAGGATTTGACCCTTTTGTATTATGCCCTCAGTGAAGCTTCAAATAAGGACGTTAACAGACTCAATGTAATGAGTGTTCTGGTAAAGCATGGCGCCGATCCTGTTCAATACGTTGCCGATATGGGTTCTGTGGCAAGTAACACAGCGGGATATTCAGATCCTGCTTTTGTCAAAGCATTAATCAAAGGAGGGATGGATAAAAACGCGAAATTTGACAGCACGCCGATAATATTTTATGCAACTAATGAAAAAGCCTTCCCTACTCTAAAGTATTTTGTTGAAATAGGTGCTGATGTCAATGCGAAAGATAGCTTAGGACAAACAGCAATTTTTGAGGGGATGTATGGTCGACAATATGATCAGGTTGAATACCTTCTTCATCATGGTGCGCATGCAAATGTTACTGATGTGAATAATGTAACTTTTAATCAACTGTTGGATAAAATTATTAGTAATACAAATAAAGATAATACAAAGGCCCTTAATAAGCTAGAAGATATAAGAAAATTAACGCAAAAAAATTAATAGATGTTTGGGCTAAATTGAAAATCAGCATCTTATGAATGCTTGAATTTTCGATTAATGTAGACTGAGATGAACCTGTCATAGTTATACTCAGTGACAGGTTCAGATTGCATAAAGGCCTGCTTATGCAGGTTTTCTCGTGATTTAACAGGCGCTAAGAAGTGCTGGCTGGGGTGTCAGAAACATAGTGATAATAAACCTTAACTGCATCACTTTCTGGCGTGATAGCGAGACGGTCCAGTACTGGTATGATTCCTCGTACCTAAAAGATGGGGCATGATGATTACTACTCTGACATTGCAATTATTATATGCCTGATTTTAAGTATATGTTCTGGCCTCACTAATTAATTCTGCATCTAAACCCTTTTTGACAAGATTTGACTGCTTCATCTTTTTTCACCTCAATTCATAAATGATTAAACGGTATCTGGTGAAACTATTCACCTGAACTGCATGGCATGCCTCAGATCTTATTCCTGAGTAAACAAGTTTAATAAATAATTCCTTCTTTAACCTGTACAGTTTCGCACGGAGCTCCAATGGCAACCGGAAATACGATTGGTAAATTACAATATGCGCCTGCGCCACAAGGCCATGTGGCGGCGGGCAGTGCCAACCCGCCGAAAAAGAAAAGCTGGTGGAGCAGTTATGGCGACTGGGTGCATACCGGTCTGGACGTGTTAGGCGCAGTTCCTGTTGTCGGCGCGGTAGCTGACGGCGCGAACGCCGCGATTTACACCGCAGAAGGGGATTATGGTAACGCTGCACTTTCAGCCGCTTCGGCGGCAGCTAACTTTGTACCCGGTGGCGGGGCGGCGTTTAAAGCCGGTAAGCTGGCAGCAAAAGCGGGTAAAGCGGTAGAAGCCGCGAAAGTGGGCAAAGGCATTGCAAAAGAAGGGGCTGAACTGGCTGAAAAAGCAGCCGTCAAAGCTGAAACGACCGCTGCTAAAGCCGAAGCTAAAGCCGCTAAAAAAGAAGCTGATGAAGTTATCAGCGCTAAAAAAGCGGGCAGCGAAAAGGGAGGCAGTGACAAAGGACATGCGCAGAAAAAGACTGAGCCGTGCAAAATTCCGGCAAGGCCTCTGCCGCAGGTGGATATGGCGATTGGTAGTCCGGTTAACCCTGTACTGGGTATCAAACTGCTGTTCGGCCCTGAAGATAATGATTTCTCTTTCCCGGCATCAGTTCCCCTTAACTGGCAGCGCTACTATTTTTCTGATGAAATCGGCAATGGCTGGCTGGGACAGGGCTGGTCACTGCCCATTTCACAGGAAGTACGTAAGAAAGCGGGTCTGCTGGTCTTAATGGATGAACAGGGTCGCGAAATTGAGTTCCCCTATCCGGAAGCGGGCCGCCAGCCTCAGCTTCATCGCTATGAGCAACTCTACCTCTCGCAGCCGCAGCCTGAGGAATTTTGTATTTCGGCCGCGGATGAAAGCCAGCACTGGCACTTTACACATAAAGCTGAATCTGACCGCTGGCTGTTGTCTGCCATCAGCGATCGTCATGGCAACCGGCTGACGCTCCGTTATGATATCCGGCATCTGCCGGTGCAGATTGAAGATAGCGCTGGTCGTCGATTTAATATCAACTTCTCTCAGTTTGAATCGGACACGGGGAGTGCTTTTTTCCGTATCACCAGCGTCAGCGTCTGTTATCCGTCTGATCCTCTGAATGCCGAAATTCTGTGCCGCTACGATTATTCACCTCAGGGTGACCTGATTGCCGTGCGTAATGAGCTCAACGAGGTGCTGCGTGAATTCCGTTACCGTAACCATATTATGGTGGCGCATCGTCGTGCGGGCGAAATGGAGTGTTTTTATCATTACGATAAATATTTCCCTGAAGGAAAGGTACTGGCACATCGCGACAGCCTCGGCGGGGAATGGCGTTTTGAATATGGCAGCCAGACTACAACGGTCACTGATGCACTGGGACGCGTGACACGCTATGACTTTGACGACAATAAGGAACTGATTGGCTATCAGGATGCGATGGAAGGGCATATTCGTATTAGACGTAATGCCCGCGGTCAGATGACACAAGTCACCGACCAGAGCGGCCGATTTACACGCTACCGCTATGATGAACGCGGCAACTGTACGGCCATCATTGAGCCAGATGGTCAGACTACACGTTTTGATTATCACGAACGCTGGAACACGCCGGTTCGTGTGACCAACATGCTGGGCGGCACCCGGGAATTTATCTACGACACAGCAGGAAACTTAATCCGTTTTTCGGATGAGATAGGACGCATTACAGAATATAACCATGATGACCGTGGCAATCTGGTCAGGGTGCGTGATGCTGCGGCGGGCGTACAAACGTTATGCTGGAACCAGGCCAACTTTCTGATTAGTCATACCGACTGTTCCGGACGCACATCGACCTTTGACTATGACAAATATGGCTGGATGAAGCAGCAGACGGATGCAGCAGGCAACCAGACGCTGTTTTATAACCGATGGAATGGCCTGCCCCAGCGTATTGTGCATGCCGATGGTGGAACGGAAAGCTTTGAGTTTGACCGCTGGAGACGTCTGATTGCCTGGCAGGATCCTCTGGGGCAGGTTACGCGCTGGACGCTGGCTGCTGATGGCTTGCCGCTATCACGCACTGATGCACTCGGCCACAGTATTGGCTACGAATACGATCTGGCCCGTCGCCTGACCGCACTGATTAATGAGAACGGTGCGCGATATACATTCCGCTACGACGCCCGGGATAACCAGGTCGAGGAGCGCGGGTTTGATGGTTGCAAAACGCGTTATGAATATGATGACAGTGGCTGGCTGCTGGTTCGTATTGAAGAAAGCGATGGCAGCGGGCAGGTAATCCACTCGCACTATCAACGGGATCCCGCCGGGCGATTGCTGGAAAAAATGGTGTCGCGCGGTGGAGATGCCACATGGCAACGTACCCGTTATCGTTACGATGCGCTGGGACGCCTCACGGCCGGTGTCAATCACGGCGGACGCTCTGAACTCGAATGGGATGATGCCGGACAGTTGCTCGCAGAGCGGACGCTGGTTCGGGGTCACCGTTATGAACTGCGCCACAGCTATGACGAGCTGGGTAACCGGACGCACACCATCTTACCGGATGGGCGGGAACTGAAGCAGCTCTACTACGGCAGCGGGCATCGGGTGCAGGTCAACTTGGGTAACCGTATTATCAGTGAAAGCGAACGTGACGTTATGCACCGTGAAGTGCGCCGTACCCAGGGTGCAATCACAAGTGAATATCTTCACGACGAGATGGGCCGGCTGATAAGCCAGCGTGCTGGCCGTGGCGCGCAGTCAGCGGTGGCACGCGAGTATGTCTGGCGTCGCGATGGCCAGCTGACGCAGATGACGGATAAATACACGGGTGATTATCGCTACGAATATGACGCGCTGGGACGGATGACGCGGGCGCGTGATGAGCATTTCGCCTTTGATCCGGCGCACAATCTGCTGAGTGAAACTCAGACGCAGCCATTACAGGATAACCGGCTCAGGGTTTATGAAGATAAACGCTGGACCTATGACGGCTTTGGTAATGTGACGCGCAAACAGAGTGGCCGCCACACAGACCAGCAGTTTATCTGGAACGCTGAACATCAGCTGACCGGATCGGTGAGCATCCGAAACGGAAGCGAGCAGCGAACCACCTACGGCTATGATGCGTTTGGACGTCGAAGCTGGAAACGCGATGCTTTTGGTATCACGCGCTTTATCTGGGAAGGCAATCGCCTGCTGAGTGAGGTGAGAGGCTCGCGCCAGCACCTCTGGATTTACGAGGATGACAGCTTTGCGCCGCTGGCGCAGATCAGTCTGCAGCAGGGCGGGACGGAGCATGAAGCGCAGGTTAACTGGTATCACAACGACGTGTCAGGTCTGCCACGCGAGCTGACTGGTGCTGATGGCAATGTGGTCTGGCGTGCCGTCTATCGTGCCTGGGGTAATACGCAGCGCACAGAGCAGACCGCAGTGGAGAATGCAGAGCCGGTTTATCAGCCGCTGCGCTATCAGGGTCAGTATTTCGATGCGGAAACGGGTTTGCACTATAACCGGTTTCGCTATTATGATCCGGATGCGGGCAGGTTTGTGAGCCAGGATCCAATAGGGCTTGCTGGTGGAGCTAACCTTTATCAGTATGCGCCGAATCCGCTGAGTTGGGTGGATCCGCTGGGTTTGCAGAAAGGAAAATGTGGCAATGAAACTGATACTACAAGAGTAAGGCACTATACAAATAGGAAAGGCTCTAACGCTATAGATGAAAATGGAAAGATTAAAGCTTATGACAATAACCGTGTCTATGTCGAACCTGCAAAAAATAAGCCGCTTAGTCGATTAGATGCTGAGGAGAAATATCAAATAGGTAGGGGCAGGGGACGCGATTATGTTGAGACGGATGTTCCCAATCATCAACTTGAATGGGTCACCAATCCAAGATATCACACACAAGAACTCACTGTTAAAGGTGATATTGAGTTGAGTAATCAAAAAGTATTTAGAAGGAATTGATTTTATGCTCGAAGAGAATGAAAAAATAAATCTCACTGGTGAGGAGGCTATCACTATCCTTTCTGAGGTGGAATACATACTGATTTCTTTAAGAAACATTGCGAGATATTATTACCATAAAGAAAATGGAGAGGTTACAGATTCTGAAAAAAATCAATATTATCAAGAAACAACTAATTTCATAGATAAAAATAATGTAACCCATCGGCTGGCATTGATTAGGAGGGTAGTATCAGAAAAGTTCAATGATGAACTTGGTGATGATGATATGGACGACATCGAAAGGGAATTAGAAAAGCTTCAATGCTGGGAAAAACCAGGGGATTGAACTAGAAAAAAACTGGATTATCTATGAAGCTTGAAGATGAATTGAATAGTAATTTCTCCTCAAGTTAAAAAGTAATTTATTCGCGATAAAAATCACGATTATGTGATTTTCAATATCCAAATACACGTAATTAAAAATTAATATAAAATATGAGTATCAACAGGCCGGAGCACCCGAACCGAGCAGCGAACCACCTACGGCTATGATGCGTTTGGACGTCGAAGCTGGAAACGCGATGCTTTTGGTATCACGCGCTTTATCTGGGAAGGCAATCGCCTGCTGAGTGAGGTGAGAGGCTCGCGCCAGCACCTCTGGATTTATGAGGATGACAGCTTTGCGCCGCTGGCGCAGATCAGTCTGCAGCAGGGCGGGACGGAGCATGAAGCGCAGGTTAACTGGTATCACAATGATGTGTCTGGTCTGCTATGCGAGCTGACTGGTGCTGATGGCAGTGTGGTCTGGTGTGCCGTCTATCGTGCCAGGGGCAATACGCTGCGTATAGAGCAGGCAGCCGGAGAGAATGCAGAGCCGGTTTATCAGCCGCTGCGCTATCAGGGTCAGTATTTCGGTGCGGAAACGGGTTTACTCTATAACCGCTTTCGCGATTATGATCCGGATGCGGGCAGGTTTGTGAGCCAGGATCCAATAGGTCTTGCCGGTGGGGTTAACCTTTGAGTTGGGTGGATCCGCTGGGGCTGAGTAAATGTTCTTTAGTTAAAGCTAAAAGCAGAAGTGATGCTTTGAAACGGGCTAAGGAACACGCTCAGGTGCCTAGGGGGAGACGCAATATTAGTATTGATGAACTTAACCCTACGAGCCGGGGTAGAACTTGGGCGAAAATGAAATCTGACGGAGAAAAATCACTGGGAAGAGAAAATCGGTATGGCAAAAATAAATGGTTTGAGCATCCAGACGGACATCCTGATGCTGGGCAGTCTGGTGTGCCCAAACATCATGAGTCAGGTCATATACATTCAGTAAATCCTAAGTGTGAAGAGGTAATATTTACATGGTAGCTAACGAAAGATTAATCAAAATTCCCGTTCCTAATTTTAACGAAATTATTGAAATCAAAAAAGACTCAGAAGCTTTTTGTTTATGCTACCAATTTAATGTTGATGACTACGGGTATGGTCCATATGGTTTTGATACGGATAAAGCTAAAGATTTACTCAAGGTTCTATTTTCTGAAATATATTACTATGACAATCAGGTTAGAGGGTTGGTAAAAAAAACGGTACTCGACTCTGAAGGTCTGTACTTTTTTAAACGTTGGGAGAAGTTAAAGTCTGACTTGGATAGTTATAAGTTGACGATTAAGAAAAATGAAATTTTAGCTAGGAAAGGTGTTGCTGTAGAGGTCTTGAATGAAAAGCCTGAGTTGTATGACGTTTATGAGAATGGTAAGTTATCATCCCGGGTGCTAAATGATTTAAGCCGCCTGGGATGCGAATTTTTCATTGTCAATAACTACATGCCACAAGGCGGTAAATGCCTTATCTTCACAGATTCATCATGCTTGAATAAGGTAAAGTCACTCGCTAAAGATCTTGAAATAAAATTCGACTCATTTCCTTCTATAGATTCGTTGAGAGCATGGTAATTTATTATGAATGATGATTGCAATGTTGACAGGCGATATTAATGTAAAAATTGCATTAAAACCCCTCCGCGACCTGTTTTTTGGTGAAAGGGATAGTACAGAAAAATCTGGAAGCAATGGTGGTGCAGATGGTGCTATCATCAACGGTTGCGCAACGGTTTTAGTTGGCGGTTAAATAAAGATATGGTTGATTCTAACATGAAATTTATAGCATTTTTATTTTTCTGGATTGTAACGGTTTATTATGTCTGGAACGGAAAGGATTTTTATAATAAAAAAGAATGGGCAGGATTTGGTAAGAAGTTTGTAGGTGTGCTGGTTGGTATTGTAGTACTTGCCTTTGCGCTCAAAGGATTAGTGTTAGCTATTCCCGGGTTTAGTAATGATTTTGCTGGAGATTTAATGGAAGAAATAGGCATTTCTTTTATATTTATTCTTGGCATAAAGTTTATGATTATCATGATTTGCACTTTATTTATTGGGGTTGTGGGTTTTCAAAAAAAATATAATGCTGATAATTATGCCCGAATTTCACCTACTGCCAGTAAGTTAGTGCCTGGCATGCTCATCTTTGCAAAATGCGTGGTTTCTCTTGGCTCTATAGTGATTTATTACGGCATCTGGCTAGCGAATTAAATTAAGAAGGGAAACAGGCTATGAATTTTGAAACGGACTATACTTTCCCCTTACGCCGGGTTTCTCTAAAGAAGAAATCGAACAACGCTTCTGGAAATGCCTTTATACATCGGCCAGAGAAGAAATGCTCATTACTGGGTTGTGCTTCCTTAAAGCCTCAAACCTGCGGAACTGGAGCCGGTTGCGTTCCCTGGTGTCGGTTTAACCAATATCGGTCGCTACTTAACCACGGATGACTCACCTTATCTGGAAGTTTGGGCCGCGTATGAACGCTGCCAGTGGGAGATGAATGCGTCTGACTGGCTGTTTAAAAAACTCGCCATGATGGGCGAAAAAATTCTGCACCGCCGTCTTGTCGGTAAGGCCTCAGAAAACGGTATTTTTGCAGATGTATTGACCCTAAAAACGCACGCTTCCGGTGACGAAGTGATCTCACGATACACTGTTCAAAAAGATTACAATCGGGAGATCGGCGGTGGGAACTACCTCTTATTAAAAGCGTCCTGTGCAGCACGCGACTATCCTTCGCTTGCCAATGAAATCTATTTTACAGTGGTTAACTGGAATCAGCTGCATCGCAGTAACTTGGCCATGGCGGAGTTGCTGACCTCGGTTAACCTGGATGGGGAAAACGCTTTTAAAATACCTGCTTCCTGGCATGCCAGCGTTATTGCTGAGAACAGGCTTATCGTCGATCACACTATAGATGGTGTGAATTACGGGGTCATTAATTTTTGCTTTTATTCCGGTACCGTATGCCATTCCGCAGAGGATGCTTTTGAAAAGTCGACGCAACGTTTCCGGACCATGAGCATTCGGTCACGCTGGTGGCAAACGAGCTGGAACCCATTCCTAATGATATCAATGCTGCGCTGGGATCATTATCGACCTGTACAGGTGAACTCTACAGCGACGAAGAGAAAATGCGCGCCTTTTATCAGAGTTATATATTCAATTGTTCAGGCTTGTGGTGCTACGTTGAATTGGTAGGGCAGCACAGAAATGATAAAAGTTATCACTTCGAAGCGAACAAACGCTGCGTAGAAATTATTCTGGCGACCCTGAATATCAACGTGAAATAATAGTAATCTTGCCAGTTACACATCTTTAGCTGGCATTCCGCCTCGTAGCAATGAGTATTGAGGCATCTATTTTTAACTCGTCATATGATCCGCTGCAATAATAAAAGACGCTTGTCTGACCCTCTGGTATTGCCTGACCTCGGGCAATACCCGGGTTAATTCACCGATTACCATCTGTCCGGGAAATCATCATGTTCTCACGCATTACTGCACAGCTGCCGGCGGACGGCCTGCTGTTCCACACGCTCACGGGCACTGAGACGCTGTCCCGTCCGTTTGTGCTCACCGCCGAACTGCTGGCCACCGACGCGCGCATCGACCGTCACGCCCTGCTGGGCAAGCCGGTGACGTTTACGCTGCCGACCGACGGCCTGATGAACGCGCTGAGCCCGCGCTACCTCAACGGCAAAATCACCCGCGTGGCGGTGCGCAGCCAGGAGCTGAGCGGCACCCGCTACGCGGTCTATCAGCTGACGGTGGAGCCGGACCTGTGGCCGATGCGGCGCGACCGCAACCTGCGCATCTTCCAGAGCCAGACGGTGCCGCAGATTGTGCAGACGCTGCTGAAGGAGTACGCGGTCAGCGTGGAGACGCGCCTGGCGGGCAGCTACCGGGTGTGGGAGTACTGC
>Ga0308170_10002793_pt1 | contig 14711 bp, 15 predicted proteins | sample PhyBR2_2_FD_202136 | JGI IMG/M metagenome (GOLD analysis project Ga0308170, IMG submission 202136) | Phyllosphere microbial communities from UC Gill Tract Community Farm, Albany, California, United States - DLSLSB.R2 | ecosystem: Host-associated > Plants > Phyllosphere > Unclassified | place... | reverse complement strand
GATGCGCTGGAGAGGGAAGAGCGGCGGGCGGCGTACTGCTGGAGGAAGAGGAGGCGGAGGAGGGACGAAAGGGTGGCGGCCATAGCGCGGGAGGAGGTGCTCGACTCGGGGGTCGTTGCCTGCGTACATCGGGCAGCACGAGTGTCAGAGCGTGCTCGATCGAGTAAGGGATGAGAGAGACAGAGAGGGACGCACCATAGTGATGCGGACGGTCCACCCGCTGCCGCTCAGCGCGACCGTGTCGCCCTCGGTGCGGCTGCCGAGCTGCAGCTCGGCGCGGACGGCGTTGTCGGTGCGAGCCTCGCTCGTGAGCTGCACAAGAGGTGATGATGAGCTACTGCCGGCAAGTGGAAAAGAGCGAGAGGAAGAGGACGCACCTGAGAGAAGAGCTCCTCGGCAAAGACGGACCTGCCCCTCGCCTTGAGCACCCGCTCGACCCGGTCCTCATCGCTCTGCTCTCCCTCGTCCATCGCGTCCTGCGCTTCGTCGCCCTCGTCGTCCCACACGAGCCTCTCCTTCTTGCCCGCCCCTTCGACGCCGACCTCGACGACCATCCTCCTCCCCCTGCGCTTGTCCGCCCCCTCCTCGAGCAGCTCGCCCACCTCGGCGACGCTCCCCCTGCGCCATCCCGCGCCCGCCTCCTGCGCGCCGAAAAAGACGCCGACGCTGCGGGCCGTGCGGCTCTCGCCCTTGCCGGCCGCGAGCGACGCGCCTTTGCCCGCTCCGAGGGGCACGAGCGTGCGCGCGCCGCCGTGGTGCAGCCGCAGGATCGTCGGCCATGGGTCTGGCGCGCGCACGCGCTGCCGGGGCCGAGGGCGAGACGTCGCGTCGGACGCAGACGACGACGAGGCGAGCGCGGCGAGCTCGTCGTCCGAGAGCGGGACGAGCTCCTCGCTCGCGCTGAAGAAGGCGCGCGCCGAGCGGCTCAGGGCGTCGAGGCTGCTCGCGAGCGGGATGGGCGCGAGCGGGTTCTGCTGCGGGTCGGTGGAAGGGCGCGGCGGGGGCGCGGTCGGGACGAACGAGAGGGTCTGCTGAGGGAGGGGGAGCGAGGCGACGTCGACGTCGGGCGGGTCGCGGGGCGCCGAGAGGACTGAGAGGAGGTCGAGGGCGGTGGCGAGCTCTCCTCGAGCGAGACTGTGCGGGCAGAAGCGGAGAGAGGTCGGGTCAGCGATGAGGGGCGGGGGAGGAGGGGGAGCAGTGGACGGGGGACGCACGCGAGGCTGTTGATCATGGTCTCCTGCAGCGCACGGATGTCCTCGACGGTAGGCCGCGGGTCCTGGTCCTCCTTGGCGAGCTGCTGCTGCTCCTCAGCCGGACGGAGGATGGCCTCCTCGGACAGCTCCGAGTAGTCGCCTCGCTCGGCCCAGACGCGCGCGAGCCGCTCCTGCAGGTTCTTCTTCGGGTCGTCGCTGCAGGGGATGGAGCAGAGTGAGTCATCTGTGCGCCGAGAGCGACGGGCGAGGGAGGAGGACGCACCGAGTGAACACCTCTCGGCCGTCGTCGAGCCTGACCTCGTGCAGCCGCGCCGGGCGAGCAAACAGGTCCGAGTCGTGCCCATCGCCGGCGAACGGCTGCAGCGGCTCGAGCGAGAGCTGCGTCGACGACGACATGACGAGGAAGAGCAACCTCCGCTTCGCCGGCACGAGCAAGCGGGGAGCAGGAACCGTCACTGCTCTGGTTCTCCTGCGGGCTCGAGGACGGGCTGCACACTTGCTAGAAGGATATTACAGGCTGCAAGAGCGCGACGGCTGTACGACTGGATCGCCTTCCGCCTCTCGACCCTGCTCTCGACCTCGGACCTCGTCCTCCTTTTGCTCGCCCGCGCCGGCTCAGATCAACCCGAGCATCTTTGCCCGCTCCGGGTTCAGGCCGTTGATGAGCTTGCCGCCGCCGCCGCCGCCTGCGGCTGGTGCGGGCGAAGGTGCGCCGGTCTGCATCGGCGGCGCGGCGGGAGAGGCGAGCGAGGGAGGAGCGGCGGCGGCGGTTGCTGAGCCGGGGCCGGGGAAGAAGCCGGGAGGGGGCATGCCGCCGGGAGGAGGGCGGAAACCTGCGGGGAGGAGGAGAGGCGTGAGCTCGCGGCGCCACCGACAGGCCCGCCGAGCAGCAGATGCTGCTGCACGGCGCGCCGTTGAGGAAGGACGAGCGAGACTCACCAGGAGGAGGCGCAGGTCCACCGAACCCAGGAGGAGGCGGCATGCCTGCGAGCGGGACGAGCCGTCAGCGCCTGCGCAAGCAAGGCGAGAGGAGGAGGACGAGGAGAGAGGGAGAGACGCACCTCCACCCGGCGTCCCAGGCCCTCCAAAGTTCGGTTGCGGCGGCAGCGGCCCTCCAGGTCCTCCCGGCGGCGGCGCGCCGTACCGCGACGGTGCCCCGAGCGCGCCGTTCGCGCCCGTGCCCGGCGTAAAGCCCATGCCTGGAGGCGGCGGGCCGCCGGGTGCGGGCGAGCCGGGGAAGCCGCCGCCCATCGGCCCGCCGACGAGACGCACTGTGAGCAGGAGAGGTAGGCGAGCGAGGGAGTCAGCAACCTGCACTCACACGGGAGAGAGAGAGCCAGGAAGGGAGGGAGCGGGACGTACTCGGGGGAGCGCCTCCTCCTCCACCGCCGACACCGGGCGGCGGTGCACCGGCACCCGGGGCGACGAAAGCGAGGTTGCCCATCGAGGCGGGGAGACCGTTGGCGCCCATCTGGAGGATGCGGGCCTGGCCTCCTCCGCCGCCCTCGTACTTGCGGCAGATCTCGTCGATGAGCTCCTGTGCGCGCTCGCTGCCGAGGTCTGTTGCGAGGTCCGAGGTCAGCTTGTGCACGTCTCGAGATGCTGGAGAGAGCGCTGGACGCACTGGCGTAGTAGTCGCGCACGTTGGAGAGGTGGTTGCGACCCGAGTTGTGCGCTCGCCTCACTGCGGTCAAGGTACGAGGACAAAGGTCAGCGGGTTCGCGCACGAGCGAGTGCATAGCTCTTGTGGACGCACCTGACGAGCTGTCGTGGGTGAGGAAGACCTGCGAGCGAGGGGCAAGAGAGGGTGAGCCGAGGTGGGAGGACGAGAAGGGACCGAGGGAGCGGGGGACGCACATCGCAGTAGTCGCAGTAGTACTTGCCCATGGTGCTTGAGCGTGCTGACGAGCCGTCGCAGGCGTCTAGAGGTCGGGCGAAGGCTGGCCGGGCTCGAGACGAGGGGAGAAGGACGAGGAGGGGGAGGAGAGGCGGAAGTCGACGGGCGAGGCGCTGGTCTGGCTGGCTGTGATAGTCGAGCTCCGTGGAAGCTGTGCTTGTACAGCTTGGCGCCCTCGAGCGCAGCGTGGTGGTGACGACGGAGCTGACCTCGCATCTGGTCCGCCCCCGCTCTCATCTCTCTCGTCCTCGTCCACCTCGACAGCTCTCGACCTAGCGCACCATGGCTGCTGCCCAGATCGCAGAGCCCTTTGACCTCATCCGCGTCTCGCTCTCGGAGCGCGTCTTCGTCAAGCTGCGCGGCGACCGCGAGCTCAGGGGTGTCCTCCATGTCCGTCCCCTCTCTCTCTCTCTCGCCCTGTGCAGCACCGTGCACAGGACTGACTCGCACTGCACTCCCTCCAGGCTTACGATGGCCACATGAACATGGTCCTGAGCGACGTCGAGGAGACCATCTACCTCGTCGACTCGGACGAGCAGACCGGCCAGGACGTCGTCCGCGTGCGTCCCTCCTGCTCCTCCCAGCCCTGCCGCACAGGCCCTCACTGACCCGCACGACCGCCTCGCAGACCGTCAAGCGCAATAGCGACATGCTCTTCGTCCGTGGAGACGGCGTCGTCCTCGTGCGTCCCCCTTCTCTCTCTCTCTCTCTCTCTCCTCGACGACGCAGGGAACGAGATGAACAGCATGCAAATGCAACGGTGAGAATACTCCTCGACTGACACGGTCCCTCCTCCGCTCGCAGGTCGCTCCCCCGGCGCGGTGATGCCGCCCGCCCGACCCCGCCGAGCCCAACGATACCCTCGCTCCTCGTCCGCCCTCGCTCCCTGCATACCCCTCCTCCCTCGTAGGCACACCATGTAGATCCTCCCCTCCACCCGCGCCACCTGGAATCCGAGAGGGAGCCCGGCTCTGTACCCCTCGCCCGTCCTCCTCGAGAGCGCCTGCTCCTCAGATGACGTCGCTCCCGCTCGCGATCTCCTTCTCCGTGCGCCACCGGCTGCCGCGCAGGACGTCGAGCTTGAGCGTCCCGCTTCCGCTGCCCGTCCCTGCCGGGCTCGCGTCCGACGGGCCCTGGAGCGGGTGCAGGCCGGGCTTGATGGGCGAGGCGACCGGCGGCGGTGCTGCTGCGGCGGCGGCGGCGGCCGGTGGGGGCGTCGCGGGGAGCGCGCTCGGGTCGGAGCCGGACGAGGAGGGGAGGGGCGTGACGGCGTTCGAGTGATGCTCGGACAGGGCGGCGAGGAGCGACGGCGTGCGCTCGCGCGGCGGCTCGGCGCCCGACGATGCGCCGAGCTGCGGCGACGAGTGCCCGAGCGAGGTCGACGAGGGCGAGGGGTGCAGGACCTCGGCGTGGAGGTGGGCGGGTACGGGTGCGAGGGGCTCGGGCTCGGCGACGACGTAGTTGGGCGGGATCGTGCCGTCGAGGTACCACGAGCGGTACAGGAGGGACGTCTGCGCGGTTGTCGAGAGTCAGCGCTCGCTCGTCTGCGTCGTGAGAGAGAAAGGGGACGCACGACGAGGGAGAGCGGTAGGGGTTCCTTCAGGGCGCGGCCCTGCTTGAAGGCGAGGAAGATGCCCTGTCGCGCGGCGGTCCGAGGTCAGCGAGGGCGTCGAGCTCGAGCTCGAGCGCAGTCGAGAGAGAGAGAGAGGCAGACGCACCTCGGACACCTTCTTGAGCTCGTGGACTGGGTCTCCCTGCCCACCGTTCGCTCCCGAGTCCCGGATGGGCATCCCTCCGTCTGGCAGCTGCTCGTCGAGCGTCTCCTCGTCGACGAGGCCGCGCTCCTTGCCCTTGCTCAGCCGGCTCCCGCCGCTGCTCCCTGCTCCAGACCCGCCATCGTCGGCGCGCTGCAGCGCGGGCGCGAGGAGCGCGGCGGTCGAGGGCGCGAGCGATGAGCCGAGATGAGGTGGAGGAGGGGGAGGTGCCGAGGACGACGTCGCGGCGGCGTTGGCCTCGCGCAGGAGCTCGCCGAGGGTCGTGATGCGCTGCTGAAAGACCGAGTCGCGGTCCTTGCGGCGCTGCTGAGCGGGCGAGCGGGCCTCGTCCCCGTTGTCGGCGAGGACGGCGGGCGAGGGGCGGAGCCACTGGGCGCGGATGGCCTCCCACCGGGCTGTCGGGTCGTCTGGTGGTGCAGGCGAGGGCGTGCGAGATGCAGGCATGCTGCGAGGGGTGCGAGGAAAGGGAGGGAGCGAGAGGGGCGCCTCCGCTCGACTCTCGGCGCCTGTCAGCGGCGGACGTCGTTTTGCTCGGCCTGTGAAAGTCGCAGCGCTCTCCTTACAGGCTCATGAGACGCTCACGCTGTGCGCAAAGGAGAGCCGCAGAAAGAGAAGGGAGAGTGCGGGCGAGACGGGCGATGGGTGCGAGCGAACGAGAGGGCTAGGATTACAGCTAGTACAGCCGGGGGAGTGCGAGGAAGAAGGTACAACGGGCGCACACAACGCAGAAAGGACGGGGACTCGGACGTGGCGGCGCCGTCTAGCGGCGCTGCGTCTTGCCGCCCTTGCGCTTGCCGCTGAAAAGGTGGCGAGGCAGGGAGGCCGGGGTGCGGCGGTCCGACTCGGACGCCTGGGCGAGCATGTTGGGGCCGCGCTGGTACAGCTCGCGGAGGCGCTGGGCCTTCGAGTCCTGCTCGGGACCCTTGAGGCCGGCGGTCGAGCGGTCCGACCTCGGGATGCGCTTGCCCCTCGGGACGATGCTCGTCGCGCCCGTGCGGCGCTTCTTGCTCGCCTGCGCGCCCTCGTCGACATCCATCTCCTCGGCGTCGCTGCCCAGGTCGACCGCGTCTGCAAGCGAGGAAGGAGGGGGAGAGGTGGGTCAGGAGAGCCGTCTCGGCGAGGGAAAGCTCGAAGGAAGGAAGGGGACGCACCCTCATCCATCTCGTCGTCGTCGCTGTCGGCACGACGCTTGCGGTCGAGGAGGCCGCGGGCCTTGGCGAGCATGGTGGCGCGCTCCTCGAGCGTCGTCGCGTCGTAGCCGGCCTCCTTGAGCTTCTGCGTCATGTCGCTCAGGGTGCGCGTCTTGTCCGGGCGCGGGATCGTCGGGCGGTTCTGCATCTTGTGCTTGTCCATGTTCTTGAGGCGGATCATGGCCTTCTTGTCGCGGATCGTCGACGCCGCCGTGCGGATCGCCTCCTCGTCCGAGTCGACCTCGCTCTCCGAGTCGTAGAAGCCCGCCGCCTCGAGACGCTCCTCCTCGGCCTCGAGCTCGTCGAGCTTGGCGATGATGTCCGGGTCGATGAAGTCGGCGACGTTCTTGCCGTTCTGGATCTCGGGGATCGTGTCGTACTTCCAGTCGTCGTTCTTGAGCAGGTAGTTCTCTGCGCGCGAGGGGGAAGCCCCACAGAGTCAGCGACGGCGCACGAGAGGAGAGAGCGTGTGTAGAGGAGGAAAGGGACGCACTCTTGAGGTCACCGATGAAGACACCGGCGCCGCCGCCCTCCTCCTCGAGGTCCTTCTCGAGGCGACGGCGGTTCGGGTCCGTCTTGTCGTACACCTTGCGGTCGGCGACCGAGGCGGGGATGTGCGGCTTGCGGTCGACGCCGTCGCGCGGGATGGGCACGGCGACACGGACACGGTTGGCGACGTTCTCGACGCGGCGGGTCTTCTCCTTGCTCTGGATGCGGTGCGCGAGGAGCGCGTCGCACGCCGCGTTGCGCACGCCCATGACGCCCTCCTCGGACACGCACGAGAGCGACAGGAGCTCGACGTTGTCCTCGGCGAGGATGGCGTCGAGCATGGCCTTGCGCGCCGGGTCGAGGTCCTCGGGGCGGACGATGTCGATCTTGTTGACGACGATGAAGGTCGGCTTGTTGGCGAACAAGGGCTTGATCGACTGGTAGAGCTTGCACTGCAGAGGGAGGAAGAAGGGAAGAGTCAGCTCGCGCTCGAGCGAGACGAGGCCGAGCGAGGAGAGGGAGAGGGAGAAGGAGAGGGAGAGAGGGGACGGACCTGCGCCTCGACGGTGAAGCCGCACTGCTCGGACAGGTCCATGAAGTACATGACGCACGCGCGCAGGTGGGCGAGGGCCGTGATGGACTGCATCTCGATCGTGTTCATCTCCTCGAGCGGGTGGTCGAGCACTCCCGGCGTGTCGATGACCTGCCAGCGCAGGTACTTGTAGTCCATGTGGCCGACGAAGAGCGACTTGGTCGTGAAGGCGTACGGCTGGACGTCGACGTCGGCCCGAGTCACCTTGTTGACGAACGACGACTTGCCGACGTTCGGGTAGCCGCAGATGAGGAGCGTGCGCGTCGTCGGGTCGATCGACGGCAGACGCGACATGTGCTGGCGCACCTGCTCGAGGTAGGCGAGCGGGTCCTTCTGGCGCTTCATGATGGTCGCCATGCGGCCGAGCGCCGCCTTCTTGAGCTGCTTGCACCGGTACAGCGAGTCGCCGAACTTGATCAGGCGGCAGTAGTCCTTGCCGACCTGGACGATGAGGTGGCGCGCCGTGTTGAGCTGACCGAGCGCGAGCTTGTAGTGGTTCTTGTCGTACAGGACGTTGAGGAGCGAGCTGAGGAAGGGGTGGAGGTTCTGCGAGGCGAGGGAAGGAGCGTCAGGGACGTCCTCTTCGCACGCTCGGCAAGGGAGAACGGGCGACGCACGTCCATGACGGGGAACTCGGTGAGGATCTGGTCGAGGCGCTCCTCGAACGACGCCTGCGTGAACTTGACCTTGCGCATGTCTGCAAGGCGGAGGAGACGAGGTCAGCGTCGGCTCCGGAGGAGGACCTGGGGGGACAGCGAGACGTCGACGCACAGAAGCCACGGATACGACTGATCTTGAAGCCCGAGCGGATGACGGTGGGCGTCTTGCGCTGCGTCTTGGACAGGATCACATCGAGGAACTGCGAGCGGATGGAGCTGGGCGTGAGCGGATAGCTCAACTCGGGCGAGCGGGCGGCGAGATGGACGCACCTCCTGGGCGGTCGGGACCGGTGCGATCTGCTTGATGATGAGGCCGGACATGGTGGATACTCAAGGCTGGGGTGGGGTGGGGTGCCGAGGAGAGGGAGATGGGTGCGGGCGAGAGGGGGAGGTCCGGGGTGTCGAGAGACGCCGGGCGGAGTTGCGCGACCGTGTAGGGGTGCGACAAACTTCTCTGACGCTGCAGAGGGTGCAAGGACGCTGCTGGACCGCTGTGTGGGCGGCGGTGGCTTGGCGAAGTGGCGGTCGGCGGCTGTGCGAGCTGGCGGCGCAAGGTCGAGCTCAGGGGGAGCTGCTGGGCGGGTCGGGTGGGTCGAGGGGGGCTGACTGCGTCCTCGAGAGTCGGTGCTGGAGTCTGGCCGAGCAAGCGAGCGAGCCGGTTGGAGGGAAGCTCGTAACGCTCTGCCTCGCCTCCTCCGAGCCGAGCTCGAGCGCGACGCTCGCCATCTTGTCTCCGCGGACACCGCTCTTCCTCGCAAGCGGCGCGGCTCAGTCTATCGGGCGTGTGAAGCTGCCGAAAGCTCACGCAAGAGAGACCGGCCTCAAGCACTTGCTCAGGTCAAGCTGCTCGACGAGCCAGCGCACGAGCCTTGCCTCGCCCGGCTCTGCGCTTCTCTCTCTCGCGCGCGCACACAGCGAGGCTCTGTGAGAGGATAGCAAGCAGCACATGTTGCAGTTTTTGCGATGACGAGGCAGCAAGAAGAGCGTGCGGATCTACAAGCAGGAGGAGGAGGAGGACAAAACGGTGAGGCGAGGGGGAGGGGGACTAGGCGAGGAGAGAAAGGGGCCAAGCTGCTCGAGGCGAGGGACGTATCGTGCGGAGAAAGTTGGAGGACGCCAAGCGCGCCAGCTCAGCGCCGCGGCACGTACTCGTCGACGGGCGGGGGGTACCTCGGCGGCGAGCGACCGCCCGGCGGCGGGCCGTAGCCCGAAGGCGGCATCGGCGGCGGCCCTCGCGCGTCGTAGGGGGCGTAGCCCCCTGCGGCCGACGGCGGCGGGCCGTACGGGTCGCGAGCGTACGGGTCGCGCTCGCGCCCGTCCCGAGCGTGCGGGTCGCCCGAGCCGTTGCGACGAGGCGACATCGAGCGGCGACGCTCGAGAGGGGGAGCACCGCTGCGCGCAGGGGGAAGAGGACGAGTCAGCTCATGTCGCTCGAGCGGCGAGGTGACGGCGAGCGAGAGGGAGAGGACGTACCGGCTCGGAGAGCGGCCGCCGTAACCTCGGTCCTCGCGCGGCGGGTACGGCTGGTAGCGTGCGCCGGCGCCGCGCTCGTCTCGCGGGTCGTACGCGCCCGAAGGCGGCATGTCAAGCGGCGGGCGCGCGTACGGGTCGAGCGGCGGGTACGGAGCACGAGCCGGCTCGGCAGGCGGGACCGAGCCGCGAGAAGGGACGACGGGCGAGCGGCCCGAGCCCGGCGGCGGCGGTCCAGGCGGGTAGCGCTCGGCGTACGGGTCGCGAGGCGCACCAGCTGCGGGAGGGAGCGGCGCAGGAGGGTAGGGCGTGCGCTCGTACGGCCCGGCGGGCGGGTAGCCGGGGACGGGGACAGGAGGGTACGGCGGCGGGTAGGCGGGCGCGCGGTCGTAGTACGGGTCGTACGGCGGCCGGTCCATCGGCGGAGGGCCGTACCCGGGGTGAGGCACGGGCGGCGGGCCGTAGCGGTCGTACTCGCGAGGGGGGCCGTAGCCCGGCATCGGCGGCCGGTCGTACGGCGAGCGCTCGTCGTACCTCGGCGCGCCGTACCCGACAGGGGGCCCGTAGCCAGGAGCAGGAGGGCCGGGACCGTAGCGATCACGAGCAAAGTCGGGAGGAGGGCCGCCCGAGCCGCCGCGCTGACCACGACCGAGAGGAGCACCGCCGGGGCCACTGCTATAGGGGAGGAGCGAGGCATCAGCTGCAGGCTCGGCGGCGGCGCGCAAGAGGTAGGACGAGGAGAAGGAGACGGACCCGTTGATCCACATCGGCTTGCGCGGGTCGGACGGGCGGTCGCTGCCCGGGGCGTTGGGCTGAGCGCCGTTGCGGTTTGCGAGCGCCTTCAGTTCTGCTTCGTCGCAGAGCGTCAGCAGCCGCCTCGTCTGGTGAGGTGAGACCGATAGGGAGGAAGACAACGGACCATCTTTGGCGAGAGGCTGGCGCGCAAGGGAGAGCTCGACCTTGATCTGCGACCCGAGGAAGTGGCCCTCGTTGTACTTGGCGACAGCCTCGGCGGCGTGAGCCGGGTCGACGTACTCCTGCGAGTGGAAGAGGACAAGGGGTGGGCAAGAGAGTCAGCGTCGTCGTCCCAGAGAGACGCGCGAGGGACCGGCTCGAAGATGATCGGGAGGAAGAGGGACGCACGACGAAGCCGAAACCGCGCTTGATGGTGCAGGTACACGGACCGATCTGGCCGAAGCAGTCCTCGAGGTCGGCGAGAGTCGCACTGCGAGCGTGCGGTGAGCGAGGTCAGCGACGAGTGCGGGCGAGGGACGAGAGCAGCGAGCGGGGGACGCACCTGTCCGGGAGGTTGCCGACGTAGATCTTGCTCGCGAGGTAGCCGCCGGTGAGGAGGCTGCCGCCCTTGGTGACGCGGCCGGGCGCAGCGTCGTTCGGGTGGCGAGGACCCGTGTCGTACACGACGCCGGACCCGGTCGAGGAGGGCGGTGGCGGCGGGGCGACAGCGTTGCCGCCGCTCAGGACGGGCGGCGGGGCGTGCGTGTCGGGAGGTGCGCCGGCGTCGGACATGGCGGACGAGGTCGTAGTAGGGCCGAGGAGGGGGAGGGCGAGGCGAGGCGAGGCGGGCGAGGCGGGCGAGCGACGACGAGGGCGACGAGACGAGCTGCGACCTCGGCAGGCGGCGGTGCGAGTACTCGAGCGAGGCTGCAAGGGCACTAGCTGGATGGAACCAGCGGAGCCTGCGACGCTGTGTGTGCGTGCGCCCAGGGGAGGGTTGTTCTCGAGGGCCGACGAGCTCAAGAGGGCCGACTGCCGAGCTCGAGGGGATGCGGACGGCGAGAGAGCGCGCGAGTAGGGGTGGCGAGTGAGCAGCGACTGCTGGGGCCAGGTGCGCACGTGTCTGAGCGCACGAGCGAGAGAGGCGGCGGGCTCGAGTGAGGTGCGTGGGACCAAGAGGAGGAGAGCGGCGCAGCGCGCGAAGCTCCTCGCCGTCCTCATCTCTTGCCCGCTAGAGCCATGGCGCAACCCAGCCTGTGGGGCACTGCGCTCGCTGTCGGCCTCGCCAGCGGCCTCATCGGCTACGTGAGCTCGTCCTGCACTCGGCTCGAGCTGTCGCCGCCTCGCTCACCTCGACTCGCTCTGCTCGCAGTTCGTCGGCGTCGGTGCGACCCTCCCCATCACGGTGCGTTCACTTCTGACTCGGCCATCTCGTCCACCTGCTGACGGTCGACCTGCAGCGCGGCATCACCGAGGCCAACAAGGCCAACGCCGACGACGACAACGACGACGACTTCGAGTCCGAGTCCGAGTCGGGAGGCGACGCCGACGAGCTCGCAGCGGTCAAGGCCGAGGGCGACGAGCCGTGCAAGCTCGTCCTCGTCGTCAGGACCGACCTCAGCATGACCAAGGGCAAGATCGCTGCGCAGTGCGGGTGCGTCGCCTCCTCCTGCTCCTCCTCCGACGCCTCCTCGTCCTGTCCCTGCCCCATGCTGACGACCCTTCCTGCTCGCAGACACGCTACGCTTGCCTGCTACAAGAGCCTCATGCAGGCGAACCCGGCTGTGCGTCCTCGTCCATCCACCTCCTCGAGCGCGCGCGTTTTGACCTCTTCCTCCTCTCCGCGCGCAGCTCGTTCGTCACTGGGAGCGCACCGGGTGCGTCGTCTCATTCCTCGTCCTGCGCTTCGAGACCATGCTGACGTGTGCACCTGCTTTCGCAGCCAGGCCAAGATCGCCGTCCAGTGCAGGTCCGAGGAGGACCTGCAGCTCCTCCAGGCGTCGGCTCAGTCGCTCGGCCTCTGCGCTCGCTCGATCCAGGACGCGTGCGTGCATCTCCCCTTCTTCACACGCTCTGCACTCACTGACGGTTCGCGAGGTGCTCGCAGCGGCAGGACCCAGGTCGACCCGGGCACGACGACCGTCCTCGGTGCGTCTCTCTCGCGCACGGTCCTGTCGTCGCCTTCTCCCACCAGCTACTCACACTTTTCCTCGCTCCGCAGGTATTGGTCCTGCGCCTGTACGCGTCGTCAACCAGGTCACCAGCCACCTCAAGCTTTTGTAACTCGCCTTCCCTCCCCCTCCCTTGCAATCGCACCGCACATTCTCCGGCTGCCGCAGCTTGTTCTCGCTCGCTCGGCATTCTCCGCTCGATCGAGCAGCCCGGCGTTCGCAGCAACGCGCCTCCTGTCCTCGACTCCTGTCCGTGCGCCCGGACTTGCCGGTCCGGACGCCGCCACAGCTTCGTCTCTTTCTCGCCGCTCGACCGTTCTCCCTCCTCTCACCTTCGACACGACCGACCATGGCTCGCCGCCAAGCCGTCCCGCGCCACGACGACTTCCTCTCCGAGTCGGACCTCTCGCCGTCGTCCGGCCAGGACGACCCCGCCGAGGCCCGTGCGCCGTACAGCGCCGTCCGGCACCGCGCTGCGACTTCCGGCTCGGGCCCTCGCAGGCCTTATCGCGACGAGGACGACCTCGCGACGGGTTCCAGCGACGCTGCTGCGCCGGGAGCGCGCAAGTCGGCGGCGCCGCCCGTCGTCGGCTCGAGCGAGGACGAGTCGACGGACGAGGACGAGGAGAAGCTGATTGGCGGCGGGAAGGAGCGCACGACGACGACGAGGAAGGGCAAGAAGCAGGGACGGCGCTGGGAGATGAGGAGCGGTGCGGGTGCGGCGGCCACTGAGCAGTCCCCGGTGCGTCGCCCACTCGCTTCCCTCCCTCATCTCGTTCCTTCCTGACTTCTTCCTCTGCGCGCAGGGCGGCGGAAAGACGGGCGTCATCGTCGGTGCCATCGTCGTCTTTGCCCTGGTCGTGTGCGGCGTCGGCGTGTGCGTCCAGATCGCCTTCTCTGTGCGCTCGCACCCCCGAGCTGAACCATCCTCGACGCCCGCAGCTACTACGCCTACTCGCAGGGCATGCTCGGCGGCTCGTCCAACTCGACTACGACAAGCGGCACGTCGGCCGTCGCCGGTCGCACGACTGGAGCGGCGACGGGCGGAGCTGCTGCTGCGACGGGCGCCGACGACGTCGCGACGACGGCGGGCACGACGGCGCTCACGTCGGGCACGGCCGCTTCAGGCGCTTCCAGTGGATCTACTTCAGGGTGCGTTCTCTCTCTCCTTTCTTCCCTCTCTGCGGCTCGAGCCATCGCTCACTCGAGCCTGTGCAGGTCCGCCTCCGGGTCCGCCTCGGCCTCGGGCGCGAGCGCTTCTTCGGCCGCCTCGTCCGGCACCGACTCGCCCGACGACGCCAAGTACACGCTCGAGACGGTCACGACGACGGACGACGACGGCGCGACGCAAACCCTCACGGGCTTCGAGTCGCTCGCGACCGACGGCGGCTCGACCGTGACGACCTTTATCGAGACAGACGCCGTCCCGTCCGGCGGCGCCAAGGGCGACAAGCACTCGGGCGACGACCACGAGGCGTCGTCGGGCGTGCACGACGCCGTGCAGGGCGTCGTCAGCGCGATCAAGTCGGCCGGCGCGAGCGGCGGCGGTGGCGACGACGACGACGAGGACGGCGGCATGCCTCGCCTCGACTCCGAGACGCTCGTCACGACGATCGACGGCAAGGAGACGACGGTGCGCGGGCTGTGGAAGACGGAGCTCATCGGCGGGTCCGAGCCGACGTCGTCGTTCGTCGTCATGCACGTCGGCGGCGAGAGGCGCAGGAGGAACTCGCCCTGGCCCGCTCGGACCGCGCCGCCTGCTCTTCGTCGGCGTCTTGTCTAGATATCTCTCTATCTATCCTTTCGCTCTCGGCGGTAGCGCTGCAATCGACCAGGTCTCTCTTTCTTGCTCACGAGCTCGGCGCACGGACCCTGCTTTGCGAGGCGAGCTGCTTCCTGCTACAGCGCGCCGACCTGCACCGGCTGCTCCGTCCTCATGCTATGCAGGATCGCCTCGACCGTCATGATGGTCCCGAGCGCGTCCTCGCCGCTGCAGAGCGGCTCGGCCCTCCCCTCGCACACCTCGAGGAAGTGTTGCAGCTGGAGCGTGAACGGCGGCGTCGAGTCAACCGGTGCCGCCTCGTCGCGCTCGAGCTTGTTGTGCCAGGCGTGCTCGGGCGAGGCGTAGTGCCACAGCTCGAGCTGCGGGAAGGCGAACGAGCCGTTCGTGCCGAGGATGGTGTAGGTCGACTCGCCGTAGTGCGGCATGAGCGGGTTCTCGCCCGTGGCGCCCTCGAACGTGTAGGGAGAAGCTGCAGTGCTAGAGAGACAGTAGGGCGTCAGCGCGTTCCTGCACAGCCGAGGGAAAGAACGAGAGGGAGAGTCGGACGCACTCGGAGAAGACGAACGACCCGACGACGCCGCTCGCAAATCTGAGCGTGCACGCGCCCGTCTCCTCGACCTCGAAGCCGCGCATCGACGCTCCTCGCTCGCAGAAGACGCGCTCGACCGGCCCGAACCAGCTGCGCAGGAGGTCGATGCAGTGGACGAGGTTGATGAGGACGACCCCGCCGGTGCCA
>Ga0308170_10002791_pt1 | contig 14720 bp, 13 predicted proteins | sample PhyBR2_2_FD_202136 | JGI IMG/M metagenome (GOLD analysis project Ga0308170, IMG submission 202136) | Phyllosphere microbial communities from UC Gill Tract Community Farm, Albany, California, United States - DLSLSB.R2 | ecosystem: Host-associated > Plants > Phyllosphere > Unclassified | place... | reverse complement strand
TGACCCGGTTTTGCGCCAGCTGCGATTCCGACAGCTTGATTTCGTTGAGCTTGATGCGCACCGACTTGATCCAGGCCTTATAGGGCTTGGCGTTCGAATAGGTGTCTTTCAGCTCCTTGTCGTCGATGATGCGGCCCGCTTCCAGGTCGATCAGGAACATCTTGCCCGGCTGCAGTCTCCACTTCTTGACGATGCGCGATTCCGGAATCGGCAGCACGCCCGATTCGGAGGCCATCACGACCAGGTCGTCTTCGGTCACGACATAGCGGGCCGGACGCAAGCCGTTGCGGTCCAGGGTGCCGCCGATGTGGCGGCCGTCCGTGAATGCCATGGCGGCGGGACCGTCCCACGGCTCCATCATCGCGGCGTGGTATTCGTAGAAGGCCTTGCGGTTGTCGTCCATCGACGTGTGGTTTTCCCAGGCTTCGGGAATCATCATCATCATCGCCTGGGCGATCGGGTAACCCGCCATCACCAGCAGCTCCAATGCATTGTCGAAGCAGGCGGTGTCCGACTGGCCTTCATAGATCAATGGGAACAGCTTGTTCAGGTCTTCGCCCAGCACGGCCGACTTCATCATGCCTTCGCGGGCGCGGGTCCAGTTGAAATTGCCCTTGACCGTGTTGATCTCGCCGTTATGCGCGATCAGGCGGTACGGGTGGGCCAGCGGCCATTCCGGGAAGGTATTCGTCGAGAAACGCTGGTGCACCAGGGCCAGGGCCGAGACGCAACGCGGATCCTGCAGGTCCTTGTAATAGACACCGACCTGGTCGGCCAGCAGCAGGCCTTTGTAGACGATGGTGCGCGCCGACATCGACGGCACGAAGAATTCCTTGCCGTGCAGGAGTTTCAATGCCTGGATGGCGTGGCCCGAGGATTTGCGGATCACGTACAGCTTACGTTCCAGCGCGTCGGTGACCATGATGTCCGGGCCGCGGCCGATGAAAATCTGGCGAATGACCGGCTCTTTGGCCTTCACGAGCGGCGACATCGGCATGGTTTCGTCGACCGGCACATTGCGCCAGCCGATGACCACTTGCCCTTCGATGCGCACGGCGCGCTCGATTTCCTGCTCGCAGGCGATGCGCGAGGCGTGCTCTTTCGGCAGGAAGACCATGCCGACGCCGTACTCGCCGGGCGGCGGCAGCTCGACGCCTTGCTTCGCCATCTCGTCGCGGAAATACTGGTCGGGAATCTGGATCAGGATGCCGGCACCATCGCCCATCAGCGGATCGGCGCCGACGGCGCCCCGGTGATCGAGGTTTTTCAGGATCAACAGCCCCTGATCGATGATGGAATGACTCTTGTTGCCCTTGATATGGGCGATGAAACCGACGCCGCAGGCATCGTGTTCATTGGCGGGATCGTATAAACCTTGGGCAATCATTGGGGACTCTCCACAGCATGTTCAGGGGTGAAGGCCGAGAATAGTGCAATGCAACAAAGACGGCAAGCAGAACAATGAGGGTCGGAGTCGAATTAATTTCCCCATTCCACATGGGTTGCATAAATAGGGACAGGTCGAATAAACGCGATAAACGCGTTTCTTCGTCGACATAAATTCGAGCGAAGACCATTAAAGCAGCAGGAAATTGCTGTGCTTAAAAGTAAGGCAGTTCAATCATTGCGTGATACGCGCTTGGCGCCGATGGAGCCGATCCGGCGCAGCTGCGGGAAAACGGGTGCTGAAATCAGCTTGCCGCAGGGGGCGCTTTGAACGGACGGCCGCGTTTGGCCGGCAGGATGCGGCGCTGGGTCTGGCGCTCGAGTTCGAGTTTGAAAGCATGCGAGCCGAGCGGCTGGCCTTTCTGGACGGCGCCGGCCACCTGCGCCAGTTCGTCCGCGCCGATGCCCTGCTCCACGAGGTCGATATACGCGGCCTCGCGCTGGAAGGGCGTATTGCCCAGTCCCCAGAACAGGGCGTGGTCGGTGACGACGGCGTCGGCGTGGACGCCCGCGTGGTGGCGATAGCTCGACCACGGCCAAGCGGCTGGCTCGGCTGCGTCTCCTTCGCGTACCGGCGCCAGCTCGATGAAACGGCTGCACATCAGCAAGTGGCGGTCCGGTTCGACCACGGCGGTCCGGAAGCGCCCTTCGAACAGGCCGCCCGCGCGTTCGTATTTGGCGTTGTACCAGGGAACATAGAAGCGGCCGAGCTTTTGCATCATCGCCGCCAGCCCTTCTTCGGTCTCGGGCGTGGCCAGCAGCTGCAGCTGGGTCGGCAGCAGGGCGTAGGCGTGGATCGCCACTTTATAGAAGCGGGCCGCCTCGGCCAGCCAGGCGAGGAAACGCTCGTAATCCCCGGGTTCGCGGAAGATGCGCTGGCGGTCGTTGCCGCGCTGGAGGATGTGGTGGGCTTGCTTGGGGAGGATGAGGCGGGGTTGGCGGGCCATGGTCGCGGGTGTATAGGGCGGATGGCGGGTATTCTAGCGCAGCGCCAGGACTATGTCCCTTATTTAGTTGACGCCCCGCGAGTCGACCAGCGACTCTGTCCCGCTTTTGTCGGGTGGGCATGCCCACGCGGTACCACGTCCGCAGATCGAAAATACGTTTTGATCGGGGAGAGTTTGCAAACGCGTGGGCATGCCCACCCTACGAAATCCTTGCATCTCGCGATACATAGGGTGGACTCCCGAGTCCACGCGCGCGGTACGGCGTGTGCAGGTCGAAAACGCGTTTCAATCGGGAGATGTTGTACCGCGTGGGCACAAGTGCCCACCCTACGCCAAGGTAAACCCTGCGGACAGACTGTACCCCTCGCCATACGCGCTGCGCAGCGGCAGTTCCTGCCCCAGCGCGGTCCGCGTTTTCTTGCGCAGGCGATAGACCAGCATGTCGACGCGGCGGCTGGCGTCGGGATCGTCGCCGCCCATGCCGGCGACGATGGTCGCGCGCGGCACGGGGCGGGTGTTGATCGTCAACAGGTGCAGGAAATTGAATTCCTTTTCGGTCAAATCGATCACCTTGCCCATCAATTCGAGCTGACGCGCGCTCACGCGCAGCGTCCATTTCACGGGCGCGGGCGCCGGTTCGGCCGGGCGCACGCGGCGGCCCAGCGCTTCGATGTGGGCGGCCAGTTCCGGAAATTTGATTGGTTTAGTTAAATAATGGTCGGCGCCGAGCTGCAGGCCGAGGATGCGGTTGTCGAACGCGACGCGCCCGGTCAGCACCAACAAACCGATTTCCGGGTACAGCTGGCGCATGCGCGGAATGACGGTAAAACCGTCTTCGTCCGGCAAGCCGAGGTCGAGCACGACCACCGCCGCGGGGGTGCGCGTCAGCGCCGCCCACATCTCGCTGGCCGAGGTGGCGATGGTGACGTCATGCTCGAGTTCGCGCAGGAAATCGGCCATGTCCCCGGCGTAATCGCCGTTGTCTTCCACAATCAGTATCTGCGTCATGGGATTACAGGTTCTTTATTTTGTATTGCCGGATGGCGGCAAGGCCGTTGCCGCAACCGGCGCCGGATTATCGGGGCTGGCGCCTTGCCGTGCAAGCTGCTTCGTGGCGCCGGCCACCGGCAGCCAGATGCGGAACTCGGCGCCGCCGCCGTTCGGGGTGACCAGGCTTAGCACCCCGCCATGCACTTCGATGATCGAGCGCGCCATGTACAGGCCCAGGCCGCTGCCCGGCATGCCGTCGGCATTGCGCCCCCGATAAAACTTGTCGAACACGCGCGTCTGGTCCCCGGCCGGTACGCCCGGTCCGTGGTCGCGCACGGCCAGTTCGATGCCGCTGGCCGCCAGGCGTCCCACGAGGACGACCGGCGACGTGGCCGGCGAATACGCGATCGCGTTGTCGATCAATACCTTCAGCGCCAGGCGCAGGCCTTCCGGATCGCAGCGCAGGGTTTCCGGCAATTCGCGCGCCTTGATGCTGGCCACGCGCCCGGCCGCGCGCAGCTGCCCGGCGCCCTCTTCCAGCAGGGTGCGCGGGGCCAGCGTGGTCGGCTGGCGCTCGCTGCCGATGCCGGCCATGCGCTCGGGCGACAGATAATCGTCGAGCATCCCGATCAGGCGGTCGGTGGCCACGGCGATCTTGCGGTAGCGGGCGCGCGTGGCCTCGTCGGCGTGACCCGCGGTGGCCTCGAGGCGCTGGATGGCGCCGTCGATGGTCGACAGGGGCGTGCGGAATTCGTGGTTGAGCATGCTGGCGAAACGCTTTTGCTCGGCTTCGCGCAGGCGCCGCGGCGACAGGTCGCGTACCAGGCCGACCAGCGCCAGCGGCTGGCCGTCGTCGCCGCACAGCAGGGAGGAGATGATTTCGACCGGCACCGGGTAGCCGTGCGGGCCGTGGAATTCGGTTTCGCGCACCAGGCGCAGGCGGCTGCGGTCGCCTGCGCGGAAGCGCCGCATGCGTTCCGGCAGCCCGGCACACAGCGCGGCCAGCGGTCCCTCGGCGCCGGCGCCGATGCCGGCGGCCACTTCCTCAGGGGTATAGCCGACCAGTTGCTCGATCGACGGGCTGACATAGCGCAGCTGGCCGCTGGCGCAATCGATGCTGAAGGCAATATCGCCGCCAATTTCGGCAATCACGCGAAACTGCTCGGCCAGCGCCAAGCCGGCAATACCGGAGCTGTCGATGCTGGCGCTGCGATTCATCAAACACCCTTCCAGAAATTAGTACAATCGGGCCAGCCAGACTGGCCGCCGCCAAGGAGTATATCGCCGCGAACGCCCTTCTGTATAGGCAAGCGTTGCAGCGCTGGTAACTAATTAAAATTGCAGTATTCGTAAATACGTTCAATATCTTTGGCTTGACGCGCATTCTCACCGAATCCTATTCAGCTGGGATAAATTCGGCAAAACGCAGGCGAAAAAATGCCCGCCGAAGCGGGCATATCCGGTGGCGCCGGGGTATTGGCTTACTGTTCGGCGAGCGGTGCGAAGATCGCTTGCAGGTCTTCCTGGGTCAGTGCCATCTTTTGCGATTCGCCTTCGGCCAGGATCGAATTCGCCAGTTCCGATTTTTTCTGCTGCAGCAGCTGGATCTTTTCTTCCAGCGTGCCTTTCGCGATCAATTTATAGACGAATACCGGCTTGTCCTGCCCAATGCGCCAGGCGCGGTCGGTCGCCTGGTTTTCCGCCGCCGGATTCCACCAGGGGTCGTAATGGATGACGGTATCGGCCGCCGTCAAATTCAGGCCGACGCCGCCCGCCTTCAAACTGATCAGGAAAATCGGCACCGCGCCCTGCTGGAAGGCCGCCACCTGCGCCGAGCGGTCGCGCGTTTCCCCGGTAAGAATCGCATAACGGATACCGCGCGCCGCCAATTCCTCTTCGATCAGCGCCAGCATGCTGGTGAACTGCGAGAACACGAGGATCTTGCGGCCCTCTTCCAGCAAATCGTCGACCATTTGCATCAAGTCGATCAGCTTGGCGGAAATGGCGGCCGTGTTCTTTTTCGACGGCATGGCTTTGACGAGACGCGGATCGCAGCACACCTGGCGCAGTTTCAATAACGCTTCCAGGATCACGATCTGGCTGCGCGCCACGCCCTTGCGGTCGATTTCCTCGCGCACCTTCTTGTCCATCGCCAGGCGCACGGTTTCGTACAGGTCGCGTTGCGGACCGGTCAGTTCGACCCGGCGCACCATCTCCGTTTTTTCCGGCAACTCCTTGGCGACATTGTCTTTCGTGCGGCGCAGCAGGAAAGGACGGATCCGCCGATTTAGCAACATGCGTCGCACCGGATCGTCCTGGCGTTCGATCGGGTGGCGGAATTGCGTATTAAAGGCTTTTTCCTCGCCCAGCAGGCCCGGCAGCAGGAAATGGAATTGCGACCACAGTTCGCCGAGGTGGTTTTCCAGCGGGGTTCCGGTCAGGCACAGGCGGTGGTTTGCGCTCAGCGAGCCCGCCGTTTGCGCCGCTTTCGAGCGCGTGTTCTTGATGTAGTGCGATTCGTCGAGGATCACCAGGTGATAGTGGTGCTCGCGCAGCTTTTCCTCGTCGCGCGGCAGCAGGGCATAGGTCGTCAGCACGATGTCGGCCTGTTCGATCTGGTCGAACATGTCCACACGTTCTTTGCCCTGCAGCAGCAGCACCTTCAAACTCGGGGCGAAGCGCGCCGCTTCTTCCTGCCAGTTCGTCATCAGGCTGGTTGGCGCGATGACCAGGGCCGGGTGGGTCAGGCGGCCTGCCTCTTTTTCGGTCAGGATGTGCGCCAGGGTCTGCACGGTTTTACCGAGACCCATGTCGTCGGCCAGGATGCCGGCCAAATCATACTCGCGCAGGAATTGCATCCACGACAGGCCGTCGAGCTGGTAGTCGCGCAGGGTTGCCTGCAGGCCGGCGGGCGCCGCCACCTTCTTGACGGAACCGAACTGGCTCAGTTTGCGGCCGGTTTCGCGCAGCTGTTCGCCGCCGAACCAGCGCATTTCGACCCCGCGCGCCAGTTCCTCGAGGCGGCTGGCGTCCAGCGTCGACAGGCGCACGCGGTTCTTGATCTTGTCATTAAAATACAACTCGCCCAGCGTCGCCAGGATCGGTTTCACGCGCGCCCATGGCAGGGCGACGCGCAGGCCTTCCGGCAGGGTTGCCAGCATCTGGTCGGTATCGCCATGGGCGGCCAGCACGGCCGGGTCGAAATCGGTCGGCGCATTGCGTATGAGTTGCACCAGCACCGGCAACAGGGGTACGCGCTGGCGGTTCACGACGATGCCTAGTTCCAGCTCGAACCAGGCCTTGCCCGCCTCGGCCGGCTCGTCGATCTCGGCATACCATTCTTCGACCGGCACCACGTCGTAGCGGTACTTGCTTGACTTCTGCAGGTGCCAGCCGGCATCCGACAGGGCGTCGAGCTCGCTTTCGGCAAAGCGCAGCCAGTGCGCCTGGCTCTCCAGCTGCAGGGCGCCGGCCACGGCGGACAGCGGCGTGGTGGCGGGCTTGCGGAAGCCGAGTTCGGTCAGCTTGTCCAGCGCTTGCGCTTCGGCTGCGGCATCGCGCTCGATGATTTCGGTAACGTCGCCAATTTGCCGCACCACGCGCTGCGAGGGGTCGAAGGAGACGCGCTGGCCGTCGTAGTCGAAGGAGAGCACGGCGAAATCGTGCCAGCGCGGCGCGCCGCCATCGGCCAGCGACACCGCGTCCAGCATCAGGAAGGGTTGCGGCTTGACATCGCTGCGCAGGCGCTGGACCAGCGGTTGCGGCAGCGGCATCAGTTCTTGCAGGCCATGGGCCAGCAGCAGCTGCGAAACGCGTTTTTTGTCATTGCCGGTCAGCACAGGCGCTTGCGCCACCAGCGCCTGCAATTCGGCCAGCGAGATGTCGACCCCGCCCCGGTTCAGCGACAAGGGGCCGCAGGACAGGTTGTCGATGTACCACGGCGGATCCGTCGGCAGCATGTAGTCGATCAGGTCCGCGCCCGGATGCGTCGCGCCGTTTGCCGGCTCCACCGACCAGCCCAGTTTGGCGGCCCGGCCTTCGTCGCGCCATGCGAGATTCGCCTGCCGGGTCGGGCCGGCTTGCAGCGGATACACGAGGCCATTCGCCATGTCGGCCCAAGAATTGGCCCATAACAATTTCCCCTGGCGCAGCAGGAGGTCGAGCAGGATCGCGCCGACTTTGCCCTTGGGCTCGGTCGCGCTGGTGCTTTGCGAGGAACCGCTGCGCATGGCGATGAAGAAACGGACCAGGTCTTCGTCCTCGCCTTCGAGGTAGGCGGGCGGCGCGGACAACAGCGAAAACACTTCATTGACGGGGCTGGCGGCGGCCACTTCGCCGTTCGGGCGCAGGCGCGCCTTGCACAGGCAGACGGCAACGTGGCGGCCACCGCTGGTCGGCGCCATCACGTAGACAAATTTATATTGAATTGCTTTCGGATCGGCTACTTCGGCAGTCAACTTCGGTTGCGGATGCGCCGCCGCTTCAACCCGTTGCAGCCAGGTCGCCACCGGTGCGGGCAGTGCGGGCGCGCGTGCCGGCGTCGCGCGCGTTGCCGGGGCATCGCTCGCGTGTTCGCGTGGGTAATCAACTGTGTGCATTGGGTCCTTGAACCTGTATGAAAAAAAACAACAAACACCATTATCTCTCATACGGGCACTTCAGTTTTGTTCGGAATCGCACCTTGCGGAAAAATCTTTACGCGGTGAAAGATATGCCCCGCCGACACGGATTGCTCCACCTCAAAAAAACGCATTGACAAGCGAACAAGCGCTGCTACTATGTCGAGACACGATATGTCGCTGCTCGATATATCGACCGAGGAGCTAGTGTGGACATTGATTTCGCAAAACTGTTGCCCCTGTCGGAGGCAACCTATTACGTACTGGCGGCGCTTGACGAACCGCTGCACGGCTATGCGCTGATGCAAAAGGTCGAAAGCATGAGCCAGGGCAAGGTCATCATCGGCCCGGGCACCTTGTACGGCGCCTTCGGCACGCTGGAAAAGCAGGGCCTGATCGAAAAGGTCAGCGAAGAGGAGCGGCGCAAGACCTATGCGCTGACAAGCAAGGGCAGGCAGGTGCTGGCCGAGCAGGTCCGGCGCCTGGCCATCATGGTGCGCAACGGGCAGTTCGCACTGTCAATACTGGGAAAGGAAGAAGCGGCATGAGTGACGATCAAGACAAATCGACGATTACCAGGTTCAAATTATTTTGGGGACACCAGGACGCGGAGCAGGAAGCATGGCTGCGCACGATGGCGAAGCAGGGCCTGCACCTGGTCAAGGTCAACCCCTTCTGCGTCTGGACCTTCCGCCGCGGCGCCCCGGCCGACGTCGTCTATCGCCTCGATTTCGGCAAGGGCCGCGCCGACGATGGTTTTTCCCAGCTGATGCAGGATGCCGGCTGGAAGCTGGCCGCAACGACGACCGGCTGGCATTACTGGTGCACGCCGATGGCGAACGGCCGCGAGCCGGAAATCTTTACCGACAGCGCCTCGAAGGTCAAAAAGTTCGAACGCCTGCTCGCCATCCTCGTGTGCAGCGCCCTCCCCGCTTTCGTCATGTTGGTCATGAGCGACAAGCAGTCCCTGGTTTCCGACCTGTCGACGCCATCGCTGGTGGGGGTTTGCATCATCTATGCGGCCTATTTCCTGACCCTGGCGTATGCGGTTGTCGGGCTGCTCCTGCGCATCCGCGCGGTACGCTCCCCGCAGACTACCTGAGCGGCAGCCCGGCTCCTCTTGGGGCCGGGCCCATCGGCATGCCTGCAACCCGCTGTCAAGACTGGCGCTTCGCGCGTGTTTGCGTAACACTGCCCGCCTGACTCACGGATTTTTTGCCCCATGCTGCCTTCCATCGAACAACGCCTCGCCATCGAACTGGCCGCCAAGCCGGCGCAAGTTGCCGCCGCCATCGCCTTGCTGGATGAGGGCGCCACTGTCCCCTTCATCGCCCGTTACCGCAAGGAAGCGACTGGCGGCCTCGACGACATCCAGCTGCGCCTGCTGGAAGAACGCCTGCGCTACCTGCGCGAGCTCGAAGACCGGCGCGCGGCGATCATCGCCTCGATCACCGAACAGAACAAGATGACGCCGGAATTGCTGGAGTCGATCGCGCTGGCCGAGGATAAAACCCGCCTCGAAGATTTATACCTGCCGTATAAACAGAAGCGCCGGACGAAAGCGCAAATCGCGGTCGAAGCAGGCCTGGCGCCGCTGGCCGACGATTTATTGGCCGACCCGTCGCGTAATCCCGAAGAGGAAGCCACTAAATACCTGCGCGAGGCGTTCAGCAATGCCGACGGCGTCAACAATCCGGGCGTGCCGGATACGAAAGCCGCTTTGGACGGCGCGCGCCAGATCCTGATGGAACGCTTCGCCGAAGACGCGACCCTGCTGCAGTCGCTGCGCGAATACGTGCAGGAACATGGCGTCGTCGAATCGAAAGTGGTCGAGGGCAAGCAGGATGAAGGCGAAAAGTTCGCCGACTATTTCGATTATTCGGAGCCACTGTCCACCGTCCCTTCGCACCGGGCACTGGCCCTGATGCGCGGGCGCCGCGAAGGCATCCTCGATGTCGTGCTGCGCCTGGACACGGAAGCGGAAAAACCGAAGTGGGACGCGCCGCACAACCCTTGCGAAAGCCGCATCGCCGCCCGTTTCGGCATCAAGGGAGCAGGACGCCCGGCCGATAAATGGCTGCTCGACACGGCGCGCTGGACCTGGCGCGTGAAAAGTTTCATGTACATCGAGACGGAACTGATGGGCGCGCTGCGCGAAAAAGCGGAGCTCGACGCCATCAACGTGTTCGCACGTAATTTGAAATCGCTGCTGCTGGCGGCGCCCGCCGGCCAGCGCGCCACCATGGGCCTCGACCCTGGCTTGCGCACCGGCGTCAAAGTGGCGGTGGTCGACGCCACCGGCAAGGTGGTCGATACGGCCACCATTTATCCGCACCAGCCGAGGAACGACTGGGACGGCGCGCTGCACGTACTCGGCCAGCTGGCGGCGAAACACAATGTTTCGCTGATCTCGATCGGCAATGGCACCGCGTCGCGCGAGACCGATAAACTGGCGCAGGATTTAATCAAGGCGCGGCCGGAACTGAAGCTGACCAAGATCGTTGTTTCGGAAGCGGGCGCCTCGGTGTATTCGGCCTCGGAATTCGCCTCGCGCGAATTGCCGGATATGGATGTGTCGATCCGCGGTGCGGTGTCGATTGCGCGCCGGCTGCAGGATCCGCTGGCGGAACTGGTGAAAATCGACCCGAAATCGATCGGCGTCGGCCAGTACCAGCACGACGTGTCGCAGACCCAACTGGCGCGCTCGCTGGACGCGGTCGTCGAAGACTGCGTGAATGCGGTCGGCGTGGACGTGAACACGGCGTCGGCGCCGCTGCTGGCGCGGGTTTCCGGTTTGTCCTCGAGCGTGGCGCAGAGCATCGTCACCTACCGCGACATGAAGGGCGCCTTCCCTTCGCGCGCCGCCTTGAAGGCCGTGCCGCGCCTGGGCGATAAAACCTTCGAACAGGCGGCGGGCTTCCTGCGCGTGATGGGCGGCGAGAATCCGCTGGACGCGTCGGCGGTGCACCCGGAATCGTATCCGGTCGTGCAAAAGATCCTGGCGGACGTGAAACGCGACATGAAGGCGGTGGTTGGCGACAGTGGGCTGATCAAGAGCCTGAATCCGGCCAAGTATGCCGATGAAAAATTCGGTGTGCCGACCGTGACCGATATCCTGAAAGAGCTGGAAAAGCCGGGGCGCGATCCGCGGCCGGAATTCACCACCGCCACCTTCAAAGAAGGCGTCGAGGAAATCAGCGACCTGCGTCCGGACATGATTTTGGAGGGCGTGGTCACCAACGTGGCCGCGTTTGGCGCCTTTGTCGACATCGGCGTGCACCAGGATGGGCTGGTGCATATTTCGGCGCTGTCGAATACTTTTGTGAAAGATCCGCACACGGTGGTAAAAGCGGGCCAGGTCGTCAAAGTAAAAGTGCTGGAAGTCGATCCGAAACGCAAACGCATTGCGCTGACGATGCGCTTATCGGATTCGGCGCCGCAGCCGGGTGCGCAGCCGCAGCAGCGGGGCGATCGCGAGGACCGCAAGCGCGTGGCCCAGCATGGGCGCCAGGAACGTCCGGCCGCGCAGGATGCGGGCGGGGCGATGGCGGCGGCGTTTGCCAAGCTGCGCAAATAAGCGGCAACCGAGCGATGATCTGCGCGCCTGCCGATCCGGACAGTAGCGAGGCGCGGCTGTTGATCGGCGAACTCGAGGCCGCGCTGGCGGCGCTCTGCGGCGACAGCGGCGCGGGGTCCTTCGATCCGGCCGGTGTGCGGGGGCCGGGCGCGGTGTTTTTAATTGCCCGCGACGGGCAAGGCGCCGCGCTTGGCTGCGGCGCGCTGCGCCCGCTTGCTCCCGCTGTCGCCGAGCTCAAGCGGATGTATGCGCGGCCGGGCAGCGGCGCCGGGGCGTGTTTATTGGCGGCCCTGGAAGCGCAGGCGGCGGCGTTCGGGTATCGGGAGGTGTGCTTGTCGACGCGGCGGGTCAACGTACGCGCACTGGCGTTTTATGCTCGCAATGGATACGGGACGGCCGAGAATTACGGCCGGTACGCAGGACGCGAAGAGTCGGTATGCCTTTGCAAGCGTTTGCCTGCGTAAGGTAGGGTGGGCACTTGTGCCCACGCGGTCGTACCGATGCGTGCCGCGACGTGTCCACGCACGCTCCACGAACGTATGATCACCGTGAACGGGCGTCGCCGGTGAAGACGTCGCTGAGCGAGCGGGAGGCCGCGTGGGCACGAGTGCCCACCCTACGGTACGCGACAGCCGACTTTATCGGTTACGCGTGGACTCGGGAGCGGTTCGCCGCCCGGTCCACCCAACGGTTCGCGGCTTATCCGAAAAACTGGGCCAGCTCCGGCACCCTTCTCAGCAACACGCCCACCACATACAGCGCCAGGCAAGCCAGCCCGATCTTGTTCATGCGCCCCCGGCTCATCGCCGGCTGGCCGGTTTTGCGGATATGCAGCGCGTCGCGCAGCAGCACGGCGGCATAGATCGTCATCGCCAGGCCGGTGATGAACACGCCGGCGCCGTCGCGGGTAACGCCCGCCACCAGGTCGTAGATACCGATGAAGCCGAGTACCGCGGCGAGTACAAAATTAAAACCTGCCGAAGGCGCGGCAGCGGGGCGCTGTTGCATGAACGAATCCTGAAAGGTGGGTGAAAAAGAACCAGGCGATGATACCGCAAGCGCAACGCCGCCTGCAGGCCGTGAAAGCCGGTCCTCGCACTGCACCGCCGCGGTCGATTTCTTATAGAATGGCGCCATCTCCCAACATTCCCACCGAAGGCAATCCCATGAGCGACGTAAAAACCTGGATCAAAGACACCGTGACCAACACCCCGGTCGTGCTGTTCATGAAGGGCACCGCCCAATTCCCGCAGTGCGGCTTCTCGGGCCGCGCCATCCAGATCTTGAAAGCCTGCGGCGTCGATAACATCGCCACCGTCAACGTGCTGGAAGATCCGGAAGTGCGTCAGGGCATCAAGGACTTCTCGAACTGGCCAACCGTGCCGCAGCTGTACGTGAACGGCGAATTCATCGGCGGCACCGACATCATGAACGAGATGTACGAGTCGGGCGAACTGCAGGCGATGTTCACGAAATAATGCGTCCTCAACGACCGCGTCGTATTGTCGTCGCCATCACCGGCGCGACCGGCGCGGTGTATGGCGTGCGCCTGCTGCAACGCCTGGGTGCGGTGCCGGGCGTCGAGACCCACCTCGTGGTCTCGGACGCCGCCACGCTGACCCTGCACCAGGAAGTCGGCATGCAGCGGCGCGACGTGGAAGCATTCGCCCATGTCGTGCATAAAAATCGTGAGATCGGCGCCTCGATCGCCAGTGGGTCTTTCCAGACCGACGGCATGGTGATCGCGCCCTGCTCGATGAAGACGCTGGCGGCGGTGGCCCATGGCCTGGCGGACAACCTGGTTGCACGCGCGGCCGACGTCATCTTGAAAGAGCGGCGGCGCCTGGTGCTGATGGTGCGCGAAACGCCCCTGAACCTGGCGCACCTGCGCAATATGACGGCGGTGACGGAGATGGGCGGGATCGTGTTTCCGCCCTTGCCGAGCTTTTACCAGCGGCCGGCCAGTATCGACGAGATGGTCGACCACACGCTCGATCGCGTGCTCGATTTACTTGGCATCGAGAACGACACCGCGCCGCGCTGGCCCGGCATGCGGGGCACGCCCGGCGCGCCAGCTGACTAAGCGCCGCTTCTTAACGCTTCATGAAGTGGTCGCTGTCGCCGGCCTTCTTCAATTCCCTTGCTTCCTCCAGCATCCTGCGCTGGGCGATGCGCTTGCGCATCACCTCGGCATGGCGCGCGGCCGTCATCGGCGGCGCGGTCATGAGTTCTTTCAGCTGGGCGGTGTTCATGTAATTGCTTTTCATTGGCGCACGATCCTCGGCTGTGAGAAATCGATTATGCGCCACTGCAGGCAATTTGTACTACGCGAAGAGGAAGAAAATTTGTAAGCGGAAACGCTCTTGTGAAGCAGGCCAGCGCTTACTTCGCAGCGGAGGGATGGTTCAGGCGTACCAACATCCGGATGAACTCGCGTGCCAGCTGGCGATGGTGCTCGTCGAGCCGCTGCAGGTCCGCGATCAGCTTGACGTCGGCCGACTCGAAGCGCGCGCTGGCGCTGCCCTCGCCTTGCGCACCCGGGGCGTCGGCGCCGCCGAAGCGCAGCCAGTCGGCAGGCACGCCCAGCCATTGGGCGATCATGCGCAGCTTTTCCTGGGTAGGAATGGCTTCGCCGACCAGCCACTTGCGGGCGGCGTGCACCGTGATCGGCCGGCCTTCGAAGCGAATGTTAAATTCGCGCGCCAGGCGCGTCGGGCTGTCCGGTGAATAATGGGCGTTTTTCAGGGCCTGCTGGAGACGCTCGCTAAAGCTCTCCCGTTCGTTCGTGGAATTCATGTTGGCACTATTTCATGCTCGACCATAAAAGTCAGTCAAAGCGGCGCAAAGACCACTTGTGACACAATTCAGGCCGAAAACTTAACAAAGAAGTGGAAATTGAAGATGGTTTTCGCGTGTTGGACGCATCATGCCACAAAATTTCCGTTAAGCATGAATGTAAGGTATTTGTGTCCGCGTGGAAACAAATAGTTGTCGCGTGCGAGACACGCGTAGTCGGCAAAAGCGCCGTTGCGCCGGATCCGGTGGGCGGGGGAAACCCTTTGGTGGACCCGGCCGAATGACTCAGGCCAGCTGGAACCGGATGATGCCGTCGGCGCCAGTTACACGCTTTAACATACCATC
>Ga0308170_10002789_pt1 | contig 14730 bp, 15 predicted proteins | sample PhyBR2_2_FD_202136 | JGI IMG/M metagenome (GOLD analysis project Ga0308170, IMG submission 202136) | Phyllosphere microbial communities from UC Gill Tract Community Farm, Albany, California, United States - DLSLSB.R2 | ecosystem: Host-associated > Plants > Phyllosphere > Unclassified | place... | reverse complement strand
GTGCCGGACATGGCCGCGGTGGCGGCGTCGACGGCGTCGACCCCGGCCTCGATCGCGGCGGTGAGCGTCGCGAGCTGGCCACCGGGGGTGTCGTGGGTGTGCAGGTGCACGGGCAGGTCGAAGTTCGCCCGCAGCGCGGTCACCAGCGTGCGTGCGGCCGGGGCGCGCAGCAGGCCGGCCATGTCCTTGATCGCCAGGACGTGCGCGCCGGCGTCGACGATCTGCTCCGCCAGGCGCAGGTAGTAGTCGAGCGTGTAGAGCTTCTCGCCCGGGTTCGACAGGTCACCGGTGTAGCACAGCGCGACCTCGGCGATGGCCGATCCGGTGTCGCGGACCGCCTCGATCGCCGGGCGCATCTGCTCGACGTCGTTGAGCGCGTCGAAGATCCGGAAGATGTCGATGCCGGTCGCGGCCGCCTCCGCCACGAACGCGTTGGTCACCGTCGTCGGGTACGGCGTGTAGCCGACCGTGTTGCGACCGCGCAGCAGCATCTGCAGGTTGATGTTGGGCACGGCCTCGCGCAGCGCGGCGAGGCGCTCCCAGGGGTTCTCGGACAGGAAGCGCAGCGCCACGTCGTACGTGGCGCCGCCCCAGGCCTCGAGCGAGAGCAGCTCGGGGGTGGTGCGCGCGACATGGCCGGCCACGTCGAGCAGATCGCGCGTACGGACCCGGGTGGCCAGCAGCGACTGGTGCGCATCGCGGAACGTGGTGTCGGTGACGGCCACAGCCTCCTGCGCACGCAGCGCCGAGGCGAAGCCCTCCGGACCGAGCTCGAGCAACCGCTGTCGCGAGCCGTCCTTGATCGGCAGCGACAGGTCGAGCTCCGGCAGCTTGCTCACCGGGGCGATCGAGACCGGCGCCTCGCCGTGCGGCTTGTTGACCGTCACGTCGGCGAGGTAGGTGAGCAGCTTCGTGCCGCGGTCGCCGGAGGCGCGCGCGGTCAGCAGCTGCGGGTGGGTCTCGATGAAGGATGTGGTGACGTGACCCGAGGAGAAGTCGGGGTCGTCGAGCAGCGCCTGGAGGAACGGGATGTTCGTCGCGACGCCGCGGATGCGGAACTCCGCGACCGCGCGACGGGCGCGCTTGACCGCGTCCTCGAACGTGCGGCCCCGGCAGGTGAGCTTGGCCAGCATCGAGTCGAAGTGGGGGCTGATCTCGGCGCCGGTGAAGGTGGTGCCACCATCGACGCGCACGCCGGCGCCGCCGGGGGAGCGGTACGTGGTGATGGTGCCGGTGTCGGGACGGAAGCCGTTGGCCGGGTCCTCGGTGGTGATGCGGCACTGGAGGGCGGCGCCGCGCAGCTTCACGGTCTCCTGCGACAGGCCCAGGTCGGCCAGGGTCTCACCGGACGCGATCCGCATCTGCGACTGGACGAGGTCGACGTCGGTGACCTCCTCGGTCACGGTGTGCTCGACCTGGATGCGCGGGTTCATCTCGATGAAGACGTAGTTGCCGGCCGGGTCGAGCAGGAACTCCACGGTGCCCGCGCACGAGTAGCCGATGGACTGCGCGAAGCGGACCGCGTCGGCGCACATCCGCTGGCGCAGCTCCTCGGGCAGGTGCGGAGCCGGGGCGATCTCGACGACCTTCTGGTGGCGGCGCTGCACGGAGCAGTCGCGCTCGAAGAGGTGCATCACGTTGCCCTGGGCGTCCGCGAGGATCTGGACCTCGATGTGGCGCGGCTCGACGACGGCCTGCTCGATGAAGACGGTCGGGTCGCCGAAGGCGGCCTCGCCCTCGCGCATGCAGGTCTCGACGGCCTCGCGCAGCTGCGCCGGGTCATCGACGCGACGCATGCCGCGGCCGCCACCGCCGGCGACGGCCTTGACGAAGAGCGGGTACGGGATGGCCTGGGCGGCCTCGACGAGGGCGTCGACGTCGGTGGACGGCTCGACGCTCTGCAGGGTCGGCACGCCGGCGGCCTTGGCGGCGGCGATGGCGGTGGCCTTGTTGCCGGTCAGCTCCAGGACCTCGACCGAGGGGCCGATGAAGGTGATGCCCTCCCGCGCACACGCCTCAGCCAGAGCCGGGTTCTCCGACAGGAAGCCGTAGCCGGGGTAGACGGCATCGGCCCCTGCCTTGACCGCGGCCGCGACGATCGTCTCGGGGTCGAGGTAGGTCCGCACGGGGTGGCCCGGCTCGCCGATCTCATAGGCCTCGTCCGCCTTCAGGCGGTGCTCGGAGCCACGGTCCTCGTACGGATAGACGGCGACGGTCTTGGCGCCGAGCTCATAGGCCGCGCGGAAAGCTCGGATCGCGATCTCACCACGGTTGGCCACCAGGATCTTCCGGAACATGAGGCAACCGTAACGTTGCATAATGTTACTCGACAGTACACGTCCATACAGTGTCGCGCGCGCTGAAATAGAGGAAGCGCTGGCGTCACGAGGTGACGCCAGCGCTCCTCACAGAGGCGCCGGTGGGCCGCTACGGGCGCTCCTCAGCCCTTGAGCTCGCAGATGACCGCGCCGTTGCCGACGGTCTCGCCGACGGTGGCCGACAGACCCGTGACCACGCCGGCCTTGTGCGCCTTGAGCGGCTGCTCCATCTTCATCGCCTCGATGACCACGATGGTGTCGCCCTCGGCGACCTCCTGGCCCTCCTCGACGACGACCTTGACCACGGTGCCCTGCATCGGGGAGGCCACGGCGTCTCCGGAGACCGCGGCGCCGGCCTTCTTGCCTCCGGCGCGCTTCGCCTTCTTCGGGCCCGCGGCGGCAGCCCCACCACCCAGCCCGCCGAGACCGGCCGGGATGACGACGTTGAGGCGCTTGCCGCCGACCTCGACCACGACGGTCTGGCGCTCGCCGGCCTCGTCGGCCTCACCGGCACCACCCGCGTACGGCTTGATGGTGTTGTTGAAGTCGGTCTCGATCCACGTCGTGTAGACGTCGAAGGAGCCCTCGCCGCTCGGGTTGGAGGCGCCGACCCAGGCCGGGTCGTTGACGATGACCTCGTCGAAGGTGAGGGCGGTGGGCATGCCGTCGACCTCGAACTCGGAGATCGCGCGACGCGAGCGCTCGATCGCCTGGGTGCGGTCCTTGCCGGTGACGATCAGCTTCGCGATCAGCGAGTCGAACGCACCGGGAATGGTCTCGCCGACCTCGTAGCCGCCGTCGACGCGGATGCCCGGCCCCTGCGGCGGGTTCCACCTGGTCAGCGTGCCGGGCGCCGGCATGAAGTTGTTGCCGCCGTCCTCGGCGTTGATGCGGTACTCGATCGAGTGGCCCTTGATCTCCGGGTCGCCGTAGCCGAGCTCCTCGCCCGCCGCGATGCGGAACATCTCGCGGACCAGGTCGATGCCGGTGACCTCCTCGGAGACGCAGTGCTCGACCTGCAGACGCGTGTTGACCTCGAGGAAGGAGATGGTTCCGTCCGCTGCGACCAGGAACTCACACGTGCCCGCGCCGACGTAACCGGCTTCCTTCAAGATGGCCTTCGACGAGGTGTAGAGGCGCTCGATCTGCTCCTCGCTGAGGAACGGTGCGGGGGCCTCCTCGACCAGCTTCTGGTGGCGACGCTGGAGCGAGCAGTCGCGGGTGGAGACGACCACAACGTTGCCGTGGGAGTCGGCGAGACACTGGGTCTCGACGTGGCGCGGCTTGTCGAGGAACTTCTCCACCAAGCACTCGCCGCGACCGAAGGCGGAGACCGCCTCACGGGTCGCGGACTCGAACGCGTCCGGGATCTCCTCGAGCGTACGAGCGACCTTCAGGCCGCGCCCGCCGCCGCCGAAGACGGCCTTGATGGCGACCGGCAGGCCGTACTCGTTGGCGAACGCGACGATCTCGTCGGCGTTCTTCACCGGGTCCTTGAGGCCCGGGGCGAGCGGGGCGCCCGCGGACTCGGCGATGGCCTTCGCCTTCGCCTTGTCGCCGAGCGCGTCGATCGCGGCGGGGGAGGGCCCGATCCAGATCAGCCCGGCGTCGATGACGGCCTGGGCGAAGTGGGCGTTCTCGGCGAGGAAGCCGTAACCGGGGTGGATCGAGTCGGCGCCGGACTGCTTCGCAGCGGCGATGATCTTCTCGATCGAGAGGTAGGAGTCGGCCGGCGTCGCGCCGTCGAGGGAGTACGCCTCGTCGGCCAGGCGGACGAACAGCGCGTCGCGATCCGGCTCGGCGTAGACGGCGACGGAGCCGATGCCCGCGTCCTTGCATGCCCGGATCACCCGCACGGCGATCTCTCCGCGGTTGGCGATCAGCACCTTGGCCAGCGGCTTGCTCAACGTCACTCCTCGATCGACTCCGACGCCCACTTGGACGATCGGGCCGACTGTACCGGCGATTAGCCTGCTCTGGGTGTGACGGCGGTTACGTCCGGTTGGTCCGTAGGCTTGCGCCGTGTCGAGGTGGAGAAGGATCGCCGGCGAAGCGGGCCGATTCATGGCGGTCGGCGCGATCTCGACCCTGGTCGCGGTGCTGCTCTACAACTGGCTCGCCTACGAGCCGTGGGCCCTGTGGTCGCCGCTGCACGAGCACATCACCGTGTCCTACATCGTCTCGCACGGTGTCGGCATGCTCGTCTCGTACGAGCTGTCGCGGCGGTGGACCTTCAAGGAGCGGGCGGATCGTCGGCCCGGTGAGGGCTTCCTCTCGTACGCGCTCATCAACGTCCTCACGATGATCACGATCCCCGTCGGCTGCCTGTGGGTGAGCCGGCACTGGCTCGGCTACACCAGCGGCCTGGCCGATAACCTGTCGGGCAACGTGGTGGGACTGCTGATCTCGCAGGTGGCGCGGTTCTACCTGTTCCGGCGCTTCGTCTTCAAGCGCCCGATCCACTACATCGAGGTCTACGACGACCCGCACGTGCTCGCGCTCAGCGAGACGGAGCCTGGGTCGTGGGATGAGCGTCGGGACGCGTCCACAGCGCCGTCCACGAATGACCGAGTGAGCTGACCAGCTCGCGCACCAGGGGGAGGCTGACCCCCACCACGTTGTGGTGATCGCCCTCGATGCCGGTGACGAAGGCCCCGCCGAGGCCGTCGACGGTGAACGCGCCGGCGACCTGGAGCGGCTCGCCGGTCGCGACGTACGCGGCGATCTCCTCGTCCGAGAGGTCGGCGAAATGGACCGTGGTGGTGGCGTACGCGCTCTCCTCGCGACCGGTGGCGGTGTCGATCAGCGCGTGGCCGGAGACGAGCACGCCGCTGCGCCCGCGCATCGCCTGCCAGCGTCGGGTCGCCTCGTCGGGCGTGTGCGGCTTGCCGAGGGGCTCGCCGTCGAGCTCGAGGACCGAGTCGCAGCCGAGGACGAGCGCATCCGTGGGACAGTCGTCGCGCGTGGCGACGGCGCGGGCCTTGAGCTGCGCGAGTCCGAGTGCGAGCGGGCGCGGCTCCAGACCGTCGAGCACGCTCTCGTCGACCCCGCTGACGATCACCGTCGGCTCGATCCCCGCATTGCGCAGGGTCTGCAGGCGGGCGGGGGACTGGGAGGCCAGCACGAGGGTGGTCATGCGGGCGAGTCTCTCAGCCGGGCGATGCGCTTCCGGTCAGCGGGCGACTCTAGGATCAAGGCGAGCGCCCGTAGCCCAACGGCAGGAGGCATGCGGTTTAGGTCCGTACCAGTGTGAGTTCGAATCTCACCGGGCGCACTCATCCCGATACGCCCGTTGCGCGACGCCTGTTCCTGCCGGAATGAGTTGGGGTCTGCGCGTGGCAGTTAGGGCATAGGAATCGCAGGTTCGCTGCTCGGCAATCGGTGTTGATCCCGTTGATGTGGTCGACGTGGAGCGTCAGCGGCGCCTCCTGCCAGTGACCGTCGTTGGGGCAAAGACTGCACTTGTACGGCGTTCCGGTTGCGATGAGAGCGCGGCGCAAGCGCTTCGGGGCGACTCGAGGTGAGCCGGGTGGAAACAGCTCCAAATAGTCCTCCGGTGGCCGGCGGGGAGGAACCCGCTGTCCGGGCAGCCAGCCCTGGCCTGTGAAGTGGCTGGTGTCTATGCCGAAGTGTTTGATGCGCCGGCTGATGTGGGCGTGACCGCCGCCGGTCTGCTGAAGTCCGAGGTCGCAGGACGCCCGCGACGGAGCGACTTGCCGCTACGGCCTCGGCCAGGACGTCGCGTGCGTACTTCATTGCGCCTCCGAGTGGTTTCGCAGCACGGTAGACGCGGCCACTGACAGGCCCGACGGGCCGACGAATCAACTAGAGAGCGGGGCGAAGTGCAGGACCGTCGGGAACGGGTCGTAGAAGTGGTGCAGCAGCGCCCGCCACTCCTGGTAGTCCGCCGAAGTCCGGAAGCCCTCCTCGTGCGCCTCGATCGAGTCCCACTCCGCCAGTAGGAGATAGGTGGCATGCTGCTCGACGCAGCGTGCGACCTCGGCACGCCCGCAGCCCGGTTGGCGCCGGATGATCGGCAGCGCCCGGGCCATCGCCTCCTCGAAGGCGGCCTCCTGGCCGGGGCGTACGGGCAGCAGGGCGTGCTCGATGATCACCGGATCAGGCGTCGAGCTTGAGGTCGCGGCGCAGCTTGGCGACGTGGCCGGTGGCCTTGACGTTGTACTGCGCGAGCTCGACCCTGCCCTCCTCGTCGATCACGATGGTCGAGCGGATGACACCCTCGACGACCTTGCCGTACAGCTTCTTCTCGCCGTACGCGCCATAGGACTGCATGACGGTCTTGTCAGCGTCGGAGAGGAGCCGGATGGAGAGGGCGTCGCGCTCGCGGAACTTCGCCAGCTTCTCCGGCTTGTCGGGCGAGATCCCGATGACCTCGTAGCCGGCTGCGTGCAGCGAGGCCAGCGAGTCGGTGAAGTCGCACGCCTGCTTCGTGCAGCCCGGCGTCATCGCGGCCGGGTAGAAGTACACGATCACCTTCCGGCCGCGCAGGTCGTAGAGCGAGACGGTCTCGCCGGTGTCGTCGAGGAGGCTGAAGTCGGGGGCGATGTCACCTGCGGCAAGACGGCTCATAGGCGCAAACCTACCCGTCCGTTATCTTGTGTCGCATGGCCAAGGCAGACCGCAACTCCGCCCTCGAGCGTGAGATCGAGGAGACGCGCGAGCGTCTCTCCGGCACGATCGACCAGCTGGTGTACCGCGCTAACCCCAAGACGATCGCGTCCCGGCAGGTCGCCGCGGTCAAGGCGGTCTACGTCGACCCGCGCACGGGGCAGCCGAACACCGCCAACATCGGCAAGACCGCCGGGGCGGTGCTGGCCACGGTCGTCCTCTTCGTGGCGTTGCGGAAGCTCTCCTCGCGCTCGTGACCTCCAGCAAGACACCGATCAAGATGCTCCACGACCGGATCCTCGTGGAGCTCGACCGGGACGCGGGGGAGCGGCGCTCCTCCGGAGGCATCGTCATCCCCGCCACGGCGGCGATGGGTGCGCGCAGGCTCTCCTGGTCGCGCGTCATCGCCGTCGGCTCGCACGCGCGCGCCGTCGAGCCCGGTGACCGGGTGCTGTTCGACCCCGAGGACAAGGCCGAGGTCGAGGTCGCCGGAGAGGTCTACATCGTGATGCGCGAGCGCGACGTCCACGCGGTCGCGGCCGACCGGGTCGCGGACGAGTCGACCGGCCTTTACCTCTGACGGAGGCACTCCGCGTCACATCGGCGTCGGCTCCTCCAGGCTCATCCGCAGCGCGGCGAGCTTGTGCTGCTCGTGCGTGCGCATCCTGCGTACGCGTAGCGGCGCCATGAGGCGCTGCATGCCGTGCGGGTGGGTGGCCATCACGCTGGTCAGACGCGTGCCGTCGTAGGCGGAGTGCACGTTGTAGCTGATGGTGGTGTCGATCGCGTCGTGCATCGACTCGACCAGATGGCGCGGTGGTTCGTACTCGGTGATCTCGGCGCCGGGCTCGTGGACGAGGCCCTGGAGCGCCTCGAACGCCTCCTCCGGATTGCACTGGATGACGATGGTGTTCTCGATGACCGACATCGCGGTCGCCTCCTCGCGGACGGGTGTCTTTCGACGATACGCCGACGAGCTTTCCCAGGGAACGGCGAAGGGCCCCGACGATGTCGGGGCCCTTCGATCGGTACGCCACGTAGGACTTGAACCTACAACCCGCTGATTAAGAGTCAGCTGCTCTGCCAGTTGAGCTAGTGGCGCATCATGTCTTCACTTGCGCCAGGCGCTCGCTCCAACGACGAGAACATTACCAGCGCCCCCTGGACGTGTGAAATCGGGGGCTCCCCGGGGTGGGTCAGAGCCGCTTCTCGAAGAAGTGCCGGGCGTACGGGTTGTCGTTGTAGCGCTCGATCTCGGTGTATCCGGCCCGTTGGTACAGCGCGATCGCCTCGACCAGAGCGTCGTTGGTGTCGAGGCGGACGACGCGGTGACCCAGCTCGCGGGCCACCCCCTCGAGGTGGCGCAGCAGTCGGGACCCGAGACCGGCGCCGCGCCAGTCGTCGTGCACCCACATCCGCTTGATCTCGCCGTAGGTCACGTCACCGTCGATCGTCTGCACCCCGCCGCACGCGACCGGCGCGCCGTCGCTGACCGCGACGACGAAGGTGCCCTGCGGCGGCCTCAGCAGCTCGGCGTCCTTCGAGCTCTGGGAGCCGGCGTCGAACCCGTCGGGGAAGCGGGCGTCGAGCTCGCGGAAGTAGGCGGTCATCGCCTGCTGTGCCTGCGCGGAGACCGGGTCGACGGCCTCCAGCGAGACGGTCGCCGCCCGTACGAGCAGGTCGGCGGTCGCGAGCGCCTCGGCGAGCCGTGCCTGTTGCCGTGGCGTCAGCGGGTCGACCAGCTGGCGGGCGCGCTCCTCCGAGCGGTGCTCCAGGTCGTCCCATGCGGCCCGGCCTGCCGGGGTCAGCTCCACGCGCCGGCGGCGACGATCCGCCGGGTCGGGGGTGAGTGTCACCAGGGACTCCTGCTCGAGCTGGCGCAGCAGCCGGCTCAGGTAGCCCGAGTCGAGGCCCAGGCGCGCCCGCAGGTCGTGGACGGTCGCCGGCTCGGCGCCGATCTCGAAGAGCAGGCGCGCCGTGCCGAGGGGAAGCCCCATCCCCAGGAACGAGTCCTCGAGCGCGCCGATGCGCTGCGTGTAGCTGCGGTTGAAGCGACGGACGACCGTGGCGGCGTCGGATGGCATATCTCTGACTCTAGTCAGAGATATGCGTGGACTCAACCGGGCCGACTCGTGTTCTCAGCCATCGTTTCAGGTGCTGACGGTGCTGCTCCCAGGGAGACGACGCAGCCTGGAGGCATGACCACTGACGCAGACACCTCTCCACAGCGCGCGCCCGAGCCCCAGGCCGATGCCGCTCCGCCCGGCTGGCAGCCGCCTAGCGAGCAGCCGCCCGTCGGGCAGCAACCTGCTGCTCCGCGCCCATCCTTCCGGGAACGGACCATCAAGCTCTGGCACGCGATGGTGGTGGGTCTGGCCTGCCTGATCGTGGGCGCCGGAGCCAGCGCCGTGGTCGTCGGCCACGACGGTCACGACGCTCGTCGTGGGCCTGGTGACTTCCGGCAGTTCCCCGGCCAGCCCGGGGGAACGGCGGGCGGCCAGAACGGCGGCCCCGGAGCAGCGCAGGGCAGCGCCGGCCAGGGCAGCTCCGACCAGAGCGGTACGGGACAGACCGGCTGAGGCCGTAGCAAGACCGAGAGCCCCCTCCGATCTCGGATCGGAGGGGGCTCTCGCGTGGGGTGGATGACGGGACTTGAACCCGCGACAACCGGCACCACAAGCCGGGGCTCTACCAACTGAGCTACACCCACCATGTGGCCCTGACCGAGGTCAGAGCGACGACCGGAACTATAGGGGAATCAGCTCGCGGTTGTGGAATCGGTATGCCCGGTGAGGCCGGTGATCGAGCCGCCGTGCTTCTCGGCGATCGCCTTGGCCGACTCGCTGACAAGCCCGGGGGCCGGCACGAAGACGGCTTCGCGGTAGTAGCGCAGCTCCTCGATCGACTCCTGGATGTCGGCGAGGGCTCGGTGGTTGCCCCGCTTGGCCGGTGCCTGGAAGTACGTCCGGGGGAACCAGCGGCGCGAGAGCTCCTTGATCGTGGAGACGTCGACGTTGCGATAGTGCAGCCAGCCCTCGAGCGTCGGCATGTCGCGCGCCAGGAAGGCGCGGTCGGTGCCGATCGTGTTGCCGGCCAGCGGGGGGCGGGCGTCCTTGCCGCACTGCTCCTGGACGTAGGCGAGCACCTGCGCCTCGGCCTCGGCGAGCGTGACGCCGTGCTCGAGCTCCGGCAGGAGCGCGGAGGCGGTGTGCATGTTCCGGACGAAGTCGTCCATCTGCTCCAGGGCTGCCGCCGGGGGCTTGATCACGATGTCGATGCCCTCGCCGATGACGTTGAGGTCGAAGTCGGTGACGAGCGCGGCGACCTCGATGAGCGCGTCGGCCTGCAGGGACAGGCCGGTCATCTCGCAGTCGATCCAGACAAGGCGATCAGTGGTAGACACCGGAGCACCATATCCGTGTCGTCGGCGAGGTCAGGACCAGAGCCTGGATCCGAAGTGGATCTGCACGAGCGTGAACAGGATCGCGTAGTGCAGCACGATCCACACCGGCACCACGTCGTAGACGAGCCGGGCGAGCGGGTTGCCGTAGGCGTGCACCCGCAGGTTGCGCCCGGTCACCGCCCAGAAGGTCGGGATCGTGACCGCCCACGTGACCATGCACCAGGGGCACAGCGCGTTGATCCGGTACGTCGTCTCGAACTGCAGCCACGTCACTATCACGATCGCCCCGGTGACGCCGACCTGGAGCCCGAGCCAGTGCCACGCCCGTGGGGCCATCCCGGAGAGCAACAGGATCCCGAAGCCGATGACGACCGGCCAGGCCAGGACGCCGATCAGGGGGTTGGGGAAGCTGCCGAAGATGGACGCCTGCGGCGTGTTGATGACGTTGCCGCAATTGACCACCGCGTTGATCGCGCACGACAGCGTCGGGGTGTGACCCTGGGCGATCTGCTGCCAGTAGGAGAGCTTGTCGAGCGTGAGCGCGCACGCCGCGTAGAGCCCGATCAGTCCCGCGACGACCAGCCAGGTGCCGAGGATCCGCGCGGTGCCCCCGTAGCGGCGGTCATGGTCGAGCGCGGCCCTGGTGTACGCCTCCCACTCGGCGTCGGACGCGTCCGCGTCCGGCTCGACCGGGGGAGGCGGGACATCGCGGACCCCAGACATCACGCGGCGGCCTTCACGCCCGCGGCGCCGCACACGTCGGCCGGCTTCTGGTCGGTGAGCTGGCACAGGGCGGCGGTGATCTGGTTGGCCTGGCCGACGATCGCCTGGGTGATGGCACTGTTCGGGTCCTTCAGCGCGTCCGCGATCTGCTGGTGGGTCTTGCCCTGCAGGACCTGCGGGTCGTAGCCCGCGCCCGAGGTGGTGAACCTGCCGCCGTACACGATGAACGGGATGCTGCCCTTCGGGTTCAGCGTGCTCACCGTCTTCTCGTCCGCGGCGGACAGGGTGTCCAGCTGGTTGTGGTCGCGATCGGTCAGCTCCGCACCGGTGAAGGAGAGGTAGTCGCTGGTGTACGAGGCGCCGTGGAAGGTCAGCGTCGCGGTGTCCGGGTAGACGTCGGTCGAGGACGACGAGGTCTGCCCCAGGTTGCTGAACGTGCCGAAGCGGGAGAGCGCGTTGACCACCGACCAGCGCTCGGCGGCGCAGAACGGGCAGAACTCACCGCCCACGTAGAGCACCCGCGGCTTGCCGTCAGCGGTCAGCGGCGTCGGGCTCTTGACCGCGACCGGGGGGTTGTTCGAGGTGCCGGCGCCGACCGCGTCGATGGTGGCGGACGAGACACCGGTGACCGCACCGATGACGTCGCTCGCGACCGGGCCGGAGGGCGCCTTGGCCTTGTCCCCGCCGGTGTTGAGCACGACGGCGAGGGCGATCACGGCGATGACGATCACCACGAGGGCGACGCCCCCGGCGGTCTTGAGCTGCGCCTTGCGCTGGGCCGCCGCCTGCTGGCGCAGCATCTCCTGGCGCATCTGCTCGCGCCGCGAGGCCTTCGCCTGGCTCCTGCTCTGCGATCCGTCCTGCGGGCCTTTGTTCCCCGTGCTGGTCATGAAACGCATGCTAGGACGTGCGTATGAGGACAGGCTGAAGAGGACTAGCCTGCGCGGGTGAGGGAGTTCATCGCGGGCCTGCCGAAGGCCGAGCTGCACGTCCACCACGTCGGATCGGCCTCGCCGCGGATCGTCGCCGAGCTCGCCGCCCGGCATCCGGCGGCCGGGGTGCCGGCGGATCTGGATGCGCTGCGTGAGTTCTTCACGTTCCGCGACTTCGCGCACTTCATCGACGTCTACCTCGCGGTCGTCGACATCATCCGCACGCCCGAGGACATCCGCTACCTCACCTACGAGATCGCCCGCGAGATGGCGTCGGCGCAGGGGCTGCGGTACGCGGAGCTCACCTGCACCCCGCACACGTCCGTGCTCGTCGGGATCCCCATCGAGGCCTACACCGACGCGATCGAGGACGCTCGGGTGGCGGCGGAGCGCGACTTCGGGCTGGTGCTGCGCTGGATCTACGACATCCCGGGTGAGCTCGGCGTCCCGGGCGCCGACGCGACGCTGGCGTACGCGCTCGACCACCGCACGGACGCGCTGGTCGGCTTCGGGTTGGGCGGCCCGGAGATCGGGGTGCCCCGGCCCCAGTTCGCCCCGCACTTCACCGCCGCCCGCGACGCCGGGCTGCACTGTGTGCCGCACGCCGGCGAGACGACCGGGCCGCAGACGATCTGGGACGCCCTCGACCGGCTGCACGCCGAGCGGATCGGGCACGGCACCTCCGCAGCGCAGGACCCGGCCCTGCTCGCCCACCTGGCCGAGGCCGGCATCGCGCTCGAGGTCTGCCCCAGCTCCAACATCGCGACCCGTGCGGTCGCCCGGATCGAGGAGCACCCTCTGCGTGCGTTCGTCGACGCCGGTGTGACCGTGACCATCAACTCCGACGACCCGCCGATGTTCGGCACGACCTTGAATCAGGAGTACGAGATCGCCGCCGGCCTCCTCGACCTCGATGAGACCGGCGTGGCCGACCTGGCCCGCGCAGGCGTACGGGCCTCCTTCGCGCCCGACGACGTCAAGGCCAGGATCCTCGGCGAGATCGACGCCTACGCCTCCGGCGCGCCCGGGCGGGACTGAGACTCTCACGACTTCCTCACGATTGCCCCCAGGCGCGGATCAGGTTTCCTGACCACGCTGGGGACATGACAGCAGTGGCCCCCTCCGCCCCGGCGCACCCGGTCCGGATCCCCACGTACGGGCGTCATGCTCGCCGTGACGCGCTGATGCGCATGGCGCTGGTCGCCGCGCTCTGGCTGACGATCCTCCTGGTCACGTACTGGTGGGCGGCGGCCGGCGGCATCCGCGATCTGGGCGGCTCTCTGACCGACGTATTGATGTCGACCGGGCGCCTCAGCGGCCTGCTCGGGTCGGCGTTGCTGCTGGTCCAGGTCCTCCTGATGGCACGCGTGCCGCTGATCGAGAAGGCGTACGGCCAGGACCGGCTGGTGCGGATCCACCGGATCGTCGGCTTCACGTCCTTCAACCTGATCGTGGTCCACGTCGCGCTCATCACCTGGGGCTACGCCGCCGGGCGGATCGGCGCCACGCCCGGCACCATCTGGGACCTGACCGTGAACTACCCCGGGATGCTGCTGGCCGTGGCCGGGACGCTGCTCCTGGTCCTCGTCGTGGCCACCTCGATCCGGGCCGCGCGTCGCCGGCTGCGCTACGAGTCGTGGCACCTCCTCCACCTCTACGGCTACCTGGGCGCCGGGCTCGCCCTGCCGCACCAGCTGTGGACCGGGCATGAGTTCCTCGCCCGGCCGCGCGCGACCTGGATCTGGTGGGCGGCCTGGGCGGCGGTCGCCGCGCTCGTGATCGCCTACCGCGTGATCGCACCGTTGCGACGGACCCTCCGGCACCAGGTGCGGGTCGCGGCCGTGGTGCCCGAGGGTCCAGGCGTCCTCTCGGTGCACCTCACCGGTCGGCGCCTCGATCGGCTCCGCGCCCAGCCGGGGCAGTACCTCACCTGGCGCTTCCTCGGGCGGACCGGATGGACGCGGGCGAACCCGTTCTCGCTGTCGGCCGCTCCCACCGCGCAAGCGTTGAGGATCACGGTGCAGCGCGACGGCGACGGCAGTGCGTCGATCGCCGCCCTGCGCCCCGGTCAGCGGGTGCTGGTCGAGGGGCCGTACGGGCGGCTCACCCCGCGCGCTCGCACCCAGCGCAAGGTCGTCCTGATCGGCGCCGGGGTGGGCATGGCGCCACTGCGAGCGTTGGCCGAGGGCCTCGAGTACCAACCGGGGGAGTTGTTGGTGCTGCAGCGCTACCGCACGCATCAGCTCTTCGCCGACGAGCTCGCCCGGCTCTCCTCAGCGCGTGGGCTGCACGTGGTGCCCCTGCCCGGGCCTCGGCGCGGTCCCGGCTCGTGGGTGGGCGAGGGGTACGACGGCTACTCCGACGCCCAGGTGCTGCTCGGATGGGTCCCGGATCTGCTGCTGCGCGATGTGTACGTGTGTGGCCCGCCCGCTTGGACGGCGGCGGTCAGAGCGGCGGCCGAAGCGGTCGGTCTGCCGAAGGAGCAATGGCATGAGGAGGCGTTCGGATGGTGAACGGCATGGAACGGGGTGTGCGGCGGATCGTCTTCGGAGCACTGTCGACGGTGACGGTGGTCGTGCTCCTCTTCGGCTACCGCACCTCCACGGAGGGGCCCGCCACGACGGCGGCACTGCCCGCGATCACCCCGGTGACGACCACGGAGTCGTCGGACACGACCGGGCCGTCGACACCGACGACCACCCAGACGCCGAAGGCCACCCAGACG
>Ga0308170_10002785_pt1 | contig 14735 bp, 22 predicted proteins | sample PhyBR2_2_FD_202136 | JGI IMG/M metagenome (GOLD analysis project Ga0308170, IMG submission 202136) | Phyllosphere microbial communities from UC Gill Tract Community Farm, Albany, California, United States - DLSLSB.R2 | ecosystem: Host-associated > Plants > Phyllosphere > Unclassified | place... | reverse complement strand
AAGGGTGCGTGCTCTCTCTCTCTCTCTCTCTCCTTTGCAGATATGGGCGGGCGAGCGTCGTGCCGGCGAGCGAGACGCTGACTCTGTACTCCCTCTCCGCCTCCTTGCTTCTCCCCTCCCTTCCTCCTCGCCTCGTTCCTCTCTCTCTCCGTCCCCGCCCTCGCCTCGACTCTCGCCTCGCCTCGCCTCGCCCTCTGCCTCTCACAGAGATCTCGCTCGGCACGTCCAAGATCAACTACCTCGACGTAAGCTCGCCCGTTCTTAACCTCGACATGGTGGGTGGTGCCGACGCTGACCTTCTCTCCTCTGCAGCCCCGCATCTCCGTCGCCTGGGCCAAGGCGAACGACGTCCCGCTCAACAAAGTCATGACCAAGACGCTCCTCGAGAAGTTCACCTGGGCGACGCACGTCGACGACGACTTTGAGTGGTGAGCCGGGAGCGAGGGCTTGATCGGGGCGACGACGGCGGCCCGCTCGGAGCTCGACGTCGACGTGCTCTTCCCCTCCCCTCCTCTTCTACCCTGCCCTGGTGGCGCTGTGTCCGCTTGCCTCTCCCTCGTCCTGTCCCCTCCCTCCTCTCCGCTTACCTCTCGTCGCCTACCTCTCGCTTTGCAATCCTCGCTTGACCAGTGCACCGAGTGTCTGTGACTGGGCGAGCAAATGAGAGAGCACAAAGCCAGCGCTGAGCGAGCAAGAGCGAGTTCGACGAGCGAGCTCTTGCGGTTCTCGCGTCGCGCCGCGCGCCGCCTCCCCGCTCAAAGCACTGGTCGCTCGCACCACCTCGTCGCACCCACCATGCAGCGCAAGCACGTGTGCATCCTGCCGACCGGTGCGTGCATTCCAGCTAGCATCTGCGCAGCCCCTCGCTGACCCCGCTCGCCGCGCAGACATCCCGCTCGAGGCCGCCGACCCGTCGTCCAGCTCGGCGCGCTTCCTACGGCTGCCACACCCTCGAACCAGTGCGTCCTGCCCTCCAGTCGCTTGCCAGAGCGCATCTGCTGACCCTGCCGCACCGTCCCGCAGACCAGCCGGCCCTCTTCCTCCCTTACTCGCCGCCCGGATCCTCATCGCCCGACGGCCTCCTTGAGGTCCAAAAGATCTCGCTCGACGCCGACAAGTCGCGCTGCTGGTTCCTGCCGGACGAGGTCGCATCTGGTGCGTCCATTGCCCCTCTTCTGTCCAGCTGAGGAGCCCAGCTGACCTCGTCGCACCTCCCGCAGACGGTTCCCTCGCCATCTTCTCGCCCTTCGACCCCGTCTTCCTCGCCCTCGCCTACCTCTCGCTCCTCGCACCGCACTTCCAGTCGTACGCCGACCTGTGGGACTCGGTCGCCCAGCTCAATTTCAAGGTCGACGACGGCGGCGAGGCGGCCAAGAAGGACGAGCAGGACGACGTCGAGCAGGGCGACTTTGCCGAGGACATCGGGCGGCTGGCGCAGCTGGATTGCGTCAAGGAGCGGCTGCTCAAGGTGTGCGAGACTCAGGGTGCGTCGCGCGGCCCTCTCTCGCTCGGGCTCTGTCGGCGCGCCGCCGAGACGGCCTCCTCTGACCTTCCTCTCTTCCCTTCCTCCCCCTCTTGCACGCGCTCTCGTCTCTGCAGAGCACGAGTCGACTACCCTCTACCGCCTCTCGCCCTCGCTCGCCCTTGACCTCCTCCGCGCAAAGGTCGACGCGCTCGCCCAGGTCGACGGCGGCATCTTTGGCCCGCTCGAGTCGACCCAGCTCGGCGAGGAGGCCAAGCCGGCGCCGGTCGCCGAGCCCGTCGTCGAGAGTGAGAAGGGCGAGGCGGCGGCGGGCGAGGCGGGGCCGCAGGCGGCTCAGCGCTACTCGACCGTGTCGAGGGGCCTCGCCAAGGAGGGCGCGGGGAGCGGGCACGGGCTCAGCGAGCAGCTGCAGATCGGTGCGTGCTTCTCTCTCCTTGTCCGTTTGCTCTCGAGCTCGAGCGAGAGCTGACGCCCCTCCTGCCCATCCCTGCAGAGAGCCGGCAGAAGTACGCCGTCGGCGTCGTCGCCAACTACCTTCCGGCCAAGCTCGCGCAGAACCTCCTTGCCTCGTACTCGTACGTCCGCCTTCTCCTACTGTCGGCCCTCTCCCTCCTCGCCAAGCTAACGTACACCCTCGCGCGCAGCTTCCCCGCCCTGTCGGCCTACCTGTCCTCCTCGGCCACCTCGTCCGTCCTCGGCTCGACCTACCTCCCCGGGCGCGCCGCCGCCAAGCTCGAGGCGGCGCTCGCCGGCGGCGACTCGGGCTTTGGCGCCGCGGCCAAGAAGCGCAAGGCGGCCGAGAGCAAGGGCAGCCGCGGCGTCGAGGCGCTCAAGAAGGTCAACACCAAGGGGATGGCGTCGCTCAAGGACATGTTTGGGCGGCAGGCCGCGACCAAGAAGCCCGAGGCGAAGAAGGAGGTTGACGAGGGCGGGCCGGCGAAGAAGAAGCGCAAGGCGTAGAGGGCGAGGAGAGTGCGAGCGGTAGACGGACGAGAGGACTTATTTTTTGTCGGACGGCCTCGACCCTCAGGCAGCATCTTAGCGGTTGTATTGTCATCCCTGTTGTCATCTTTCCTCGGCGCGAGAGCGGGCTGGCGAGCGAGCGAGCAGCGAGTGAGCGAGAGGGGCGTGCACGAGACGAGCTTCCGAGAACTGCTCTCTTCCTCTCTCTCTCTCGCTCGGCACGGTAGCGATACCCTGCATTCCAGCTCATCGACGCGGTCCCATACCCACCGCAGGCACGCTCTCCGACAGCTCCCACATGGCGCTGCGCAGCTCGGCGTCCTCGCTCGACAGCGTCTCGAGCGCCGCCGCCGAGCTGCCGTTGCTCGGGAGCGGGAACAGGAAGCCTTCGTCGGCGGTGCAGTGTGTGCCAGGCGCTGGGACAGTGCCGTCGAGGAAGTAGGATCGGATCGTCTTGGCCGTGCAGAGGGACGGGTGCGCGACCGAGCAGTGACCGAACCTGCGCAGGAGGCGAAGAGTCAGCGTCGCACACACTTGAGCCGGCGAGGTCGAGCGTGCAGAAGCGCTGAGAGAGAAGGACGCACCCAGACTGCGTGACGAGGGTCGACGAGCTGTTGCCGAACCCGGCCTGCATCTTGACGGCGGCCGACAGGGGCGTGACTGGGTCGGCGTCGAGCGAGAAGAAGACGATCGGGTAGCTGCGAGCGATGCAAAAAGAATGGTCAGCTCGCGAGCACGAGGGAGAACGAGGAGCGAGGGAGAGAGAGACGCACTTGGTCTTCTTGAGGCCGTCGGCGACGGTCCAGGGCCCGCGGTACACCTCGAGCGCCTTGGCGCTCCAGTGGCGACACTGCATGATCCAGATCGTCCAGATGTCGGCCGTCGGGCTCCTCGTCGTCCTCGCGAGGTCGCCCATGTACTCCCAGACGCTGCGCACGCTCGTGTTGCGGAGCGCGGCAGGGTCCGTGTCCGAGCACATGATGGCGGCGGTCGAGGACGAAAAGCCGCCCGAAGGACGGCGGAAGGGCCAGTGCTTGACCGAGGAGGGCTTGCCGTTGAGCGAGAGCGCGGCCGAGTTGGCGGCGGCGAACATGGTCGAGCCGTTGCCGCGCTCGGTGTCGGCGAGGAGCTGTGCGAGGTGCGGCCTGCGACGTTGAAGCAGCCCGTCAGTTCCAGTGCGTGGAGAAGAAAGAGAGAGACTGCGACGGACCAAGTCTTGGGCGCGTAGAGCGAGTGGAACATCTGCAAGTCGCGCTCGGCGTCAGCGAGCTGCGCGGCGCCCGGACATACTCGAGCGGCAAGCATGGGCGTACCGTATACTGCACGTCGCTCGCGCTGAGCACGCCCGGCCCGACGTCGCTCTGGCCGACCGGCATCGGCTCGTCGCGCAGCTGCTCAAGGAGCGCGTCATAGCGTTTCTCGAGCGACTTGGCCGTCGAGCTGTGGTGCGCGAAGGCGCATCCGAGCGGTCCCGACTCGGCGCACGACGAGAAGAAGCCCTCGATGACCTGTTGCGGCGGCAGCGGCGCGTGTCAGCGCTCGGCCGGGAAGAGGAAGGAGGAGGCCTGAGCGGGTTCGAGACGCACCTTGCGCGTGTCGTGCATGCCCGACCGGCCCCACTCGAGCAGGTCGTTCGTGTACGTCTGTGAGTCCGACACGCCGTCGAGGACGACCCCTGCGCGCGAGTGTGCGAGGCGTCAGGCTGCCGCGCCGCGCGACGAGCTGAGGGGGGAGAAAGGGACGCACGGCCGACGAGCTCAGGGAACATTGCCGAGAAGGTCGCGCCGAGGATGGTGCCGTAGCTGAAGCCCCAGTAGTTGAGCGTCTCCTCGCCGAGCGCCTCCATGATGCGCTGCGAGCGGGTCCAGCGACATGAGCGTTCGGCGCGGCCAGCCGACGACGGGGAGAGGAAGACGCACCTTCATGTCTCGCGCTGTGAACGCAGTCGAGCTCGAGCGCAGGACGGCCTGATTGGCGCGGGTGTCGCAGGCCGAGTCGAGCGCGCGCGAGAAGGCGTCGATCTTGCGCGTCCAGGACAGGCCGGCGGCGAGAGAGGTGTTGCTGGAGGAGGCGAGAGCGGATGAGCCGAGTGCGTCTGCAGATCGTACAGCGTCAGCGGAGTGCTCATGAAGCCGAAGGCGGCGGGAGCGCGACGCACCGTAGCTGAGCCCTGCATGCTCGACGTCGCGCTGGAACCGGCTCGCCTCGCCTTCGTTGGCGAAGCACTCGAGGCCGGGCGACGTGAGGTTGACGGAGCGCGGGTCCCACGAGATGACGTTGTAGCGGCCTGCATGAGAGAGGCAGAGCAGCGATGTCAGAGCATATCGTTGACCGGGCGAGAGCGGGAACGAGCGGAAGCACCGCCGACGATGCGAGAGAGGACGCTGCCGAAGCTCAGGATGGCAAGCGTTCCAGAGCCTCCAGGGCCGCCAGGGTTGGTGCTGCAGAAGGCAGGACGTCAGCAAGCCAGTCGGGAGACGTCGAGCAGGACGAGGGCGAGGAGGGGGAGACGGACAAGAGGTAGCCAAGCTGCTCCTTCGGCGGCACGGTCGCTGGTATCATGCGCAGGCTGAGCGAGACGACCTCGTCTGCTTTCGGGTTGGTATAGTCTGCGCGAAGCGGGCGAGAGTCAGCTCACTTGGCGCTGGAAGAGCAGAGGGAGGGGGAGACGAGCGCACCGAGAGGAACGTTGAGAAAGCCGCAGTAGGTCGTCGAGTCATCTGGACACTGGCTCCACCAGATACCGCCGCCCGGCTGTGCCGCCGTTGTCGAGCTGTTGAGCCAGAAGCGGGCGCCGTGAATGGCGGCGAGGGCGAGAGCGGCGATGACGAGGAGGCCCTGCTTGGAGCGGGCATGGCGGGCTGGCGGTCCTGCCACAGGCTGCAGCGGGAGCTTCTCTGGGTCCATGTTGGGAGCGTAGAGACGGTCGAAGGGAGGAGGGAGCGCGCGGTCGCCGTTCCCCACCTCGGGCACCGATTTGGCCTTCTTGCGGGGAGGCGCCGGCTTTTCCGTCGGCCTCGCTTCCCTCTCCCCTCCTCTCGCTCATGCTCCTGCACCGCACCGCTCTCTTGACCCGCACCTTCCACTCGACCACTACAGCCATGGGACGCTTCGCCCTCAGTACGCGTCCTCCCTCTCTCGCGCTACGGCTCCTCCCCTCGTCCCCGCTCGAGCGACCTCCACCTCGCTCGCCCGATGACGCCGATGAAAGCGTCCTCGTCTCCAGCAGGCCGCCAGCCCAAGGACAGAGCTGACATACCGCTCGACGCTCGCAGACCACACCATGCTACGCGTCAAGGACGCCGAGAAGTCGCTCGACTTCTACACCCGCATCCTCGGGATGGAGAAGAGTGCGTCCCTTTCCTCTGCACTGAGCCACCCCTCGAGAGACACACGCTGACTTAATCCTCCGGCTCGCAGTCCACGAGTCGCCCGGCGGCGACTTCACCAAGTGCGTCAATCGACCCGACCTCGAGCGCTCGAGGAGGAGGAGGAGGAGGAGCTGACCTCGCCCCCTCTCTTCCCCACCGCAGCTACTTCCTTGCGTTCCCGGAGGAAGGCAAGGAGGGCCTCAGCGCCGAGGAGAAGGCCGAGCGCAAGTTCAAGCGCGAGGGTGTTCTCGAGCTGTGCCACAACGTGCGTCCCCTCCCTCCCTCGTCTCCTCGCGCTCGCGCTGACATCGTGGCCCTCGTCCGCAGTGGGGCACCGAGAAGGATGCTGATTTCAAGTATGCTAATGGGAATGAGGAGCCTGGCCGCGGTACGTTCCTGCTCCTCGCCTTCACTCCGTCCTCCCTCTCCTCGTCCCGCTCGACCCTCCTCCCGCACTTCCCGCTTCTGGCCCTCTCTTGCTCTCGCACCTCCTTGTGCTCCCTCTCCTCGTGCTTGACGTTCGCTAGCACGCCGACAGAGCCTCGATGCTGACCTCGTCGCTCTCCCTGCGCGCAGGCTTCGGCCACATCGCCCTCTCGTGCGAGGACGTCGAGGCCGAGTGCGACCGCCTCGAGAAGGAGGGCGTCGAGTTCAAGAAGAAGCCGTCCGAGGGCCGCATGCGCCACATCGCCTTCATCGTGCGTCCTCGGTCCTCTCCTCCCTCCTCCCCCGTAACGCCGCTGACGAGCTCTCCCTCGCGCGCAGTACGACCCGGACCGCTACTGGTGCGCCCCGCGCTCTTCGCCTCTTGCTCGCTCTCGAAAGCGCTCCTGACGACGCCTCTGCCACGTCCCGCAGGATCGAGCTCGTCCCGAGCGGCGGCAAGAAGGGCGAGAAGGGCATGTGAAGACCCTCCTCGGCCCTCTCGACCTCGCCCCGAGCGCTGACGCGCGCCGCCGCAATGTCGACGACGCCCGTGCAGCCGACAAGAACAAGCTGTAGCAGAAGCATGTGTGTGTGTGCAAAGGAGCTGTGACTCTTCTCTCTCGGCATGCCTCGGTTCGCGCATAGGTCAGCTCAGAGTCGCTCGCTCGGCTGTGCAGCTCTCAAGAGACGAGACCCCGAGAGCTACAGAAAGTAGAATTCGCACTGTAGAGATGGACCTCGAGCCGCTTTGTACAAAAGGAAGAGAGAGGGAGGAGAGGGTCAGTGCGGCGGGTCCGGGTGCCGCACGACCGGGACGATGAGCGCTTGGGGCGCGGCGACCTTGTTGTGGTCGCTGCGGGCGCGGGAGACGAGGATCAGCGCATGCTTGTCGAGATGCAGTCGGCGAGTGGAACGCAGGGCGACGCACTTTGCCCAGGCACGAGCCTGCTCGAAGAGGTGCGAGGCGGCGAGGACGAGCTTGTTCGCCTCGTCGTCGTGCAGCGCCAAGAGGGACGGCGCGAGGACGTTGAGCCAGCCGAGGAGGTGCGCGAGGAGCGTCTGGAAGCCGGTGAAGCTGCGCACGAGGAGGAACAAGGTCAGCAAGCGGTGGCGGCGCGAGTGAGGAAGGAGGAGAGGACGCACTCGGACATGGCCTGGAACCTGTAGGGCAGAGACGACATCAGCTAGCTTCCTCGCGTGCAGTACAAGAGGTGGAGAGCACGCACTGCTTACTCCCGAGGCGGTGCTTGGGGAAGAGCGCCTTGATGATCGTCTCGACGTCCGTCTTGGCCTGCGTTTCGTCCTCGCCGTACTTGTCGATGACGGGCTGCAGTCGCTCGCAGGCTTGCGCACAGAGCTTGTGGTGAAGCTTGAGGCCGAGACGGAGCTCCCTGTTGGAGAGGGAGTCAGCGACCGACTGAGACGAGTCGAGGAGCGAGCGGGACGCACATCTCGTCGGAGTGCGTCTTGGCCAGCTCGAGCATCTTGTCAAGGACGGCCTTGCTGAATACGTCGTACTGCAGGAGGGGCCTCGGCGTCAGCTTCGGGCCCGAGGCAGACCGAGATGAGCGAGAGAGAGAGGAAGAGAGGGAGTGCAGCGCACCTCGCCGATCGCGTCCTCGAGGTGCCGGTGGTGGTCCTCCTTCTTGTGCTCGGTCAAGCCCTCGCCCTTGTGCGCACTCGCACGGTCCTGCTCGGCCTTGTACTGGCCCGAGACGGCGTGGATCTGCACGCCATCGACCTTCTTGATGCGCACGGCGCCGCCCTGCAGGAGATGTTTGGCGAGTCAGCCCATGTTCGAGCGCGCCGACAGCATGCAGGTACTGAGAAAGAGAAGGGGAAAGGCGAGGGCGCACCTTAAACGTCGGCTGTTTCGAAACAAAGTCCCACGCCGACAGCGTCAACTCGTTTGCGGCGCGCGAGCGCATCTTCTTGCCGCCCTCGTTGTCCTGGTCGGCCGAGCCGTAATGGAACGGCACAAAGACGTCGCCGCGAGCGATCTCGCCGACCTTGGCCGGGCCCTCGAGCGAGCCGCGTGCCGACTCGACGAGGATCATGTCGCCCGACTCGATGCCGAGCTCGGCGGCGTCGGCGTCCGAGATCTGGACGAAGACGTCGGGCGCGGCGTCCTCGAGCTCCTGGGACCGGCCCGTCTTGGTGCGCGTGTGGAAGTGGTGCACGACGCGGCCCGTGCTGCACAAGGGGGAGGACGCCATTTGGGGAGGTTGGTCGAGCGGAAGAGGATGGAGAGCAGGAGGGGAGGAGGGGAGGGAGTAAGGGAGCCGTGTCAGTGACTGAAGGAGGGCGAGGGAGGAGATAGAAGGGAGAAGAGGACGCACATGAGGCGGAACGGGTAGTCGTCCGAGACGAACTCCTCCTGCGGGTGGTAGTGGCACGCCTTGAGGATCGCGCGCCCGTTCGGGTTCATCGCCTTGAACTCCTGCGACGAGATGACGGTGCCCGTGAAGAGGTCGTGGCCGTAGCTCTCGACCGTCTCGAGCGTCGTCGGGAACTGGAAGTCGGTGTAGAGCCGCTCGCAGCCGTCCGGGTGCTCCTCGTTGCAGGGCCACTGGACGCCGCTGCCGCCGGTGAGCTCTGCGTGCGGGAGGAGAGAGTCAGAGAAGGCCCCTCGGAGAGCCGCTCGAGCGAAAAGGGGGCTCACTCTCGTAGCTCATGCCGCTGTAGTCGACGGGGCGGCCCTGCAGGATCAGTCCCTTCGTCAGCCTCGCTCGTAGCGGAACAGCAACAAAAAGCGAAAGCCGAGCGCACCTTGCTCGTGTGCTTCCAGTGCTCGAACGCCGCCTCGGCGTCGTCGGTCCACGGGATGAGCGGCTCGCCGTCCTTGTTCTTGAAGTCCATGCGGCGCGAGAACTCGGAGAAGATCTTCATGTCGCTCCACGCCTCGCCGGGGGGCTTGATGGCCTGGTGCGACAGGTGCACGGTGCGGTCGACGTTGGTGCCGCAGCCCGTCTTCTCGGCCCACTGGGCCGCGGGGAGGACGACGTCGGCGAGCGCGGTCGTCTCGGTCGGGAAGATGTCCTGCGCGACGACGAAGAGGTCCTTGCTCGCGAGGTTGCGGCGGATGCGGGCGAGCTCGGGCATCGAGACGGCGGGGCTGTGGGAGGGAGGCGGCGCGACCGTCACGTGGTCAGCTCAGCGGTCCAAGAACGAGATGTGCACGGACCTCCTGCGAGAGGAGGACGACGAGAGGACGCACTTGGTGCCCGAGATCCAGAGCATCTTGATCGAGCCGTTCTCGATGAACTTGAGCAGGCTCATGATGTGCGTCGGCTGGCCGTAGTGCGGGAGCGTCTTGACGTCGCTGCAGGACGAGCGGGCGGCACGTCAGCGACGAGCGAGCGAGCAGGACGCCCGGGGCTGAGGGAGAGCGCGCACATGTTCCACCGGTCGGCGAGCTCCTGCATGTGCGCCGGGTTGGACGGGTTCTGCGCGCGCGAGGCTACAGCGTCAGAGCGAGTCGGGCTTGCGAGGATCGAGCGGACGAGGACGAACCCTGAACCCGGGGAACTCGCCGTTGCAGCCGCACTCGCGGTTGTTCTGCAGGGAGGGAAGAAGCTGAGTCAGCACCGGCCACGCCGTCGAGCTCTCCTTCTCGGCATCGAGACCAAGAGGGAGACGCACCTGCGCCGTCGGCTGGCCGTTGAACTGGAACACGGTCGCGCCCTCCTTGCCGATCGCGCCCTTGACGAGGTGGATGTTGTTGACCGCGCACGCCGACGCCGTCGCCTGGTTCGACTGGCTGCGGGCGCGGGGCTCGTCGATCAGCATGCGCTCGCAAGGGTCTACACGTCGACGAGAAGAAGGAGGAGGAGGACGCACTACACGCCCTGCAGGCAGGTCGACACGTGCCGCTTGCTGCGCCCGATCTTTTCGGCCGCGCGCTGGATGAGCTCGGCGTCGACGCCTGTGATCTCGGCGACGCGCTCGACCGGGTAGTCCTTGACCGTCTCGCGCAGGGCGTCAATGCCGATCGTGTGTTTCGCTGCGAGCGGCGCGAGAGGCGTGAGCGGTCTGAGCGGCGAGCGCGAGAGGTGGCTCGACGAGCGAGATCTGGGGGGTGGAGCGGGAAAGGAGGACGCACAGATGAAGTCGCTGTCGTGGAACTCGTCGTTGTCGAGCAGGATCTTGAGGATGCCGTTGAGGAGGCACAGGTTGGTCCCGACGCGCGCTGGGAGGTGGATCCCGCCGTTCTCGACGGCGGCGTGCCCGACCGACGTGCGGCGCGGGTCGGCGACGATGAGGAAGGGCTGCAGGAAGGCGCAAGTCAGCACGAGGCCGTCGAAGGAGAGGTGCGAGCGCGTGAGAGAGGGAGCGAGAGACGCACAGGGTTCGGGCCAGCGAGGCGGTCGAGGATGCGGGACCAGAGGACGGTCTGCGTCGCCGCCATGTTGTGCCCGACCATGAAGAGCGTGTCGCAGTGATCCTGTTGCAGAGCGCGTCAGCTCGAGATCCGGCTCGAAGGTGCTCGCACGGTCCGCTTCGAGAGCTCGAGAGAGCGAGACGCACAAAGTCGACGTAGCTGCCCGGCTGCCCGTCGCACCCGAACGACTCGCGCATCGCCGCCGCCGCCGTCGCCGTGCACAGGCGCGTGTTGCCGTCCATGTGGAGCGTGCCGAAGCCGGCCTTGCCGAGGAGGGCGAGCGAGTGGTACTCCTCGAGCATCAGCTGACCTGCGCGCGCGCGTGTACAGGAGTTAGCTGCGAGTTCGCGAATAGACGGCGAGCGGGGTAGAGGACGGACCAGAGGTGTAGAAGGCGATCGAGTGCGGCGTGAACTCCTCGACGAGGCCTTTGGCCTTCTCGACCATGAGGCTGAGCGCCTCGTCCCAGGTCGCCGGCTCGAGCTGGCCCGTCTCGACGTTCCTAATTTGCTGCGCGCGTGTACGATGCGTAAGTCAAGAGCAGAGATAGGCAGGTAGAGGAGGAAAGCGCGAACGCACCGGCGTCTTGAGGCGGTCCTCGGCCTTCATCGAGACCCAGCCGTACATCCTGCGGGAGCTCACCGTCAGCGAGCGCGATGGGGTATGTACACAGCGAGCGAGGACGCACCCTTTCGGTCCGAGCCTGCCCTTGTTGATGCGGTCGACCGCCCGGCCCTTCATGCCGACGACCTCGCCGTCCTTGACGGCGACATCGACGGCGCAGCCGTTCGAGCACCTGTTGCGCAGCTTCGTCAGCAACTGCTTGCTCTTCAGGGAAGAGAGAGAGCACGCACAGGACGCAGAACGACTGGACCCAGTCCTCAACGTGCTCCTCGGGCCTGTTTCGTCACTCAACAGGGTCAACTGTGCGCCGGGCGAGAAGGGAGGGGCGGTGAGAGGGACGCACTCGGTGAGGACCGTGTCGACGCGCACGTCCCAGGGCTTGTCGTCGCCGTGGAAGGGCTGGCGGTCGCCCCAGATCTGGTCGACCTCGGCGGACTTGCGCGACTCGGTGACGACGCCGCTCTTCGAGTAGTGGGCGAGGTTGTAGACCTTGCGGCGGGGCATGGTGTGGGCGGGTGAGCTGCTGTAGTAGCAGCAAGAGCGAGCGAGTGCATCTCAGGCTGGCGGTGACGGGATGAGCTCGCCGGCCGAGATGTGGGGCAAGATGGATCGCTCGAGCTCTCGCTCCTCGCCTTCTCTCGCTCTGCTCTCGACCCGCTTGCTCTGCACAGACGCGCACACTGCAGCACCCACCGCCGCCATGGACGACAGCCCACCCCGGCCCATCGCCAACCTCGCCGTCGTTCTCCTCCTCGGCGGTCGCTCCACCCGCATGGGCTCGCCCAAGCACCTCCTCGAGCATCCGGCGACACGGCGGCCCCTCTACCAGCACCACCTCGACAGCCTCTGCGAGCTCGAGAGCGAGGGCGTCTTCCCGGCGGGCGTCGTTGTCAGCGCTCGCGCCGACCAGCGCGACCAACTCGAGCTACCCGAAGTGCGTCTTCAGCTCGCTCGACCCTTTCCGGGGCTTGCGGGCGACGAGCTGACATGAGCGTGTGTGCGCGCAGGGAGTCGAGCTCGTCGAGGACGACCCGCACAAGAACGGCGACATCGGGCCCGCGAGCGGCATCCTCCAGGCCGCCGACGCCAAGCCCGCCGCGACCTGGCTCGTCCTCGCCGTCGACCTGCCCTTCGTCACCCGCTCCTCGATCCTGCGCCTCCTCGCCGCACACGCACCCGACTCGCCCGTCTCGCTCTACCTCCACCCCTCGGACGGCAACCCCGAGCCGCTCTTCTCGGTGTGGACGCCGCGCGCGCTCGAACAGCTGCGCACGAACTGCCGCGAGGGCAAGAGTGGGCCGTGTCGAGCGGCCAAGGACGTCTGGGGCGCCAGGATCGTCGAGGGGCGAGGCGGCGTCACGGTCGTCGAGGACGACTGCGTGCGCGACGCCGACACGCCCGACGAGTGGCAGCTTGCGCTCTCGGTACTCGCTCGACAAAAGGTGCGTGCAGCTCTCTACCTCTCTTTGGGCGACCCAAAGCTGACCCCAGTAGCCCGTCTAGCTTCGGCCCGGCACGACCTCCTCATCTCACCTCGTCCCCGCTCCTCCTCCTCCCTTCACACCCGCACCTCGACACTCGATCTCGTTCCGCAGCGCCATCGCCCTCATCGACGACCTCACGATCCGCCTCGAGAACCCCGCCCATATGCCGGCACCTTCGGCACCGGCAACGTCAACCGACAAGCACGAGACGCGACTTCCTCTCGTCGAGGCGGCTGGTCACATCGCGACCGCCGCCGTGCGGGCCGAGCTCCCCTTTCCACTACACGACAACTCGGCCATGGACGGCTACGCCGTCCCCTCCTCGCTCCTCGCCGCCGCCGCGCCCGACCTTCCCGTCCTCCTGCCCGTCCTCGGCCGTATCGTCGCCGGCGATCCGCCTCCTCCACCCGAGCTCGTCGCCGCACTCGGCACTCGAGGGTGCTGGGAGATCATGACGGGCGCCGTCTTCCCCTCGACCGCGTTCGACGGCGTCGTCAAGGTCGAGGACGCGCAGCAGTCGGGCGAGGCGGACCGAGCGGGTCGCCCTCTCGTGCGCTTCGGCGTGCGAGCCGCGCCGCAGCAGCATCGGCGTGCGAGGGGCGAGCAGGTGCGGGCGGGCGACGTCATCCTCTGCGAGGGGGAGCGCGTCTCGTCCGAGAAGGTGCTCCTCCTCGCCGCGTGCGGCGTCGCGCAGGTCGCCGTGCGCTCGGCGCCGCTCCCGCCGCCAACTCCTCGAGGCCGAGTCGGCATCCTCGCGACGGGCAAGGAGATCGTGCCCTTGTCGGCGCTCGATCCAGCTCGCGAGCCCGCGCCCGGTCACGTCGTCGACTGCATCACGCCGTTCCTCTCGGCGCTCCTCCTCTCGCACGGCTTCGAACCCGTCGTCCTCTTGCCGAGCGGCGACTCGCCGACCGCCTTCGCCTCGACCCTCGCCGCCGCCCTCGCCGCCGACCCGCCCTTCTCCTTCCTCCTCACCGTCGCCGGTGTCTCGCGCGGCTCGACCGACCACATCCCCTCCACCCTCGCCTCCCTCGGCGTCGCGCCCGTCTTCCACGGCGTCAAGATCCGCCCAGGCGCGCCCGTCAAGCTCGGCGTCCACCCTCCGACCTCGGCTCGACTGTGCCCGCTCCCCGTCCTCAGCCTCCCCGGCAACCCGATGGCGAGCGCAGCGTGCATGCGCAGCTTTGGCGATGCGCTACTCGAGCGCTTGGGCGGGGCGGGCACGGGCTGGCGCTCGATGGAAGCGGCGCAGGCGCGGCGGTGGGCGCAGGTGCTGCCGCCGACTCGGAGCGGGTCGTCGAGCTTCTGGGCGGTGCCCGTCGATGCTCAGGCGGGCTTGCCGTCTCTCGAGATGGCGGCAGCGAGGGCGTGGAAGGGACCGGGCGCGCTGGGTAGCCTGGTCGAGGCTGGAGCGTGGCTGCGAGTCGACGCCGACGAGCGAGGAGCGAGCGTGTTTTGGCGTAGCTTCTGAGCTCTCTCAGAGCCCTATCCTGCATCGCTGTCGAGGTTGCGGAACTCTGTGCTATCATTGCAGAGCGTCTCGCACCACGAGCTCGCTCCCTCGGACGAAGACATGGCCCTCGCGCTCGAAGAAGACGGGCGCCCGCGCCTGCCGCGCTTCTCGCCGTTCGCGCTTCGTCGTGCGCCCGGACGCAGGTGCTCGTTTCACGAGTGGAGCGACCGAGTCGGCGGGCTCGAGTGGAGGAGGGTCGGCCAGGTGAGGCGGAGCAGGGAGGCGGCGCTCGGAGCGGCACGACAGGCAGCGGTGGGCGACGAGGTGCGCGTGTGGTCGAGACGCTGTTGCGGGGACCTGGGTCAGCGAGTGTACGATAGGAGAGGCACAGCAGAGCTGCACACGCACGCTTGACCCGCACGCTCGCCGACACGCCGGGCACGAGCACTGTCCCGCAGCCCTGGCAGACGGTGCGCTTGACGCCGGGGTCCCTGCAGCGCACAGTCGGCTCGTCAGCTGTGAGAAGCAAGGCAGGCTGTAGATGGAGGTC
>Ga0308170_10002783_pt1 | contig 14745 bp, 16 predicted proteins | sample PhyBR2_2_FD_202136 | JGI IMG/M metagenome (GOLD analysis project Ga0308170, IMG submission 202136) | Phyllosphere microbial communities from UC Gill Tract Community Farm, Albany, California, United States - DLSLSB.R2 | ecosystem: Host-associated > Plants > Phyllosphere > Unclassified | place... | reverse complement strand
ACCTTGTAGACCATCTTGGCTGTAGAGAAGGGCGGGTAGGGTTGGGGGAGGGTTGAAAGGCTGGAAAAGTCGCGGTCGAGCACAGCGGCGACGAGGCGGAGGGGAGCGGCGGGACGAAGGCGAGAGGGAGCACAAGTCAGCTGTCGTTCAATCGAGCCGGCCAACAAGCGCAAAGACTCACAGGACGGGTGGGTGAGGAGCGAGAGAGCGGAGTGCGAGCTCGCGGCCGCCACGCTCCCCTCGGCGGGTCGAGCCACCGTCCGCTCCGCCGGCTCATCTCGGTGACAGCGCAAGGACCGATCACTCAGCTCGACCATGCTCAGCCGTCGTCAGTCAACCGCCGAGCCCAAAGCCGAGTACTTCCAGGTGCGAGCCCGCTCCCTCGCCTCTGGTCCTCCTCCTCCTCCTCCTCCTCATCTCGCTCACCCTCGCCGCTCCCGCAGATCGCTCAGTACACGTGCCTCTACAACGCCGACAAGCGCGCCGTCGACTGCCTGCCCTTCGTGCGCACCTTCATGCAGGTCGGCCGCCAGTGGACCGAGGTCACGCCGACCGTCAACGCGGGAGGGCGGCTTCCTCGAGGAGGGCTCCTCGGCGTCCCCGCCGATGTAGAGGCTGCACAGTGCGTCCTGCTCCCCTTTACTTTCTAGTGCTACTGCTGCGACACACGCTGACCCAGGTGCGCTGCTCGCAGGACGGTCCCGGTCCATGGCTCGCCTCCTCCCGGCATGAGCTAGCCGTCGTTCATCACCCTCTTCGAGCTCATTCGCCTCGACATCCTCTCCTTCAGCCATCGACGCTGCTCTCGAGCCGACTACGACGTCGCCTGCGGCTGCCGCCGTCCCTTGAGACGGCCGCAAAGGCGTGCGGCCCCACCTCGAGCTGCTTCGGCCGGCCTTTGCAGCCGCCGCTCGCTTCGTGCAGAGCTCGCGCGGCCTCGTTGTAGCTCTCTGGATAGCCTGCAACACGCACATGTACTCTGCAAAGCCAGGCAAGCTGAGAGAGACTCGCTCGTGCACCGCCTCCGCCTGCCTGAGCCGAGCTTGGTCTCGTCGTCGCCAAGTCGCGAGAGCGCGACCTCGCCTCGCTCCGCTCCACCCTCACCCACACACCCCAGCACTGCTGCTATGGCTGCCGCTCAGCCCAAATCGATCCTCAAGAAGCGCCCTCGCGCAGCTGTCGACCCGGTCGTCGAGGAGCAGCCCGTCGCCCCCGGCCAGGAGCCGTCCGACGCGCGCATCCGCGTTCCCTCGAGCGAGGTCGAGGACGACGAGGACGAGGACGAGGACAGCGCAGACGATGCGGGCACCGAGGAGGAGTTCTCTGCGGGCAGCGACGACGAGACTGAGGGCGAGGGCGACGACGAGGACGATGAGGAGGCCATCCGCGGCATGATGGACGACGACCAGGACCGGCCAGCCAAGAGTGCGTCCAGCGTTCCTCTCACCCTTGCGCAACCCGCTCGCCGTCACGCTGACGAGCTTCCTCTCCCTCTTGCAGAGCTCAAGCACACGACCCTCCGCCCTGCGACCGCAACCGACTTCTCGACCTCGCTCCAGCACCTCCTGTCCCTGCCCCAAACCGCATCCAACCCGGTCCCGAAGCACGCCCCTCCCTCGGCGGCGACCCTCCGCCTCGAGCGCCGCGCGCGCTCCGTCCTGCGCGACACCAAGGCGCAGCACCTCGCGCGCGGCCACGTCCGCGACGTCATCGGCGGGTGGGGCCCGCGCCCGCCGCTCCCCTTCTCGCAGTGGGACAGCGCAAGCGCGCGCCGGTTCGAGGCGGCCAAGCGCGGCGGCAAGCTCGAGGCCGAGGACAACGAGACGGGCGCCGAGCGCGAGAAGCGCCTGCGTAAACTCGCGCAGCGCGGCGTCGTGCGCCTGTTCAACGCGATCGGCGCGGCGCAGGGCACGGTCGGCAAGGACAAGGACATCGAGGAGCAGGAGAAGCGCAAGAAGCTCGCCGTCAAGGTCGGCGTCAAGGAGGGCGCGAACGGGCCGGCGACGAACCCGACGGGCGGGCTCAGCCGCAGGCCAAACGTTCTCGGTGCGCGCGGCAAGAACGATGCTCGTGCGTCCCTTCCCTCTTGCGCTCGGGCGGAGCGACGGGCTCGAGAACGGCTCGTCGAGGTTTCGGCGTGTCGAGCTCCTCTCGGCCTTCCTCACTGACACTTCCTCTCTCCCGCGCGCAGTGACGAGTCTCTCGAAGGCATCGTTCCTTGACCTCATTCGTGCGGGTACCGGCGCGTAGCTTGTTGCATTTCTAGCGGTGCGAGCGAGTTGACTTGTCGGTTCGCCGTCGTCGAGAGGAGCGAGGAGCGAGCCCTTTCTCGAGCTCTCGCTCGTCGTGCTCCTTCAGTATGTACACGAGACTGAGAAGCGAGCAAGCAGCTTGGCAAAAGGTGACCGCTTCGAGATCGAGCGGGCTTGAGCTAGCCTTCACCGCCTCGCTCGCCGCTCTCCTGCACTCTTCGCTCTCGTCTCGCCACGAGCTTCAGCGTAGCTTCGCACGAGCTCTCTCACCCAGTTTTTGCTGCCCCTACGACCGCTTCGTCGCCGTCCAACACCCTCACTCGCGCAGCAAGCATGGCGACCTCGACCCCGGCGGAGGCGACCTTTCTCGAGTGGTTCAAGGCGGCGGGCGGCACGGTGCACCCGGCAGTGCAGCTCAAGGAGGACTGCGAGGGCATGGGACGTGGTGCCATCGCCAGCGAGGACATCGAGGTGCGTTCGCTCTCCTCGTCCAACTCGTCGCTCCTGCTCGAGCAGCGATGACAGCCTCAAAGGGACCGCCCGGCTGACTCCTGCCTTCCACAGGCCGACACGCTCCTCTTCTCGATCCCGCGCACCATCCTCCTCACGACCGCGACCGCGTCGCTCCAGTCGCTCCTCCCGCCCGACGCCTGGTCCTCGCTCGGCGGCTGGACGCCCCTCATCCTCAGCATGATGCGCGAGTACCTCCGCACCTCGACCTGGACGCCCTACTTTGCGCTCCTCCCGACCCGGTTCGACGCCCTCATGCACTGGTCGCCCGTCGAGCTCGACGAGCTCAAGGGGAGCAACGTCCTGAGCAAGGTCGGGCGCGACGAGGCCGACGAGGAGTTCGAGGACACGGTCAAGGCGTTCGTCAAGGAGCACGAGGACGTGTTCGGCGGCGCAGACGAGTACACGGCCGAGCTGTTCCACCGCATGGGCAGCCTCGTCCTGAGCCGCAGCTTCCACGTCGACTCGAAGGACGAGGACGAGGACAAGGAGGACAGCGACCACGAGGACGAGGACGACGAGGAGGAGCGGGAGGACGTCGCAGACGTCGCCATGGTACCGTTCGCCGACATCCTCAACGCCAAGAGCGGGTCCGACAACGTGCGTCTCCCGCTTCCCTCCTCGCCCGCTCGCCCGTCCAGCAGCCGACCCGAGAACTGACACTGCATCTTCACGCACGCAGGCCCGCCTCTTTTACGAGCCGGCGACGCTCAACATGATGTCGACGCAGCGCATCCCGGCCGGCGCCCAGATCTTCAACACGTACGCCGACCCGCCCAACTCGGACCTCCTGCGGCGGTACGGTCACGTCGACGAGGTCAACGACGCCGACTTGGTCGAGGTCGGGCTCGAGAGGGTCGTCGACCTGGTCGGCGCGGCGGCGGGCCTGAGCGAGGAGGAGCGAGAGGCGAGGGCCGAGTGGCTGCTCGAGGTCGGCGTCGACGAGTGCGTCCTCATGTTCTCGCTCTACCTCCCTCTCCTGCTCTCAAGGGGACGACGATGAAGGGCAGCAGGAGCCTTCTAGCCAGGAGAACAGCGAGCTGACCTGCCCGACCTCCTCAACTCTCCTACTCGCGCAGCACGTACGCCATCGAGACGGACCACAAGCTGCCCGACGAGCTCGTCATGGCCATCCGCACGTTCCTCCTCGACGAGGTCGACTACGCCAAGGCGCAGAAGAAGCAGTCGCCGCCCAAGCCGAAGGTCGACACGGCGTCGGCAGAGTGGGCCCGCAAGATCCTCGACCTCCGCCTGAGCGAGTACTCGACGAGCATCGAGGCGCGTCCGCCTTTCTTCTTTGTGCCCTCGGACTGTGCGTCTGCGATGACGCCGTTACGGCTGCCGAGCGCGCGCACTCGTGCTCGCCGTCGGGTCACCCTCCTCCCCCACCCTATCTCGCCGCCACTGCGGGCCGTCCGCTCTCGCCTCGCCTATCTCTTTCACGAGCAGTGCCTCTCAATGCAAGTGGCGGCGGCTGACGATCGCATCTGCGCCTCGCCCGCAGGACGACGAGGCCGCGCTCGAGCAGGTCGACTCGGCCGTGCTCCCGCTGCGCAAGCGGATGGCCCTGATCGTGCGCGTCGGCGAGAAGCGCATCCTGCGTGCGGCTCGAGCCAAACTCAACGCCGAGTTCCCGCCGGGCGCGGCGCCGGCGCAGAAGAAGGAGAAGAAGCGCGCGAGGGAGGGCGAGGCGGCGGGCGGCAAGGCGTCGTCGTCGGGCAAAAAGTCCAAGGTCCGGCAATGAAGCTGCCCTTGCGCTCCCTTTCACGTGGGCCTCTTGCGAGTGCTGCGCTCGAGCGCACGGTCGTGTGAGCGAGAGTCTCGAGCGACGGGCGGCCCCTCGCTCTCCGCCGTATCGGGCTTCCGGAACGCGATTGCGGTTTTATCCCACCCGGCTCGCCCGCTCCACCCGCTTCTCTCTCGATTCGCCGCTATCCTGCACCCGCCGCAGGACGCAGCAAGCTGCTGAGCCCCTCGAGAGCACGGCAGAGAGCAGCGAGTCGACTTGGGAAGGTCCCGCCAAGCGTCGAGCACGATCCTTCCCCGCTGCTAGCGCTTTGACCATGCGGCGTCGAGGCCGACGACGAAAGCCTCGACTCGTGCCTGGCACAAACCGAGCGCGGGGTAAGCAGATAGGCGCGGCCGCCGCTCTTTCCTCGCGACCCCTTGCTCGCCGCTCGTCCTCCCCTTCTCGCTCTTCTTCACATCTCGCTACCGCTACCTCGTGCGCGCACCATGGCCTCTCGTCTCGAGCGCACCAAGGCCGACCTTCGCGCCAAGAAGCACGTCTCCGGGTGGGTGCTGCCCAAGCCAGAGTCGGCGGTCCGTCCTTCCCTCGCCTCCCTCGCTCGCCCTCCAGCCCCCGCTGACGGGCCTGCACCGCTTGCAGTTCACGCCCGAGAACCAATGGTCGAACCACGGTGCGCTCTCTTCTGCTCGACGCGTTGCGGCGGTGCGATTGAGGATCATCTGCTGATCCCAGCTCGACTCTCTCCGCCCGCCCTCCTCCTCCCCTACCTCCCTCTGGTCGCTTTCGGATGCTGCAGACATGGAGCCTGTGCCTGTTGAGGAGCAGTCCTGGACGAGCGCGACGTTTGCGGCGTGAGTCGACCCTCTCGCTCTCGCCCTTCCTCGGCTCGCCGTCGAGCTGCCGACCTCTACCGCGAGCAGTCGAGCTGACCTCGTCTGCTCTCTTGCCTGCTCCTCCACACAGCTACTGGTTCAGCGACTTGATCAACGCTGGCTCTTGGTCGCAGATCTCGTCGTTCGTGTCCCTCGGGCTCACCTGGTGCGTCCTCGCCTCCTTCACTCCACGCTCTCTCGCTCGCCGTGCTGATCCACTTTCCGGCTCACAGGTGGCAGGGTCTCTTGGCGACCTTCACGGGCGGTGTCCTGCTCTGCGTCGTCATCGTCTTCAACGTGCGTCCGCCGTCCCTCGCTCTCGTCCTCGCCGTTCCCTCGCCCCTCTCCTCGCCCTCTCCGCCAACCTCGACATCCTCTTGGGCGCCAGCTGCGTGCTCCCGAGCTCTATGAGGCTGGTAGCAGCAGCAGGGACGCAGGAATGCTGTACTGACTCGCGCTCTGACCCTCTCTGCAGGGTATCATCGGCGCTCGCCTTCACGTTCCCTTCTCGATCAGTGCGCGCGCCGCCTACGGCTACCACCTCTCTCGCTTCGCCGTCGTCTCGCGCATGGTCATCGCTTGGTTCTGGTTCTCGATCAAGTGCGTCGGCGCCGCCTTCGTCCTCTCTCGTCGCCCTCCCTCCTCCTCGACGACCGAATCGAGGACAACTCTGACGCCCCTCTCTCTGCAGCACGTACCAGGGCGGCACCGGCGTCAAGATCTGCCTCACCGCCATCTGGCCGTCGTTCGCCAACCTCAAGAACACGCTCCCCGAGTCGGCCGGCGTCGACAGCTCGAGCATGCTCTGCTTCTTCCTCTTCTGGCTCTTCCAGTTTCCCTTCACCCTCATCCACCCGCGCAAGCTCCGCCCCATCTTCCTCGTCAAGGCCATCACGCTCCCGATCGTTGCCGTCGCCATGATGGGCTGGACGATCCACCAGGCCGGCGACCGCGCGGCCGAGGTCATGCGCGAGCCGTCCAAGCTGCACGGCCTTGATGGCTGGTACGCATTCATGACTGCGGTTACAGCGTGCATGGGTACCTGGTCGAGTGCGTCACGCCCTTCCCTCCTTCGGCCCCTCTCCCCTCTGCCCCTCTTCGCCTCTCGCCCTGTTCCCGCGCTGACTTGCTGCCTCTTACTCCCTCTACAGCCATGGCCTGCAACGTGCGTCTCCCTCCCTCTCGCTCGACCCTCATCATCTCTGTCATCGCTCGCGCCGCTCGCACCGCTCGCACGCTGACTTCGTCCTTGCCCCTGCAGATCGGCGACTTCTCTCGGTACTCGCGCAAGGAGACCGCCGCGTGGCTCCAGATGCTCTTCGTCCCCGCCATGTGGACGATCTGCGCTCTCTTCGGCGCCGTTGCCGCCAACATGACGACCGTCATCCCTCGGTACGAGGGCGTCGCGACGTTCCAGCCGTTCGACCTCATCGAGAACGGCGGGTGGCTCGGATCGAAGGGTGGGCGCGCTGCCGCCTTCTTCTGCTCGGCCGCATGGGCTCTCGGCAACATGACGACCAACATCACCGCCAAGTTAGTCCTCTTCCTCGCGCACTCTCCCGCTCGGACCCCTCTCCCTCGCCCTCCTCCCCTTCGCAAAGCCTCTCGCCAGCGCGCCCTCGCCTTCGCACACTCGCCCTCGCACATTCGTTCTGCCTCTTCGAGCAGCACGAGCAGCACGAGCCGCCGTCACCTCCCCTCGGCCGCGCATCGGCTGACGCCTCTCTCGCTCCGCCTCCCTCTCGCCCACAGCTCGATCTCGTCGGCGAACGACCTCGCCTCGCTCTTCCCCAAGTGGGTCAACATCTTCCGCGGTCAGATGTTTGCCGTCATCGTCGGCGTCTGGGCGTTCGCGCCGTGGAAGGTCCTTGCGTCGGCGAGCTCGTTCATCAGCTTCATGGCCTCGTGAGCTCTCTTCCCCTCCTCCTCTCCCTCCTACCGCGGCGACCGTCGACGAGGCCTTGTACGTCTGCTGACCATGTCGACGTTGCGCAAATTGCAGGTACTCGATCGTCCTCGCGCCCATCGCCGCCATCCTCTGCTCCGACTTCTTCCTCGTCAAGAAGAGCAAGTACAACGTGCCCGAGCTCTACAACTACGGCCGTGGCATCTACCAGTGCGTCTTACTCGAGCGGTGTCGCTCCTTTTTCCCCCCTCGGTCGGCGCGGAGCCTCGAGTCGCCCGCACGGACCCTGACCTCTCTCTCGCCTCGCGCAGCTACACCCACGGCTTCAACCTGCCCGCCCTCGGCGCACTCGTCGTCAGCATTCCGCCCAACCTGCCCGGCATGATTAACGCCCTCAACTCGAGCGTCGACATCGGCAACGCCAAGTACATCTGTGCGTCCCTCTCCTCCTCCTCCCGCCGTCGCGCATCAGCTCACTCTCTCGCCTGCCCCTCGCAGACTGCATGGCCGACATCTTTGCGATTCTCGTCGCCGGATGCACCCACGTCGGCCTGTCTAAGGTGCGCCCGCTCGCCCTACCTTCTCCCGCCGACGACTCGACTGACTTGGGCTTCTGCCTATCGCCCGCAGCTCTTCCCCAACCGCGACTCGCTCATCGCCGAGGCCGTCCTCGCCGAGGACGTGCTCGAGGGCCGTGTCCCTGGCTACGAGCACCTCGCGCGCCGCGAGTTCCGGCCGCAGGAGGGGTCGATCACGCCGAGCGACGAGAAGCTCGACGGCGACGCCATGGTCGGCTCGGTGTAGACGGACGAGGCAAAGACCTGGGTCCTGTGTGCGTGTGTGCGCTGCTGCTGTTGTGCTTCTGTCGTTCCGGGCTTCGTTCAAGAGGGAGAAAAGGCCGCCGGATGTGTTCTTGGTCGGCGCGCCTCTCTAGATTTTTGTAGACTCGTATCGCGTAATGAGCTCCTGTTCCCTCTCTAGTGTCTGCGCAGAGCGTCTGTGCTCCCGCGGCAAGGCTGGAGGCGAGCGAAGCTGGCGAGAGATTGTGGGCCTGAGCGGGAGAGAGCCGACCCTCAACTCGCTTCCTGGAGCGCTTGTTGTTCGACAGCCTCGCTCTGATGCACTCATAAGCGAGCCTGGGCCGACGAACAGTCCCGAGAGACGAGTGCGAGGAGCCTTTGTCCGGTGTCGACGACGCGCTCCTCCCTTGTCCTCGTCCAGCTCGCTCGCTCTTCTCTACTCGCCCAGGCCATTCGTCCAGCACCTCGAGATGGACCCAGAGGTGCGTCTGCGCGCTCTCCAACTCCAGCCGCGCCCGCTGACGCCGTCCCCGTCCTCCCACAGATCCTCATCAGCTCGGCGTCACCAGAGCCCGCTCCTCCTCCTCACCTCCTCCGCCTCCCGAACGAGCTCCTCGACAAGGTGTTCCAGCTCGCCTACGACGACAAGAGCACACGCCGCCTCGGCGCCACCCCGCTCTGTCGCCGCCTGAGCCCGGTCCAGCGCACCCACCTCTTCCGCGTCGCCGAGGTCTACTCGTACGAGGCGCTCCAGTCGATCTGCCGCACCATCAGCTCGGTCAGCGACGTCGGCGGCATGGTCTTCACCCTCGAGCTCGGGCTCCAGGGCCAGCACAATCTTGCGCCACATGGCTCGGGCCGCGTCAACGCCGGTCCCCCTCCTCTCGTCACGCCAGCCGACTTCGCGACCCTCCTTCGTCGTCTTCCACGCCTCGACACCATCTTCGTCAGAACCTTCGACACGGCGCTCTGCGGCGTCCTCCTTGACGAGGCGGCTTCGGGCCCGCTCGCGTCGCTCCGGCGCCTCGACATCGAGCGCGACGGCAACTTCGTCCCGGTCGATAACCAGGGCCGCGACACCGTCGACTGGCTGCAGCGGCTCTCGCAGCTTCCGCACCTCGAGGACCTCGCCCTCCGCCAGTGGGACGGCGGCGTCGCGGTTCTGCCGGCGTCGCTCAATCCGCCGAGGTTCAGCCACCTCAAGCGCCTCAGCCTACTCGCCGACGAGCTCCCGACCTGGACACATCCAGTGCTCGTCGATATGGCGCCGCACGTCGACGACCTCGAGCTGTGCGACAGCGACAACGTCGCCTGGTTCGCCTCGGCTCTCGCCACCGCCCCGATCGAGCTGCGCAAGCTCGTCCTTCGGTGCGAGGGTGCCGCAGACGGAGCAGCTACCGTCTCGGTGCACGCCGTCCTCGCCCGCTTCCCGCACCTCGAGCACCTCGAGGTCTGCGCCGGCGCGTTCGACCCTTCCCTCCCCACCGCCCTTCCCTCCCTCCTCGGCCTCGCACATCTCGGCACCCTCGTCTTCTCGTACGATTCCGTCAACGACGACTTTCTCCTCGCCCTCCTCCGGAACCCGCAGCACCTCCCCCACCTCGCCCGCCTCGACCTTTCCCACTCGACGTCGTGCAGGGGCTGGACCGTCGGCCGCAAGGGCTTCCTCACCGAGGACGACCGGCCGTACAACCTGTGCTGGCCCATGTGGAGGGGCTGGACCCCGCCCGAGTACTCGCTCGGGTGCTCCGAGCACGTGCGCCGCGCCGTCATGCAGGCGGCGCAGGCGAGGGGCATCGTCGTCCTCGGCACGGCGCTCGAGGCGCTGGGCTGGCAGACGGCGTTCGACGCCGAGCAGCGCTTCGCCGTGCTCGCGTACGGCGACGCGACGGGCGACTTCGAGCCGGCGAGGAACGTCCTCGGCGACGACCTCGTCGACGAGCTGCTCGACCTGAGCGAGCGAGCTTGGCTCGACGGCGGCGAGGGCGGCGAGGGCATCGAGGTCGACCAGAGCAGCGAGGGCGGCGAGGGCGGCGGGGTGCGAGGAGCGCGGCGGGACGAGGTCGGCGAGGACTTGGAGGAGGAGCTCGAGGAGGTCGGGCGTGCAAGGTCTATCTTCCTCAGCCTTCGAGCTCTCGTCCTCTCTATCCTGTCGAGAGAGACGTATCGAGGGCTTCCTCAAGAGCTTGCTCTTCGTCTCGAGTCGTGCGAGCGGCTGCAGCGACGAGCTCTCGAGCAGGAGCAAAGGGCCGGCCTCGAGCGGCGCTCGAGCAGCTCGCTCTTCGAGCGACCTTGCTGCTCAAGTGTAGAGCATCTCCCTGCGACGCAGGAGGAGCCAGCTTGGCCCTCGCTGATGCGCAGCTCGACGAGAGCGCCGACGAGAGCAGCCGCTCCGCCAGGAGCTGAGGAGAGGCAGCAGCTGAGCGACAGCGAGCAGGCTAGCGCTCCAGTACAGCAGGACTCTGCTGCAGACACCGACGCGCAGTCGTGCAGCTCGGGTCGATGCGCCGGTGGCGCGAAGACCGTTCGGAGCGAGCGAGAGGAAGCAGGAAGCGAAGCCGGCGGCCGTCGCCTGCGTGCAGCGCGATGGCAAGAGCGAGAGCAGGCTGAGCGCGACCGTGTAGAGTAAGGCAGGCTAGTGCAAGCTGCCGCTCAGCGAGAGGCGTGGTTGAGAGCGGAGCCGAGAGGGACGAGGAGGAGGCGAGCCGGCTGTCGCTCCTCCTCCTCCTCGCACCCCCGCAGTTCCGGGCCAGCACCACTCGCCCGTCTGTTTCCCAGCACCTCAGCACCATGGCCAACCTCGGGACGCCCATCCGCCTCTTGCACGAGTCGCTCGGGCACGTAATCACCCTCGAGCTCAAGACGGGACAGGTCTACCGCGGCAAGCTGTACGACGGTGCGCTCTACTTTCTCTTGCAGCTCTACTGGGGGGGTCTGCGGCGCGCACAAGGCCCGGAGCGGCGGCGTGGTCGGGGGGAGAGGTAGACGAGGTCGGGCGGGGCGATGAACTCGAGGGCGGCTCAGCATGGCAGCGGGGCGGGCAGTGCGGTCTATGGGCGAGCCAGGGAGTGCTCAGGTGGACCTCGGACGCCCAGGCGAGCTCGCACAGGCGGTGGTCGTGCCCCCTCCTACACCCCTCTCTCCGCGACCCACTCGGCTCCCTCCTCTCTCTTGAGCTCAGGGATCAGCCTGCGCAGCGCAGCCAGCCGATCCCAAGAACGATACTGACACGACCTCGACCCCTGCGCGCAGCCGAGGACTCGCTCTCGGTCTCGCTCACCAACTGCACCGTCACCCACCGCGACGGCCGTGTCACCCAGCTCGACCAGGTGCGTTCGCGCTCGTCCAGACTGCTTCAGCTGTTTCTGTGGAGCAACCGAGCTAACTCGGCGGACTACACGTGCAGGTCTACATCCGCGGCGCGTCGGTGCGGTTCTACGTCGTGCCCGACATGCTCTCGCAGGCTCCCATGTGCGTTCCAGTTCCTCTCTTCCCGCCCATCGAGCCCAGAAGCGCACGCGAGTGCACTCATGACTCTACGCCGGAGTGAAGCGGGAGACTGACTCGCCGCACGCGTTCCTGCAGGTTCAAGCGCGGCGTCGGCGCAACGGGCCTCAAGGGCCGCGGCATCGGAACCGCACGTGGCCGTGCGACCATCATGCGCGCGCAGAGCCGGCGGGGCGGTCCGGCGCGCGGCGGTGCGGGGCGTCCGCCTATCCGTCGCTGAGCTGGAGCTGCGAGAGGTGCGTCCGACGAGGAGGTAGGAGGGCGAGGGGAACGAGCTTGTAGGGAACCCGCAATGGCCCGATCTGTACACTTTTCCTGTGTGTGCGAGTGCAGTATCTCGCTCGTGAGCTAGCCCGCTGCTGTCGAAGCTGCAGCTCGAGATTCCGAGACACATTCGCGCTCCGCTCGCGACGAGGAGCGGCGCACCGCCTCGAACCTCGCCCACACCTCGACCTGCTCGCCTGCTGAGCACGTGCGAGGATCTGCTACGAGCTCTGTACTCGACCCGAACGGCGCACACGATGGACCCGCCCGCGCCGCGAGCGTCGTTCGCTCCCGGGACTTCATCTCTCGCTCCATCAACCTCGCCCTCCACGTCCCGGTCCAAGTCGCGCACAAGGACAGCAGCACCATCCAGCACCTACAGCACCTCAGCCACGGCGACCCGCACCGCCCAAGCCCCAGCCGCACCGCCCACCCCCGCCGGCCCCTCCTCCTCCTCCGCCGCCGCCCTCCTCGCCGCCTCGCCCCACTACACGACCTCGCTCCGCTCGCGCCACTCGCTGTACGGCACCGAGGACCGCGTCGTCCTCGACCTCGGCAGCAGCGTCTGGAAGGTCGGCTTCAGCGGCGAGCCGCAGCCCCGCGCGTGCGCGAGCGTCGTGAGCGAGATCGCGCACGAGAGGGCGAGGGGCCCGGCGGCGGCGGCGGCAGCGGCGGCGGGCAGTACGGGCTCGGGCGCGAGGACGGGAGCGGCGGGCGAGGAGCCGGGCGCTGCGCTGTGGGGGCTCGAGAAGGGCGAGCCGAGCGAGGTCGAGTGGATGGTCAGGGAGGAGAGGGTCAAGCGGTTGCTGCGGCGCCTCTGGTTCGAGTGAGTCGACTTCTCGCTCATTCTTCGTGCCCCCGAATGCGCTCACGAGCGGGCCGGCGGCAGCTCTCGCCGTCGGCTCCCTCTGGAAGTCGAAGGCCGGGAACCACGACGAGCAGCTACTGACTCTTCGCTCGGTGCGACAGGGACCTCATGATCGACCCGAAGACGCGCAAGGTCATCGTGCTCGAGCACCCGCTCTTGCCCAACCGCGTCAAGGAGATGATCGCGCGCGTCCTGTTCGACAATCTCCAGGTCCGTCGTCTTCCCCCTCGTCTCTCTGCGGTCGAGCCCCGCACTCACAGCCATCTTCCCTGCAGATCCCGTCAATGAGCTTTGCGTGCTCGCCGCTCCTCGCCCTCATGGCCGCAGGCGCCGTCACAGGCCTCGTCGTCGACGTCGGCCACCTCGAGACGACCGTCCTCCCTGTGCGTCCCAGCTCTCTCGCGCCCATCGCGCCTCAACTGACTCTCTGAGCACACAGATCTTCCACTCTCGCCCCCTCTTCCCCCTCCTCACGACGACCCCTCGCGCCGGCGCCCGCCTGAACCGCCGCCTCCGCTCCCTCCTCGTCGCCTTCGCCTCGTACGCCCCGCCGCCCTCGTCCGTCAACTCGATGACGCCGCCGACGATCGGCCGCGTCCCGCGCGAGCTTCTCACCGACGAGCTCGTCGAGGAGATCAAGACGCGCATGTGCTTCGTCGGCGAGCCGCTCCCGCCGCCCGCACCGACGGCGCAGCGCGGCGCTCGGGCCTCGTCAGCCGTCTCGGGCTCGGCCATGAGCGTCGACGCGCCCTCATCGCTCGACGTCGGCGCCGCCGAGTCGAGCGACCCAGACGCCGCGCTCGTGCAGCACCTCGAGGCGCGCTACGCCTTGACCGCGCCGGGCACGACGCCCGTCGCGTTCCGGGTCCCGGGCCTGTCGCTGCCGCCGGTCGCAAGCGGCATCGGGCGCGGGTGGGTGCAGGTGCCCGGGTGGGTGCGCGAGCGCGCGGTGGAGGTGCTGTGGGAGGAGGGCGGCGAAGAGGGCGAGAGGGCGAGCGGGGAGGGCGAGGAGAGCGGGTTGGCCGGGGTCGTGCTCGAGTGCTTGCTCAAGGTGCGTCACTCTCTTCCATTCTCTCTCATGAACGCAGTCTCGACGCGTGCAGACGTGCTGACGTTGCCCGTCCGCGCGCAGCTCCCGATCGACCTGCGCAAACCGCTCGCGTCGTCGATCCTCCTCGTCGGCGGCACGGCCTCGATGCCGGGCTTCTTCCCGCGCTTCAGGGCCTCTCTCCTCGCGCAACTCGAGCGCTCACACCCGCCGAGCCCGCCGCCTTCGCCGCCCCTCCCCTCGTCGTCCTCCTCGACCTCGAGCCCGACCGAGGACGACCCGATGCGCGTCTCGACCTCGCCGACCGACTTCGCGCCGCCGCCTCTCTCGGCCACCTCGGACCCAGAGACGATCGCCAAGCACCGCCGACGACGCGCGCTCACGCTGCGGCTGCACACGCTGCGCCATTCGCCGCGCTGGGCGTCGCTCGCACCCCTCGCGCCGCACCTCGCCATCCTCAACCACCCTTCGCCCTCCACCTCGGCCTCCACCGTCACCTCGACATCGACGTCGTCCTCGGCGCCGCCCCTCCTCGCCTCGTCCCTCGCCCGCGCGCGCGAAGGCTCGGCACCCGCCTTCGCGCCCGCGCTCCAGGCGTGGATCGGCGGCTCGCTCGCGGGCGCGCTCAAGGTCGGCGGCGTCGAGGTTGTCAGGGAGGAGTGGGACGCGGCGGGTGCGGGTGCGGGAGCGGGGAGGGCGGGCGAGGAGGAGGGGAGGGAGGAGGACTGGGAGGAGGAGGAGCGGGCGGCGAGGAGGAGGAGGGGCGCGAGGCTGCCGGACTGGACGAGGTTGGCGTGAGGGGCCTCGGCGGGAGAGGGCAAAGATTGACGTGCTCTCTCTCTCTCTCTCTGTCACGGCGACAGCATGCCGAGCGAGAGGAGCTGGGGATTGTGCTCGCGCTGCAAATACCGCCTCGTCTCGCCGAGATGCCGCCCTTGTCTACGTCTCGCCCGCCCACCTCACTCCCT
>Ga0308170_10002782_pt1 | contig 14750 bp, 12 predicted proteins | sample PhyBR2_2_FD_202136 | JGI IMG/M metagenome (GOLD analysis project Ga0308170, IMG submission 202136) | Phyllosphere microbial communities from UC Gill Tract Community Farm, Albany, California, United States - DLSLSB.R2 | ecosystem: Host-associated > Plants > Phyllosphere > Unclassified | place... | reverse complement strand
CTATTCGCGGTGACCGGGGTGCTGCTCGTTGCGTTGCCAATGTACGACGTCGTCGCGACCGATCGCGGGTTGTTCGCGTCGCTGGCGATAGGCGACCTGATGATCGCTGGCATCGATGCGGCGATCTCGGTCTTCGGAATAGGGTTTTTGCTGCTTGCCCGCCGCGTCGCGCACCATCGCCCCGCTGCAAAGCGCGTTCGCAGGGCTGAAGCCGCCACCGCCTCCACGGTTCCGGAGCCCGCCGAATGAGCATCCTGTCACTCCTGCTCGGCAGCGCCGCGTTCTTCCTGCTTGGCCTGGCGACCGAGGCGCATCATCGCCGTCGGTTCGGGGCATGTCCGCAGGCAGCGCGGTGTAAAATGTTGCGGACCGGCGGCTGGCTTTCGCTGGTCGTGAGCGTCGCGCCCGCCCTTCTTGCTCAAGGATGGATCTTTGGACCGATCCTTTGGGCAGGCGCAATCATGGCCGGCGCCGGGATCGCCTTCCTCGTGCTAAACTTCGTTCCCGCTCGCGCCAACGGGCGATCCTAAAAAACCGTAGCTCAGGGGTTTTCCCTTGCGCAGCAGTCATCCTCTACATCCCTGCAGTCGTACAGCCCCAGGTCGCGACCGCCAAGGAAAATGGCACGATTTCACTTCCGGACGGCGTTGCACAGACCATGCATCGCATCACGACGACCTCGTATGTCGCCCATTTAAGTGGTGACGCTGTTGCGCAACGAGCGGGCAGTGTTTTCCAGATCAAAACCTCTGACCAATTGCGGTCAGACCGCCAAACCAGGGATCTCATCAGTAAGCGCTTCCAACCGCCTGTGTAATGGATTGGCGTGCAGGTGCGGCGCATCGATCTGATGAATGAATGGCCGATATTGGGCAGCCGACAAGAGCCTACGAATGTCGGCTTGTGGGTCAACCGGCGGGCATACCAGCGTTGCGCATTTCGGCTTGGATATATGACTGATCCCAGGGGTTCATCCCGACGCAAAGCCGGGAGCTTCCATGAACAAGATCGTATTCACTCACGTCTGCCTCGCTACCACGCTGATCACTGGCCCCGTACAAGCCCAGCGTAATCCGCAAGTCGTTGGACTCCAACCGCAGGCAGAGCCATACGCTACCGAGTCTGTGGTCAACCATCCGCGCACGATCGGCTGGCCAGAAGGGCGCAAGCCCGTGGCGCCCCGCGGTTATGAGGTGGTGAAGTTCGCCGGCGGCCTTGAGTATCCACGCCAGGCGTTGCTGCTGCCAAATGGTGACGTGCTAGTTGCAGAGGCCCGGACCAAGCCGAAGCTCGACGCCGAGCCGGAGGTGCAGCGCGGACAGGCGCTTTCCAAGACGACCGGATTTAGCGCAAATCGCATCACGCTTCTCCGCGACGCGAACCGGGACGGCATCGCCGAACAGCGCTTCGTACTGCGTGAAGGGCTCAACCAGCCGTTCGGGATGCAATACGCCAGCGGACGACTCTATGTTGCGAATACCGACGGCGTGGTCAGCTTCCCCTATCAACCGGGTCAAACGCGGATTACCGCAGCGCCCGCTCCCCTGATCTCGCTACCTGCCGGGGGCTATAACAATCACTGGACGCGCAACCTGCTGCTCAGCCCCGACGCGCGCACCTTGTATGTGTCCGTGGGTTCCGCTTCCAACGTCGGCGAGCATGGAATGGACGAAGAAAAGCGCCGCGCCGCGATCCTCGCGGTGGATCTCGCAACCGGGCGTGAGCGACTATACGCTTCGGGTCTGCGCAACCCGGTCGGCATGGCTTGGGCACCTTCGAGCAACACCTTATGGACTGCGGTAAACGAACGGGATGAACTGGGCGACGATATTTCCCCCGACTATCTGGTCGGCGTTCGTGAAGGAGGCTTCTACGGCTGGCCGTACAGCTATTATGGCAAGCAGGATCCACGGCATCCCAACGAGAAACGCGATCTGCTCGCAACCACGCTGATGCCCGACGTCGCGGTCGGTCCGCATGCCGCAGCGCTGGGTCTTGCCTTCAACAAGGGAACGGATGCGGGCAAAACGGCCTTTGTTGCCCGACACGGTTCGTGGAACCGGTCGAGCTTCATCGGCTATGACGTGCTGGCGGTGCCGTTCGCGAATGGCCGGCCGACCGGTGCGCCGCAGCCATTTCTGACCGGGTTCGTCGCCGATGAGAAGAAGGGCGATGTCTATGGCCGCCCGGTCAGTGTCCAAGCCCGTGAGGACGGTGCGATCTTCGTCGTCGATGACGCTGGCGATACCGTATGGATGGTCCGCCGGACCTCGTGATGCGACCATCAAGGGCATTGCCGGCTGCCGTGGCACTCGTCGTCACGGCGCCGGCAGGTGCGCAGACCATCCCGTTCGCCGATACCGAAGATGCGACGTTGTCGGAAACCGATGTCGGGTCGGGAAACATTCATCCAGTTGTGTCGATCGACCTGCGTAACGGCGACTATGCGCGTGGCGCGTATGACGACGACAATGCGGATCTTGGCCGCGTCCCCTTTCATTTCTCGGTAGGCGGCGCGGTCGTGCTTCGCCGTCAGGAGGGCGGAGAAGGGGAGGGCGCGCTGTTCCTGATCGGGCAGAGCTCCAACGGCTTTCATGCGCCCCGCTCCGATGAGAGGGCGCGCCCGCGTAGCTGGTACGAGAGCAATAACCTGCTTGGCATCGCCTGGCGGCCTGTGAAAGGCGTCACCGCAGCAGCCACCTACACGATCAAGACCAGTCCCAACGCCATCGCTACGACGTCGCATGAAGCGAGCCTGACTTTTCTTTACTCTGCCGATGACCACCTTGGGCGGCTGAAGCCGCGACTGGCGGTAACGCGGCGAACGCGAGGTAATGGCGGTTTCTACACCATCGGGGGCATCGCACCGTCGTTCGAGCTTTCGAAGCGGGAAAATGGACCCACGCTGGGACTGCCGCTTACCGTGGGTATAGGATGGGACGGCTTCTACGCAGCAGACAGCGGCACCCGGGCTTATGGCAGCGGCGGGATATCCCTGTCGCAGCCGGTCAGTCTTGGCGGCGCCAAGGCAACGCTGCAGGCCGAAGTGTTGGCACTGGTGCGAGACAATCAGCTGCGGCGGCTGGACGCGCCTTCCGGTACGACCGCAACGCTCGTTCCCTACGCTACGGTATCATTGGCTATCGCGTGGTGAGCGCCAATGATGAACGAACATGATGCCGCTCAATGCGACGGTTTTAACGCTCAACGGCCCAGTCCTACTGTGACATGTCATTCCGCAAATCACCTGAGTTCCATCGAAATCCACATGAACGGGCGGCTGCTTTTGAGAAGCGAGGAAGGGGACGTGAATGGCCGGACATGTGAAGGAAATCGGGCACCGGCAGGTGTACGATTTCCTCCAAAGCAAGAAGCCGCGGGCCGCGAGCGGTAACCTATGGGGTTTTCGGGTTTTGCCTTGGTGAGAGGCGGGCGTCGCGGTCGTTCGGGTCCCCGACGTTGGCAGGCAGGACAGCGTCCATGAGTTGCATTCTGCATTGATTGTGCCCGGAACTGGGGCACCGGATGGACATTGGCCCGGCAGGTGACATCGCCGGCGCGAGCGGCACCATTGCCGGAAGCGCAGGGGCTGCGGGGCGGGATGTATTGTGGCCATGCCGGGTTCATGACGTGGTGGTCCGGGTCGATGCAGGGTGGTGTGGCGGAGCGCGGGGCTGGCGCCAGCGTTCGAAGGTTTCGATGACGAGCATGCGCCCGCCGCAGCACGGACATGGCGGGCGGGCGTCATCGGGTTCGACCGGCTCAGCAGTGGTGACGGGCGGGACGGCGCCAAGCAGTTCGCGGGCGCGTTCGAGATGCGCCTTGCGAGTGGCGCCGGCGAGCAGGCCGTAGTGGCGGATGCGGTGGAAGCCTTTTGGCAGGACGTGAAGCAGGAATCGACGGATGAATTCGGTGGCGGCCAGCGTCATGACCTGCTGGCGGTCGGCGCCGCCCCGGCGGTAATCCTTGTAGCGGAAGGTGACGCCGGTCTGGTCGAAGCGCAGGAGCCGGCTGCTCGAGATCGCGACGCGGTGGGTATAGCGCGACAGATAGGCGAGCACTGTCTCCGGCCCGGCGAACGGCGGCTTGGCATAGACGACCCAGCGCTTCTTCCGGACCGGGGCCAGGTGGCGCAGGAACGTACGCCGGTCGGCAAGATGCGTGAGGCTGCCATGGAAGGCGAGCCGCCCGGCCTCGTACAGCGCCATCAGCCGCGTCAAGAACAGGCGGCGGAACAGCTTGCCCAGCACCCGCACCGGCAGCAGGAACGCCGGACGTGACGAGATCCAGCGGCTGCCGTCCGGCGACAGCCCGCCACCCGGCACGATCATATGGATGTGCGGATGGTGGATCATGGCCGAGCCCCATGTATGAAGCACGGCGGTGATGCCGATGCGTGCGCCCAGATGCTTCGGGTCGGCGGCGATGGTCGTCATCGTCCCGGACGCGGCCTGGAACAGCAACCCATAGACCGCCGCCTTGTTCTGCCACGCGATGTCGGCAACCTCGGCCGGCAGCGTGAAGACGACGTGGAAGTAGCCGACCGGCAGCAGGTCGGCCTCGCGCTCGGCGAGCCAGGTGCGGGCCGCCGCGCCCTGGCAGCGTGGGCAGTGCCGGTTGCGGCAGCTGTTATAGGTGACCCGCCAGTGGCCACAGTCGGTGCAGGCCTCGACATGTCCGCCCATGACGGCGGTGCGGCAATGTTCGATGGCCGACATGACCTTGAGCTGGTCGAGGCTCAGATGCCCCGCACGAGCGACCCGGTATGCAGGACCGGCTGCGCGGAAGATATCGGCGACCTCAATGGAGGCGCGCACGTGGGTGTTACCCGGCCGGCGTCCTGCCCTCCATCAGCGCCATCAACTGGTCGAGCGGGCCGGTCACCGCGCGGATCGTGCGCGTCGCGACCTTGGTGTAAAGCGCGGTGGTCTCGAGTTTGCTGTGCCCGAGCAGCACCTGGATGACGCGGATGTCGACGTCCTGCTCGAGCAGGTGGGTGGCGAAACTATGCCGCAGCGTGTGCGGGCTGACGCGCTTGCGAATGCCGGCCGCCTCGGCTGCCTCGTGAACCGCACTGTGCAACTGCCGCGTCGAGATCGAGTCGGTGTAGCTGCGACCCGGAAACAGCCAGCCGTGCGGTAAAAGAACGCTGCGCCGCTTGCCCTCGCGCCACCAGAGCCGCAGCAACTCAAGCAGTTGCGGCGACAGCATCGCGTTGCGGTCCTGGCGGCCTTTCCCCTCCTCGATGCGGATGAGCATGCGCTCGCTGTCGATGTCGTCGGCTCTGAGGTGCGCCACCTCCGACACGCGTAGACCGGCGCCATAGGCCACGCCGAGTGCGGCCCGGTACTTGATGCCCGGCGCCGCCTCCAGCAGCCGTCCGACCTCCTCGACGCTCAGCACGTCGGGCAGCTTGCGGGAACGCGGCGCCAGCACCAGCTTGCGCGACAGGTCGGGCCGGTCGAGCGTCACGGCGAACAGGAAGCGCAGCGCCGATACCGTTGCGCCGATGACGGACTCGCTGACGCCATGTTCACGCTGGTGAACCTGGAAGCGTCGCACATCTTCGGCGGTCGCGGTATCCGGCGAGCGTCTGAGAAAGGCCGCGAAGGCGCGGACGTGGCGGACATAGTCGTGCTGGGTCCGCCCCCGCATTGAACGCATCGCCATATCGTCGAGCATCCGCTGGCGCAGCGGGGTAACTGTCGGTTCGACAAGTGCAGTAGCCATGATGGATTTCCTCTTGTTGAAGGATCTCCATCGTCTGCCCCCGCTGCCGCAGGGCCAAACCTCAGTGCTGACGCGCTACTTCACCGCGAACACCACTGCCGCGCAGCGGCTTCGTGCTTTGGGGCCGAGCTGCCGTAGTTCGGCTTAGCGCCGATGGCGTGACAGGAACGCCCAAATGACCTCATTGTCGACGACTGACCAGCTGTGCTGACCACCGCGTGTCACACGCCCGGCAACCGTCGCGCCGCCTGGGCAGCGTGCATAGGCTTGCTCGTAAACCATCGCGCTTAAGTCTCCTCCCTCCTCAATGGTTCTGTAACTTGACGGGTCATCCGGTCTGATAATGCTCCCGTCCGCGGGGGGCCGTAGATATCAACATGAAAGGAGGGCGGAGGCTGGTGAGCAGTAAAAGCTTTTTGGAAGACCGGCCGTCTAAAGGAGATTGAACACCAGCAATTGAACGATTCTTTAGACCGCGCGATGCGACGAACCGCAATCATCGCCGCATTCATGTCCGGTCAGGTTATGACGATAGCCCGGATGACGTCTCATCTCCTTTCCGGATACGGTAACGACGCCGGCGCGACTTCGAGATTTTCGCAGGGGCGCTGGTCGGCGTCCTGGGGCCGAACAGCGCCATCAGGCGCGAGCAATCGGGATGCGCGCGCGTCGTGACACCGACTTGGTAGGGGCTGATGGCGTTATCCCGCATGGCCAGGGGCAGCTTCTCCAGCCACCGGCTGTGAAGCCGTTCGCGCATGGCAGGCCCCGACCAACTGCCGACCGTCTCGCCATGGCGGGCCTCATGTTTCCAGACGCGTGTCGTCATGAGCAGGTGCGCATGCGGCGGGATCGCCCAGCCGCCGGCACCGTCGCCGCGGGCATGGATCGCCCACGCGACCGCGGGTCCCCATGCGGCAATGCCATCGGCATAGTCGCGGACGATGTCGATCCAGTCGTCGCTATCACGTACGGCCGGCAGGCTGACGACGACATGCCAGGCCCGCACGACGTCCGCGGGCATGGCATCGGTCGCCGCGTCGAGTTCGCGCCAGATCCGTCCCTCTTCGACTGCCCATTTCGGATGGCTGGCCGGTAGTTCGAGGCCGGAGGCGACGAGGTCGTCACGGGACCGGAAGTCGATGACGCCGCGCGCATCCTCACCTCTCGTGCGCGTGATGTAGTGATAGTTGGCGGCGGCACCGGCATGGGTGGCGCGGCGGTCGCCGGTCATCGCGGTCCAACCGGTAGCGGAGACCGGGCGGATGCTGACGACGCGGCGGGCGTGCAGCGGCAGATTGGTCATGGCGTTCATCATTGCGATACCTTTTTGAAATGTGAGGGAGACGGAATTGGCCGCATCACCGGGCGGCGTCGGTACGACCGGCGCGCCAGTCGCGGGCGGCGGTGAGCGCTTGTTGCGCAGGCGAATTCGCATCGTCGAAGTCACGGAACAGGCTCGCCCATGTCGTCCAGCCGCGCACCGCCTCGCTGATGAGGGTCTGCTCGGTGACAGCGGGATCGGGAAGCAGCGCGGCTGGCAGTGCCGGACGGCACGGTTCGGGGTCGCCCGTGGTGCACAGGCAGGGCATCGACGCGGCAACTGCATGGCGCAGATGCCAGGTCACCGATCGCGGCAGATCGCGCCAGCGGGACGTGGTATCAGCGGCCGCCGCACGGATACGCTCGCGACGATCGTCGGCCAACGCCGTCAGACGGGCGGGCAGGGACCACCAGTGATCCCAGCTGATGATGGCGCCGTCAGCCGGCATCCGCTCCTCCAGCCAGCCCAGGAGCGCGTCCGGCAGTTCGCCATCGCGCAATGCGCGCGCTTCGGTGGTGAAACGATAGCCATCGTCTGCCGGGATCACCGAGAAGACGGCAAGACCGATCAGCGGCCGGGTGTCGGGATAATAGCACGCCTGATAGCAGCCACCGATCGTGCGGGCGGCGATGGCGGTCGCGCGCGGCTCGAAGCCGCGCGCCATGATGGTGTCGAACATGAAATTACCTTTTGTCGGAGAGGAGGTTCAGCCGCCGGTGCGGGCGAGGCTGTCGAGGTGGAGGGCGGCGGCAGGAGTGCCCTGACGGTGCAACCAGTCGATCAGATGTCGCTCGATCGCCGCGTTGACGCGGTGCCCGAGCGAACTGCGGTCGGCGATGAGGCTCATCGTGAGCCGCCAGCTGGCAATCGCGTCGGTGGCCAGCCGGCCGGCAAGCACCGCCTGGCGACCGGTCATCCAGGCGTTGAACGTCAGGTCGCTGTCGGGGACCGTGGTTGGGATGCCGGCCGACAGGGCGGCGTCGACGAATTCGAGAGCCTGGTGATCCGGCCCGCGCAAGACGGTATCGATGAGCCGCCGATGGCCGTATCTGCTCAGCTGGCGAAGGGCCGAGGACCAGCCCGCATCCGGCAAGGCGTCGAGCGCGGCGGTGACCTTGCCAAGATCATAGCCGGTCACCGTGGCGTGCTCGTCATACAGCGCCAGATCGAGCCAGGAGAGCAGGCTGGAGGAGGTGTCGGTCGGCGCCAGCACAAAGGTATCGAGCGTGAAGTCGACCGCGCCGCGATCGACGCGACCGGTGAAGGCGCCGGCCCCGATGATGGTCGGCAGGGGGCGGCCGAGGTGATGGCCGAGATCGATGTCGAGGATCGTCACGGCAGTGAGGATATGATGGGGAAGCACGGGTTTTATCGCTTTCAGGAGCGCAGGGCGACCAGCCCCGTTCGCACCATCAGAAGACGGCACGGACCGGGGAGGTGGCCGGGCGGATTGGGCTGGAACCTCGCGGTGCGAGGCCGTGGCAGTGTGAAGAACCCTGAGGGGCGAGGCTGGCTCTCGCCCACCTCTTTTTCCCTCCTTCGGGTTCTTCCCCTCTCGCTTTTGAATAAGAGTGGTGGGCTGCTGCCCACCGCCATCACGGCTTTTCATTGCCAGCGCGGGTCCGGTCGGTCCGGGCCTCGTCACACCATCTGACATAGTCATCGTTCTTCTCCTTTTCCTGACGACACGGTTCGATGCTCGACGCCGTGGGTGGGCGCGTGCGGACGTCGGTCGGCGGTCGGTGCAAGCGTCGCACGCTTCATGATCGGCGCGCGGTTGCCGGCCGATGCCCGTTGCCGAGCGATGGCCTGATGCATTGCTGGATGCGTCAGGATCGTCGTGGTGCGGTGCCGCGCGAGCGTCCTTTTTTCCGGCCCCGAAGCTTTGCCGACTCCCGGAGAGAATCCGGCCCAGCTGATGTCTTCCCGCTATCGTCTACGGCCTCGTCGCTCGGCCGTGAGGCCGCGATCCGGTCCTCGAGCAGGCGCAGGACGGCAGGTGGATCGCCGGCATCGCGAGCGGCCGCCAGCGCACGTCGATGGGGATTGGCGCACCGCGCGGCCCGCTCCGCGGCCGCCTTGGCGGCAGCCCCGTTGGACCCGGTATCGAGGTAGAAGTCGGGGTCATCGCGCCAGCGCATAAAGGCGTCCGCCAACGCGGGTGACACGGGCTGGGGCGTCACCACTGGCCGCACAGCACCGGCACCAGCGAAGACCAGCCGACGCTCGACCCTGGCGGTGCCGTTCGCCAAGGCCGTGAGGCATTCGACGCGCTCTTCCTGCTGCTCCCGGTACGCCGCGACGAAATGTTCCTGGACGCCTGGATAGAGCAGGCGAACAAGATCGGCGTCGTCCCAGCGAGCAATGTGGCGAGTGCCGGGAACCACCAGCCCGTCGATAGTCTCGAGGATTGGTGAAGTCGGGTGGAGGGGCTCGATGCGCTCGCGAAAGCGGGCATCGTTTTCCACCCAGCCCGCACGTGCCGTCGTCGCAGCGCCGTAACCATAGCGGCCCGCTTCATAGCGCCACATCCCGTTCGCCAGTTCCGCCGGCCACGACGCGCCGGGGGCATCGGCATCGCTGAAAAGCGCCGTCACCTGCTGTCGGACGGCGGGGTGCTGCATGTATACCGCGAAGCGTTCGGCGAACGCCTCGTTCCGTCTTGCCACGACCGGCACGTCGCGCTTGCCGCCCGACTTGAGCTTCCAGCGCAGCAGCGTCGGATCATCGCGGATGGCGAGCAGGAAGGCGGCATATTCCGGGCTCGGCGCGTGCGGGTCGCCCTGCTGGAAGAGATGCCGGTCGAGAAGCGTCCGGCGTCTGGCGGCGAGCGTTTCGCGCTCTTTTTTCTGCGCGGTGCGCAATCGGAACAGCAGGAGAGCATCGTCGATATTCGACGCTCCGGCACGCGCGGCAGGCGTTGCCGGCAGTACGGGTGCCGGCAACGCCGGGCGCGTTACCGGGACGCGGTCGAGCGTGATGCCGACAAATGAGAAAGACGGCAGGACGATCGGCATCAAGGCGACCGGTGGCCTCGTTTGGAATGGCGCAGCCGACATATTGAATGGAGCTGCCAGGACCGTGCGCGCTGCGTCGTTGGTCGTCGGGCGGTTTGGTATGCCCGGGTGAACACGCTCCATCGTATCGGCATCGACGCCCTGTGAGACAGGTCGCGGCACGACGGCTTTTGAACGATCGACCCCATATGATGGCGTGAGCATTTCTCCGCCAGATGCGGGGCGAAGGGAACCGGACAGGCTCGCACGGCGAGGCTTGCCGACCGCGGTAGTCACTACGGTATCGACGATCCCGACCGGCGCCCGCAGATCCGGACGCGGTCTTGTCAGCGTCTCGCCCGCCGCCACCGTGAGCGGCGCGCGCGATGCCGTCGACTTTTCCTTCAGCCATTGTCCACGCTGCGTCGCGTAACGCTTCAGGTTGTCGGCGATGATGCGGATATTCTCCTCGACGACGCCGACATATTCGCCGCGCCGATACGCCTCGGTCTGCTCGCGCCCGACTTTCTTGAGCGCCCTGAGGGCGAGGCCGCGCTCCTGGTTGGACAGTGATGTGTAGGTGCGCTGTTTCCCTTCGCTTCGACACACCTCGGTCATCGTGTCGGCGACGACGGCACGGAGAAGTCGCATGCCCTCGGGCCTCGACAGGTCGGTCCTGAGCTCGGTTCCGACATCCCATTCATGGCCGCCGACGTGATGCATCGGCCGAAACCCGGCCTGGATATGGCCGTGGAAATTGCGGTCGTCGCTGTGCGGATCGGGCGGATGGACGGCTGCCGCATAGGGCAGGCCGTTGCGCCCGAAAAAATCCTCGCAGATCTGATGGAGGATCGTGAACCGCGCCTCTGGACTGATGTCGTCGGGCAGGCGGACGATGATGCGGATCTCGATATTGGCGTTGGCCCGCGACGCTCGCGCCACATCCTCCTTGAGGTCCATCGCGGCCGCCACCTGCTCGAGCGTATCGCCCATGTTCGAGGCGCGCGACAGCGCGCCCGACGCCAGCCGCTCGACGGCATTCTCCGCCCAGATATAGTTGAGATGGACCCGCGCGCAGCCGGGCCGATAGCGCGCCTGATGGGCACCGACCGAGGTCACCTCGACGAAGATCCCACGCCGCCCCAGCCGATCCACGATGGCGATGCCCATGCCCGGCAAGCGGCGCTGTGGCGGCAAGTCGACGCGCTTGCGGCGCGTCGTCGGCACGGCCTTCTTCCGGTCATGGACACGGGCGGTGAGACGAAAGGTCACGCCGGCCAGTTCACGTTCGAGCTTCGCCATGGCAATGACGGACCGGCGTACCGCCCGGTCGCTTTTTGCGATCGCCGCCAAGCGGTTCTTCTCGATCCGCATGTCGCGTAACTGGGCGCGTTCGGCATCCTGGCAGCGGCCGAATTCGTCGCGCAGCCGCGCCGGCGTCGCGTCGATCAGCGCGCCTTCGGCGTTGAACGCCGGGCGTGAAAGTTGGGGAGAAGAGGGGGCAGGGGGGTGGGATCGGCGGCGGGGTCGCCGCGCTTGCGTTTCGGAGAAACGCTTATCTCGCATCCCACCCCCCATTTGACACCTCCCTGAGCCTTGGGAAGAGCATGCCGCCTGGTCGTACGCATGGGTACGGCAATGGCTCAAGGCGAAAATATTTGAGCCATTACCCCATGCAGGGCCAGGGCCGGCTGTCACAGCAAAGGGATGTCATCGAGACTCATCCAGAACCGTGCCGAGGCGCACAGTGATAATGGCGCGAACGCCGCAGCGTCGCAAGGCCGGGCAAGCGACTATCGCTCGCTGCCGGCCATACGTGACGACGATGCATCTGTCGCCGCGCCGCGCTGGGATGCACCGGTCATCGGACACCCCAATCGCAGCCGCTATGCCCTGGGTGGCGTCGTCGCGGCGGCCGGCATGGATGGAGATCATGTCCTGGGGTTCGCTGGGCTGCTTGCCGCGCCGTTCGCCGATGTCTGCCGGTGGCTCGCCGATGCGCAGGATGGCTCGGAGGAGCGCTACGCCTGGCGCGTCGCCCGCTATGCCATCGAGCGTCATCAAGCCGCGTGTGACGAGATCGGTCGCCGGATGGTCGTCGCCCGCCAGGACATGAAACCGCGCGGTCGGGCGAGCGATGGTCCCGACGCGGTCAAATACGCACTCGGCATGCCGCTCTACGGTTACGGTCTGCGCTATACCCATGCTTCAGCGCTGGCCGGGGTCGGCACGCTTGGTATGTCCGTCATGCTCGAGCGGCTCGCGTCCGTCGCCGGCCGGCGACGGACGCTGGGCGGACGGCTGCTCCTGGCGCTCGAACCCGGCTTTGCCGAACTCGACCGTCGCGGGCGGCGGTCGGCCTTCAACCGTGGTGCGGTCGCCTATGCGGATCGCTGCGAGACATTCGCGACGCGCGAGGCGGCGAGCGAGGACCGTTCATGGCGCGAGGCGCCCGTCACCCACCCCCAGCGCTGGACGATGTTCGACACCGCTGTCGCCCTCGGCATCGCGCTGCCGACCTGCCGCACCTGCGGCGAGGCTGCCGACTGGCTGGAGGCGAACGGCGCTATCCTCAAATACCGGCAAGGAGGCAAGTGATGCAGCGTGATGAGGCGAACAACGCGCGAGAGGCGGTGAAGCCGATGCTCCCGGGCAGCGACGAGGCAGATCCGGCCCGCCGCCATACCGCTCTGTTGGAAGTGCTCGACCGCATTGATCTCGACATCGTGCGCATAAAGATAGGGGTTCAATCGGCACCGGCGGGGGAGTTGGAGGGGCTGCTGAAGAATGCGGGGCAACTGGTCGATCACCGAGCGGCGCTGCTGGCCGAACTAGCGACGCTGGAATCCGAGATCATGGCGCGCCGCCACCGCGAACTGGAGCGGTTGCGCGACGACTGGGTGAGCGAGATCGAGCGCCAGCAGGCGGCCGGACATCTGCCGACGGATGACGAGGTGCGCGCGTGACGGAGTGGGAGGCCCTGATCGCCAGGACGAGCCTACGGCGCGGGCTGGCAGGGCGGCCGGATATACTCGCCACTCCCGGGCATGAGGAAGACCCTGATGCCGTACGGCAGCGCCTGTCGCAGATGCTCGCCGGCGTTGATCTCGAGCGGCCGGAGATAGCCGCGCCGGCCGGTGAGCCTGTCGTGAAGACACCCCGGTTGCCCGCCGGGGTACGGATGGCGCGGCTGGCGTTCAGCGCAAGCGTTCAGGCGCTGAGCGCCACGGGGGACCCGGCGGTCCCGACCGGGCTTTTCCGTCTTCCCGGTGACAGGGGGGCGGTTATCGGGTTTCTGGCCGGGCGGGCGGGGCTTGGCGACCCCTCAGGATCGACAGTGCCAGACGAAAACGTGGAGGCGGCGCTCGCCCGGTTTTACGGCTTTCGCATCGGCGATGTCGCGGACGATCTGCTGGCGCTGCGCGAGAGCGATCAGCCGACCTATGTACTGCTCCTCAGCCTCGAGTTCCAGCTGGCGCTGGACCGGCGCCCGACGCTCGCCGCGGCCCATCCCCGCTACCCGCGGCTGCAACGAGGGTTGCTCGATGCCCTGCTCATCCTGGCGGAACTGGAACGCCTGCGCACGATCCTCGGCAGGCTTGCCGAGCGATTGTCCGGCAGCAGCCGAAACGGTGCGGTTAATAAGCCTCTCAACAGCACCGCGCTGGTGCGGCTCCTGACCGGCAAGGCGGGCGCGCTCGATGGTCTCAGCGACGAGATCGTCGCTCACCTGCGCGACGCGTTGTTCCACGTCGAGACCTTGCTCTGGTCCGTCGATCTCGGCCCTGCCAGCATCGATCCGGAACACCCGCTGCTGACACTGCTCACCGATGGAGACGCGGTGCGTGACGCGTTGCGCCACCCGGAGGGGCGTTCTGGTCTTGCCGGAAGACTGCGCGGGGCCCGTCACATGCGGCCCGACAGGGCGGGCAAGATCATGCCGGTTGATGCCGTCCTCTTCATGGGAATGAACCTCCTCGACACCGCGACGGTCGGCCTGATCGAGATCGGTCTGGGCGTAGCGGACATCGGCAACGGACGGACCCCAGTCGCAGACCGGATCACGCCCGAGGCGGCATTCTGGCGGCTGTTCCTGACGCTGCTGCGCGAGGTCGATGCCAGCCTTGCCGATCGGGCGATCAGAAGCTCGCAAAGGGGGCCGGCAAAGTCTGTTCGGAACGACCCCGTCGATTCCGAATTCGGCGAAGCGCGCATCAAGCGAGTTACCAAGCCCAGAGGCCTCATCCACGTCTACCTGCCGCCGGCCAGTGAGGCCGGCGGTGCCGGGCGGTTCGTTCCTGATCATTGGCTTGAAGGGGATCGGCACCGGCCGTTTTGGACCAGAATCGTGCGAGGCTATCGACAGGGTGCCTATGGCGGTCTGTTCGATGCGCTTCCAGCCGAATGGAAGCCTGCCATGCTGGCCCGCGTTTCAGCTCTGCGCCGCACTCTTCGCGCGATACAGGCGAAGGTCGTTGCCGATGGCGACTTTGATGAGAATTTGACCGTCGATGTGCTGGCTGCGCTGTTCGCCGCGATGATGCCGCTGACCAGCGATCCGCTGCTGCTTCAGGTGCTCCGCAAGCACGCGCAATCCAGGCGTGGCGACTGGCTGGCAGAACGCCTCGCGGTCTACCGGGATCTGGGTAAAGAACCTGAAGGATGGCGTCGGGAAACAACGACGGCGAAGGGGAAGTAAA
>Ga0308170_10002780_pt1 | contig 14763 bp, 13 predicted proteins | sample PhyBR2_2_FD_202136 | JGI IMG/M metagenome (GOLD analysis project Ga0308170, IMG submission 202136) | Phyllosphere microbial communities from UC Gill Tract Community Farm, Albany, California, United States - DLSLSB.R2 | ecosystem: Host-associated > Plants > Phyllosphere > Unclassified | place... | reverse complement strand
ATGAGCGAGTGCGGATACATTTCGTACAGAGCCTAGGAAACAGAAGGACCAACGGCGCCCTGATGAACCTAAGGGTTTACGGAGGGGGTGGATATGGCGAATGTCTTACACGCGTTGGTTGCTATCTCTTCTATTTCACTTTGGATCCGAGGCGTATTCTGACCCCATCCACTGAAGCACAGGGAGTGCTCAGGATCAGGGATGATCGGCCTTGCAAGGAAAGCTATCGACAGGGAGTCGTAATGGTCTTGGAAAAACCCGCTTCGGCGGGTTTTTTTTCGTCTGCGAAAAAGTAATGTCTATTAGGTCGGGCGTTGGGCCATCGCCTGTCCGCAGCCCTGACGTTGTCTAGCTGCATGGAGCCGGAGTAGCAGGCGAGGCGCGTGGGGAGGGATTTCGAAGCTGCCTTGAGTTGGCCTAATCCTGTTTGCACACGGATCAGGCGCTACTGGCCTGTAATGCCATGGCGCGCAGGCGAGCGATGTCCTTGCTCGGCGAGGCGCCAAATAGACGGCTGTATTCACGACTGAACTGCGAAGGGCTTTCGTAGCCCATCTTGTAGCCTATTGAAGAAACGTCGCTGTTTTCGGCCAACAACAATCGTCGCGCCTCCTGCAGGCGTAGTTGTTTCTGGTATTGGAGCGGGCTCATGGCGGTGACGGCCTTGAAGCGGTGATGAAGCGCCGAGGGACTCAGATTGATCATCTGCGCCAGGCTGTCGATGCTCAACGGCTCGGCATAATGCGTATTGAGCCACTCGATGGCTCGGCTGATGCGGTGGGTCTGGGTGTCAGGAATAGCGATTTCATGCAACCGCCGGCCTTGGGCTCCCCGCAGCAGTCGATAGAAAATCTCCTGTTGGGCCAAGGGCGCTAGGGTGGCGATGTCGTCCGGGCTGTCGAGCAGCCGCAGTAAACGCAACATTGCGTCGAGCAAGGGCTCGTCGATGCGGTCCAGGAACAATCCACGATCGGCACTTTCGGTGGGTACGCCGATGGGGCTGGCGTCGGCAATCAGCCGACAGATCTGTGCCGGATCTATGTCCAGGCGTATGCACAAATACGGTTGCTCGGGACTGGCCTCGATCACTTGGCCGGCTAGGGGCAATGTCACCGAGACCACCAGGTAATTAAGCGGGTCATAGACGTAGCGTTCCTCTGCCAATGTGACCTCTTTGCGCCCCTGGACAATGACACAGAGCCCCGGCTTATGCACAACGTGCAAGGCTTCGGTGGGTTGGTCGCTGCGGATCAGGTGCAAAGCCTCGATAGCCGTAGGATGAACGCCGTATTCCGGCGCGAAGCGCTTCATCAGGCTTGCCAGTTCGGCGCGACGCAGGTCTATGCGGTCGTCAGGCGTAATGGTGATGGACGTGGATACTGACATGCCGATCAATCCCCTGGCCAGCTCAATGGATCGCGCTAGTAAAGCTGATTGCAGCCGCGACGACCAGAGCCTTTATCGTTACAGGATCGTGCAAATGCGCAGGAGGATCCGGCTAACCGAAGCGTCGGAGGAATCCCTAATCTGGACCTGTCAAAACGCTCCTATGAGGAGCCAACACACCCAGACGAGGGATCCATCATGTCCGATATTCAAAACAAAGTCGTGGTCATCACGGGCGCCAGCAGCGGGATTGGCGAGGCGGCGGCGCGGTTGCTGGCGGCTCGGGGGGCTTGTGTAGTACTAGGTGCCCGACGCGTGGACCGCTTGCAAACACTCGTGTACGAACTTGAGGTCGCCGGCTACCGGGCCGCCTGCAAAGCCGTGGACGTGACCCGTCGCGACGACGTTCAGAACCTGATCGATTTCGCCATCGAAAAGTTCGGCCGGCTCGATGTGATCATCAATAACGCCGGCGTCATGCCGCTTTCCAAGCTCGAGGCCCTGAAAATCGAGGAATGGGATCGCATGATCGACGTCAACATCCGCGGCGTACTCCACGGTATCGCCGCTGGCCTGCCGCTGATGCAACGCCAGCGCAGCGGCCAGTTCATCAACATTGCCTCCATCGGTGCCTACGCGGTCAGCCCGACGGCAGCGGTGTACTGCGCGACTAAGTATGCCGTGCGGGCAATTTCAGAAGGCCTGCGCCAGGAAGTCGGTGGGGATATTCGCGTGACGGTGATTTCCCCCGGTGTCACCGAGTCGGAACTGGCCGAGAGTATTTCCGATGAAGGTGGACGCGCCGAGATGCGTGAGTTCCGCAGGATTGCCATCCCCGCCGAGGCCATCGCCCGGGCCATTGCCTACGCCATTGAACAACCGGCGGACGTGGACGTCAGCGAACTGGTGGTGCGGCCGACGGCCAGCCCCTACTGAGGCGTGCTGGTCCGGCATCGTTTCAGCCAGGTAAAAATACCTGCATACCTGGCTGAAGCTCTCCCGCTACACCTGTTCCAACCGTGCCGCAGCCCGTTGAGTGATTTGCGAGCGCACCCGGAGCGACTCCGCCGAACGCCGGTTGGCTTCTTCGATCGCCTGCGCTGGTGCGGTGTCCGGGGACCCTGCGGCAAACGGCGGAGCGGGGGCGTATTCAAGCTGCAATTGGACGAGCTCGGCAGTGTCCCGGTCGAACAACTCTGCCGCCAGGGTCAGGGCAAAGTCGATGCCCGCCGTGATGCCGCCGCCGGTGAACAGGTTACCGTCGCGTACCACGCGGTCCTTGACCGGTGTTGCGCCCAGCGGTTGCAGCAAGCTATGGAAGGCCCAGTGCGTAGTGGCGCGCTTGCCACGCAACAACCCCGCCGCGCCGAGTACCAGCGAACCGGTGCACACCGAGGTGATGTACTTGGCGTGGGCTGCCTGGCGCTTGATAAAGGCCAAGGTCTGCTCGTCTTCCATCAGCGGACCGACGCCGCTGCCGCCGGGGACGCAAATCACGTCGAGCTTCGGACAGTCCTCGAAGGTGGTGGTCGGCAGCAAGACCAACCCGGTGCTGGCGGTAACGGGCGCCAAGTCTTTCCAGATCAGATGCACTTTCACATCCGGCAGCGAGGCCAGCACGTCATAAGGGCCGGTGAGGTCCAGCTGCTGGACTTGGGGGAATAACAGGAAACCGATCTGCAATGTCATGCCGCTTGCTCCTTTGGATAATTGCCCGAGGGGTGGACGGTTTCACTGTAGGCTCGTAGGATCTGGCGTATTCGCCAATAAGCCCACGAATCACGCCAATATGCCAAATACGCCTAAATCCATTCATGTGCTGGCCTTCGCCAACGTTCAGGTGCTGGACGTCACGGGGCCCTTGCAAGTATTCGCATCGGCCAACGATTTGGTCCGTGGACAAGGATTGCCGCCACCCTATGCGCCGACCGTGGTCGCTGTCGATGGCGGGGCGGTGATGTCGTCGGCAGGGTTGGCGCTGATGGCCGAGCCGCTTCCCAACGAAGACAGCGACACGTTGTTGATCGCTGGCGGGTGGGGCGTATACGAAGCCGCCAAGGATCCAGCCCTGGTGGCCTGGGTCAAACACCAAGGGATGCGCTCGCGAAGGGTCGCGTCGGTGTGTACCGGGGCGTTCTTATTGGCGGCCAGTGGTTGGCTGGACGGGCGTCGGGTGGCGACTCACTGGACGCGTTGTGAACAACTGGCCCAGCAACACCCGCAACTGCAGGTCGAACCCAATCCGATTTTTATCAAGGACGGCCCGGTCTGGACGTCGGCGGGGGTTACGGCTGGGATTGACCTGGCGTTGGCACTGGTGGAAGAAGATTTGGGCCGGGCGATGGCCTTGGAGGTGGCGCGGCATTTGGTGGTCTTCCTCAAGCGCCCCGGAGGGCAATCGCAGTTTAGCGCCACTTTGGCGCTACAAAAGCAGGGCGGTCGTTTCGATAAACTGCATGCCTGGATCGCCGAGCACCTCACGCAAGACCTGGGCTTGTCGAGCCTGGCGGCGGAGGCGGGCATGAGCGAGCGCAGTTTCGTCCGTCATTACCGCGCCGAGACCGGCCAGACCCCGGCCCGCGCCGTGGAACTGATCCGCGTGGAGACCGCCCGCCGCCTGCTTGCCGACAGCGCGGTGCCGGTCAAGCGCGTTGCGCTGCAATGTGGCTTCGGCAGCGAAGAAACCCTGCGCCGCAGCTTCTTGCGAGCTGTGGGCGTGACGCCCCAGGCCTATCGGGAGCGCTTCAGCGCTCAAGCAAATCCAGTAACGCCTTGACCGTGGCCCCGGGGGCTTCCTGAGGGATGTTATGGCCGACGCCAGCCAGTACGCGGCGTTCATAAAAACCGCTGAAATGCCCTGCATCTTCATCATCTTCCGACGGTGGCCCCACACCGTCATCGCCGCCGCACAGGGAAATGCTCGGCACGCTGATGACAGGTTGCTCCGTCAGTTTTTCTTCCATCCATTCGAGGGTTGGATCCCCCGGCGCGTACATGAAGCGATGGCGATAGGAATGGATCGCCACTTCGACAAAGTCCGGATTGTCGAATGACGGCGCGGTCAGCGGATACAGCTCGGCGCCGCGTTTCCAGGTTGGCGACCAGAGACGCCAGAGCAATTGGCACAGTTCACGCCGATTCTGCGCCAGGCCTTCAGCGCCCCGGGCGGTGTGGAAGTAATACTGGTACCACAAGCGATATTCATCTTCGGGACCCAGCGGTTGGGACGAGTGAGGAATGTCCTGCACGATATAGCCGTCGCCCGTGACCAGGCAGCGCACGCGATCGGGCCACAGGGCGGCGACGATGCAAGCGGCGCGACCGCCCCAGTCATAGCCGCACAGTGCAGTTCGGGGAATGTCGAGGGCGTCCATCAGGTCCAGCAGGTCCTGGGCCAACGCGGCCTGTTGTCCGGAGCGGGCGATAGCCGGATTGTTGAACCGGGTCGGGCCATACCCGCGCAGGTACGGCACGATGACCCGGTAGCCGCGTTGGGCCAGGACCGGGGCAACCTCGTCGAAGGCACGCGGATCATAGGGGAAACCGTGGAGCAGGATGATCGGCTCGCCGTTGGCGGGGCCGTGTTCTTCGTAGGCGATGCGCAGCAGTGGCGTCACCGCGAAGTTGACCTTGGGCGCAGATGTCATGTTGGCCTCCGGCTTGAATCGGTTGTGGTCAGGCGGGCTCCTGGTTTACATACTTGGCTCGGTCTGGCGTGAACGTCACGACCATGCTCGTGCTCGAGCAGGTCAGTGTGCGTTCCCGGGCCAGGTCGATGTCCAGGTCTTCGCCACGCAGGCCCTGCCATTGGGCCAGGTACTTGAGACAACCGAACTTGGCGGTTTTCTTCAGGCTACGGCTGACCCCGCCTTTCCAACCCAGCACCGGCAGCTCACCGTTGAGGCACCGTTGCGCCAGCTCGGGAAACCTCGCCGCCCGGTCGCGGCCCATTTCCCAGCATTTGATCAGGCCCTTGTCCTGGTCGTCCCAGAGCTCTTCGCGAGTCAGCCCTGATCGGGGCTCGGTGGTGATGGAGCGTTTGATATGGGTCATGTCGGATCCTTGAATCGGGTTTTATCGGGCAGCTCCGCTGCACCCTTGCGTGCATCGATCTTAGGAGAGGGTTGCGAGGCTGGCAACCTGCAGCCATCGAAATGCGTTTAGCTTGGAAAGCCGATCCAACGTGGCGAGGGAGCTTGCTCCCGCTCGGCTGCGCAGCAGACGCCGCTTTTCAGCTCAGAGATTTTGGGTCGCTTCGCCCGAAGCGTCGGACCGTCCCCGCGGGAGCAAGCTCCCTCGCCACGGGGCACGCAGCAAACCCTCACGGTTGCCAATGATTTTTCTCCCCACTCAACTTACGGTCCAAAAAGCTCGCCGCGCTGATCAGCGCCAAATGGCTCAACGCCTGGGGAAGATTGCCCAGGTGATAACCGTGGCTGTCGAATTCCTCGGCATACAATCCCAGCGGATTGGCGTAGCGCAGCAACTGCTCGAATTCCAGTTGGGCTTTTTCCACGCGGCCGGCGCGGGCCAGGCATTCGACGTACCAGAACGAGCAAGCGACGAATGAGCCTTCGGTGCCGATGAGGCCGTCGATGGGGTCGTCGCCGGTGCGGTAGCGATAGACCATACCATCGCGCACCAGGTCTTTTTCGATGGCGTCCAGCGTGGACAACCAGCGCGGGTCGCGGGCGCTGACGAAGCGCACCAGCGGCATCAACAGCATCGAGCCGTCGAGGGCGGTGCTGCCCAGGCGCTGGACGAAATGCTGATGCTCGTCGTTCCAGAAGTTCGTCCAGATGTCTTCGTAGATGGCCTGGCGCGTCTCATCCCAGCGGGCGAACGGGGCGGGCAGGGAGCGTTTGCTTGCCAGGCGAATGGCGCGGTCCACGGCGACCCAGCACATCAGCCGCGAATGCAAAAAATGCTGCTCCTCGCCGCGCATTTCCCAGATGCCGACATCCTTGTCCTGCCAGATCGTGCACACCTGGTCCACCACATCGACCGTGTGTTTCCAGCCCTGATGGGAAATGGCTTCGCCGTATTTGTTGACCAGGTACACCGCGTCCATCAGCTCGCCGAAGATATCCAACTGCACTTGCTCGTACGCCAGGTTGCCGATGCGCACCGGCCGCGCGTTACCGTAGCCGCTCAGGTGTGTCAGTTCGGTTTCGGGCAGTTCAAGCCGACCGTCCAGGCCGTAGAGGATGTTGAGTTTGGTCGGTTGATCGCGGCAGTCGCTGACCCTGCCACGCAGCCAGCGCATATAGGCGTTGGCTTCATCGACAAAGCCCAGGCGCATGAATGCGTAGACGGTGAACGAGGCGTCGCGAATCCAGGTGTAGCGATAATCCCAATTGCGCTCGCCGCCGCGTGTTTCCGGCAGGCCGAAGGTGGCGGCGGCGAGGATGGCGCCTTGTTTACGTGACGTCAGCAGTTTCAGCGCCAGCGCGGAGCGGTTGACCATTTCCCGCCAGCGACCGCGGTAGTTGGATTGGCTGATCCAGCCGCGCCAGAACGCCAGGGTTCGTTCCAGGCACAGCGTGCTGGTGTCATCCACCAGGCGCGCGTCGTCGATGCCCCCGAGAAGAAACTCCGCCGTCTGGCCTTGCGCCAGGGTGAACTCGGCTACCGCCGCCTGGCCGTCCAGCGTCATGGGCTGGTCGGCGCACAGGCGCAGGCTCGGTTGTTGCGCGGCCTCGAAGATGACGTGGTCGCCGTCCTGGCGCGCCGTGGTCGCGGCACGGGAATAGTCATGGCGCACCGCGCAACGCATGCGAAATGTCGCACTGCCGACCGTCATGCGCACCCGCCGCATCAGCACAGGCAGGTCATCCTCGCTGTCGCCGATGGGCAGCAGGTCGGTGATTTCCACCACCACGCCGTCGCTCAGCCAGCGGGTTTGCAGGACGTTGGTGTCGGGCAGGTAGATTTGCTGGCGACGGGCGTCCGGCAAGTCCGGCGCGAGCTGGAAGATGCCGGCTTCGGGGGTGTCCAGCAGCGAACAGAAGATCGACGGGCTGTCGAATTCCGGCCAGCAGAAAAAATCCACGCTGCCACGATCGTTGACCAGCGCGGCAGTGCGCATGTCGCCAATGATCCCGTGGTTCTCGATGGGGCTTTGCGGTTCGTCATGATCAGCCATTGCCGCGGAACCCCGGATAGAGGCTCATTCCGCCATCGATGAACAGCGTGGTGCCCACGACATAATCGGACAAATCCGACGCCAGCCAGGCCACCGCGTTGGCGACATCTTCCACATCGCCGACCCGACCGTAGGGGATGAGCTCCAGGATTTTCTGCTCATTGTCGCCCTCCATGGCCTCCCGGTTGATCGCCGTGCGGATGGCGCCGGGGGCGATGCTGTTTATGCGGATGCGCTGGTGGCTGGTTTCCTGGGCCAGGGTCTGCATAAGCTGGTCGATGCCGCCCTTGGATGCTGCGTAGTTGACGTGGCCGGCCCAGGGAATGCGCTGGTGCACCGAACTCATGTGGATGATCTTGCCCGCGGCACGGGACACGCCCTGACGGATGCCCTGGCGGTTGAAGATTCGCAGGGCGGCGCGGGCGCAGAGGAACTGGCCGGTGAGATTGACGCCGATGACGGTGTTCCAGTCGTCCAGGCTCATGTCGACGGCGGCAGCGTCTTTTTGCAGGCCGGAGTTGGCGACCAGGATGTCCAGCGTACCGAAGGCGTCGAGGGTCTGGGCGAACAAGCGTTCGACGTCCTGCTCCTTCGACACGTCGGCACCGATGGCGATGGCGCGGCCGCCACTGTCGTTGATCTCGCGGGCTAGCTCTTCGGCCGGGCGGGCGCTGGAATGGTAATTGAGGACCACGGCGGCACCGGCCGCCGCCAGCGCCTTGGCCGAGCCTGCACCAATGCCGGAACTGGCGCCGGTCACCAAGGCAACTTGTCGGGCGAGGGAAATCTGCATGGGTAGCACCTTGAACTGAGGGCCTTACTTGCTGACTGGCGCCACGTGCCGAGAGTTCATTTGCGGGAAACAGTCTTCACATTCCACCCACAGTTTTGCGCTTTCCCCGGCCCGGTCGTTTATGGCAAGTTGCAGGCCCTTGTTGAGGCCGCGTCCCATGGCAAACCCCTATCGTGAATTGTTCACAGCCCCCGGCAGCCGCGGCTTCGTGCTGGCGGGGATGATCGCGCGCATGCCCATATCAATGACCGGCATCGGCCTGATCACCATGCTTGCGCAACTCAAGGGCGGCTATGGGTTGGCCGGCGCGGTGGCGGCAACGTTTGCCTTGGCGACCGCGTTCTGCGCGCCCCAGGTGTCGCGGCTGGTGGACCGTTTCGGCCAGGGGCGAGTATTGCCGGTGTCAGCGTTGCTGGGCGGCGGGGCGTTGTTGATGCTGTTGTTGTGCACGCGATTGCAGGCGCCCCATTGGACGCTGTTCCTGTTCGCCGCGCTGGCCGGTTGCATGCCGAGTATGTCGGCGATGGTGCGGGCGCGCTGGACAGAAGTGTATCGCGGCCAGCCGCAATTGCGCACCGCTTATGCGCTGGAGTCAGTGCTGGACGAGGTCTGCTTCATCGTCGGGCCTCCGTTGTCGGTGGGTTTGTGCGTGGTGGCGTTCCCCGAGGCGGGGCCGCTGGCCTCGGTGTTGCTGCTGGCGATCGGCGTCACGGCGTTTGTCCTGCAGCGTGGCACCGAGCCGCCGGTGCACCCGCACCAGGCGCATCATCAGGGCTCGATCATTGGTTCAGTCGATGTGCTTTTGCTGCTGTCGTTGATGGTCGCCATGGGTGTCATCGTTGGAGTGGTGGACGTGGTCAGCGTCGCGTTCGCCCAGCAGCAGGGACAACCGGCGGCGGCGAGCATCGTGCTGTCGGTCTATGCGATCGGTTCGTGCCTGGCCGGGCTGGCGTTCGGCGCGCTGCGCTCGAAACTGCCGTTGCCGCGACTGTTCCTCTATGGCGGGGTGGCGACGGCAGTCACCACGCTGCCGTTGCTGTTGGCGAGCAATATCCTCGGCTTGTCCCTGGCCGTGTTCGTCGCCGGGTTGTTCTTCGCGCCGACGCTGATCGTTGCCATGGCCCTGGTCGAACGTATCGTGCCGCCGGCCCGGCTGACCGAAGGCCTGACCTGGCTGGTGACCGGGCTGAGCATCGGCGTGGCGATCGGCGCGGCCGGTTCGGGGTGGCTGGTGGATACGTTTGGCGCACGCAGTGGGTTCTGGCTGGCGATTGCGGCCGGGGCGGTGGTGCTGGGAGCGGCGGTGCAGAGTTATCGCCAGCAAAGATGAGCGACAGTCGTGCCAGGCACCATTCCCTCGCCACAAGGGCAGTCTCCTACCGCTACCAACCCCGCCCCGAATTCACCCAGAAATTCACCGACAGCGAGGTGGACACCGACTCCACCTGGTGAAACCAACCCTCCGGCAAAAACAGCAGGTCCCCGGCCTCCAGCGTCACCCGCATGAACGTCACGTCCCGGGCGCTGGGGAAACGCTCGTAGTCCGGCGCGTCCGGGTTGAAGTCGCAGCCGTCCAGCCCGCCTTGGGGCGCGGTCGACCAGGTGCCCAGGGCCTCGCGGTGATGGGGCGCGGCGAGGGTGAAGGTTTTCTGGCCCCAGACCTGGGCGAACAGGTTGTCGGTGTCGTCGCGGTGCAGCGGCGTGAGGGTGCCCTTGGGGCCGATCCAGATGCGCGGCGGAATGAACAGCGACGGATCGAAATAGGGCGGATATTTGATCAGCTCCATCAACTGCGCCGGCAAGATGTTGTTGCCCATGTAGGCCGGTGGTTCGCCGTCGGCGCGCTTGGGCGCCGGGCTGTCGAGGGAGGCGATGAAGTCCGCCATGGAGGTGGAGCGAAAGTCCCGCTCGGTGGAAAAGGTCTTCTTCACATAATCGCCATGGCGGGTGATGCCTTGCAGCTCGGCGAAATGCACCAGGGTTTCTTCCCGGCTGAGCTTGAACAAGGGCCAGTCCTGCAGCGCATCGCTGATGATCACCGGGATGCCATGGGGCAGATAGCGCGCCTGGAACTCTTGCACCGATAGCTTGCTGAGCGGCTGACGCTCGATGCTGCGTTGGATTGGCAGGCTGGCGGTGAGGGTTTCGCTGAAGCGCGATGGGGTGGGGTAGCGCTTGTTCATGTCGACCTTTTCCACCGGCCGATTGCCGTGGCGCGCATGGTCGATGATCTGCGGCAACAACGTCGCCAGGCCCATGTTGCCGCCGATCTTCAGGCGACCGCTGGCGAACAGTTCTTCGACGTTGGCCAGGCCGGCCATGATCTGGAGAAAATCCTTTTCCGCCACTTCAATGGTGACGTCGGGGTTGGCGTGGCGGCCGGCCTGGGTGTGGCTGCTGGCCTTGACCTCGGACCACAATGCTTGGTGCGGGCCGAACACGAATTGGAAAACGCCTTCGATGCCAACGGCGCCGGCATTGGCGAACAGCTTGCCCAGGATGGTTTGCAGGTCCACGGCGATCACTCTTGCGGGTTTTGGTCTTAGCAGGTAACGAGGGCCTGGATCAGAAATTTAGCCCTCGCCACCCGACCATCGCCCTAGCGCGTCGCGACGATGAATAACCTTGGAAATGGCAGCAGGACCGAGCCATCGTCCAGGGCCGGATAAGCCTGTTCGACGGCCTGGTGGTACTGCTTCAGATAGTCCTCGCGTTGTGCTTCATCCAAGGGTTCGAGGAACGGACGCAGGCCGCTGCCCTTGAACCATTCCACGATCCCCGACGCACCACCGGCCAGAGGATGGTGGTAGGTGGTGCGCCACACATCGACGCGAGTGCAATGGGGTTTGAGGATCTTGAAATAGGTGGCGGCATCCTCCACCTCAGTCCGCGAATCAGCCGCGCCGGCCAGTTGGCTGGCCCAAGGGCCGTTGGCGGCGATGTCCCGCATCAAGCGGTGGGACGGCTGGTGCAGGGTGTCGGGCATCTGGATCGCCAGGCTGCCACCTGGTGTGAGCTTGTCCACCAGCGATGGCAGCAGGGTGGCGTGGTCCGGCAGCCATTGCAGCACGGCGTTGGCGAAGATCACGTCGAAGGGGCCGCTTTCGTTCCATCGGCCGATGTCTGCCGTGTCGAATGTCACGTTGGGCAAGCGCTTGCGAGCGGCTTCGACCATATCGGCGGAACTGTCCAGGCCACGCACCGTTGCGCCGGGAAAATGGTCCACCAACAATTCGGTGGAGTTGCCGGGGCCGCAGCCCAGGTCGATCACCTGGCGCGCCTGTACCGGCGGGATGGCCGCCAGCAGATCGCGGGAGGGGCGGGTGCGTTCCTGTTCGAAGGCAACATATTGTTGGGCGGACCAGCTCATTGTGTTCTCCTTGGGCAGACCAAAGCCATGGGGCGGGCATTATAAGCCGCATCCGGACGTGGGGCCGGTGACTAATTTTCCACGGCCCGGCCTCGTTATTCTTTTTATACAAACGATCGGAGAAAACCGCAGTGACCCAACTGACCTTGCTGTGCCTGCCGTATTCAGGCGCCAGTGCGATGGTTTACAGCCGCTGGCGGCGCAAGGTGCCGCAGTGGCTGACGGTGCAACCGGTGGAATTGCCAGGGCGCGGGGCGCGTTTTGCCGAGCCGCTGCACACCGACATGGGGCCGTTGGCGAGGCAACTGGCACGAGAGCTGTTCCCGACGCTCCGGGCTCCTTACGCTCTGTTCGGTCACAGCCTGGGGGCATTGCTGGCCTGCGAAATCGCCCATGCCTTGCGCGAACTGGGTTGCCCGGAACCGGTGGCGCTGTTCGCCTCGGGCACTGCCGCGCCGACGATGCGCGCCGATTACGATCGCGGCTTCGCCGAGCCGAAAACCGATGCCGAGCTGATCGACCAGTTGCGCACCCTCAATGGCACCAGCGAAGAAGTGTTGGCCAACGAAGAATTGATGGCCCTGACCTTGCCCGTGCTGCGGGCGGATTTCCTGCTCTGCGGGCGCTACCAACCCAAGCTTCGATCACCGCTGAACTGCCCCGTGCATGTGCTCGGCGGCACGGCCGACAAGGCCACCACGGAACAACTGATTGGCTGGAGCCGGGAAACCTGCGGCAGTTTCTCCGTGGACATGCTCGCGGGCGGGCATTTCTTTATCCATGAACACGAAGCCCGGGTGCTGCGGCTGATCAAGGATCAGTTGAGCGTGCATCATCGCCGGCATGGCCTGGCGATCAGCGCTTGAGCTGATTTCCAGGCTTGCCGCAAGACAATCCCTTGTGGGGAGCGGCCGATTTCAGCCGTGGAATACCAGGAACAACAGCACGACATTCACGACCAGCGACACCAGCGCCAACGTCCGCCAGACCTTCAGCGGCTCTCTCTCCAGCAGGGGCCGGGGCCTCACGCTCAAGCTGCGGCGCTCGCCCTGTTCCAGCACCAGCAACCATTCCTCGGCGGTTTCAAAGCGCTGGGCCGGGTCCGCCGCGACAGCACGTTCGAGGCTTTGCCCGAGCCATTCGGCGAGGTCCGGTCGATAGCGGCTGGCGCTGACCGGCACGCCGAAGCGCGGGCGCTGGAAGGCTTCGATTTCGCCGTAGGGGTAGTGCCCGGTCAGCAGGAAATACAAGGTCACGCCGACGGAGTACAAATCCTGTCGAGCGGTCGGCGCGGCACCGCCGAAGGCTTCCGGGGCGATATAGCTGGGCGTGCCAGGCAAGACGTTGGCCTGGTCTTCGGATAAGCCTGGGCAATACGCCAGGCCAAAATCCAATAGGCGAAGTTCACCGTCGTCGCCCAGGTGCAGGTTTTCCGGCTTGATGTCGCGGTGGTAGATCTGCCGTCGATGCAACAGGCCCACCGCCCGCACCAATCGCTGCGCGAGGTCCTGCCATTGCGCCAGGGGCAGCGTGCCGGTCCGGTCGAACAGCTCGGCCAGGGTCATGCCCGAATATTCGCGCATCACGTAGTACAGATGCTGGCGCTGGGGCACGCCATGCACTTCCGGAAATTGCCTGCCGGCGACTCGCTTGAGAAACCATTCTTCCGACAACAAGGCCTGCCCAGCCCGGGAATCGTCCCGCAGTTGCGCAGGCAAGGTTTTCAGCAGCCAGGGCTGGTCTTGGCCGTCGTGGACCCGGTAAAGCAACGATTGCTGGCTCTGGCCGAGCAAACCTTCGATCTGCCAACCCTCGAAGGCCTGGCCGGGCTTCAGCGTCGGCGGCAGCGGCCACTGCTGGAGCTGGATCAACGCATCGCCGATGCTCGCTTCGCCCAAGGCATCGACGCGCACCAGCAACGCACTGGCGTTGTCCTGGCTGCCGGCCAGGTGGGCGGCATTGACCAATGTCTGGGCCGCGAGTTCGAGGTCTGGCTGGTCGCGCAAAATGCCCGCGATGGCGGTGTCGCCGAGTACTGCCCACACGCCGTCACTGAGCAGTACGAAGGTCTCGTCCTCGCGCAGTTCCCCGTCGAGGAAATCCAGGATCAGGTGTTGATCCAGCCCCAGGGCGCGTTTGAGCACATGTTGCATGCCCTGTTGTTCCCAGACGTGATCTTCGCTGACCCGTTGCAGATGTTCGGCGTGCCAGCGATAGACCCGGCAATCACCGACATGGGCCAGGGTGAAGCGCCGGCCCCGCAGGACCAGGGCGCTGACGGTGGTGAGCAGCGGTTGCCCGCCACCGTTGGCTTGCAGCCAACGGTTCTGCGCCAGCAACAGCCGGTCCAGCGCCTGGGCCACGCCCCAGGTTTGCGGCGTGGCGTAGTAATCCAAGGCCAGCGCTTGCAAGGTCGAGCGGGCGGCCAGTCCGCCATCGGCGCATTGGCTCACGCCGTCGGCGATGGCGAACAGGTAACCCTTACTGGCGGCCAAGGCCGGGGCGGGGGTGACCAGGCGCAGGGCGTCCTGGTTTTCTTCCCGTGGGCCGATGGCGCTCGCTTCGGCGAAGCTCAATTGCAGGCTCATGGTTGCGTGTTATACCCGAGCGGCGGTAACGGCGGCCGAACCCCAGGTGGTTCTCCAGCGACGCTTGACGCCGTGCAGGCCGAACCAGGCCAGGACACCGAGGCTGGCAAACAACCACAACGCCAGTTGATAGCTGCCGGTGCTCTGCTTGATCGCACCCATGCCCGCCGCCAGGGCGAAGCCGCCGATGCCGCCGGCCATGCCGATCAAACCAGTCATCACGCCGATTTCGCGACGGAAACGTTGTGGCACCAGTTGGAACACCGCACCGTTGCCTGCACCCAGACCGAGCATGGTGCACACGAACAGTGCCAGCGCCGCGTAGGAACTTGGCAGGTTGAAACCCACGGCAGCGATGCAGATAGCCGCCACGGTGTACATGCCCAGCAGGGTGCGGATGCCGCCGAAACGGTCTGCCAGGGCGCCGCCCAGTGGGCGCATCAGGCTGCCACCGAAGACGCAGGCGGCGGTGTAGTAGCCG
>Ga0308170_10002774_pt1 | contig 14788 bp, 31 predicted proteins | sample PhyBR2_2_FD_202136 | JGI IMG/M metagenome (GOLD analysis project Ga0308170, IMG submission 202136) | Phyllosphere microbial communities from UC Gill Tract Community Farm, Albany, California, United States - DLSLSB.R2 | ecosystem: Host-associated > Plants > Phyllosphere > Unclassified | place... | reverse complement strand
CATGAGTCAGACGTGGGCTGGAACGCGGGACGCTGCGAGTCCCCGCCTGGTCGACCAACACCTGTTACACAATGCATCATACAGTGGAACAATCACTACCTACAACTTGGCCCCGACCTTGCCTGGCACCGGGGCGCCGTTGTTGAACACCACCTCGGAGGTCGCCTTCATCCCGTTGGCAGCCTTCTTCTTGCCGAACCCGTTGTGCGTTCCGTTAAAGGTCAACTCCTCAAACTTGCCCCCGTACGTCTTGACGCCCGTGGCCTTCTCGAGCCTTGACGACAGATCCGGGCTGACCTCGCGGAAGATGGCCAGCTGCCGCGCGATGATCGACTTGTCCCTGCACTTGGACATGTGGCCCGACACCGTCTCGACGAAGCGTTTCCTCGACTCCTCGCTGAAGACTCTCTCCCACAAGTTTCTCGGGGCGTTGAAGTCCTCTGGTCGGATCTCGCTGAGGTAGCTGACGGCCTCGCCGATAAACTTGCCGTGGACCTTGTTCAGGTCATAGGCGCGCTCCTTGAACGACACGGGGTCGATCGACGACAGGTACGCGGGTCGTCCGCCCTGGTTGAAGAACGCCATCTGGCCATCGCGTTGGAAGTTGGCCGTGGGGTACTCGGTCGCGGGCTGGTTGACCGGCAGTTGCTGGTAGTTGGCGCCGATGCGGTGTCGGTGCGCGTCGGGGTAGGAGAACAGCCGCGATTGCAGGACCGGGTCCGCGGACGGCTCGATGCCGGGCACCATGTGCGCGGGGTTGTATGCCGCCTGCTCGATCTCGGCAAAGTAGTTCGAGGCGTTTTCGTTCAGCACGAGCTTGCCGATCGTGCGGAGCGGGTAGTCGGCGTGCGGCCAGATGTGCGTCAGGTCGAACACGTTGATCCGCTTCTTCTCCCACGCCTCCTCGGCCTGCCGCTGTGTCATGATCTGCACCTTCATCGTCCACGACGGGTGGTCGCCTCGCTCGATCGCCTCGTACAGGTCTTTCTGGCCCCAGTCGGCCGAGCTGCGGTCAACGACGCTGCACGATAGATTCGCCGGCCAACTCACCGCGAGGCCGCTTCGTCGGCGGTAAAGGTCTTGACCCCCTGCTCCGAGATCAGGTGGAACTGCGCGTACACCCACTCCCCGTCCGCCTTCACCAGCTTCAACGTGTGGCCATAGTACCCGTGCATGTGCCTCCATCCGGCGGGAATGCCCCGGTCGCCCATGAGGATCTGCGATCAGCGCCGGCTCGTATCCATCCCATGGCGTCTCACTCACCATGACCTGGTGGATTGCCTCCGGGTTGTTTGACAGGTAGTCCCAGAACATGGTCGAGTCATCGCCTCCTGCCAGATGCGTTGCCGGGTCTCGCTTCTGGGTGTGGATGAAATGGGGGAACTTTGCGGGATCGCGAAGGAAGAAGACGGGCGTGTTGTTGGCTGGTCGGTCAGCGTGCCGGCCAAGTACCCGAGCCACCCCCACTCACCGACAAAGTCCCAGTTCCCCTCGGCTGTCCTGAACTTGACAGCGAAGCCTCGCGGGTCACTGCGGTCAGGCGTGCCGGGCCGACGTCCCCGCTGCACCACTCACCGAGCGAGGTCATGCGATCCACTCTCCCCGCCGACCGTCGAGAATCGGATGGTGATCGGGCATTTGACGCCCTTCTTGAACAAATGCGCGACGGACAGGTCCTCCAGCCCGTCTGTGCACTCAAAGTAGCCGTGCGCACCCGAGCCCTTGGCGTGGACGACACGCTCTGGGATCCTGCTTGTCAGCGCTTGTTCCTTCAACCGCGACCTCCTTCGGCTACGGCCGCCGAAGGTCTGGCAGCGGCGGTCAGACGCACCTCTCACGGTCAAAGTGGGAGAGCAAGTCGATCAAGTGGAAGTCCTGCAGCAGCAGAGGACCGTTGACGCCCGCCCGCTGCGCCGCGTAGGGGTGAGGCACCGGTGCGCCATTTGATGTGGTGTACACGCTGGGTCGTCAGCTTGGTTTGTCTCACTCGCCGCTGGCCCACTCACGCCTGGCGCGACTTGGTGTCCCGGTCCTGCTCGTACGCCTTCGCCAGAGGCACGCTCTGGTTGTTTTTCCTGGAGAACTTGGTCGCGCTCATGCTTTTGGGATGCTGCAGGTGGTGAAAGTACAACAATCAAGTGCTCGTGCCAATCAGCATCAAGCCATTATAGAACTGCATGCCATGTCCGACCAGACTCGGCTCCCCCGCAATGGATGGCTTGTTGGCGAGCTCGCTTGGTGCTCTGCTCCGATGCGCTGCGAGGCAGCCCTCTGCGCATAGTCGGCGGCTACACCGAAGGGTACCGCGTATCGGCGAGCGGCTCGAACACGGAGGCCCCGTTCCTGTCCCTCGGCTCGGCCAAGCGCGACTCTGCGGTCTCTGGGCTGGCGCCTTGCCCGGGAACCGTCGGCGACGCCCCGAGCTGGATTGGATACACGCGGCGCTTCCCCGTCTTCGTCGGGCGACATGCGTATGACATTTGCATATCTGACACTGGACGTCGTGGTAGCCTGGGTACATGACATGACCGCGCTGCGCACGTTCCTGTGAACAACACAACCGACCAGGCCGACAGGCTCCTCCGCGTCGATGCAATCGTCCTAGACTCCGTCTGGCTGAAGCGGCCAGAGGCGGTCGCCTTACTCGGTGCCGATTTCAGCGTTGCTCTGTCGTGCAATGTACTGAATCACCATACGAAGCGTCCTGGGAAAGGACATTCTTTCGCATATGTCTGCGCAATCGACGGCCATTCTCCCTTCCGGCCTACTGCCTGCCCACTCGCCATTGCGGGCGCCGGTCCTTTAGTATGGCTCAAGTCATTCCTTTCAGCGTTGGACGGTCATGACCGACCCCCGGCCGGTCGTCTTCTCCCACGCGAAATCACCTTATGTCCACCGCGTCGATAAAGGAAGCCGAAGGAGCAGTAGCGCGAGAAAAGGATGGCGTGTGGGATGATCACCAAATCCTCAGGTTTGTTCACTGACACGGCAAGCCAACGCGTCACCATCCTGCATCCCAGCGCTCGCTTTCACCCAGGAAGCAGCAACAGCGGCAGCAAAGCGTATCAGGCGTAAACGATGGAGGAGCGGTTCTTCGTGTCGGACTCGTCGCCGTTGATACAATACGGCGTCGGCCAAACATCAGGCTGGACGGCCGGGTACTCTCGACAGGCTGATGGGTTTGATCAGACGCTGCATTTCACTCCGCAGCGAGATACAGTCGCATTGACCGCGACGGGTGTGTGTACCATGTCATGTCGGCGCGCCGTGCTGATCCCAGCGACATCGTTGACCCTGCTCGTCCCGTCCTTTACCAATTACACCGCGACGGTGTCCGTCAACTCGTCGTCCCCCTTCCCGGCTTGTGAAATACCGTCGACTACCGGCGACACACCTTTCTCGCTCTACAACCTCCCCCCGGGCGCGCACCACGTCGAGTGGGACTCGGGCGAGGTACCCGCTGGTGAACAAGTGATTTTCTGGGGGTTCGAGGGGAATCGACCTGCGAGCCAGAGCGGGATGTCCAACCTTACGATCGATGACTCGTACAGGAGCGGAGGGGGAGTCGAGCTTGTGTGGCATGGCGATTGGGCTACCACGGCGGGAACGGACGCGAATGAGGGGGACTTCAATCAGACGTTGTCGTGGACGACGAAGCAGGGAGCGTGACTGACATTCCAAGGCGCTGGTGAGAATGACAAGGGTCGCTCCAGGCATGGTCGGAGCTGATCTTTCAGGCTCCGCTGTATACCTGTACGGCTCGGTCGGACCTGATCATGGATCGGCATCGATTGCTCTCAACGGCGATATCGTCGTACCGCTCATGAACCTGACCTTGCCCTGGTCTCTGCCATACCAGCTGCTATGGTTCGATACCGGCCTCGACGCGAGTCGATCGCTGACGGTGGTGATGACAAACCTGGAAGAGAAGAAGATGGCATTGGACTTTGTCGTCCTCACCGCGGACGCGGATACCCTCGCCAACCTGTGAGCATCGTCACGCTCCCCTGGACCAAGGCAGTTCTGACAGCAGCAGCTCAACCAGGGGCTCGACAGGCTTTGTCTCCACCGTCGCCGGCAAACTCGTCTTGTTCCTCGTCGTCCCACTCGTTATATGCGTCATCCTTGGCGGCATGATCTGGTACTACTGCCGCCGTCGCCTCCGCCCAGCTCATCCGGTACTGCGGCCCGAAGACCACAACGCCTCTCCAGACTTTAAGAAGCTCGGCTCGGCAGGCATCTGGTCCGGTCCCAACGGACCTCCCTCCGTTATGGACGAGGTGTATGTATCGTACGACCAGGGTCGGAATCAGCGGCTCTCAGACCGATGGCGCACTTCGCCCGCTTCCACCACCTCTGCTTCGAGGTCGCACCGCAGTCCCACGGGCGCTCCCAGCCAGCAAAGCCACCCCGCCCAGCCCGGAGAATCCAGCACCGCCGGCATTCCAGGCTCCGAAGAAGGCACAGCGGGATCGTGGACCCCGCCGCTGAGATCATTGCTTGGCTCCCCGTACACTGGCTCCTCCGCATCCCAGTCGCGCCGGGAGACAAACCTCCAGCCCTATACCCCGGGAATGGACGGATCTCACCTCGCAGACGACGGGATCGCTTCGTCAGCCGCCTTGCCCTCGGTTGAAGAAGACAAGGCCGCTCAGCTGAGATACGTCCTGAAGTCCGGGTCAGGCATAGACTTACCAGCCTCGGCGGATTGTCCCCCACGGCTGACCCGGCACCCAAGCATCGTCCCCGACAGCAAAGTCGTGTCCGTCCTGGGCGCGCCCCCATCCGAACGTCGCGAGAGCGGGATGACACAGGGGACGAGCCTCCCGCACGAGCCCCCGACTAGCATCCCGCGCACGCGTCCGACCGTCACCACCGATCTCGCCGGCCGACATGCCAGCTCGCCCGCCTCGGCTGTCTCGTCCGCTACGCCCGGTGTCAACTCGGCGATGCCGCTGCTGGCCTACTCGCCGGAGGCGAGGCGGACCAAGTCCATCGGCGGGCTGTCTGCCGTCAGCGGGGCCCGCGGTCACACTGAGCAGAGCGCCGCACGGTCCGATTCGGACATTATCCCGTTCGAGACCTTCCTCGCTTCTAGACCGCCTTGACTGGGGTTGTAGGGCGGTGCGGGCGGGCCTTGCGGTGCTCGAATGGCTTTGCAGGGTCGTTCAGCACCTCGCGCTTTGGCCTGTGTTGCTCCGTCTGCGGCGAGCTAGCTGCATCGTGATACGCATGCATTGCTCTACTATGGTCCGCTGTACCTGGGACGAGCCATATGTCGCACGAAACATCACGTCATCAGCTCCAGAAACGGGTCCGTCTCGTCAAACGACGGCAATGTCGGAAGCGTGAAGTCAAACTCGAAGTGACGTTGCGGGCTCTGCAAGAACGAGAGGTCCGGCAAAGCCGCATGAGTTGCGTTCCCGCTGTCGTAATGGACCGCAAGTTGCGTGTTGCACAGCCGCCTGATCTGCGCGGCAAGTATGCCGGCCGTGGATGTGCCCCTGTAACGATCAGTTTTCTGTGAACTTTGTCTTCCAGATCGTTGGGGACTGACATGTTTGGACGCGCAGCGATGATGTTGTCGAGGATAAACAGGGCGCGATCGATGTGGATCGTCGAGTCAATGTCGGTGGCAGATTGCGGGGAAGACGAGAGCTACGAATTCAGCGTGATCCAAGGGGAACGGCTCACCTTGCGGCACAAAACGGCCGCGTATCTGCGTGTCAGCTGATGAGACGGTAAAGCTGTGAGCTACTCACGCAATGTTGACGATGAGAAAGTCGTGCGCGTACGCCAGTCCCCCTGGACCGTAGAAATCCACCTCGTGCAACCATTGATGGACGATGCCGATGAGGTGAACTGCCAGCCCATTCATCTCCTTCAATAGCGCCAGCGTGCTGTCGTGCGAGCCTCGAATGCGCAGGGACAGAAGGATGAGCATGATGTGGTGGTTGGTGCCATGGACTTCGACCAGGCGATCCGCTGCGATGAGCCATATCAAACAAAACCAGCCCACCTGTATCTTTCCGCGTGTGGTGCCAGTCATCAAGATCCCTCTTCCACGATAGGATGAACTGCTCCCTCTCCCCCTTGCTCGCTGACTCCTTGCCCGCGTCGTGCCAATGGTGCAGGGCGCGAGCGAAGATGTGGTTGAGACGCGTACTGGAGACGAAGCGGTCATTGGTGTTATCGCCGGGCGGTAAGAAGGGGATGGCCGGGGCTAGAGTGAGCTTCACCTTGAATGCCTTGACTCACGCCGCAGCAGCCGATGACCTGAAGTTGTATCTGCTCTGCCGCTTTGTGACGCCATCCTGCTATCAGCGCTGTGATGCCTGAGACTATATGAAGCTCACGCAATCTCTGACAGCGACACCAGCAGATACGTCCTCCCCCGGCATGCTAACAACCGCTCCGTCTCCTCCTCGGTCAACTGCCTCGTGAAGCGATAGCTGGACAGCGTATCCTTGTTCGGCGGCAGATCAAGCCTGATCTCACAAGCCAGTCTCATCGCCTGTCCCTGGAATGCCCAGCTCCTGTCCTCTGACCAGAACGGGGGGAACCTCGCTGCCCAGTGGATGACCGCCAAGTACCCCTGTACCACCTCAAGACTCTTGTACCCCTCGGCGAACGCGCGGTTGGCGAGGTTGTACGCGTGCGATGTGAGTCCAGGCGCGAGGTGCTGCGAGCTTGTGTCGTAGTTGGCGGCGACGGATGCGATGGCCGAGGTAAGAAAGGGCGAGTTGAGGCGGAGGAAGGCGGGTGTGTGTACGACCGGGTCGAGGTGCATGAAGAAGGGGCGCAGGTTGGTAAAGTAGCTGCGTATCAGGGGAGCTCGGCAACGTCCAACTCACAAAGCGACAAGACGGCTCAGATCGTCCTCTGTCAGCAGTCCGAGCAAGACGGGATCCTGGGTGAAGTCCGACTCGGCCTTGACCGCATAGATGCCTGCTATCAGCCGGGACGGTGGAATGTCCGCAGAGCGTGTATGTACTGTTCCAATACTTGGCCGGTCCGCCGGTGTTTTCCTCCATGCTGTGGTCGATGGCTGCAGTTGCGAGGATGCCCAGCGGGTTTTGCAATGCAGTGTGCGTCTCGTCGTCGGGGTCTGGCGGTGCCGTACTGTCTTCTCCGTTCGAGCTGTTCACATGGACGTCTTCCGCCGATGCTGAAAGGAGAATGGTGGTGATCTCGTTCTCCGCCTGGTCGAGCACGTCTTGCAGGCTGCGGTCAGCAGTAGCGCAGCGCCTTGTCGCCTGGCCGCCCACCTCGTGTCCGTCCTGCGTCCCCTCTTCTTCTGCGGCGGATAGGTGCACCTGTCCCCCGCCATCGTGCATCTCGCACACGGCTCCCCATCCCTGTTCAAGCACTTTGTCTTGGCCTTCCTGCAGGTCATGCAAGCCTGAGCGATGTTTTCGCTCTTCCCGTCATCGTCCTTGTGTCGGTATGCATGTCGTTTCTCCCGCCGCTTGTCGATCGATTCCTGGTCGATTTTGCGGAGATGTGCGATATGGCCCAGGACCTTGGTCAAGCGGCGCTCGGAGGCATGAGGAAGGCGCGACGATGAGGAAGGCGCGGAGGACGAGGAAGAGGCATGGTGGTATGCGTGAGCCAGTGGCGGAGCGACGGTCTGTTGGGGGTGATGCTGTTGGAGAGGGTGCGGATGCTGGATCGGGTGATGGTGTATGAGATGTTGCTGCTGCTGCGAATGCTGCCGTTGTGAGGGGAGCAGTGGAAAGACTGGCTGCTGCGGCGCAGACGAGGAAGACGTCGATGTAGAGGAGTATGCTTGAGGGACGGGATGCAGTGGGTGAGGCAATGTTGTCCGCGACATGGTGTCGAGAGCGGGCAAGGAGAAAGAGGATGATCAATTCAGCGAGGGGTTAAAGCAGTCATTCACCGAACATTCACCCGGCGCTAGCAATCGCTCTATGGCCCGGGTCATATGGCATACAGCATATGTACTGCGGAACGCTGTGCGGACCACGCCCTCTCGACATGTTCCAGGGGGGATGCACGAGAAAGGCAAGGCCTGGTGTGTGAGTGTAGTGCATACGCAGCGAAGGTCGATCATGTCGTCTGATTACAAAACCTGTTTGTAATCGATTACAAGCACGTCCTGAGGCAAGCATCGTGTCTTTGCCACTCGTCTCCCGCCGGTCACTCGACTGTCTGCCTGTCAGCAACGACCACTTGCTCAACTTCGGCTAGCTCACCGGCTCACGAGGTGGGCAGCCCGTGATCACTAGCCCTAACTAGACCTCGACTCGAGTACGACCAGAATGCGTCACAACTCACCCGGGGTCCGATGCGCGATCGCCACCGCAAGCGCTACGACTGGAGTTGGGAATGAGGCTTAAGGGTTGCTTCTGGTCCTTGAACAGCCGTGTTCTGTTCTAGGCTACAGTCGACGATTGGCTGGAGACGTCTCTACACGGCATCTGCATCGAGTTCTGTCCGTTTCACCTGCAAGAAGGAGCAGAATCACTGCGTGTGTATCTGTTGGGAACCAGTCTTGCGACTGGCTGTGGGAGCCTCGAGCGCCCGTCGGTCCCATGTGCCTAGGCACGGAGGGCAACCTTTTCCGCTGATGGCGACTCCAGGCCCGAGTCCCGCCTGCTGCCCAACTCCGGAAACACCTCGTCGGACTGGGCATGGTGCCTCGGCCGCACGACACCCCCTTTGTTTTGCCTGTACAGCAAGAAAAGCACAAATGTTGCCCACCCGACTGTCGTTAGCATTGCCACCTGAGCCACCAATGGAGCCGAACCCACTAAGGAGCGGATTCATGATGAGCATGTACGTGAAACCTTTTGTTGCGGCGGGGAAATCGACAGTCTGCCAGACAAAGTTGGGCGCCTGCGTCATTAGTGTTCGGCATCGCTAATGCTGTGGACGAGGCTCACGATGGCGTTCAGCACGTACGCGAGAGCGAGCGCCGATGCTACGACGATACCTCGATGTTCGGTATCATGAGCTAGGATCTCGTTGATCCACGACAGGATGAGCGGGCCCGACCCTTTCTGCCCGTCAGGGCCGGTTTGTAGACAGACTCGCGCTCAGCCCACCATGATACCGGCGAACCAGTACAGAACCTTCTGGCCTTCTATGTTGTCGTACAACGGTCGGTTGCGCAGGATCGAGGCAATCATAATCTTACGTGTCAGCGCTTTCTCCACCTCGCTCCAAAGTTCAGGAGCCCACATGATATGCCGCGCCAACATAGATAAAGGGCCATCGGCGACCTCGGAGTGGTCCGTCAGACAGCCAAGCCCACGAGAGCGCGACGACAATGAAAATTCCCGTACCGACATTGGGCACTGGTCATCAGCATTGCTTTATGCTACCGCCGCATGTGAAGTGATGCACTCACAGACGTTGATCTGGGCGACTGAAAAGGTCACTCCGGGCACAGGCGGGTTTGTCTTGTTGTTGAACGACTTGAGCCAGTAACCCATTGGGTCCTGAACTGACGCGTTCATCCAGAGCATGTACAGACATGCTGTGGTCGGCATGAGCACCACTAGGCGAGCTCGGCTAGCACTCACGCAGGACCCACGTCTCCCAGGACGTCAAGACTCGCCAGCTCTTCGCCTTGGTCCAGGGCTCCCTGCCCTTCTTCCCGTACCGCAGCATTCTATCGCGCGACAGCTGGTACTCCTACGATGTCAGCACATGCCCCCTCAAACTCGCTGCCTTGCTCACGTCCTCGGTCAGCCACCAGGTCTTCCTACCCTGGAGCGGCAGGCTGGGGTAGAAAAAGTACCCCGCCAGCGCGATCGGCAGCGTGATCACAGCGTCGATGACGAACAGCCACCTCCAGCCGGCGTGGCCCAGGACCCCGTTGAGGTTGTTGTATGCTGCGGCCTGGAGGAAGCCGGAGAACATCTGGCCTGACAGACCGGCCAGCCAGAAAATCATTGCACGCTTGCCAAGCTCTTCGGGGGTGTACCACGAGCCCAGCATGTAGTTCATGCCGGGGTAGAAGCCGGACCTGCGTGTCAACTGCAATGTTCAGTCACGATTGGATGACTACTCGCTCGAGGATCCCGACGAAGAAGCGAATCGCGTAGAGTTGTCGGTAATTCTTGACCGCATATGAGAACAGAGTGAGCAGGCCCCACGCGAATTCGAGCTGTCTGTCGGCCGACTGTCCCAGTCGAGTCAGAGCCTACTTACGGTTGGAATGACCCATCGAGCGTCTACTCTGGTCATGAGGATGTTGGCGGGGATTTGGGCGATGATATAGCCGGCGGTGTGGATCGAGACGGCCGTGACGAGCTCGTTGCCGTACATGTTGAGGTCCTCCTTCATGCCGGACAGGAACTGCCGTAAGTCCCACCTCTGTACGAGACGTCACAGTCCAAGCGAGCCCCGAAGCAGAGTATGGCCATAGGGCAACAGCTGGATGGTTTTCGGTACTCACGGCGGAGTTGATGTTGGATTGATCGATATTCTTGATGAAGAAGCCAAGCTGCGAGTCAGCTCGCACGGCACATACGAGCAGTTGACTCACCGAGGCAAGCGTCAACAATGCCGCGTCCACCTTGAAGAGCAGCCGCCTTTCCTCCTTCGGCAGGTCCCATGTGTCCCAGATGTACCCCTTCCAGGTCCTTTTGCGTTCCTTCCACTCGATCGAGGGTTCCCGGGATTCAGCTTCGGAAGGTGCGCCCATTTCTGACAGCAAGTACTCCTCCTCCTGGGTGTGTTCGCTGTCACGTCCGCCTCTCATCGACGACTTATATGGCATATCGACTCTCGGCGCCTGGCCCATTGTGTGAGGCGCAGGAAATCGCCATCTACCGCCGGACCGTCGTCGAATCACGTCAATATCGGTTCAGCGGTCGACATATGGCCTCTTCTGTTGGTCACAGTCAATGAGAGCGGCTACCCCGAGGCTGTTATCACGGTGCGATGCGCTTAGAGTGCACTAGCTCAAGCACTTTGCTAAAAGCAGACACTTGGCGATTGATCATGCCAGGCGAGAACACGGAGAATGACTTGTCGACAAGGGGTGAAATGGTGTGATCCGTCGTCAACGACCGGTTTCCTCCGGGGGGTCATGGTTGCAATGTCACGCCCAGAGCCGTGCATGAAACACAAAAGCCTAAAGATCCTCATTCTGTGCTCTACAAGTAATCCTGCGACGATTCACACGCCGCAGCATGACTGCGAAGATACAATGGTGCTATGTCTCGACTCGGCCCTAACCCCCTAACCCTCCACTCAGCCGTGAAGCGTATCCGAGTCTAGTGCAAGAACCTGAAGTCGAGGCGCTTGTTGCCCTTGTCCGTGGTGGTCCTGATGTACTCGTCCTTCTGCTCGGTGGTCCAGCTGTCCCAGACCTGCGCCTTGCGCCTGTTGCGGTAGATGTACCAAGCCTTGGCGACAGCGAAGAGGCCCAGGTTTCCAACGACGATGCCGAGCAGGACACGGTTGCCCTTGTGGTAGTACGGCTTGTCGCTCGGCTGGTAGATGTTTGAAGCGATGAGAGATGCGGCCTGGACCGACATGTTGTAGACTGAGCTCGCGACGGTCCTGGTTCGGACCGAGCCGGCGTTCATCGAGTTCAATGAGACGAGAATGGGGTGGGCGTACTGCGGATCAGCGAAACCTCGCGGCGAATCGGAGACAGCAACTCACGGGGTAAGCCTGTACCAAACTGAGAATCGCCCACTTGGCCCACTTGTTGGTGTGGTCCGGAATGGTGACGAGGACGATGAGCCAGATCAACACCCACCACGACTGGAGGGAGCTGATTCCGACCCGTTCCTTGACCCGCTTGGACGTGTACGCCAAGGCGAGGTTCATCAGGATGAAGAGCACACCCGAGGGGATGGTGAGCAGGTTGGTCTGGAACGTGCTGTAGCCCCTGGTCATCAGCCCCGCGGCGTCGATGCAGGCGGCAGATGAGCTCACAAGCTTCGCAAGCTGAGCGTAAAGTATGCTTGGATGGTGGATGGCGCGATGAACGCGGTCAGGCCGATCAAGTACAGCGGCCAGAGGTCGTAGTCGGTGAGGGACAGCCACAGGTCTTTGAAGCTGAGTCCTTGCCTGTTGTGCACTGCGTATGTCAGTGGGAACGCTCACTCTCATCTGGATAGGCAACATACTGCTGCTCTTGGTGGGGTCGTCCCGGATGACCTTGTTGACGATGATGACTTCCTCTCGCCTAAGCCGTCAGCAGCCGATCGCACCTGCTCATTCAGCAAAACTCACTCGGTGAACCAGCCGTTGGGTCGGAACCACTTCTTCGTCTGCGTGGGTCCAGGCGGCAGGTAGAAGTACGCCCAGAGACCGATGGCGAACGTCAAGGCACCTTCGATGGCGAACAGCCACCTCCACCCCTCGAGGCCCCCATGGCCCCGAAGCTTGAGCAGGCCAGCAGCGAGAAGCGAACCAATGATGTTGGTGGCGGTCAGAGACACCCAGAAGAATGACAGCCGAATGGTGAGCTCGTTCGAGGCTGGGCTCAGCTCACGAGTCGCCGGCCGCGGTGAAAAGACATACTGAAGTAGTAGCTCAGGTACAGGATGGTGTCGGCGATGAAGCCACCCTCGAGCAGGCCGAGCAAGGATCGAGTGAGGTAGAAGGACCATTTGCCCGAAAGACCGGTCTGTCCGATCGCGACGGCCGACCATGCCATCATCTGGATGGGGATCCAAACATCCGAGCCCAGCTTCTTCGAGACTGACATCAGCCATGGGGCACATTCCCGTCACCAGCCGACATACTGAGTTGAGAGGGCAGCTCGGCAATAAGGAAAGACAGGTAGAAGATCGTCTGGCCAGTGTTGTCTGCGAGGGTCAGCCTCAAAGCCATTTCAGGCCGTCGAGCAGCGTACAGTGGGCAGTCGTCAAATCCAGATCTTTCAGCATATTGTCCGACAACGCGTTTCCGATCTGGTGTGAGCTTGTGACATCGGCACTTGACAGACCGGCTCACGTTGCCTCGGTCAAGTTGCAGCGCGGCGAAGCAGAGACAGGCAAAGGCGGTAACTCGCCAGTCTAGCAGTCAGCGCGTACCCACCCCGGCGTCCGTGGGTTCCACTCACCAAGCCGTCGGGTGAGTTTTGCCTGCTCCTCGGGTGTCCACATCGCAGCGGGGTCCCACCGGTGCTTCGACTCCCACTCGTCGGGCGGTTCGTACCACTTGGCGTGCAGCTCGCTCTCCGAGTCATTAGTCACCCCCGTGACATACCGCTCTTCACCCGGCGACAGAGTCTTGGACTCCTCGTCGGACAGGCGCGTCGCCTCTTGGCTCGGCAGGGTGTATCCCTTGGTATCGACTAGGTTCGGCACCGGCGCAGACATCTTGGCAGTGATGCCGAGCCTTCATCATTTGATAGAGTCCTTTATACGGTCCCATTCCGGTACGTCCTGTGGTAGACATTTTCCGTGTCGACTTGTTTCGCCATCGTGCGCAAGATGATCGCGACCAATGCGTGATTGGTCTTCATTCCCCGGTGACGAATGTCGACGCGGGGCCGGGCTTGAACAAACAGCATGCATGAGATAGGATCGTGCACTGGGGCAGTCGGCGAGCAGAGGCAATGAGGCCCAACACGCACCTGCACAGATCTTGTTTCTACACGGCAGGGGACAGGCACGCCCCGCGTCGTGCAGCTTCTCGATCGCTCATGATCGCGTGCTCGACGAGATCGGCGAGATCTGATTCCGAATCCAAACCGCCTATCAGCAGTAAAGGTGTGATGGTTGCGCCATGCATGGTCGAGGTCGCATCATCGTTGCGCGATGAGGCCAAGAAATTCCAGATAAATTGGGCGATGATGCAATTTCAGACCATCGCGGAATGATATATCCCACCGAGGGGCCGCGAAGCCTCGCGGTATCTGCAAGTCGCGGTATCGCTGCACCGGGACTTGCGTGCTCGGGACATCGACCCGATCATCCAAAGGCATGTGCGGGGGCACGAGGACCCGAGCGACTAAGTCCGTTGTACGACACGTGTTGGAGATCTGCACACCGGCGATACCATCGCGATCCGACGTCCATTGAGCGCCATTGAGCATCTGTCGCAGCCTCCCAGCCCCTCACCATCATGTTCGATCACATCACGTCTTCATCCAATGCATGATCCACCGGGGACGTGCAACTTGGACATGTAGACAACTATGAGCCAAAACGGAGGCGCAGCGGATCACTGATCGCGCGACAGGTACGACCTCTCCGTGGGGACCAGCCCGGAAGGAGAGGTGATGAAATGATGAAAGGGGGAAGGTATGCCGTGCCAGGCAGAGCGATCGACGCACACGCCTATGACGAGTGCGCCTTGACTTGCATCCGTTGCCGAGAGCGGAGGTTGCGCTTGCATCGACCGCCGTGGCTCGAGGTCGCCGTGGGCGCAGCGTCGCCGGTGAGCGTCGGTGACGCGACGTGGTTGTACCAGTGCGCGTCGGTCCGGGTGTACTCGTCGGTGGTCCTCGTCCTCGTCCTCGTTCGGGTGCTAGCTGAGGACTGCTCGCCGTCCCATCCGCCCGTCGCGCTCGGCGCGGCCGAGTCGGACGAGTTCGGGGACGACGCAGAGGGGACGGGTGCAGTGCCGTTACCGCCCAGGGCCTCGAACGCCGAGGTCTGAGCGCCGTTCTGCCAGCCAAAGGCCGAGTTGTAGGTCGGCTTAGTCTCCCACTCTGGCGAGTAGCCGAGGTTCGAGTTGTCGTTGGCCCAGTACATGGGTTGAGTTGGACCGGTGATGGTCGAACCTCGCTTGGGAGGGACGGGGGAGGGGAACGAGTTTGTGACGACTCCGCCCTGAACATTGCACCTGA
>Ga0308170_10002772_pt1 | contig 14797 bp, 17 predicted proteins | sample PhyBR2_2_FD_202136 | JGI IMG/M metagenome (GOLD analysis project Ga0308170, IMG submission 202136) | Phyllosphere microbial communities from UC Gill Tract Community Farm, Albany, California, United States - DLSLSB.R2 | ecosystem: Host-associated > Plants > Phyllosphere > Unclassified | place... | reverse complement strand
CGGCGTCGTCTCGCGTTCGGGCACCCTGACCTATGAAGCAGTCGGCCAGCTGACCGCACTGGGCCTGGGCCAATCGTCGGCAGTCGGCATCGGCGGCGACCCGATCAACGGCCTGAAGCACATCGACGTCATGAAGATGTTCAACGACGATCCTGATACCGATGCGGTCATCATGATCGGCGAAATCGGCGGTCCGGACGAAGGCAATGCTGCCTACTGGATCAAAGAGAACATGAAGAAGCCAGTGGTCTGCTTCATCGCCGGCGTCACCGCTCCTCCAGGCAAGCGCATGGGCCACGCCGGCGCGCTGATCTCGGGCGGCGCAGACACCGCGCAAGCCAAGCTGGACATCATGGAAGAGTGCGGCATCAAAGCCACCAAGAACCCGTCGGAAATGGCACGCCTGCTGAAGGCCATGCTGTAATACCGATTAGATCTTGTTCTGAAGAGAGGAGCCTGCGGGCTCCTCTTTTTTATGGGCGGTCCGATCCAACTAGGTATCGATTACAAAAAATTGTTTCCGAACAGACAGAAAATGCACAGTGGGTGACAAAAATTGTCAGTACAGAAGGCCTGGATGACGAATTTGGTCGCTTTTATTGTGTGTTCGATAGCGATTTCAGGGGTAAACAGGCTGGCACGGCGCTTGCAATAGGTAGTACGTGGCACGAAGCAATACACCGAATACTTACCCCAACACCTACCCTCGGAGAAACACCATGAAATCGATGAAAATTGTCAAGAAAGCCCAAGCCGGCTTCACCCTGATCGAACTGATGATCGTTGTTGCGATCATCGGCATCCTGGCAGCTGTCGCCATCCCTGCCTACCAGGACTACACCGCAAAAGCCAAGTTCGGCGCCGCGCTGTCGGAAGTGTCGGCTGGTAAAGTCGGCTTCGACGCCCTGCTGAACGATGGCACCGCGATGGAAGCTGACAAGCCGGAACTCGCCGGCCTGGCAGCGAAAGACAAGCCAACCGCAAACTGCACCTTCGGCTCGACCGCTTCGACCCTGACCTGCGCCATCGTCGCCGGCCCAAGCTCGGTTGCAACCAAAGTCATCACCCTGACCCGCAGCACCGAGGGCGCATGGTCCTGCGCCGCTGATGTCGCGCAGAAACTGATCGGACCAGCAGGCGTCTGCAAAGGTTCGTAATAAGAACTTGATTTGACCTGAAAACCCCGCTTCGGCGGGGTTTTTGTTTTTGGCTGCGCCGTCTCAATCGTGCTCCGCCGACCACGGTTATCGTTGCGGACTTCTCAACTCACCGGAGAGTCACCGTGACACGCACGAAGATTGGCAAGAAGAACGAAACCGGCTTCACCCTGGTCGAACTGATGATCGTGGTCGCGATTATCGGCATCCTGGCGGCGGTTGCGATCCCGGCCTACCAGGACTACATGGCGAAGGCGAAGTTCGGCGTTGCGCTGGCTGAAGTGGCGGCAGGCAAAGTCGGTATCGACACCCGGCTCATCGACGGCGAGACCGTCGCCCAGCCGGAAGAAATCGGCCTGGCCGCTGCCGACAAGCCGACCGCCAACTGCAAGTTCGGCGCAACGGCCGGCGCCGATGCGGCCAGCATCACCTGCCAGATCGTGGCCGGCCCGGCCGGCGTCAAGGACCAGACCATCACCCTGACCCGCGACAAGGACACCGGCGCCTGGAGCTGCACTGCCGCCACCATTCCCCAGAAGCTGATCGGGCCCGAAGCTGTCTGCAAAGGCAAGGCTGCCTGATCCCGGACACAAACCCCGCCGTCGCGGGAATGCCGTTCAGTCAAGGCGAACAAGGCTGCTCCGAATCGCATCGGAGCAGCCTTTTTTGTTGGTTCATGAAGAAGACCCTGGATGGCAAGGTTCGATACGCTGGTGGCGACGCTGAACGACGCAGCAATGGACGCAAGATAAGCTCGACGGCAAACGCTATGGCGGCAAGAAGCCGGTCCTGATCCTGGCCGGCCCCGGCACGATGTCCGCCGGTGAAGACTTCGCTTACACGATGCAGGCATTGAAACGCGCCCCGGTGATCGGCGAGCGCACCTGGGGCGGCGCCCACCCCGCGCGTCCGTATCGCCTTGGCGAGCATTTTTTTGCCGTGATACCTGGCCGGCGCTCCATCAGTCCAATTACCCAAGGCAACTGGGAGGGCGTGGGCGTCATCCCGGATATCGCAGCGGCGCCGGACAAGGCCCTGGCAAGGGCCAGGGAGCTGCTGCAGCGTCGACTGCACGGAACCGCCTCGCTTGCCGCCAAGGGACAATGACGCCGCCTACCTTGCTGACGCCGCTTCCCGACGCGGGGCGTTTCAGTCAGACGATCTTTTGCCGGTCTGCCAGCAAGGCCTCGTAGGTCATGTTCTGCAGCAGCGTGTAGTGCGTCGGATCGAGGTCGGTGAATTGCATGCCGTACGTGAACAGGTCAGTGCCGTCGGCCGCCTTCGTGGCGTTGACGTTGCGGATCGCCGCGCGCGCCGCGATTCGCACTTCCTGGTCGTCCGGCGGCGCTTTCAGCGAAAACTGCAGCGCGATCTTTTCTTCGTCGGCGGGCAGGCGGCTCTGCGAGACGACGAGGGCGCCGCTGACCGACAGGTTCAGGATGGTGCAGGCCAGCGGCCTACCGTGGGTGCCGCTGCCGCTGATCGCGGCCGGCAGGTCGACCTTGACCCGCATCGCCGTGCGCAGGCTCGTGCCCTGCACCGAGGTCGGGAAGGAGAGGTGGACGTAGAACAGCGGACGCCCGAAGATGCGCTCGACCGTGCAGGCGAACGAGCACACCTTGATGCCCGAGAACACGCGGATCGTCAGGCGTTCGCCTTCGGCCAGGGCGATCGGCGCACCGTTTTCCATCGGGATCTTGAGGATGAGGTACTCATCCTTGATGTAACCGATCAGGCTGGAAAAATGCTGGACCGGTTTCACGCGCCGATGGGTGATGAGCTGCAGGCGCGTGCCGACCTGGAGATTCATGGTCTCGAAATCGACATCCTGGGGTTTGAGCTCGTTCGCCGGTGCGGCCTGCATGCTGTTTCGTTCTGGAGTGGCGGACCGGTGGTTCCGCAAGGGCAGCAATGATACCACTCAGTTTAGTGACCAAAATCAACTAATCTGACGATTGTCGTAAAAAAACCCGCCAAAAAGCGGGTTTGGGCGGGTCAAAGCGTGGACATTATGGCTTCAGGTGCTGGTCCAGCCAGTTGATCACGGTGTGATGCCACAGCAGCGAATTGGCCGGCTTCAGGACCCAGTGGTTTTCGTCCGGGAAGACCAGCAACTTGCTCTCGATGCCGCGGCGCTGCAGTGCGGTGAAGGTGGACAGGCCCTGTGCCGTCGGGATGCGGAAGTCGAGGTCGCCCTGGACCACGAGCATCGGCGTCTTCCACTTGTTCACGTGGAGCACCGGATTGAAGCGCTCGTGCTGCTGCGGCACGGCAAAATAGGCGCCGCCGTTTTCCCAGTCGGTGAACCATTGTTCTTCGGTCGAATAGGCCATGCCGCGCGTGTCGAACACGCCGTCGTGGTTGACGATGCACTTGAAGCCATCGGACCAGTTGCCTTCGATCCAATTCATCATGTAGCCGCCATACGAGGCGCCCAGTGCGCAGCTGCGTCCGCGGTCCAGCCACGGGAATTTTTTCACGGCCGCTTCCAGGCCCTTTTGCAGGTCGACCAGCGGCGCGCCGCCCCAGTCGCCGCTGATCGCATCGGTGAACTTCTGGCCGTAGCCGGTCGAGCCGTGGAAATCGATGAAGACCGCCGCATAGCCGGCGCCCGCATAGATTTGCGGATTCCAGCGGTAGCTCCAGCCATTGCCGAAACTGCCCTGCGGGCCGCCGTGCACCAGGAAGGCGACCGGGTATTTCGCGCCCGGGGTCGCATTCCACGGCTTCATCACGTGGCCGTAGACGGTGTCGCCGTTGGCGCCCTTGAACGAGAACTGTTCATATTCGCCGAAGCGCACGTCGGCCAGCTTGTCGGCGTTGTTGTTCGTCAGCTGCTGCGCCTTGCCGCCACGCAGCGTCGTCGCGTACAACTGGGCCGGCGACGACAGCGTGGCTTGCGTGTAGGCGATGGTATCGCGGCGCATGTCGAAGCCGCCGATCGAACCCTTGTCCGTCAGCGCGGCAACCTTGCCGCTGGCGACGTCGATCGAGAACAGGCGGTGCTGGCCGACGTCCTCGGCATCGACGACGACCGATTTGCCGTCCTCGCTCCACTGGAGGGCGCCGGCCGAGCGGTCCCACTTTTCGGCGAGCTTGCGCTTCTTGCCGCTGGCGACATCCATCAGCACGATCTGGTAACGGTCGGCCTCGAAGCCGGGACGCGCCATTGCCAGGTAAGCGAGCGTGCGGCCATCGGGCGAGAACACGCCCCTGGTGTCCCAGGCCTTGTTGTCGGCCGTCAGGTTGCGCGGCGCGGCATTGCCGGCGGCAGGTACGCTGTAGACATCGAAATTGGTCGACCAGGCTTCGGTCTTGCCGGCGATGCGCGCCGAGAAAACGATGGTCTTGCCGTCCGGGCTGAAGCGGTATTCCTCGCGGTCGCCGAAGGGTTTCGAGGGCACGTCGCCGTCGAGCGAACCCGACAGGCTGACCGGTGCGCTGCCGACGCGGCCGTTCGCCTCGATCGGCGCCGAGAACAGCACGGCATTGCGGCCATCGGCCCAGGTATCCCAGTGGCGCACGAACAGGCGATCGTAGACCTGCCCGCTTGCCTTGGTCTTTGCCTTGGCGTCGAGCCGCTCTTTGGTGCAGGCGAGGTCGGGGCAGTCGCGGAACACGGCCAGGCTGAAGGCGATGCGCTCGCCGGTTGGAGAAACGCGGAAATTGTCGACGTCGAGCGGCAGGTTTGTCACCTGGACCGGCTCGCCTCCATCGACCGGCTGGCGCCAGACCTGCGAGCTGCCCGAGCGGCTCGACAGGAAGTAGACGGCGTCGCCGGACGGCGACCATTCCGGGTCGGTACTGCTGCTGTCGTGGTTCGTCAGCGCTTTCGGCGCGGCATTCGCGCCATTCACATCGGCGATCCACAGGCTCGTATGGCCGCGGTTCTTGCCGAGATCGGTACGGCGCACGGTGTAGACGACGTGGCGCGCATCCGGCGAAACGGCCGGGCTGCCGACGCGTTCCAGGCTCACCAGATCTTCCACCGTCAAACCGCGCGGCGCGGCAAGGGCGCTGGAGGCGGCCACGGCCGCACCCAGCATCAGCAAACGTAATTTCATTGATTCCTCGTCAAACGTGTCATGAGATTTCCGCGCCGCATGGCTTGCGGAAAGCCAGCAATTTAACACGTTGCAAGAATGGCGGCGACTGCGAGACCGGGTGCTCCACCGGGCGCCTGATGCCGGCCGGCGCCTGCTGCATACCCGGTGCGGATAGCCAACATTATTTATTTGCAACGAACTGAGCTACTGAATAAACATCGTGGCTAGAATGGTTACGGATGTGTTTTTACCATAACGATAAGGAGACGAAGTCATGGATTCAAACCGTCGTAACCTGTTGAAAGCCAGCGCGTCCGCCGCCGTCGGCGGCATCCTCGCAGTCAACCAGAACGCCGCCCTTGCCCAGGGCCAGGTCGCCGTCGCAACGATGCCGGTCGTGCTGCCGCTGGCGGGCAAGATCGGCATGCGGCTCGCCACCTGCACCCTCGGCACCGGCGGCACGCCGACCGTGGTCGCGGTGCTGGACAACGGCAAGCTGATCGACCTGGGCGCGGAAGCGCGCCGCCAGAAACGGGCCTTGCCCTTCGACGCTTCGTCGATGGTCGCGCTGATCAAGAGCGGCAACGCCGGCCTCGAGCAGGTGAAGGCCGTGACCGAGCACGCGCTGACGCGTTCGGCGTCGCTGCTGCCGATCGAACGGGCGCGCTTCATGTCCCCGATTCCACGGCCCGAGCGCAACATTTATTGCGTCGGCTGGAACTACCTGGACCACTTCGAAGAGGGCCAGAAGGCGCGCTTCGACAAGTCGGTGGAAAAGCTGCCCGAGCACCCGGTGTTCTTCACCAAGGGCACGCACTCGATGAACGGGCCCTTCGACAACATCCCGCACGATCCGAACTATTCGAATACCACCGACTGGGAAGCGGAACTGGCCGTCATCATCGGCCGGACCGGCCGCAACATCTCCGAAGAACAGGCGATGGATTATGTGTTCGGCTACGCGCCCTTCAACGACACGACGGTGCGCGAGGCCCAGCAGAAGCTGCACGGCGGCCAGTGGTTCAAAGGTAAAAGCCTGGACGGGCATGGACCGATGGGACCCTGGATCGTCACCGCGGCCGGCGTCAAACTCGACGACCTGCGCGTGATCTGCCGGATCAATGGCGTCGAAAAGCAGAACGCCAGCTACAAGCAGATGTATTTCAAGATCCCGCGCATCATCGCCGAACTCTCGCGCGGCCTGACGCTCGAGGCGGGCGACATCATCGCCACCGGTACGCCGTCGGGCGTTGGCTTTGCACGCAAACCGCCGGAGTTCCTGAAGGATGGGGACGTCATCGAGACCGAGATCACGGGGCTGGGTGTGATGCGCAATACGATCCGGGCCGAAGCCTGAGTTCGCCCGGCTGAGCCATCGTTGCGATGCCCGGCTGATCAGGCGCGTGATCAGCCGGGCAAGTCCTGTCAATAACGCGTATTGAATCGATGGACTATTTTATTGGACTGTTCCTGGCCGTCGCCGTCTGTGGCGCGGCCAAGCTGGCCGGGTTCGACCGCGAGCGCGTGTTCTATCCGACCATGCTGATGGTGATCGCGACCTACTATGTCCTGTTCGCGGCCATGGGCGGGGGCGCGCGGGCCTTGCTGCCGGAATCGCTGGTTGCCGCCGCTTTCCTCGCCGCGGCGGTGGCGGGTTTCAGATCGACGCTCTGGATCGTTGTGGTGGCGCTGGCCGGCCACGGCATCTTCGACGTCGTGCATCCCCGGCTTGTCGAGAACGATGGCGTCCCCGCCTGGTGGCCGCCGTTCTGCCTGGTATTCGACCTGGTCGCGGCAGTATTCCTGGCTGCGATGCTGGCCAGGCGCCCGGGCTTTGCCCTCGGCAGGGGCGCCGGCAAGTAGCGCTCGCTGCCGCCACGCATATAAATGACAAGACGCTCAAGCGAGGAGTAGACTCGATGGTGCGCTGCACAATTCAGCGTCCCGGCCCAATTCCGGCCATTCACCAGGAGAAAGCATCATGTTGACGATGAACGCAAACCCGAACGCGGCATTTCCCACCATGCAGGTCCCGTTTTTTGGGGTCTGGTCGAATGTCGCCGGCCTGTACCGGGACGCCATGCGCGCAAATACGCAGCAACTGCTGCTCAGCTCAGCGGGCATCATCCAGGAGCACACGCTGCGCGCATTCATCAGCGCAGCGCAATCCTGCGCCGACGCGTTGGCAAAGAATGCGATGTCGGTACAGCAGCAATCGATGGAACGCTTCGCTGATGCGAACGGGAAGGCGGTCGGCATGATGGGCCAGGCATTCACGCAGGCGTGGATGGGGGCGATGCAGCCGGCTAAATGAAACGAGGCCAGCCTCGACTGGCCATGCTTGAGAGAACAGTGAGGTCGGGGCAGGCTATTACAGCTGCGCCGTCCAGTCCCCGCTCTTGCCCCCGTGCTTTTCCAGCACGCGCACATTGGTCATCACCATCCCGCGGTCGACCGCCTTGCACATGTCATAGATCGTCAACAAACCCACCTGCACGGCGGTCAGTGCTTCCATCTCGACCCCGGTCTTGCCGTGCAATTCCACCTGCGCGCGGCAATGCACGCTGCTGGCTGCCGCATCGATTTCGAAATCGACGGCCACGCGGGTGATCGCCAGCGGGTGGCACAGGGGAATGAGGTCGCTGGTGCGCTTGGCGCCCATGATGGCGGCGATGCGGGCGATGCCGAGCACGTCGCCCTTTTTGGCCGTGCCGGACTGGATCAGCGCCAGGGTCTCCGGTTTCATGCGGATGGTGCCGGCGGCAACGGCGACGCGGTGGGTCTCGTTCTTGGCGCCGACGTCGACCATGTGGGCCTGGCCGGTGGCGTCGAAGTGGGTCAGGCTGTCGGCGCCTGGCGTCGGATCGGATGGGGACATAGGGTGTCGGTATGCTTGGGTAAGAAAGTGTTTCAGGCTGCGGCAAGGCGCCTGCGGATGGGGTTATCATAGCATCGTGAACTTGAGATCCCATCCCGCGCTGCCGTCCCTTCGTCCCCGCTGGCGCCGCTCGCTGGCCGCATTGTGCGTGCTGGCCGCGGCCGGGTTTGCGCCTGCCATGGCGCCCGCCCAATCGTTCAACAGTACGTCGAATGCGGCGCGCCTGCCGACCCTCGGCGATGCCGCGCGCGAAGACCTGTCGCCGGTCGTCGAGCGCAAGCTCGGCGAGGCGATCATGCGCGAGGTGCGGCGCGACCGCGATTACCTCGACGACGATGCGATCGCCGAATACCTGAACAGTTTCGGCGGCGCCCTGGTCGATGCGGCGCCGGGGGCGCGCGGCGAAACGAATGCGGACTTCGATTTCTTCGCGCTGCGCGACGGGTCGATCAATGCCTTTGCGCTGCCGGGCGGCTTCATCGGCGTCCACTCGGGCCTGCTGCTCGCGGCCCAGAGCGAATCGGAACTGGCCTCGGTGCTGTCGCACGAGATCGGCCACGTGGTGCAGCGCCATATTGCCCGCATGCTCGGCCAGCAACGCCAGGATGCGCTGCTGCCGATCGCCGCGCTGATCCTGGCGGCGCTGGCGGCCAAGGCCAGTCCGGACGCGGCCATGGGCGTGGTGATGGGTGGCCAGGGCCTGGCCGTGCAGCGCCAACTCAATTTCAGCCGCGACGCCGAGCGCGAGGCCGACCGCGTCGGCTTCCAGATCATGAGCGAGGGCGGCTACGATACCTCGGGCATGGTGGCCTTCTTCAGGCGCCTGCAAAGCGCGACCAAGATCTATGGAGAAATCCCGGCCTTCCTCAGCAGCCACCCGCTGACCAGCGAGCGCATCGTCGACATCCAGGCGCGCATCAAGGAAACGCCGTACCGGCAACGTCCCGATACCATCGAATTTCACCTTGCCAAGGCGCGCGCGCGGGTGCTGCAGGACCTGAGTACGACCGGGCGCCGCGATACGCGCGCGGCCCTGCAGGCGCAACTGGCCGAGCAGCACCGCCAGCAGCAGGCGGCGGCGCAATACGGCCTGGCTTTCCTGTCCCTCAAGGAAGGCGACCTGGCCGCTGCGCGCAGCTGGTACGACAAGGCGCGCGCGACCCTGAAGCCGAAGGAGGGCACGTTTTCCGCCGCGCCGGCGAGCGACGGCGGCGCCATGTTTGCCGTGCTCGACCTGGAAATCAAGCTGGCGCCGGGGCAGCCGAAAGAGGTCGCCCAGCAGGCCTTGAAGAATGCCGAACAGGCCAGCAACCGCTTTCCCCTATCGCGCGCGCTGGCCCGCCAGTATGCCGATGCGATGATCAATGCCGGCAAGCTCGATGACGCGACGCGCTACCTGCGCGACCAGGTGCGGCTGTACCGCGAGGATCGCAAGCTGTACGACCTGCTGGCCAAGGCGTATTCGGGCCAGGGCAAGATCGCGCTGCAGCACATGGCGCTGGCCGAATCCTATGTGCTGGCCGGGGCGCTGCCGGCGGCCGTCGACCAGTTGAATTTTGCGCGCAAGGCGAGCGACGTATCGTTCTACGACCAGTCGGTGATCGATGCGCGCGAGCGCGAGATCAAGGCGCGCGAGAAAGAAGAAAAAGAGGAAGAGAAGGGCAGGTAGGGTGGGCATGCCCACGCGAACACATGAAAGGCGTTGGCCTTGTTCAAGCCACGCGCTACGCCGTTCAAGGCATGCGTTCGGCCGTGCCGTGCCTGGGCGTCGCGTTCTCGTGGAACAGGTCGGCCAGGTACTCGGCGAGTTCGTGTTCCGCCACATCGGCCGGCACGATGAAATCGGCGGCGCGCCGCTTGCCGTCCGCGCCAGGATAAAACGCCTGCCATCCGCCATCGACGCGGGCGACGACGACGAGCGTGCCGAATACCCTGAAGCGGTGCCCGTCCATGTTCAGGCCGGCGGCGTCGGCACCGGCTCGAAGCCGAAGCGCTGCGCCAGCGTGGCGCGCTCGACGCGTTCGGCCGGCACCGATGCGCCGCGCCAGCGCAGGGTCAAGGTTCCTGCGCCGCCGTCCAGCCAGCGCATCAGCGCATCGTCGCCGGCCGGCTTGCCGTCCAGCTCCAGCGCTTCGAACAATTGCGCCATGTCGCGGTCGTCGACCTGGGCGACGATATCGCCCGCCTGCACGATCGCCACACCCACTTCCGTCAGGTAGAGGCGCTCGATCTTGTCGAGCGCGGCGCCGGTCTGGAGCACCAGCCCTGTGTCAGGATCGGTGCGCGCGATATACGGCGTCGCTTCCAGGTTCACGTACACGCGCTGCGGACCGTTCTGGAAATACCAGCGGCCGGCGTCGTCGTGCCCATAATTGCGGTTGATGAAGCCGACCAGCGCGGCGCTGTTCACTTTGTCGCCCGGCGCATTCGCGTGCTGGGCCGCTTCGTCGCGCATGCGCCAGTTGCCGCGCGCATCCAATGCGAGCCAGCCATAGCAGTGCGGCACGTTCGGCCACTTGGCCATTGCCTGTTTTACGATGTCATCCATGGGTGCCAGCTTCGCATAGTTCGGGTGCGCTCGGCGCGCAGCAGGGGCCCGCACCGGCGCCGTCAAAAAAAGAAAGAATGCGCTGCGGCAGCCAGTCGATCCGGCCCGGGAAGGGGCCAACCGGGAAGCCGACATGGCCGCCTTCATCCGGATACTCGAGCGTGACCGCCTTCGATGCGCTCGTCGGCAAATGTTCGCCGGGCAGGAAAGGATCGTTGCGGGCGTTCAGGACCAGGGTCGGCACGGTAATGTCGTGCAGCACGTGGCGCGCGCTGGCGCGGTGCCAGTAGTCGTCGGTATCGACATAGCCGTGCAGCGGGGCGGTGACGACGTTGTCGAAGGCGTACAGGTCGCGCGCGGCGAGCAGGGCGTCGCGGTCGAACAGGCCGGGAAATTGTTCCAGCTTGGCGAGGCACTTCGGTTTCAGGGTCTGCAGGAACATGCGCGTATAGAGCATGTTGAAACCCGAGGACAGGGCTTCTCCGCCGCGCGCCAGGTCGAGCGGGGCGGAAATGGCGGCCGCGGCCGTGACGAAACCCGCCGCGCTGCCCGATTCGCCGAGCCAACGCAGCAGCGCATTGCCGCCGAGCGAAACACCGGCCGCGAATATGGGACCACCAGCGGGACCGGTGGCGCGCGCACGCAGGCGCGCCATGATCCAGTCGATTTCCAGCGAGTCGCCGGAGTGGTAGAAGCGCGCCGTGCGGTTGGGTTCTCCCGAGCAGCCGCGGAAATGCGGCACCGCGCCGGACCAGCCGCGTGCGGCGAGCGCCGCCATCAGGCCGCGCGCGTAATGGCTGTTAGACGAGCCTTCCAGCCCGTGGAACAGCACGACCAGCGGCTTGCCGGGTTCGCCATCGACGAAATCGACGTCGACGAAATCCTCGCCCAGCTGCGGGTGGTGCACGTCCCAGCGCTCGCGCCGGTAACTGACCGCCGGCCTGGCCACCAGCGTGGCGGGATAGATGGTTTGCAGGTGGCCGCCGGGCAGCCACTTCGGGGCGCGGTAGGTCATGGTCGCGCCCTCATCCGGTCAGTGGTGCTTGAAGGCCACGCCCGGGGCCAGGCGGTAGCGGGTGCCGCAGTACGGGCATTTGGCTTCGCCGTCATGGTCGAAATCCAGGAAGACGCGCGGGTGCGACGACCACAGCGGCATGGCCGGGTTCGGGCAGTGGGCAGGCAGGTCCTTGGCCTCGAGTTCCACCACAGGCATCGTCTTGTCAGTCATTCAGGTTCTCCGTCACGCAAAGTTGGGCAAAGACAGGATTTTAACGGATTCGGGCGATGGGCCGGAATGATCGGTAGAATGGTGAATTGATCACAGCCGGGTTGGCGGGCTTTGCTCCTTGCGTCTTGTTGACTTCGGATGCGTTGCGGGGAGTTACCTCTAACGGTCTTCGGTCGAGCACGTACCGCGTGGGCATGAATGCCCACCCTACAACACCTTGTCCTTGGTTTCATGCTTTTCAGTTCTTGCTCCGCTAACGCATTCCCCGTTTCAGTCTGTTGCAGGAACGCGACATGAACGCGCCCGATCCAGTCCAGCACATCGCTCCCGTCGTCGAGCAGCACGACCCCGAACTCTGGCGCGAGGGTTTACGGACCGGCTTGCCGACGCTGTTCGGCATTGCCGCCTGGGGCATGGTGGTCGGCATCGCGATGGTGAAAACGGGGCTGACCGCGCTCCAGGCTACTGGTATGACACTGCTTGTGTACGCCGGTTCCGCCCAGTTGGCGGCGCTGCCGCTGATCGTGGCGCATGCGCCGGTCTGGGTCGTGTTTGCCACCGGGCTGGTGGTGAACCTGCGCTTCGTGATCTTTTCCGCCTTGCTCGGGCCCCATTTCACACACTTGCCCTGGCGCCAGCGCCTGTTCTACGGCTATGTCTCCGGCGACTTGACGGTGGCCTTGTTCCTGCAGCGCTTCCCGACCGCGGCGGCGATTCCCGGCAAGCTGTCTTACCTGCAGGGTTTGATGTTCCCGAACTGGCTGGCCTGGCAGGCCGGCTCGCTGATCGGCATCTTCCTCGGCAGCGCCGTGCCGACTGCCTGGGGGCTCGGCTTTGCCGGCACGCTGGCGATCCTCTGCGTCACGGTGCCGCTCATCATCAACAGTGCGGCCCTGTGCGGGGTGCTGGTGGCGGGCGCGGTGTCGGTGGCGGCGCACGGCTTTCCTTACAAGCTGGGCCTGCTGGTGGCCGTGGTCGTCGGCATGCTGGCCGCGCTGGCGGCGGAAGGCGTGATCGAAAAACGAAAGGGCCGCCATGGCTGATTGGGAAATCTGGGCGATCATCGCCGTCCTATCCTTGTCGACGGCGCTCACGCGCTGCGGCTTCTGGCTGGTCGGGCACCGGGTAACGATCCCGCCGCGGGTGCAGGGCATGCTGCGCTATGCGCCGGCCTGCGCGCTGGCGGCCATCATCGGGCCCGACTTGCTGGTCGATGGCGGCGGCAAGGTGCAGCTGGCGCTGGGCAACCCGAAGCTGCTGGCGGGGATTGCTTCGATCGGCTTCTACCTGTGGCGCAAGAACATGCTGCAGACCATCGTATTCGGGATGCTTGCTTTCACACTGTTGCGAATCACACACGTTTTCGCTGCCATTCCCTAAGGTAGAATAGCGTTCTTTCACTATTTCACTGTTGAGCCGACATGGACGCCGTTTTGAGTTTCACCCGCTTGCAAGACCTGATCGACCGCGACGCGCTGAACAACAAGCGCGTCTTCATCCGTGCCGACCTGAACGTGCCGCAGGATGACAGCGGCAAGATCACCGAAGACACCCGCATCCGCGCCTCGATCCCCGCGATCCAGGCGGCCGTCAAGGCTGGCGCCGCCGTCATGGTGACCTCGCACCTGGGCCGTCCGACCGAAGGCGAATTCAAGCCGGAAGACACGCTGGCGCCGGTCGCCGCGCGCCTCTCCGAGCTGCTCGGCCAGCCGGTCGAACTGAAACAGAACTGGGTCGACGGCGTCGATGTCGCCCCGGGCCAAGTTGTGCTGCTGGAAAACTGCCGCGTCAACAAGGGCGAAAAGAAAAATTCCGACGAGCTGGCCCAGAAGATGGCCAAGCTGTGCGACGTGTACGTGAACGATGCCTTCGGCACCGCCCACCGCGCCGAAGCGACGACCCACGGCATCGCGAAATTCGCGCCCGTCGTCTGCGCCGGCCCGCTGCTGGCCGCCGAACTCGATGCACTGGGGAAGGCTTTGGGCCAGCCGGCGCGTCCGCTGCTGGCCATCGTCGCCGGCTCGAAAGTGTCGAGCAAGCTGTCGATCCTGCAAAGCCTGGCCGGCAAAGTCGACAACCTGATCGTCGGCGGCGGCATCGCCAACACCTTCATGAAGGCCGTCGGCCTGAACATCGGCAAGTCGCTCGTCGAAAACGACCTGGTCAATGAAGCCAAGCAGATCATCGACATGATGAGCGCGCGCGGCGCCTCGGTGCCGATTCCCGTGGACGTCGTCTGCGCGAAAGAGTTCTCGCCAACCGCCGCCGCGACCGTCAAGGACGTGGCCCAGGTTGCCGACGACGACATGATCCTCGACATCGGCCCGAAGACGGCGCAGATGCTGGCCGAACAGGTCGCCAAGGCAGGTACCATCGTCTGGAACGGCCCGGTCGGCGTGTTCGAATTCGACCAGTTCGCCGAAGGCACGAAGACGCTCGCCATGGCCATCGCCGACTCGAAGGGCTTCTCGATCGCCGGCGGTGGCGATACGCTGGCAGCCATTGCCAAGTACAACATCGGCGACAAGATCGGCTACATTTCCACGGGTGGCGGCGCCTTCCTCGAGTTCCTGGAAGGGAAGACCCTGCCTGCGGTCGATATCCTCCTGCAGCGCAGCAAGCAGTAAAATCGGCGCAGCCTCACGGCTGCGCTTTGCTTTTTATAAGGGATCCTTCCATGTACCGTGGCACCAAGATCGTCGCTACCATCGGACCGGCTTCGACCGACTTCGACATCCTCGTCAAAATGATCCGCGCCGGCGTCGACGTCGTGCGCCTGAACTTCTCGCACGGCAAGGCGCAAGACCATATCGACCGCGCCGCCCTGGTGCGCAGCGCGGCCGCGGAATGCGGGCGCGAAGTGGCGATCATGGCCGACATGCAGGGACCGAAAATCCGCGTCGGCAAGTTCGAGAGCGGCAAGGTCGAGCTGGCCAAGGG
>Ga0308170_10002771_pt1 | contig 14803 bp, 11 predicted proteins | sample PhyBR2_2_FD_202136 | JGI IMG/M metagenome (GOLD analysis project Ga0308170, IMG submission 202136) | Phyllosphere microbial communities from UC Gill Tract Community Farm, Albany, California, United States - DLSLSB.R2 | ecosystem: Host-associated > Plants > Phyllosphere > Unclassified | place... | reverse complement strand
GCTGCGCCTCCAATGCCGCCTGCCGCGCGGCCTCGGCGCGGCGTTCGGCTTCGAGCTGCGCGGCCAGCAGCGCCGCCTGTTCCTGCTCGGCCGCGGCGCGCGCGCGGGCCGCATCGGCGAGAGCCCCTTCCGCCTCGATACGTTCGTTCTGGCGCGCCAGCGCCTCGTCTTCGGCCTGCAGGCGCTCGCGCTCGGCATCAAGCAGAAGCCGGGCTTCGCGGGCGCGCTGCTCGGCCAGCGCGGCGGCGCGCCGGTGCAGCTCGGCCTGTTCATGCAGCGCGGCCTGGGCCGCCTGCTCGGCATCGTTCTGCGCGGCGCGCGCGTCCGCCGCGGCCTGGGCCAGGGCCGCGCGTTCGTCCGCCAGCCGGCGTTCGCGCGCATGCTGTCCGGCTTCGCGTTCGGCGGCTTCCTGGGCCGCTTTGTCGGCCTCGGCGCGCAGCCGGGCCGCGTCGACGGCTTCGCGTTCCGCTTCCAGGCGCGCCCGGGCCCGTTCGGCTTCCGCCTCCTCCGCGCCCGCGCGCTCCAGCGCCACCTCGCGCAGCTGGCGGTCGGCCTCGATGCGCGCCTCGGTGGCGGCCAGGATGCGCGTCTCGGCTTCGCGCCGCGCCTCCAGGGCGCTGGCGGCCATCTGTTCGATCCGTTCGCGGTGCGTGGCCGCGTCGCGCAATTCCTTTTCGGTCTGCAGGCGCAGGCGCAGCGACTGGGCCGCGGTGCGCTCGGACTCGGCCTGGGCCAGTGCGATCGCCTCGCGCTCCTGCTCGATGTGCGCCAGGGCGCGCGCCTCCTCGAGCGCGCGCGCCTCGGCGGCCGCGCGCGCGAAGCTCGACGCCAGCGCGACCTGGTCGGCGCGCTCGCGCTGCTGGGCCAGTTCGAGCGCCTCGGCCTCGGCTTCGGCGAGTTTTTCGGCGGTCTGGCGCGCGGCCCGTTCGGCGCGCTCGCGTTCGCGCGCCAGGATCGCCACGCGCGCGTCGGCGCTGGCGCTGTGGTGCACTTCCTCGCGCGCCGCGTGCACGGCCGCGACCCGCTCGGCCGCCTGCAGGCGCGCCTGCTCGGATTGCAGGGCCAGCGCGTCGGCTTCGCGCTCGGCGCGGGCGGCGATCTCGGCGTCGATGCGCGCCTGGCCCTCGGCGCGCTTGCGCGCTTCGTCCTCGGCGCGGGCGCGGCTTTCCGCCGCCAGGCGGATCTGGGTATCGGATTCCACACGCGCGCGCAGCCCGGCGGTTTCTTGCCGGATCGCTTCCAGGCGCTCGGCCGCGGCGCGCGCGGCGGCGCGCAGGGTCTCGATGCGGTCGCGGTTGGCCTCGATCGCGTCTTCCGATGCCTGCGCATTGGCCAGGGCCGCCGCGGCCGCTTCGGCGTCGATCGCCGCGCGCTCTTCGGCGAGGCTCCTGGCGCGGGCTTCGGCATGGGCGCGGTTCTCGGCCGCCACCGCGGCCTTGGCCTCCGCCTCGACCCGGGCGATGCCTTCCTTGATCGCGCGCTCGTCCATGTGTACGCGCTGCGGCTCCGCGTCGCGGCCCGCGTGCGCGTGCGTGGCGGACCTCAGGTCGATGGTGAAGTCGGCATCGTCGTTCTGGGCGGGACGGTCGGTCATGGAATTCTCGGTGGCAATTCAAGGCTGGCGGGCCTTGGCTCGGCCCTCGCGACGATTATGCCGCATGAGCGAGCGGGGTGTCGCACCGAGCTGACCCACAAACATGGGCCAATTCAAGCGTTCAAATAGGGAACAAGGGTGGTTCGTCCATGAGGGCGATCTGCTCGCGCAGCTCGAGAATGCGGTCCTGCCAGTAGCGCTGGGTGTTAAACCACGGGAAGGCCGCCGGGAAGGCCGGATCGTCCCAGCGCATCGCCAGCCAGGCCGAATAATGGATCAGGCGCAGGGTCCTTAACGCTTCGACCAGATAGAGCTGGCGCGGGTCGAATTCGCAGAAGTCCTCGTAGCCGGCCAGCACGTCGCCGAGCTGGCGCACCATTTCCTGGCGCTCGCCGGACAGCAGCATCCACAGGTCCTGCACGGCCGGGCCCATGCGGCTGTCGTCGAAGTCGACGAAGTGCGGGCCGTCGCCGGTCCACAGCACGTTGCCGGCGTGGCAGTCGCCGTGCAGGCGGATCAGCGACAGGTCGCCGGCGCGCTCGAAGCAGCGCGCGACGCCATCCAGCGCCTGGTCGATCACGCTGGCGTACGCGGTCAGCAGCTCGGGGGGAATGAAGCCGTGGCCGATCAGCCAGGCACGCGGTTCGCGCCCGAAGGTGTCCAGGTTCAGCGCCGGGCGCTGCTCGAAAGCGGCCGTGGCGCCGACCGCGTGGATGCGGCCGATGAAGCGCCCGATCCATTCGAGCACGCTGGGGTCCGACAGCTCGGGCGCGCGGCCGCCGCGGCTCGGGAAAACCGCAAAGCGAAAGCCGCCGAATTCGTGCAGGGTGCGTCCGTCCAGCACGCGCGCCGGGACCACCGGCACTTCGCTGGCCTCGAGCTCGGCCAGGTAAGCGTGTTCCTCGAGGATGGCGGCATCGCTCCAGCGCCCCGGCCGGTAGAACTTCAGCACCACCGGCTGCCCCTCTTCGCGGCCCACGCGGTAGACGCGGTTTTCGTAGCTGTTCAGCGCCAGCAGGCGGCCGTCGCCGTGCAGGCCGACGCTGTCGACGGCGTCCAGCACCATCAATGGGTCGAGGCGCGAGAACGGGTGCGAGGACTGCGGCTGGGCGTCATCGTCTGAATCTTGATTGTCAGGCTGCATATTCATGCGCTCATTGTAAGCGGTCCGGCGCGCCGGCGTGCCTCGGCCATGCGCCTGTTTTTTGCCGGCCGCCTGCCACAGGCGTTACACTGGCGGCTTCAATCCAAGGAACACGCAACACATGCAACTCGAACAGCCCCTCACCGACAAAGAATTCGACGAACTCGACAACTTCCTGTTGTCCGACCGCTGCCCGGAAGGCGCGATGACCATGGACACGCTGCACGGCTACCTGACGGCCATCGCGATCGGTCCGGAGACCATCATGCCGGCCGAGTGGCTGCCACACGTGTGGGGCGAGGAAGGCGCCGCGCCAAAGTGGAAGAACGGCAAGGAAGAGGCGCGCATCGTGAACCTGATCATGCGCTTCATGAACGAAGTCCTGATCACCTTCGAGGTCGCGCCCAAGGAATTCGAGCCGCTCTACGTCGAGCACGAGGTCGACGGCGAGAGCCTGATCGACGCCGAGGCCTGGTGCTGGGGCTTCTGGGAAGGCATGGACCTGCGTCCCGGCGCCTGGGACGCCATCTGGGATTCGGAAGCCGGCCCGCTGATGCGCCCGATCTACCTGCTGGGCGCCGACGAGATCGAGGAAAGCGAGCTGAAGGAAGTCGAGGACCCGCGCCTCGCGCACAAGCTGGCGCTCGAGATCGAGGCCAACCTGCCGGGCATCCACCGCTACTGGCTGCCGCGCCGCAAGGCCGCGGTCGAGACCGTGCGCCGCGAGGACCCGAAGGTCGGCCGCAACGACGATTGCCCTTGCGGCAGCGGGAAGAAGTTCAAGAAGTGCTGCGGGGCCGAGCAGGCCTGAGGCTTCACGCCGCCTGGGCCTGATCGAGGCGGCTCTCGTACAGGGCGGCCAGCAGATCCGACTGCCCCACCACCCCCACGAACCTGCCGTGCGCGTCCACCACCGGAATGTGGTGCAGCCCGCGGTTGGTCATCAAGGGCACCAGTTCGGCGATCGGCGCCTCCGCGCGCACGGTCGTCACGCGCCGGCGCATGATCTCGGCGACCTGGGCCGCGCGCTCGGGCGCGGTGCCCAGCAAGTGGCCCAGCACGCCGCGCAGGCGCGCTTTCAAACTCACCTTCTCGTCCATCCCGAAGTGCTGCAGGAAGTCGCCGTGCGACACGATGCCGACCACGTTGCGCTCCTCGTCCAGCACCGGCAGCGCGTCCAGCCGGTGGCCCGCCAGCAGCCGCCAGCCCTCGGCCAGCGTGGTGCCCGGGGTCACGGTCACCGCATCCTTCGACATGATGGTGGCGCAGGTGATGACGCCGAAACGGCGGCCGAAGGCGCGCGCCTCGACCTCGAGCAGGATCGCCTCCAGGTCGTCGCGGCTGACGTCCAGCACCTGGCCGTAGCGCGCCAGCACCTCGTCCAGGTCTTCGGCGGAAAAGCCGAGACGCGCGGTCGGCGCCGGGTCGCGCGTGGCGTGCACGTTCTTCAGCGGCGACTGCTGCGTGTGCGGATAGCGGCGGCCGGTCAGGTTGTTGAACACCAGCGCGGCCAGCACGATCAGGGTCGAGTTCAGGCACACCGGCAGGAAGGCGAAGTGGTAGCCGGCCGCGTGCACCGCCGGCCCGCCCAGCACCGTCGTCAGCGCCACCGCGCCGCTGGGCGGGTGCAGGCAGCGCAGCACGAACATCACCAGGATGGCGCAGGCGCCCGCCAGCGGCGCAGCCAGCACCGGATCGGGCACCAGCAGGGTGACGGTAATGCCGACCAGCGCCGAAATCGTATTCCCGCCGATCACCGACCAGGGCTGGGCCAGCGGGCTGGCCGGCACGCAGAACAGCAGCACGGCCGAGGCGCCCATCGGCGCGACCAGGAGCGGCGTGGCGCCGGAATTGGCCAGCATGTCGCTGAGGAGAACGGTGACCAGCAGCCCGACCAGGGCCCCCACCACGGAACGCAGGCGCTCGGCCCGCGGGACGGAATTACGCTGCGGCGCGAAGGCGCGCAGCCAGTTCAAGCTATTTTCCAACATCACAGGTATTTCAAGCAGGACAAGGACAAATGGGCGGACATCAGGGCTCGGGACGCGGCCGAATCGACGGAGGATACACGATCCCGCGAACATCGGCTTGGCCGGGGCTTGACGATAGCGCAACGACAAAAACATCACATTATGATATATTTTCGGATTCCCGTCGCGCCTGCTTCCGATTTTGCCCGTGAAACCACTCACTTCCTCATCCCCGCCCGCCGCGTCCGCGCTGTCCAAGGACGACTTCGCGGCCCTGTCCGAGTTCCGCTACCAGATGCGGCGCTTTGAGCACTTTTCCGAGAACGCCGTGCAGGCGGCCGGCATCACGCCGCTGCAGTATCTGCTGCTCCTGCACGTCAAGGGCTTCCCGGGCCGCGAGTGGGCCACGGTCGGTGAGCTGGCCGAGCGCCTGCAAGCCAAGCCGCACGGCGTGGTGGCGCTGGTCACGCGCTGCGAGGCCGGCGGCCTGGTCGAGCGGCGCGCCAACCGGGATGACCGGCGCCGCGTCGAAATCCACCTGCTGCCCGCCGGCGAAACCATCCTGACGCGCCTGGCCGAAGTCCACCGCGCCGAACTGCGCGCCCTGCAAGGCGTGTTCACCATCCCCACCCTGTCCTGACACCGTCATGCAAGCTTCCATCACACGCCGCGATTTTTCCGGCGACCTCCGGCTGCTGAAGATCGCCGCCATCGCCGCCGTCATCGGCGGCCTGTCCACCTTCGCGGCGCGGATCCTGCTGCTCCTGATCCGCTTTTTCACCGACCTGTTCTTCTACCAGAAGCTGTCGCTGGCCGAACTGTCGCCGTCCGATAACACGCTGGGCCTGTGGGTCGTCGCCGTGCCCGTGATCGGCGGCCTGGTGATCGGCCTGATCGCGCGCTACGGCACCGAGCAGGTGCGCGGCCACGGCATCCCGGAAGCGATCGAGGCGATCCTGTTCAAGAACAGTGCGATGTCGCCCAAGGTCGCGCTCCTGAAACCCGTGGCTTCCGGCATCGCGATCGGCAGCGGCGGTCCGTTCGGCGCCGAGGGGCCGATCATCATGACCGGCGGCGCGATCGGTTCGCTGGTGGCCCAGCACTTCCACCTGACCGGCGGCGAGCGCAAGACCCTGCTGGTGGCCGGCGCCGTGGCCGGCATGACCGCGGTGTTCGGCACGCCGGTGGCGGGGCTCCTGATGGCGGTCGAGCTGCTGCTGTTCGAACTGCGTCCGCGCAGCCTGCTGCCGGTGGCTGTCGCCTGCGCGGTGGCCGGCTTCCTGCGTCCGCTGGCCATCGGGGGCGGCGTGCTGTTCCCGCTGCAGACCGCGCCCGTGCAACCGGTCGCCCTGCTGTCCTGCCTGGCCGCCGGCGTGCTGTGCGGGCTGCTTGCCTGGGGCATGTCGACCGCGCTGTACAAGGTCGAGGACGCCTTCCACAAGCTGCCGGTCCACTGGATGTGGTGGCCGGCACTGGGGGCCATCGCGGTCGGCATCGGCGGATTTTTCCAGCCGCGCGCGCTGGGCGTGGGCTATGACGTCATCGGCGACCTGCTGCACAACCATATCGCGGTCGGCGCCATCGCGGGCCTGCTGGCCGTGAAGCTGATCATCTGGGTGATCGCGCTCGGCTCCGGCACCTCGGGCGGCGTGCTGGCCCCGCTGCTGATGCTGGGCGCCGGCCTGGGCGCGCTGCTTGCCCCCTACCTGCCGGGCGCCGAGCCGGGCCTGTGGCCGCTGGTCTTCATGGCCGCGACCCTGGGCGGCATGATGCGCGCGCCGGTGATGGCGGTGGTGTTCGCCTTCGAGCTCACCCACGACGCCAACGCCCTGCTGCCGCTGCTGGCGGCGGCTGCCTCCGCCTACGGCTTCACCGTGCTGGCCATGGGCCGCTCGATCCTGACCGAAAAGATCGCGCGCCGCGGCCACCACATCTACCGCGAATACGGCATCGACCCGCTCGAGCGCCACGCCGTGGCCGAGGTGATGAGCACCCAGGTCGACACGGTCGACGCCGGCGCCACCGCCGCCGAGGTGCTGGCCTCGCACTTCGGCCCCGGCCAGCGCCACCGCGCCTTCCCGGTCATCAAGGGCGGCCTGCTTGCGGGCATGCTCGACCGCGAGGCGCTCGGCAGGCTGGCCCCGGACGCGAAGATCGGCGAACTGTATGGGGTGAATCCGCCGCCGGTCGCCGTCGCCGGCGAAACCTGCCGCACGGTCGCCACGCGCCTGGCGGTGCACAAGCTCGAGCGCCTGCCGGTCGTGCAGGATGCGGCCACGCCCAAGCTGCTGGGCATCGTCAGCCGCAGCGACCTGATCAAGGCAACCGCCGGGCTGCACGTCGAGGAACACGAGCGCCGCACGCTGCGTTTCGTTCCCTTGCGCCCGGTCGAAGAAAGGCGCCATCCGCGCGCGGGCTGAAGCTGCACAGTGCCGAGTGTTCATGTACGATAAGCAAGATGCGCATTTGCTCACGCTGCGCCCCAACTTATCGAGGAGAAAAACATGAACAAAGCACTCCAAGGCGCGCTGCTCGCCGCCGCCCTGGCGGGCCTGGCCGGCGCCTTTGCCGCCGCGCCAGCCGCCCAGGCCGCAGCCCCGGCGGTCAAGACCCCGGCGCCCGGCTTCTACCGCTTGATGGTCGGCGACTTCGAAGTCACGCCGATCAACGACGGCACCGTCGACCTGCCGATGGACCAGCTGCTGCACCAGAAGGCCGAGGCCACCCGCGCGACGCTGGAAAAGAACTACCTGAAGCTGCCGCTGGAGACCTCGGACAACGCATACCTGATCAACACCGGCAGCAAGCTGGTGCTGATCGACACCGGCGCCGGCGTGCTGTTCGGCCCGACCCTCGGCAAGTTCGTCAACAACCTGCGCGCCGCCGGCTACCAGCCCGAGCAGATCGACGAGATCTACATTACCCACATGCACGGCGACCACGTCGGCGGCCTGGTCAGCAATGGCCAGCGCACGTTCCCGAACGCCGTCGTACGCGCCGGCAAGGCGGACGCCGATTTCTGGCTGAACAAGGCGAACATGGACAAGGCCCCGGCCGACAAGAAGGGCTTCTTCCAGGGCGCGATGACGGCGCTGAATCCCTACGTCCAGGCGGGCAAATTCAAGGCGATCGAGAGCGATGGCGAACTGGTGCCGGGCGTCACGGCCCTCGCCACCCACGGCCACACGCCCGGCCACACCAGCTACGTGGTCGAGAGCCGCGGCCAGAAGCTGATCGTGATGGGCGACCTGATCCACGCGGCGGCGGTCCAGTTCGACAACCCGCAGGTCACCATCGGCTTCGACAGCGACGAGAAGGCGGCCTACGCGGCGCGCAAGAAGGTGTTCGATGATGCGGCCAAGAACGGCACGCTGGTGGCCGGCGCGCACCTGCAGTTTCCGGGGGTCGGGCACATTGCCGTTCAGGGCAAGGGGTATCGCTGGATTCCGGTGAATTACACCCAGATGCGTTAAATACCACTACCGTCGTTCCCGCGCAGGCGGGAACCTAATTTTGCGTAAGCGGTCGAGATGCAAACAAAACTTGGGCCCCCCGCCTGCGCGGGGGCGACGAATCAGCCACGTTTCTCCAGCACCCCCGCCAACAAGCCCGCCAGCCGATCCATATCCACCGGCTTGACCAGGTGATGATCGAACCCCGCCTCCATCGCCGTCCTGCGGTCCTGTTCCTGTCCGTAGCCCGTTACCGCGATCAGCACGATTCCCGCCGTCTGCACGTCCGCGCGCAGGCGGCGCGCCAGTTCGTTGCCGTCCATCTCGGGCAGGCCGATGTCCAGCAGGGCCGCGTCCGGGCGCAGGCTCCCCGCGCGCTCGAGCGCCCGCAGCGAGTCGTGTTCGATCGCGACCTCATGGCCGCAGGCTTCGAGCAGCATGCCGAGCGTGGTGGCGGCGTCCACGTTGTCGTCCACCACCAGCAGGCGCAGCGGGCGCGGTTGCCGGCCCGGCGCCGGCGTTCCGTCGGCGGCGTCGAGATGGCCCGCCAGCGGCTGCATCAGCGGCAGGCTGACCATGAAGCTGCTGCCCTGCCCCAGGCCCGGGCTCTCGCAGGCCACGCTGCCGCCATGCAGCTCGACCAGGTGCTTGACCAGCGCCAGGCCCAGCCCAAGCCCGCCCTGCGCGCGGTCCGACGAGCGCTTGGCCTGGGTGAACAGGTCGAATACGTGCGGGGACAGGCCCGGTTCCATGCCGATGCCCTGGTCGCGCACGCTCAAGACCAGGCGGCCATCGCCGCTGGTGGCGCCGACTTCGATGCCGAGTTCTTCGGGCGTGTACTTGCTGGCATTGTTGAGCAGGTTGGACAGCACCTGCACCAGGCGCGCCTTGTCGCCCAGCACCGTGGCCTCCGGATCGAGGATGTGCACCGCCAGGTGCTGGCGGCGCGCGTCGAACATCGGGCGCACCTGTTCGATCGCCTCGTCGACGATGGTGCGGGCCGACACGGGCGCGCGCGCCAGCGTCACCAGCCCGCGCGTGACGCGCGAGACGTCCAGCAGGTCGTCCACCAGGCTGGTCATGTGGCGCACCTGGCGCCCGATGATGGCGCTGCTCTGGCGCACCCGGCCCTCGTCGAGGCGGCCGATCTTGAGCAGGTCGGCGGCGGCGCTGATCGGCGCCAGCGGGTTGCGCAGTTCATGCGCCAGCATGGCGAGGAATTCGTCCTTGCGGCGGTCGGCCTCGCGCAGCTGCTCTTCGATGCGCATGCGTTCGGAGATGTCGCGGAACACCACCACCATGCCGCCGCCGCGGGTCGGGTAGGCGTGCACCTCGAGCCACGCCCCGGTCCCGCCTTCACCGACGTGCTGGAAAACCGCCGTGCCGGGCTCGCGCGCTTGCATCACCCGGTGATACATCGCGTCGACCTCGGTGCCCAGGGCTTCCGGCCAGACTTCCCAATGGTGCCGGCCGATCACCTGATCGACGCTGCGGTTGGCGATGCGCAGGCCGGCCGCATTGATCTGCTGGACGGTCCAGTCGGGCGCAATCAGGCCGAATCCTTCGGCGATCGAGTCGAGGATGACCTGGCTGCGGTCGCGCTCCTCGCGCAGCGCCGCCTGGGTGCGCGCCAGGTCGACCGCGCTCCAGATGCGCTCGGCCATGCCGCGCGCCAGGCCGATCTCGGCCTCGCTCCAGTGGTGCGCGCCTTCCATGCCGATCCCGAGGAAGGCCAGCAGCTGCCCGGCGCGCACCAGCGGCACCAGCAGGACGGCCGCCACGTCCATCGCCGCATAGGCGCCCTGCATGGCGATGGTGCGCGGGTCTTGCGCCACGTCGACGACGGCGATCACCTCGCCGGCGCGGCCGGCGGCGCCGATGTCCGGGCCGAAAGCCTCGATGGCAAAGGTGCGGCCGGCCAGGCTGGGCAGGCCGTGGCGCCGCCAGTCGCGCTGCACGAAGAAGGTGTTGCGCGGATCGTCGACCTCGGCGTAGATGGCGCGCGTCAGCCCCAGCTCCTCGCCGAGCAACGCGGTCGCGGTCTGGATCACGTCTTCGCTCGAGGTCAGCGGACGCAGCGTGTCCGCCACCAGCAGCTCGAAGGCGGCGCGGCGCTCGGACAGCACGCGCGCGGTGGTTTCCATGACGGTGCAGTACATGCCCTGCACGGCGCCCTCGCCATCGTGCAAGGGCGAGTAGGAGAACGTGAACCAGGTCGGCTCGAAGTAGCCCTTGCGGTGCATCGTGAGGGGCAAATCTTCGAGGAAGACGGACTTGTTGGACAGCGCGCGGTCGACGATGGGCACGATGTCGGGCCAGATCTCGTGCCAGATGGCCTGGAAGCGGTCGCCGAAGGCCGCCGGGTGCTTGCCGCCCAGGATGACGGCGTAGGCGTCGTTGTACAGGAAGCGCAGCTCCGGCCCCCAGGCGACGAACATGGGGAAGGTCGAGCTGACAACCATCGATATGGCGGTGGCCAGCTCCGGCGGCCAGCTTTCGGGCGGGCCGAGCGGGGACGAGCTCCAGTCGTGCTCGCGGAGGAGGCGCCGCACTTCGCTGTCCCCGCCCCCGGCGATGTTACGCAGAATGTCAACCATGGCGCCGATTCTCGCACACCTTCGTCACAATGTGTACGTTTTGCAACTGTAGTGCGCCGGTGTCTCAGAGCTTGATGAAATGCTCGCGGTAGTAACGGAGTTCCTCGATCGACTCGACGATGTCGGCCAGCGCCGTGTGCTTCTGGTGTTTCTTGAAGCCCGAGGCCAGTTCCGGCTTCCAGCGGCGGCACAGTTCCTTCAGCGTCGACACATCCAGGTTACGGTAGTGGAAGAAGGCTTCCAGCTTGGGCATGCCGCGCGCCATGAAGCGGCGGTCCTGGCAGATCGAGTTGCCGCACATCGGCGACTTACCGGCCGGCACCCACTGCTTCAGGAAGGCGATCAGCTGCGCCTCGGCCTGGGCTTCGTCCACGGTCGACGCTTTCACGCGGTCGATCAGGCCCGAGCGGCCGTGCGTGCCCTTGTTCCAGGCGTCCATCTTGTCCAGCGTCGCATCGCTCTGGTGGATGGCGAACACCGGGCCCTCGGCCAGGATGTTCAGGTCGGGGTCGGTGACCACGACCGCGACCTCGATGATGCGGTCGTTGTCCGGATCCAGGCCGGTCATTTCCATGTCGAGCCAGACCAGGTTGAATTCGTGCGGGCGCTGGGGGGTGGGTGCTTGAGTTTCAATCTCTTGTGACATAATTCGCTCTTGGCTTTGTTAGCTAACCACGCATTTTCTCACAGGCATAGAATGCTTTCATTCGCGTTTTCGGTTTTGTTCGTCATTTTTTTCGTGCTGACCCTGGTCCTGCGCTACTGGCTGGCCAGCCGCCACATCCGCCACGTGCTGCGCCATCGTGAGCGCGTGCCCGACGAATTCGCCGGAACCATCCCGCTCGAGGCCCACCAGAAGGCGGCCGACTACACCGTCGCCAAGACGCGCTACGGCCTGCTGCACGCGATCTGGAGCGGCGTCGTGCTGATCGGCTTCACGCTGATGGGCGGCCTGCAGGCGCTGTCGACCGCGCTGCTGCACGCGGCCGGCCCGGGGATGGCGCACCAGATCCTGCTGATCGTGGCCTTCACCGTGATCTCGAGCGTGCTGGATCTGCCGTTCACGTACTGGTTCCAGTTCGTGCTGGAGGAACGCTTCGGTTTCAACAAGATGACGGTCAAGCTGTGGCTGGCCGACATGGTCAAGGGCAGCCTGATCGGCGCCGTCATCGGCCTGCCGCTGCTGTGGGTGGTGCTCACCCTGATGGACCGGACCGGCAGCCTGTGGTGGCTCTACACCTGGGCGTTCTGGTGCGCCTTCCAGCTGCTGGCGATGGTGGTCTACCCGACCCTGATCGCGCCGCTGTTCAACAAATTCACGCCGCTGTCCGACGAGGGCCTCAAGGCGCGCATCGAGGGCCTGATGGCGCGCGTCGGCTTCGCCTCCAAGGGCCTGTTCGTGATGGACGGCAGCAAGCGCTCCGCCCACGGCAACGCCTACTTTTCCGGCTTCGGCGCCAACAAGCGCATCGTCTTCTTCGATACCCTGCTCGAGCGCCTGGCGCCGTCCGAGATCGAGGCCGTGCTGGCGCACGAGCTGGGCCACTTCAAGCTCAAGCACATCGTCAAGCGCATCGTGGTGCTGTTCGCGCTGTCGCTGGTGTTCCTCGCCCTGCTCGGCTGGCTGAAGACCCAGGTCTGGTTCTACACGGGCCTGGGCGTCATGCCGCTGCTGTCCGCGCCGAACGACGCCATGGCCCTGCTGCTCTTCATGTCGGTGCTGCCGGTGTTCACCTTCCCGCTCTCGCCGCTCACCTCGATCAGCTCGCGCAAGCACGAGTTCGAGGCCGATGCCTTCGCCGCCAGCCACAGCGACGCGCGCGACCTGGTCTCCGCCCTGGTCAAGATGTACGAAGACAACGCCTCGACGCTGACGCCGGACCCGCTGCATTCGGCTTTCTACGATTCGCACCCGCCGGCCTCGATCCGCATCCGCCACCTGCACATGGCGGGGGCCGTATGAGCGCCGATCTGCTGACCCGCCACTGCACCCACGGCGCCACGGCGCTTGACGATGCAACCATCGCCACGCTGGCGCCGCAGGTGCCCGGCTGGACCATCGCCGACAACCGCCTGGAGCGCACATTCAGCTTCCGCGACTATCACGAGACGATCGAATTCGTGAACGCGCTGGCCTGGATGGTGCACCGCGAAGACCACCATCCGGTGCTTTCGGTCGGCTATAACCGCTGCACCGCCAGCTGGACCACGCACTCGGCCGGCAACCGCCTGTCCGAGAACGACTTCATCTGCGCGGCCAAGGCCGACGCGCTGTACGCGGAACGGAGGGGCGCATGAGCAAGCACGGCAAGCAAGCAGGCGGCGCGGGGGACGCGCTGACCGGCACGATCGTCGCCGCCCACGGCCGCCACTACCTGGCCGACGTCGATGGCGACTCAGTTACTCAATTTTTCCAGTGCGTCACCCGCGGCAAGAAGACCAACGTCGCGGTCGGCGACATCGTGCACCTGCAGCGCACCTCGGCCAACCAGGCCGTCATCGAAAAGATCGCCGAGCGCAGCACCCTGCTGTACCGCTCCGACCAGTACAAATCCAAGCTGCTGGCCGCGAACCTCACGCGCCTGTTCATCGTGATCGCGACCGAGCCGAGCTTCGCCGACGACCTGGTCTCGCGCTCGCTGGTCGCCTGCGAGGCGGCCGGGATCGAGGCCCACCTCATCCTCAACAAGGTCGACGTGACCGAGCCGCTGGCGCGCGCCCGCGAGCGCGCGGGCCTGTACGCGGGCCTCGGCTATCCGCTGCACGAGGTCTCGGCCAGGGCCGATCCGGAAGGCACGCTGGACACCCTGCGCCCGCTGCTGGCCGGCCAGACCTCGATTTTCATCGGCCAGTCGGGCATGGGCAAGTCCTCGCTGATCAACCTCCTGGTACCGGACGCCGATATCGCCGTGCGCGAAATCTCGGAAGCGCTCGACACCGGCAAGCACACCACCACCTTCACGCGCCTGTACAAGCTGGCGGACGGCGGCGCCATCATCGATTCGCCCGGTTTCCAGGAATTCGGCCTGTACCACCTGACCGAAGGCATGCTGGAGCGCGCCTTCGTCGAGTTCAAGCCTTACCTGGGCGGCTGCAAGTATTACAACTGCCGCCACCTGGCCGAACCGCAGTGCGCGATCCTGCAGGCGGTCGCGGATGGGAAGATCGCGAAACTGCGGCATGAGCTGTACGGACAGTTGCTGCACGAATCGGCGCAGACGCTGTACTGACATCGAAACATAATTTTCCGATTGCCATGTAAAAACGCTTATAATCAACGAGATAACCGCATCCCAAGACGCAAAATGGCTGGCACGACTCCCACGAACATCAAGCACTTCCTGCAGTTCTCCGACTTCACCCGCGACGAGTTCGAGTACCTGATCGAACGCGCCACCGTCATCAAGCGCAAGTTCAAGAACTACGAGGTCTACCATCCGCTGGTCGACCGCACGCTGGTGATGGTGTTCGAGAAGAGCTCGACGCGTACCCGCCTCAGTTTTGAAGCCGGCATGCACCAGCTCGGCGGCGCCGCGATCTACCTGAACACGCGCGACAGCCAGCTGGGCCGCGGCGAGCCGATCGAGGACGCCGGCCAGGTCATGTCGCGCATGTGCGACATCATCATGGTGCGCACCTTCGGGCACGACATCATCGAGCGCTTCGCGGCCTATTCGCGCGTCCCGGTGATCAATGGCCTGACCAACGAACACCATCCCTGCCAGGTGCTGGCCGACATCTTCACCTACTACGAGCACCGCGGCAGCATCGTCGGCAAGACCGTGGCCTGGATCGGCGACGCCAACAACATGCTGTACTCCTGGCTGCAGGCGGCCGAGGTGTTCGGCTTCCACCTGAACGTGTCGACGCCGAAGGGCTACGACCTGGACCCGGCGCTGGTCACGACCAGCAACTACACCTTCTTCGAGAACCCATCCGACGCTTGCTCCGGCGCGCACCTGGTCAACACCGACGTGTGGACCAGCATGGGTTTTGAAAAGGAAAACGCCGAGCGCCTTCAGGCCTTCGACGGCTTCATGGTCGAC
>Ga0308170_10002770_pt1 | contig 14809 bp, 14 predicted proteins | sample PhyBR2_2_FD_202136 | JGI IMG/M metagenome (GOLD analysis project Ga0308170, IMG submission 202136) | Phyllosphere microbial communities from UC Gill Tract Community Farm, Albany, California, United States - DLSLSB.R2 | ecosystem: Host-associated > Plants > Phyllosphere > Unclassified | place... | reverse complement strand
TTCAACCCCTTAAACAGTGAGGAACATCTTAATAAACAGAAAAAAGCACGGATTGCAGCAATGGAAAAGGCACTCAGCGCACTGAGGTTACAGGTAGCTTAATCTTTTTTGTTATATAGTAAAAGAAACAAAAACCAACGGCTGAAAATTTTTCTTTCAAAGGTACTGTGTTGGCTGAGACAGTGGAGTCCGAAAAATTTGTTAGGCCGTTTTTAAGCAGAACGGAGATACTGTGCTATGGCCTAGTTGGCTGGCAGTTCATGTGTTACATAGCAATTGGCAAATAATCTTAGTAACAAAACACAGCGAAGGTGTAAGCCTCCATTCGCTCATTATAGCTAAATCTGGTTTCGCTCCTACCCTAAAATCTCCTGTATTTTTTCTGTAGGGCGGGCAATAACAGCCTGATCGCCTGAAACTACGATGGGTCGCTCGATAAGAATCGGGTGTTTAACCATCGCTTCAATCCATTCGGTATCGGTAAGGGTTTTACCTTTATAGTTTTCGATAAAAACCTGTTCGCCTTTTCTGATGAGTGCTAAAGGTTTAATACCCAGTTTGGCTACAATTTCGGTCAGTTCGGCTACGTTTGGCGGTGTATCGAGATAATACACGACTTCAAATTCTTTTCCGCTTTTTTCGAGTTCCTGCAAAGCACAACGGCTTTTGGTACACCTGTTATTGTGGTAAATGGTAATCATTTCGAATGTTATTATAGTCCGCTTACACCGCCGCTCACCACCATCTTCATGGCATCGGCAGCAGTCATTTTTAAATCGGTAACCTTGTTGCGTGGTACAATACACAGCTGACCGGCAAATGAATAGGAAAGCGGAAAATAAACCGCTACTTCATCAGGCAAATCCAGTTTATGTAAATCGTTTTGGGTTAAAAAACCGATCTTTTTCAAGCCGCCCTCAACCTCAACCAGTACGGGATGGTTAAATTTCTTTTCGTCGCCTACAAAGGCTTCGGTTAAATCTTTTATAGAGGAGTAGATGAAGTTAAGCAAAGGCAGGCGGTGCATCATCCGCTGAAACCAGTTGTACATGGGTTCGGTAACCAAATTGGTTACAAAAATACCGGCAAGCAAAATAATGGTAACAACGGTAAGCAAGCCCAATCCGGGGATATTCCGACTTTCGCCGGTAAGTGGATTAACACCAAATACATTCTTTACGTTTAACCAGCTATCAACAGTTGTAACTGCCCAAACTACAATAAAAATACTTACGGCAATGGGCACCACAATTAATAATCCTTTAATCAGATAGTTTAAAATGGCTTTCCCTACTTTGTTCATGGTGCAAAAATAACATTTTTTAGTTCAATAGTTCATTCGCCATTGGTTCAGTAGTAAAACCCATAGCACCACGCTATCGGTTGATGGCCCACCGACCGAAATAAATGATCATGACTAGTTATGTATATATACTAAACAAAGCGATAAAATCGCTTATCTCAGCCATCCACGTTATTCCAAAGGAATCACTTTGTGACAAACGTGGACGATAAAGAGAAGATTCGTCATTTCGACTGGAGCCGGCCGGTTTTTCACCGGTGGCGGAATGCCCGCCTGCATCGGGCAGGGAGAAATCTTTTCGAGTGAGATTTCTCGACTACGTTGCACTCCGCTCGAAATGACGACTCCGGAAAGGCTGTCACTAACCCACCAATGAACTATTGAACAAATGAACGAGTTAACTATTCATAAAAATAAACCCTTTTAACCCTTTGCGATATATTGGTTAAAATCTCGTAAGGTATGGTATTTACTTCGCTGGCCAACTGCATAATGGTATGTTCTTTATTAAAAACAATGGCTTCATCGCCGGCTTTAACATCTACTTCGGAAATATCAAGCATCGTCATATCCATACAAATAGAGCCTATTGTAGGCACCAGGTTGCCGTTGATGAGCATTTTACCTACCCCATTACCAAAAGCCCTGCTGTAGCCATCGGCGTAGCCAATTTTTACCGTTGCAATCTTGCCTCCATGGAGCATCATGCCTTTACGGCTGTAGCCAACCGTTTCGCCGGGCTCTAATGTTTTAACCTGACTCACCGTGGTTTTTAACACCATAACCGTTTGTAAGCCGCGGTTATTGGGCAATGCCGAATCGAAACCGTACAAACCAATGCCCAAACGCACCATATCCATTTGTCCTTCGGGCCAGCGCGAAATTCCCGAGGTATTGGCAATATGCAACAAAGGTTTATAGGTTAAAACCTCCGTTAATTGTTGCGCCATGGTATTAAAACGTTCAATTTGTTGTTGGGTAAAACCATCGTGTTCGGCCTCGCCACTGGCCACCAAATGAGAAAAAATGCTCTGCACCTTTACTTTGGCATTATCTTTTAACAAACCTGTTAAGTTTGTAATTTCCGGTTGATCGAAGCCTAAACGGTGCATCCCGCTATCAATCTTAATGTGAATGGGGTAATCAAAATCGTAATCAGAAAGCGCATTAATAAAACTGTGCAGAATATCTACACTGTAAATTTCGGGCTCCAGCTGGTGTTTAATAATGGCTTCGAAAGCCGATTCTTCAGGACTCATCACCATAATAGGCAATGTAATACCCGCTTTACGTAAGGCAATGCCTTCATCGGCGTAAGCTACGGCCAGATAATCTACCTTGTGGAACTGGAGTAAATTGGCAATCTCAAAACTGCCACTGCCATAAGAAAAGGCCTTTACCATGGCCATTATTTTAACACCGGGTTTAATTTTAGAACGGTAAAACTGTAGGTTGCCTACCATGGCATTTAAGTCGATCTCCAAAACGGTATCGTGTATTTTCTGGGTCAGCAGCTTACTGATACGGCCAAATTCGAAGCGTCTGGCTCCTTTTACTAAAATGGTTTCGTGACTAAACTGTAAACCTGGAAAAGCTTCTACAAAGGCATTGGTATCATCAAAAAACTGGGTTTCGAATTTAAAAAGATCTGCAAAGCGGGCAATGTGTGTACCAATGCCGATTAAGCGGTTTACCTTTTTCTGCAAAAGTAACTCGGCTATTTCGGTATATAAATCGAGGTCGTCTCTTCCGGTTTCAAATAATTCGGAAAGGATAACGGTTTTGCGCGCATGCTGGTTTTGCTGGTTCAGGAAATCGAGGGCAATGGCCAGTGAAGAAATATCGGCGCTGTACGAATCGTCGATAATGGAGCACTGGTTAATGCCGTTTTTTAGTTCGAGGCGCATGCTTACATGGCTCAGCTTTTCTAAACGTAAATCGGCCTGCTCGGGCGTGTAGCCCAAAGCCAGTAAAGTGGCCCAGCAAATCATGCCGTTTTCAATCGAAGCCTTATCCTTAAAAGGCAACATACATTCAATTTCGCGGTCATGGTAAATAGCCCTTAAATAACAGTTTCCTTCAATCGGCTCTACTGCAATAACCTGTAAATCGGCCGCCTGCTTACTGCTCCAGCTAAATTGCTTTTTACCGGGTAACTCTTTAAAACTTACTTCGCTTACATATTCGGGCGAGTAGATAAAAAGTTCGCTGTCTTTAAAAAGCTTCAGCTTTTCGGTGAGTTTTTCCTTTTTCGAGCTAAAACCTTCTGCATGTGCCTCGCCAATATTGGTTAAAATACCGATTTCCGGCCGGATAATTTTCGCCAGGCTTTCCATTTCATTCACGGCCGAAATACCTGCTTCGAAAATACCCAAAGTATGGTCAGTGTCAATTTGCCATACCGAAAGCGGTACCCCTATTTGTGAATTATAACTTTTAGGGCTTTTTACTATATTAAAATCGGCTGCCAACAGCTGGTACAGCCACTCTTTCACGATGGTTTTACCATTACTACCGGTAATACCAATGGTTTTAAGGTTAAATTGCCCGCGGTGCTCAATGGCCAATTGCTGCAAAGCTGCTAAGACATCGTTAACCTTTAAAAAATTACAATCAGGATATTGGGCAATGTATTTTTCGTCGGTAATAACAAAATTGCGGATTTCTTTGGCGTAAGCATCTTTAATAAACTCATGCCCATTGCGATGAGCAGCAAGTGCAAAAAAGATAGAATTTTCAGGAACAAGTACCGATCGGCTATCGATTACCAGATACTGAATAACCACCTGGCTATCAATCAATTTAGCATCGGCATTTAAAATTTCGGCTATTCTGGCAATGGTATATATTGGGTTCTGCATGCTATTTTTATTCAGAAAATAGGGTAATCGTTTATATTTTTACGAATTTCAGTAAATAATTATGAAAAGCGGTAAACAAGAGGGCATAATATTAGATAAAAAGCAGGCATTGGCTAAGGCCGAAAGTTTTTGCGTGTACCAGGAACGTTCGCAAAAGGAAGTGCGCAGTAAATTGTTAGACCTGGGCATGCGGGGCGATGAGCTGGAAGAAATTATTACAGACCTTATTCTGAACAATTTTTTAAATGAAGAAAGGTTTGCCCTCAATTATGCTTCCGGAAAATTTAACATCAAACACTGGGGCCGGGTAAAAATTAAACAGGGTTTAAAACTGAAAGGTGTTCCGGATAAGCTGCTGCAAAAGGCAATTTACAGTCTGGATGATGACGATTATCTACTCACTTTAGAAAAACTGGTGTTAAAAAAAGCAGAAAGTTTGAACGAAAACGATCCCTTTAAACGAAAAATGAAGCTGATGAGCTACCTTCAGGCAAAAGGATTTGAAACTGATTTAATTTTACTAGTACTGAAAGCCAGCAATTTAAACTAAATATTAAATTTTTAATAAAAAATCTCTTGACAGATATATAAATCTGCCTATATTTGCATCACCAAAACGAAACAACAACATCAGTTTTGTTAATGCGAAAGTAGCTCAGTTGGTAGAGCACGACCTTGCCAAGGTCGGGGTCGCGAGTTCGAATCTCGTCTTTCGCTCCAAAAAAAATGCCTTCCTACCAGAAGGCATTTAATTTTAAAGTTAACCAAGCCGATGGAGATCGGCAGCGGCTAATGCTCGGGTGGTGGAACTGGTAGACACGCAGGACTTAAAATCCTGTGCTTTCAAAGGCGTGCGGGTTCGATTCCCGCCCCGAGTACAAAACAAAAAATCGAACGAAAAGCCTTGATGAAAATCGAGGCTTTTTTGGTTTATGGCTATTTCGTTAAAAAGGCTTCAAATATCGGATCAATACCAAAAGTTGTGGAGTAGTCATTTTTAAGCATACAATTGAGTTAGCCTGTATAGGAAAAATTTTACGCATTTCACGCCACGAAATTGGGATCTAAAGGGATCAATACCAAAAGTTGTGGAGGACGGTAAAAACAAATAGCTTTGCATTTTACTATTTCACTTTATATGACTTCCCCTGCAGCCTCTTTACTTAAATTGTTCTTACCAGATTTTATACTAGCAAACTTTACTATTACCGGTGTCATTGAAGATCCAGATACCTTCCATATCCACTTAGAGGAAATTAATAACCTACAGTCAGAACTTGAGTCTATAAAAGTGCATTCAAAAGGCTTCTTTCCAGAGATTACCGTTCAGGATTTTCCAATACGCGGTCACAAAGTTTTTTATCATATCAAGCGTCGCCGATGGATCAATACCCAAAGCAATGAGTTGATTTACCGTAATTGGACTTTAATAGAAAAAGGAACGCGAATGACAGGGGAATTCGCGGCTTTTTTAAAAGAAATCAATCAATACCCAGCCGAATGATATCCATACAATTAGTAAGTTCTACGGTGTGGACGGAAGAAAGCTACTCCGACATTACCGTGATTATCTAAGCGAATTTAAGTCCTGGTATCAAAAGAGCCACGCAGATAAATGGCTTCTGTATCCGGAGAACCTCGGTAGGCATCTATCCATTGATGAAACCAGCCTATCCCATGGCGAACTTTACACCATCCTCACCAACAAAGCAGCCAAGGGTAAAAAAGGGTCGATTGTGGCTATTGTTGCGGGCACCAAAGCTGAAGCAGTTATTTCAGTACTTCACAAAATACCAGAAAAAGAGCGCAGAAAAGTTTCTGAAATCACACTGGATATGGCTGGAAACATGGAACTCATTGCTAAAAAATGTTTTCCTAAGGCCATAAGGGTCACCGATCGTTTCCATGTTCAGAAACTAGCTACAGAAGCTGTGCAGGAAATCAGGATCAAGCATCGCTGGGATGCAATTGATAGGGAAAACGATGCAATTGAAATCGCAAGAAAAACCAATAAAGTATTTCGGGCTGAAGTATTTAGTAATGGCGATACCCTGAAACAGCTTCTGGCAAGGAGCAGATATGTACTGTATAAAAAAGCTTTTGACTGGACGACAAGTCAAAAAGAGCGGGCGGATTTGCTATTTGAAAGATATCCGGACCTCAAGGTAGCTTATTCCTTGAGTATGGAGCTCAGCCATATATTTGATAAGACGACCGAAAAAGTATTTGGCCTGGCAAAATTAGCTAAATGGCATGAAAAGGTAAGGCTGTCCACATTTAAAGCTTTTAATACCATTGCCAGGTCGATTCAGAATCACTATCCGACTATTCTAAATTATTTTGATAACAGATCGACCAATGCTTCTGCCGAATCATTCAATGCAAAGATTAAAGCCTTTAGATGGATCAATACCAAAAGTTGTGGAGTAGTCATTTTTAAGCATACAATTGAGTTAGCCTGTATAGGAAAAATTTTACGCATTTCACGCCACGAAATTGGGATCTAAAGGCTTTAAGCCCGCTCTTTTACCTAATCACAATGATCTCATTTTATTTGTAATGGGCAAGATTCAGGAACCGTCCGATATTGAAATCAATCTATCCTGCTTAATCTTCCATTCACCATTCTCTTTTTGTAAAAAATAAACCATAGTGGATGAGGATCGTCCGAGCGTATCTATTAATTCCAATATTGAAATCGCTAACTTACCATCATTACTTATAATAACCGGTGCAAAGACAAGCGTGTTTTTCGCTTTTGCTCTGATTTTAAACCATGGTTTACCAGCTGTAGCAAGTGAATAGTTAGGAACAACCGAGGTATCAACGCCATTTAAAAAGGTTTTCCATTCAGCCCTTTTCCAGATATTTGATGCAGAGGTATCAACACCATCCGGATTTTTAAAATCAAAGTGCCTTATAATATTTTTTTGGGTCTTACCATAGACGACATATTTCCCCTCTGATGAGAAGTTTTGCAACAAGAGCTTCTGGATTTTATGAAGGTCCTGTTTATCTGTTTGTGCGTCGACCTGTAATCCTGCAAAGGATAGTAACAGGAATATAATTGATAATCTCATTATCAATCTTTTTTAGTTGTTGATCCTTGCGAATGTTGGGTTTCTTTAAGTACATTGAATTCTAAGTGAGACTTACTTAATAATTTTACTGAACTAAACACAGATAAACATGATCTAATGTTTTTTTGTTACCCATATTATTTACATCCTGATCAGAATCTACAATCTATAAAACCGTCATATTTGGCTGTGCCAGGCTTTAAACCGCTACGGTTATCAGTTCCTCACTGTTGTACACTAATGCCAGCAATAGCATACCAAAGGTATTTTGCTATGCTGAATATTACAATAAAGTATAGTTGAATCGACATAATCGCTCCATGAATTGGGCAAATCGCTCCATAAAGCATGAATTCTGAACAACAAATTTTAGCGTATTTACTTGTTATCCACTCGGTTTATACTTCGATTAAGAAATGGAAATAAGTGAATTAAGGGGTAGGAACTCATTAATATATACCTTGTTGGTAGGGATTACAAATTAGCGGTGTTAGAAACCTTCCTTTTTAGAAAAACTGACTATTAATCTACCAAGGTATTAACAGGTAAAAATCTGGTCTATTGAACAGTACCAAATTCATTGAACAGACCCTTTTTTACGGCTAATCATTCAAGCTTTGGGCTTAATCATTCAAGCTTTGAGCTTAATCATTCAAGCTTTAGGCATTAATTTACCACTCCGATAAGCAATTAATCAAACCACAACCAATTCAAGTGCTTCTTTACTAAACTTTAAATAGGTTACCGAAACCTTTGTTCCCACCTGGCAAACGGTATAATCTTTAGCATCGACTTTAATTCTGATCTTATCGTCTTTATCCAACCCGGCAAAAGTTAAATACTCGCCATACTCGGTTTTATCCCGATTAATTACCACACTTGTTAATTTGTTTTTGCCATTGGTTTTATCTTTTTCCCAGTTAGCAATGTCGTAACGGTGTACCAGCATCGCCATACCATAACAAAAAGCATACATAACCAAACCTGCAGCTGCAAATAATATATATTCGTAATACGCCAGATGGGCAAACGTATCTCCCATGCACCAGGCCGCAAATACCATAAGTAGCACCGTAGATCCCCCTAAAATAGCAGGCAACACCTTTTTAAAAGATTTTAGCCGCGTTTCAATAAGCTTTAAATCCGAATCGCTTAAAGGAATATTTTCCTGCAGTACAATTGCTGTTTCATTATTCATAGTAGTGTTTTATGGTTACACCGAAGCTAAATACTGAAACTAATCTATAAAAATTATGCAACCGAAAGTATTATACCACTAAGACAGCTTGCACAATTCGGTTGGTGCAGACATCAACCACCAGGCAAAACACCTTAAGCACGTTATCTGAAAAGACCTTTTAAACACATTAATCTGGACTTTTAAACAAACTGACTTTATGATGCGTTGCCGAACTTTGCTTCATCAAATTTTAACAAATGGAAAATAAAGAAACAGTTTTGGTAACCGGAGGCTCAGGCTTTATTGCCTCTTACTGCATTATTGCCCTGCTTAACAATGGTTACCGGGTAAAAGCTACGCTGCGTTCGCTTAAAAAAGCAGGTTTAGTAAAAGAAATGCTGGGTGCAGGCGGCATTAGCAATTTCGAACACCTATCTTTTGCCGAAGCCGATCTGGAAAATGAAGCCAGCTGGGAAAAAGCCGTTGAAGGCTGCCAATATGTAATCCATGTGGCCTCGCCTACCCCCTATACCAACGCCACTACCGAAGATGACTTTGTAATTCCGGCTAAAAACGGAGTACTTTTTGTATTGCGCGCAGCCAAAAAGGCCGGCGTAAAAAGAGTGGTGCTTACCTCGGCCTTTGGTGCGGTGGGCATGGGTACCATAAAAACTACGCCTTATACCGAAGCCGATTGGACGGTATTGAATGATACGGTAGCCCCTTATCAAAGATCGAAAACCATTTCGGAAAGGGCAGCCTGGGATTTTATAGCCAACGAAGGTGCCGGTATGGAACTGGCAGTGGTTAACCCTACAGGTGTTTTGGGGCCAATCCTCGCTAACGATTTTTCGCATTCCATCCAAAACATCAGGCAAATGCTGAATGGCGAGATGAAAGCCTGCCCGAAAATTATTTCGGCCTATGTAGATGTGCGCGATGTGGCCGATTTACATTTTAAAGCCATGACAATGCCCCAGGCCAACGGACAGCGGTTTATTGCCGCAGCGGGCGAAGGTTATTCGCTGATGGATACGGCAAAAGTATTGAGGAAACACCTGGGCGAAAAAGCAGCCAAAGTGCCCACTACCGAACTCCCCAACTGGCTGATTAAATTATTAAGCCTGTTTAACCCGAAACTAAAAGCCGTTGCCCCCTATTTAGGCATGGTAAAACGTGCCAGCAGCGATAAAGCCATTAACCTGCTGGGCTGGAAACCCCGACCTACAGACGAAGCAATTTTGGCGACTGCGAATAGTTTGATTAGATTAGGGATTGTAAAATAGAACAGCCATGAAAATAATTGTTACCGGCACCACCGGTTTAGTTGGCGAAGGCGTGTTGCTGGTTTGCCTCGAAAATGCCTTAATTACCGAAGTATTGACCATTAGCCGTAAACCACTGGCACTGAAACACGCAAAACTGAAAGAGCTGATTATAAATGATTTTGCCGAAATTAAAAACCACAGCAATGCACTAACCAGTTACGATGCCTGTTTCTTTTGTGCCGGTGTAAGCTCTGTTGGCGAAGACGAAGCCTCGTTTACCAAAAAGACTTACGATTTTGTAGTGCCTTTTGCCGAAACGCTTGCTGCAATGCAACCAGCCATGACTTTCATCTATGTTTCGGGCAGCCGTACCGATAGTAGCGAACAGGGAAAGGTAATGTGGGCGCGGGTAAAAGGCCGTACCGAAAATGCTTTACTTAAGCTGCCATTTAAAGCGGTTTACAACTTCAGGCCGGGCTTTATGCAACCGGTTAAGGGGCAAAAAAACGTCAGGTTTATTTACCGCGTGTTTGATGCACTGTCGTTTTTGTGGTACCTCATTTTCCCAAACTGGATTTGTACCATGCGCGAAGTTGGCCTGGCGATGATAAATTGTGTGGCTAAAGGCTACCATCAACCCATATTGGAAGTGAAAGACATAAAATTACAGGCGAAGTAATGAAAAGGTTTATCAAGCTTTTAAAACGATTATTGATTGTTTTACTGATTCTGGTAGCCGTATTGGCGCTGGGCACCTGGTTATTTATTAAACGGCCTCAATTTGGGGCCTTGCCCGAAGGTGAGAGACAGGAAGGTATTAAACAATCGCCACATTACAAGGATGGAAAATTTAGGAACCTGGTAGAAAAACCTACCATTAGCCCCGGCTTTAGCTTTTGGGGCGAAATATGGAGCTCGTTGGTAAAAACTTACCCGCATACGGAACCGCTTGATTCGCTCCCATCTGTAAAAACCAATTTGAAAAGCATCCCGGCCGATAGTAATGTACTGGTGTGGTTTGGTCATTCTTCTTTCTTTATGCAGGTAGATGGCATAAAGATACTGGTCGACCCGGTTTTTTCGGCCATGGCCTCGCCCTTGGCCTGGGGCGTTAAAGCCTACAAAGGCAGCGATATTTACACCGCAGCCGATATGCCTGAGATTGATTACATGCTGCTCTCGCACGATCATTACGACCACCTCGATTATGAAACAGCAAAGGCATTGCAAACCAAAGTAAAACAGGTAATTTGTGGTTTGGGCGCCGGTGCACATTACGAAAGATGGGGCTATAAACCGCAGCAAATTTTAGAAAAAGACTGGGGCGATACGGTAGCGGTGAAACCGGGCTTTAACATTTTTACCGAAAGTACACACCATGGCTCAGGACGTGGTTTTACGAGCGACAACAGCCTGTGGCTTTCGTTTTTTATCCAATCGCTAACACTAAACATTTATTACAGCGGCGATGGCGGTTACAGCGACCGTTTTAAAAAGATAGCCCAAAAATACCCTGCGCCCGATTGGGCCATTATGGAATGTGGCCAGTACAATAAAGCCTGGCAAAGCCTACACCAGCTACCTGCAGAAGTGGCACAAGCAACAACAGAGCTCAAAGCCCGAAACCTTTTGCCCGTGCACCATTCTAAATTTACACTGGCGCGGCACCCCTGGTACGAGCCTTTGGAGCAGATTACGGCTTTATCCAAAACAAAGCCTTATCGTTTGGCTACGCCTATCATTGGCGAAGCAGTAAGTTTAACTAACAGTACGCAAAGGTTTAAACCATGGTGGAAAACGGTAAAGTAACAGCATGAAAATAACCGAAATCAAATCGTGCTTTGTTGGGCCGGCCGTTTCGCCCGAGCAATTTATAGCCGAACATTTTTTTATATTTCTGGCCAAAGGCAGTATGGACGGCTACGATGGTCATAAACATTACAAGCTTAAACCTGGCGAGAGTTGTATGGTGCGCAAAAACCGGCTGGCGCGTTACAACAAACAGCGCGACAACAACGAATTTGAAAAAGTGATTTTCATTTTTGATGAACTGTTTTTAAGGGCTTTCCTGAAAAAGCATCCAATTCAATTTCAAAACCACCGGTTTAACGATGCCTTCATTAAAATTAAGAAAGACAAGCTGATTAACAGCTTCCTGCTTTTGTTAGAGGCCAATTATACCGAAACCGGCCAAGTGAATAAAGCTTTTGAAGATACTAAACGCGAAGAACTCCTGCTCATTCTGTTACAACTGCAGCCCGAGCTATCAGATATTTTATTTGATTTCGGTATCCCTGGCAAATTAAACCTCGAAGCTTTTATGCAGCAGCATTACAAGTTTAATGTTGGTTTAGAACGTTTTGCCTTCCTTACCGGTCGCAGCCTCTCGGCTTTTAAAAGGGATTTTAAAAAAATATATAACGAAACACCCAACCGCTGGCTAACCAAAAGACGTTTGCAGGAAGCGCGTTTCCTGGTTGAAGAAAAGAAACTAAGGCCAACGGATATTTATCTCGATTTAGGCTTCGAAGATTTGTCGCATTTTTCTTTTGCTTTTAAGAAAGCGTTTGGTGTAGCGGCGAGTAGTTTGTAATTTTTTATTCTTTACAAAGCCTTAGCTACCATTTCGATATGCGGAATTCCATCTTCCATAAATTCGCTGCCCGAGGCCTCAAAACCCAGTGCTGCATAAAATGCTTTGGCATAGGTTTGGGCACCAATGCGGATGGAAACATTGCCAAAAATTTGCCTGCAGGTTTGCATAGCTGCTTCCATTAACACCTTCCCTGCACCTGTGCCCCTTACCTGCGCACTGGTAATTACCCTGCCAATAGAAGCTTCTTCAAAAGAAAGTCCTGCCGGAACGATCCTGGCATAAGCAACAAGTTCATTATCCTTAAAAAGCATTAAATGGTGACAATGCTGATCTTTGTTATCGGCATCCTGATAAAAGCATTGCTGTTCAATTACAAAAACCTCAATCCGCAGCCGCATAATCTGGTAAAGTTCGTCGGGGCTTAAATCGCTGAATGCTTTAACAAGGGTATGGTATTTCATGGCTGATTAATTTTATTTTAGTTTTTTCAAAGGATAACTGACCTTTCGAAGGCACCAATATTAATCAAAAAAAAATAATTAATTGTTGCAGGCGCACCAGGCAGCAGGTTAATTTTCTATTTTTTCACAGTCTACAAAAAAAATATTTTCACTTTTTTTCAGGATCGATAAACCTTTATAACCCCTGCTATCAAAGCTGCTTTTAACTCGCTGATAATCTTTAAATTTTAGCTTTAAAAAGCTAAAAAAATATAGCCGCATTCTTACCTTATTTCAGTCCAAAAAGCCCCCCAGCTTACTGTTTAAAGCAAAAAAAATAAAATTATTTTTGATAGTGATATTTATATTTCTATATTTGCAACCCCAACGGAATACAACACATCAGTATTTCAATTGCGAAAGTAGCTCAGTTGGTAGAGCACGACCTTGCCAAGGTCGGGGTCGCGAGTTCGAATCTCGTCTTTCGCTCCAAATGCCTTCCTAACCGAAGGCATTTATTTTAACATTAACCAAGCCGATGGAGATCGGTAGCGGCTAATGCTCGGGTGGTGGAACTGGTAGACACGCAGGACTTAAAATCCTGTGCTTTCAAAGGCGTGCGGGTTCGATTCCCGCCCCGAGTACAAAACAAAATCGAACAAGAAGCCTTGATGAAAATCGAGGCTTTTGTGTTTTATACCCTCCCCTATATTTTCGCAGCACTATGGTTTTTACGGTACAATAAAGGCGCCATGCCGGTATATTTTTTAAAAAGTTTGTTAAAGTGGCTGTTATCTAAAAAGCCCAGCTTATCTGCAATTTCATTAATGGTATAATTACTTAAAGCAAGCAGTTTTATAGCTGCATTTATTTTATGCTGCACAACATGTTGCTGTACCGAAAAACCGGTTTCTTTTTTAACATAAACGCTGATGTAATTAGGCGAAAGTAAAAACACTTCGGCCATGTTATCAATTTTCATTTTTGCAGCATCAAGCGCATAAATATTAATGTAAGCTAATATACTTTCGATTTTATCCTGCCCGTTCAACATCCATTTTTGTTCCGGCCCATTATCAATCAGGTTTCTGGTGAGCAGCAATATCATCGAAAAAAACAAGCTTGCGGCCACTTCGTTATTATTGGATGTTTTATTTTGATGTTCGTGCAGCAGTAAACCTGCCATTTGCAAAAAATGAGCCCTGTCTGGTTGTTGCTGTATGCCCGATTTATAGGCAACTGCCTGTCCCATCATTAAAAGCTGGATAGCAGCCTTTACTTTATTGCTTTTGCCAGGCAATAGCACCTCGTTTACATAACCTTCGGTAAACTTGATGTAGATAAATTTTGTTTTCTGGTCTATTTCAAATTCGTGTTCATCACTTGGGCGCAACAAAAAAACATCTCCCTCAGTATAGGCAAAGGTAATATCGTTTAACCGGTGCTTTCCGCTACCTGCTTTAATCACAATCAGTTCGTAAAAATTATGGTTGTGGTAGGCAACATCCCAAACTTCTTTTTCAACCCTAAAAACATTAAAGTCCCTGAAATTGATGATCCTTTTCATAGATAATGAATTTGTACAAATTTATCATAAATATTTACAATAAATTCTTAAGCTACTTAGCCCAATTTTGTATCACAATTATAAACGATATGAAAAAGATCTTTAAATCAGGCCTTGTACTGGCAGCACTTGCCACCCTGGTTGCCTGCAAACAGGAGGGCAAAAACAAGGATACGACAGCAGTTAAAAGCCATTGGCCCAACGGTGCACAATTGGTTATTTCGGTATCTATGCAGTTTGAAACAGGCGGCCAGCCTGCAGGTGCCGAAAGCCCTTTTAGTGGTAGCCCGCTGCCTAAAGGTCAGCCAGATTTGCCTGCCGAAAGCTGGTACCGTTATGGTGCTAACGAAGGCATTTACCGCATGCTTGAGCTGTGGAAAAAATATAATATTAAAGTAACCTCGCACGTGGTGGGTACCGCAGCCGTAAAATACCCTGAAGTAGCCAAAGCTATTGCTGCCGGCGGACATGAGCTAGCCGCACATGGCATTGCCTGGGATGACCAATGGAACAA
>Ga0308170_10002768_pt1 | contig 14814 bp, 12 predicted proteins | sample PhyBR2_2_FD_202136 | JGI IMG/M metagenome (GOLD analysis project Ga0308170, IMG submission 202136) | Phyllosphere microbial communities from UC Gill Tract Community Farm, Albany, California, United States - DLSLSB.R2 | ecosystem: Host-associated > Plants > Phyllosphere > Unclassified | place... | reverse complement strand
ATCCTTCGCGAACGCCTCGGTGGTGGTGCCCATCAGCGCGATGCCGTTGCCCACCAGCGAAGCGATGTCGCTCGGGGTTTTCGCGCCCGGCGCGCGCGCGGCCAGCGCGAAGCCGCCCAGCACGACGGCAATCCCGTGCATCGCGCCCTTGTCGTACATGGGCTTGAACGGGTTATTGTTCGGGAATTGCTTCTTGTCGATCTTTTCCAGCGCGTCGGTCAGCTTGGCCCCGCTGCGTGCCTCGCCCCAGACGCTGGCCAGGCCCTTGACCATGTCCGGAATCTGCGACTTGCCGTCCGGCCCCTTGAACAGGTCGGGACTGGCGTCCTGCGCCTGCTTCAGCGCCGCTTCCATCTTGGCTTCGTCGAGCGTGCCGTCCGCCTTGGTGAACTGGTCGGTGATGGCCTTCACGTCGGTGCCGGTGGTATGGCTGAGGAGCGCCGAGTTGATGTGTTGCGAGAAGTTCGCCTCCAGCGTGGCGGCATTGTCTTCGCGCACCTTGGGATCCATGATGGACGTCATCGCCGCCGTTTCCGCGGCGACCCGCGCGGCCGCTTCCTGCACGGTCATCTTCGGGTTGGCCGCCATGACCTGGTCGATCCGGTTGCCGCTGACGTAGTCGTTGATGTACGTATCCTGCAGCTTTTTCTTGGTGGCTTCCATGCCCGGCTTGTTCAGGACCGCGTTGAGGTCCGGCTCCGGCTGGCCCAGCATCTTGGACATCGTCTCGGCCTGCTGCACGAACCTGGCCACGTCTTCGCCGTTGGCGGCCTTGGTCAGGCCCCCGCCGTTCAGCACCTCGCTGTCATAGGTCGCCTGCAACTGCGCCTTGAGCGCCGGGTTGGCGTCGGCCAGCGACTTGTAGGCGGCGTCGCGCGCGGCGCCGATCGCCTTGGCCGTGTCCGGGTCTTGCAGCAGGGCGGCGATGCGCTTGTCGATGTCGGCGGCGACCTTGCCCGCGCTGGGGTTGAGGCCGTTTTCCTCGGCGCGTTTGCCGTCCCACAGGCTTTCCTGCGCGCCCGCGCCCAGCTTGGCGCGCGTTTCCTCCAAGTCGACCAGCACGGCGGCGCGCTGGGCCGGCGTGTAGTTCCTGGTCGTGTCGAGCGTGACCTCGCCCTTCTCGTCGACCTTGAACATGTCGGCCTTGACGCCGCTGGTGTCGCCGCGCAGCGACTGGTAGGCAGCCTGGCTGGCCGCCGCGTCGAACATGGCCATCGCCTTGGCCGGCGTTTTCAACGCGTCGCTGCCCAGCCAGCTCTTCACGTTGTTGACGTCGTACAGGTTGTCGCGGCTGTTGAGGGCGCCGCTGATGCCGGCGCGGTCCAGCTGGTCGAACATGCCGGGCTGGCTGAACAGGCGCGCCGCATCGCTGAGTGCGCCATAGCCGCCTTTCGCCACCGCCTCCAGCGCATCCTTGCTGACCACGCCGCGGCTGTCGGACGGCGCCTTCGGGTCGGCGTTTTGCAGCAGCGTCTGGTTGGCGATGAGGATCGCCGCCGAGCGCGCCATTTCGGTGGCCACCGGACCGGCATCCTTGTTGGCCGCCTGCCAGGCCTCGAACGCCTTGGCGCCCGCGGCCTGGTCGAGCCGGGCGTTGTCCGCGAACCGGATCACGTCGCTCTTGGTCGTGACGCCGTCCGGCGTGCCATAGCCTTTCGGACCGTCCGGCCCCGCCGAATTCGCGGCGCCGACGTCCAGCGCGTTCTTCAGCGCCGGATGGTCGTTGACGTACTGGATCATGTCCTTCGCTTCCTGCGGCAGATCGGCCGGCGGGTTCCTGGCCAGGTCGGCGAAGTTGGCGTTGTCGCCCAGGTGCCATTTGTCCCAGTTCTCCGCCAGGTAATCGGCGGCGGCGGCGGGACGGTTCAACGCCTTCTGCTGCTGCTCGTCGGGGGTCAACGCCTTGACGGCGCTGTTGCCGCCCGGCTTGTCCGTCGAACTGGCCGTCGATCCCTTCACCGGGGCGAAATGGGGAGCGGCATCGACCGGGAAATCCATGCCGTGGTCGGTGCTGCTGGTGTCCTTGCGGCCGTCGAGGATGGCCTCGATCTTCTTGTCGTTGTCCGGGTGCTGCGACGCCAGCGGGCCGGCGGCCTGGGCGATGTTGTTGCCGCCCTGCGGCTGGGGTTGCGGCTGGGGTTGCGGGTCGTTCGGGTCCGTGGACGGCGCGTTCAGGCGCAGGTCGCGCAGCAGCGTGCCTTCCTGCTGCGACTGCGTATTGTCCGGGACGGGCGGCTGCTGCGGGTTGTTCGGGTCGGGGTTCTGCGGATCGAAGGTCGGGGGATTGTCGTTGTTGACGTCGTAGTCGGCCATGGCATCGGTCTCGATAGCGGAAAAGTTCCGCATCCTCCCATGGCACACCGGGCGTTACGGCCCGTTTGAGATACTCTTTTACATTGCGCGCGGCCGGCTTGCGCCCTACACGCCGCCGTCCAGCACCACCGTGGCGCCGTTCATGTAGCTGTTCCGGTCCGAGACGAAAAACGCGACGGCTTCCGCGATCTCTTCCACCTGCCCCAGCCGCCGCATCGCGCAATGGCGCACGTATTCGTCCTGCTTCGCGGGTGGCAGGTTGCCGCTGACGCCTTCGTTCAGCACGCCCGGCGCCAGGCAGTTCACCGTGATGCCGTAGCGGCCGATCTCCTTGGCCAGCGCTTCCGTCATCCCCTTCAATGCGGCCTTCGCCGCGCTGTAGTGCACCGGCGCCTGCATCATTTTCACGCCGGCGAGCGAGCTGATATTCAGGATGCGCCCGCGCTGGCGGTGGATCATGCCGCGCAGGACGGCCTGCGTCGTCAGGAAGGCGCCCTTGACGTTGACGTCCATGACGCGGTCCCAGTCTTCTTCTTCCATCAGCGCCAGCGGCACGACCTGGCCCACGCCCGCGTTGTTGACGAGGATGTCGATGCCACTCGTTTCCGCCTCGATGGCGCGCACCATCGCGTTCAGGCCCGCCTTGTCCAGCACCGACACCTGGTGCGCCCAACCCTTGACGCCGTGCGCGCGGATGTCGGCCAGCACGGCCTCGGCCTCCGCGCTCGAACGCGCATAGTTGAAGGCGACGTTCGCGCCCTCGCGCGCCAGCGTCGTGCAGATCGCGCGTCCCAGGCCGCGCGAGCCGCCCGTCACCAGCGCCGTGCGCCCATCCAGCATGCCCATCAATCGGCTCCCGCCACGGGAATGCGTCGCAGGCCGATCACGTGCGGCGCCGCGCCGGGCTTCTCGTCCGCGCCGATGCCCGTCAGCGCCTGGCGCGTGTCGGTGCGCGTGAAATGCATCACCGCGGCCGGCGCGTCCGTCGTCCACGGCTTCTTGCCCCACGCGGCGAGCGGCGTCTCCGGTCCCTTGGCCGCGCCGCGGTGGAACATGTTGAAGCCGCACGCCGGCATGATGCGGCCATCGACCTGCGGATAGTGGTGGCAGCACTTGCGCAGCCGCTCCAGGTCGAAGTCGTGGCGGTCCATGTAGTGGTGCAGGAAGATCGATTTCGCCTGGCGCTCGCCCAGCGTGATCGCTTCCTTCGGCGACACGGGGCGGTCCGGGAACATCACGTCGATCGTGCGGCGCAGCGCGGCCAGGATCTCGGCGCCGCGTTCGATGTCGTCCTGGTTCGCGAACACGTCGTGGATCACGTCCTGCATCACGTCGTGGATTTCCGGCGACGAGCCGAGCGTGGCCGAGGAGCGCAACAACGAACCGTGCTTCCTGAAATCGACGAAGCGGCCGAACGGCACGTGGGTGCCGTCGTTCATGCGCAGCAGGTAGCTGAGCGACACGCATTGCGGGTGCGAGCAGGGCAGCGGCGCGAAATCGCTCACCTTCAAACGGCCATCCGTCTGCTCCTCGATCGCCTGGATCACGCCGGGAATCGTCAGCCGGTCCATCGGGTCGTGCTGGAACTGCCCGCCGCCGTAGCCGGTGAACGCGGCCGGCTGGAAGTTCAGGGACAGGATGTGGTCCTCGGACAGGAACAGGTCGACGATCCGGCCGATCTGGTGTTCGTTGACGCCGCGCGCCGCCACGAAGATCAGCTGCGTCGGGATCTGCAGCTCCTTCAGCATCTTCAGCGCCGCCGTCTTTTCCTTGCACAGGTCGCGGCCGCGGATCTTTTCGTGCGTGTCGGCCGTGAAGCCGTCGAACTGCAGCGCGACATAGGCGCCCTTCGCCTTCAGCTGCTCGGCGAACCTGCGGTCGCGGCCCAGGCGCAAGCCGTTCGTGATGACGACCACGCGGCCGATCTCGTCGCGCGTGGCGATGTCGATCAGTTCCAGGATGCGCGGGTGGCTGGTCGGCTCGCCGCCGGACAGCGCGATCGACTCGCAATGCCCCTCGTTCTCGACCAGCCGGGCGATCATGCGCGCAAACGCCTCGTTCGACAGGTGGTTCGCGTTCTGGTTGTTGACGATGCAGATCGGGCACTCGAGGTTGCAGTGGTCCGTGATCTCGATGATCGGCAGGCAGGTGTGCTGCTCGTGGTCGCCGCAGGTGCCGCAGTCGGTGGGGCAGCCGTGCTGCGCCTCGGTCGCGAACTGCAACGGCTCGGTGCCGGCGCGCGCATACGAATAGGCGTCCACGTAGTACTGCGCGTTCTCGGACACCAGCGCCTCGGACGGACCGCAGCGGCCGCACGCCTTCTTGAAAAACACCTTGCCGTCGCGGATGACGACGTCGGCCGGCACCAGGGCCAGGCAGTGCGGGCAGGTGGACGTCGTCTGCTTCAGCGGATGCTCGCCCGGCGCATCCGGCGCCACCGTGCCCCGTTCCACGAACGCGCGCACGTAAGCCTGCGCATCGTCCGCCACCTGTTCTTCGGACGGACCGCACCGGCCGCAACGGACCAGCCGCACCACGGCGCCGTCGCGCAACACCGTGCGTCCTTCCACCGGCGTCGCGCAGGTCGGGCAGACCGTCATCTCGTGCGCGAAAAAGGTGTGCGGGCGGTCCTTGCGCAAGGGCGAGGTGTTACAGCTGGCGCATTCCATGCTTGTCCTTTTGATCATCTTCCGAAGTTGCGTTATGCTAACTCGATTTGACGGGCAGGGGACGGGGCGTGCGCTATATTTTGCTGGATCGGATCACGGGCTTGCGGCCGCCGGAAGTGGCGCTCGGCGTCAAATGCGTGTCGTTGTCCGACGACGTCTTCGCCGACCATTTTCCCGGCCACCCGATCATGCCGGGCGCGCTGATCCTCGAAGCGCTGGCCCAGCTGGGCGGCGTGCTGGTCGAGGCCAGCATGCGCGAACGCGGCCGCCACGACCTGCACGCGCTGCTGGTGATGGCCGACCGCGCCAAGTTCCGCCAGCAGGTGCGGCCCGGCGACCGCCTGGAACTGGAAGCGCGCGGCATCGCCGTCAACGAACATGGCGGACAAGTGCGCGGCATCGCCCGCGTCGACGGACAACTGGCCGCCGAGGCGGAACTGACGTTCGCGTTCGCGCAGGTGACCAACCCGAAGCTGCAGGCGCGCCGGCGCGAAGTGCTGAACGTGTGGCTGACCGGCTCGGCCGAGGAAGCGTGACGGCGCGCCGCGTCTTCGTGCATGGCGTCGGCGCCGTCACGGCGCTGGGCCGCACGTGGGCGCAGTCGCTGGCGCCGCTGGCCGCGGGCGCCAGCGCCGTGCGGCCCGTCGACACGTTCGATGCCGCCGATTTTCCCAGCACCGTCGCGGCGCCGATCGCCGGTTTCGACGATGCCGATGCCGATGGCGACCGCCGCCTGGCGCTGGCCCGTGCCGCCGCGCGCGAGGCCTGGGCCCATGCCGGCATCGATCCGGACGGCGGGCGCATCGGCATCTTCATCGGCGCCGAATCCGGCCGCGCGCCCTTCGCCACCATCCACGCCCTGACGCGCGCCGCCGGCGGCGGCAACGACTTCGACCACGCGCGCTTCGGCGCACAGGCGCGCGACCTGGCCGCCCGGTTCGCCGCGGCGCGCATGTCGCCCGCATCCGTCGCGTCGTTCCTGGCGCGCGAATACGGCGCCAGCGGGCCCGTGACGACGCTGTCGCTGGCCTGCTCGTCCAGCGCCGCGGCCATCGCGGAAGCGGCGCGCGCCATCCGCCTGGACCTGTGCGACGTCGCGCTGTGCGGCGGCGTGGGCGCCGACGTCGACCCGCTGATGCTGTGCGGCTTCGGGCGCATCGGCGCGCTGAGCAGCCGCGGCATCTCGTGCCCGTTCGACGTCCGGCGCGACGGGTTTGTCGTCGGCGAAGGCGCGGCACTGGCCGTGCTGTCGGCGCGCCGGGGGAACGCCGGCATCGAACTGGCGGGCGAGGGCCGTTCGCTGGACGCATACAACCTGACGGCGCCCGACCCGGACGGCGAAGGCGCGGCGCGCGCGATGCGCACGGCGCTCGCGATGGCGGGCGCGGACCGCGTGGACGTCGTGCAGGCGCACGGCACGTCGACGCCGCTGAACGACGCGGTCGAGGCGAAGGCGCTGCGGCGCGTGTTGGGTGGAGAACTCGACGCGGCCCGCGTCAGCTCGATCAAGGGCGCGCTGGGCCACTGGATCGCCGGCGCCGGCGCGCTCGGCTTTCTGGCGGCGCACGCCGCGCTGGCCGATGGCGTCATCCTGCCGACAGCCAACCTGCGCGAACCCGACCCGCAATGCAGCCTGCCGCACGTGATGGGTAGCGCCGTCATCGCGCCCGCGGAAACGGCGCTTGTGAATTCGTTCGCGTTCGGCGGCGCGAATTGCAGCCTGGTGCTGAGGCGGATCGCATGACGAGAACGGTCTACGTGCACGGCGCGGCGGCGCTCAGCGCATTCGGCGCGGCCTGGCGCGGCCTGGGTGCGGCCGTCATGGCGGCGCGCATCGCCCCGGCGCCGGCGCGCCAGCTGCAGGCGTCGCACGGCGCGGTGCCGGCGTTCGAGGTGGGCGACATTCCCGCCGCCGTCGACGTCGAAGCCAAGGCGCGCAAGCTGATGTCGCACGCGGCGCGGCTGGGCACGGCCGCGACGGGCCTGGCGCTCATCGATGCCGGCTGGGACGACGGCCGCGAGGACATCGCGATGTACATGGGCGTCGGCGCCTCCGGCGGCGCGATGGACGAGCTGTCGGCCATGCTGGACGCGAGCATCGCCTCCCACGCATTCTCGCTGGCGCGGTTCGGCACGGACGGCCTGGCGGCCTGCAACCCGCTGTTCACGTTCCAGCTGATGAACAATTTTACGTTGTGCCACGGCGCGATCCTGCACGGCCTCGGTGGCCCGAACGGCGCGTTGTACTCGCGCGGGACGGGAACCGTCGCGGCGCTCGACGAGGCCGTGTACCAGGTGGCGTCCGGCGCCTGCGAACGCGCGCTGGCGGGCGGCGCGGATTCGGCGCTGCATCCGGTGACGTGGGCGCAGCTGTGGCGCGAAGGACGCAGCGTTGGCGTCGTGCCGGGCGAGGGCGCCGCCTTGCTGGCCTTGTCGGCGGCGCCCGACGCCGCGCTGGCGATCGTCGACACGTGCGCGCTGCTGCCCGCCGCGCAGGTGCAGCCGGACCTGACGGGCGCCGCGCGCCGGATGCTCGACGGGGCCGCCGTCCGCGATGACGATCTTGTCCTGCTGGCGTACTGCGACGGCCGCACCGGCGCATTGCTGCGGGAAGCGGTGGCAACGGCGCACGTCGTCGACACGTCCGCCGCCCTCGGCGAATCCCTCGCGGCGGCGCCCGCGCTGGCCTGGGCGGCGGGGCTCGACCTGATCGCGGGCGGCGCCACACGCCGCGTGCTGGTCCTGAGCGCCGGGCTCGATGGCGGCCTCGGGCTGGCCGTGCTGCGGAGCGCCGCATGAAGCGCGTGGTGATCACGGGCGTCGGGGTCGTGTCCGCGTTCGGCGTCGGCGCGGCGGCCTTTTACGACGGCCTGGCGCACGGCCGCGCCGCCGTCGGGCCGATCCGCTCGTTCGACGCCCACGCTTTCCCCGTGCGCGTGGCCGGCGAAGTCCCCGTCGGCGCCATCGACAGCGCCTGGATCGCCGCGCACGGCTTGCCGGTCGACGGCGCCGTGCTCGCTGCGTGCGCGGCAAGCGGCGCCTGGCGCGACCGCAAGGTCGTGTTCGGCCTGCTGGCGGCGCTGGAAGCCTGGCGCCACGCCGGCTGCACGGCGGACGACGCGCCGGCCGCGCTATCGCTGGCGCTGGGCCTGGAGCAGGCGTTCCTCGACGACTTCGCGCCGTTCGTCGCCCATGGCGCCATCGACTGGCGCGGCGAAGCGGCAGCGCCGGCGTCAGGCATCCGGATCCGCTCGGACGTCGACCTGGCCGCGCGGGTGATCGCCCGCGCGCTGGGACTGACGGGCATGACGTATGCGAACGCGTCGGCCTGCGCGGCCGGCGGCCTGGCGGTCGCGCACGCGGCGTCGCTGGTGGAACGGGGCGCGGCGGACATCGTGCTGTGCGGCGGCGCCGATTCGATGGTGAACCCGCTCGGCATCGGCGGCATGGCGCGCCTGGGCGCCGCGTCGCCGCGCAGCGCAGCGGACGCCTGCCGCCCGTTCGACAGCCGGCGCGACGGTCTCGCGGTCGGCGAAGGCGCCGCCATGTTCGTGGTCGAGTCCGAGGAACGCGCACGGCGGCGCGGCGCGCGGCCGCTGGCGCGCATCGTGGGCCACGGCAGCACGCAGGATGCGTACCGCGTCACGGCGCCGCGGCCGGATGGCATGGCGGCCCGGCGCGCGATGGCGCAGGCGCTGCGCATGGCGGACCTGGCGCCGCCCGGCATCGGCTACGTGAATGCGCACGGCACCGGCACGCCACTGAACGACGTGGCCGAGGCGCGCGCCATCCGCGACCTGTTCGGCGCGCACGCCGACGTGCTGCCCGTCAGCTCGATCAAGGGCGCCGTCGGCCACCTGATGGCGGCGGCCGGCGCGATCGAACTGGCGGCTTGCCTGCTGCCGTTCGAACGGGACCTGCTGCCCGGCACGGCGAACAATGTGCACAAGGACCCGCAATGCGCCATCGACGTGATCGGCCCCGCGCCGCGCGCCGCCCGCGTCGACCACGTGCTCTGCAATTCCTTCGGCTTCGGCGGCCAGAATGCCAGCGTCATCCTGGGGAGGCCCGCATGACGGCGGCGCTGCAGGCGACGATGCTGGGCTGGGCCTGGCGCACGCCGCTCGGCGCCGGCATCGGCGAGGTGATGGACCGGCTGTACGCGGGCCAGCGCGCCGTGCAGCCGAACCCGCGCTTCGACGCCGGCACCTATGCCTGTTCCGTCGCCGCCGCGATTCCCGGCGAGCCGCGGGCGGCACGCCATGCGCGCTTCCTGCGCCGCATGGGCGCCTATGCCGTGGAGGTCGCGCGCGAGGCGCTGGGCGCCGCCGGCATTCCGGGCAGCGCACGCGTCGGCCTGTACTTCGGTTACGGCGGCCTGCGCGCGCATTGGGACGACCTGATGCCCGCGTTCCGCGAACAGCAAGCGGATGGCGCCGATGCCTGGCACCGGGGCCTGGCGCTGCTGCACCCGTTCTGGATGCTGCGCCATCTGTCGAACAATGCGCATGCGCTGGCCGCGGAAGAACTGCGGGCCTGCGGCGAGGGCGCGACGTATGGCGGCGCGAACGCGGGCGCGCAGGCGCTGGCCGGGGCCTTGCGCGCGCTGGCGGCCGGCGCCGTCGATACGGCGGTGGTGGTCGGCTACGATTCCTGCATCGAGCCGGAGACGGTGGTCGAGATGGCGGCGCACGGCCTGCTCGCCGGGTTGCCCGCGGCGCGGGTGGCCGCGCCGTACGCGCGCGCTGCCGCCGGCTTCGTGCCGGGCGAGGCGGCCGCCGCCATCGTGCTGCGGCGCTCCGCCGATGCCGGTCCCGGCCACGCCCGCGTGCAGGCGCTGGACGCGGCCGACGGCGCACACGGTGCGCCGCGCATGGAGACGGTACGGCGCCTGCTGGCGCAGCTGGCGCAGGGCGGCGAATTGATCGACGGCGCAGGCTGGGCCCATCCGGACACCGACCTGGCGGAGCGCGCTGCCGCCGCCGCGTTGGCGGGGAACGACGCGCTCCTGTGCTGTACCATGGGCGCGCTCGGCCAGCTGGGCGCCGCAGCCCCCGTCGTGCAGGCCATCGCGCTGGCGCGGATGCTGGAGCGCGGGCTCGCGCCGCCCATCGCCGGGTTGCGCGACCCTGCGCCGGGACCGCTGCGTCCCTTGACGACAACAACGCCCACCGGCGCCCGCGCGGCCATTGGCATCTCGCTTGGGACGCCGGGCCTGGCGGGCGCGATCAGGATCGAACGATGACGGCACCACTGCAAAAAATCGCCCTCGTCACCGGGGGATCGCGCGGCATCGGCGCCGCCACCGGCATCGCGCTCGCCGCGCGCGGGTTTTTCGTCCTGTGCGCGTACCGGAAGGACGACGCCGCCGCGCACGCCGTCGTCGACCGGATCGCGGCCGCCGGCGGCCGGGCGGAAGCGGTGCGCTGCGACGTCGCGGACGCCGCCCAGGTGACGGCGCTGTTCGCGCGCATCGACGAGCGCCACGGCCGGCTCGACGCCCTGGTGTGCAGCGCCGGCATCACGCGCGACACCCTGCTCGGCGCCAGCACGCCGGACGATTTCGACGCCGTGTTCGCGACCAACGTGCACGGCACCGTGAACTGCTGCCGCGAAGCCGCGCGCCGCATGATCGGCCAGCGCCAAGGCGCGATCGTCAATCTGTCGTCGGTGGCCGGGCAGAAGCCGGGACGCGGCCAGAGCAACTACGCCGCGTCGAAGGGCGCCATCGAGGCGTTCACGAAGGCGCTGGCCGTGGAGCTGGCGCCGCGCGGCGTGCGCGTGAACGCGGTGGCGCCGGGCGTCATCGACACGGACATGTCGGCCGACGTGCGCGCACTGGCCGGCGCCGAGATCGGCAAGCGGATCCTTCTCAAGCGCACGGGCCGGCCGGAGGAAGTGGCGCGTGTGGTGGCGTTCCTGTGCGACGACGACGCCAGCTATGTCACGGGCCAGGTGTGGAACGTCGATGGAGGTTTTAAAGCGGAATGAACGGACAGACTTGGGACGAACAGGCTTGCCTCGACTGGATGACGGCGCGTCGCAGCGTGCGCGCGTTCACGGACCGGCCGATTCCGCGCGCGACGCTGGAACACCTGCTGCTGGCCGCGACCAGCGCGCCCTCGAACACGAACCGCCAGCCATGGCGCTTCGCCGTGGTGACGTCGAAGGCCATGCGCGACCGGATCGCCGCGGCCGTCAAGACGCGCGCCGACGCCATGAAGGCGATCATCCGGCGCGGCCACCATGGCGACGACTTCGGCAACTACGGCGACTTCTTCCACGAACCGCTGCAGGGCGCCGCCGCCATCGTCATTCCGCAATACCGCGATTACCCGGACCTGATCGCCAACTTCCTCGCGTCCGGCGGCGTCGACCCGGCCGACTACACGACGGCCGGCGCGATGCAGGCCGAACTGTGTTCCACCGCCGCGGCCGTGATGGCGCTGCTGCTGCAGGCGCACGCCTCCGGCCTGGGCGCCTGCTGGATGGCGGGCCCGATGGTGGCGCGCGACGACATCTGCGCGCTGCTCGGCATTGCCGCGCCATTCCACATGGCCGGCGCGATCGCGCTGGGGTACCCCGCCGGCACGCCCGAACCCAAACCGCGCAAACCGCTGGACAAGGTCGTGCAATGGTTCGACGATGGACTATCCTGAAATCCGCAATGAGTACAAGGAACCGACACCGATGAATTCCCCGCAAGCGCCCACCAGCATCGAACAGAACGTCAGCCGGCTGATTGCCGAGTCGCTGGCCATCGACGCCGCCCGCGTCGGCCCGAACGCGAACCTGATGGACGACCTGGGCGCGGACTCGCTCGACTTCCTCGACATCGTGTTCAAGATCGAGCGCGCGTACGGTATCCAGATCACGCGGGGCGAGCTGGAACAGGCCGCGCGCGGCGACATGTCGGAAGACGCGTTCGCGCCGAACGGCGTGATCTCGGACGCCGGCCTGGCCCGGCTGCGCGAATTGATGCCGGAAGCCCGGGACAAGATCGGGCCGGGCCTGCGTCCCGTCGAGATCCTCGGCCTCTTCACCGTGCAGACGTTCGTGCACATGGTGACGCGGAAAAAGCCGGATGCGGCCTGACGAGCACACCGTGTGGTGCGACGGCGCCCGCTGGATCGGCGGGCCCGTGTTCGACCTGTGCTTCTTTTTCGGCGCGGCCCCCGTGTCCCTGCTGGCGGGCGTGCTATGCCTGTTCGTGCCGTCGCTGATCGTGCCGTTGTGGTTCGCGTGGCTGCTGCTGTTCGACGGCCCCCATTTGTTCGCCACGTGGCAGCGCACCTACCTCGACGCGGCAACCCGGCGCAGCGAGGCGGCCCTGCTGTGGACAAGTCTGCTGTGGCTGTTGCCCGGCCCGGTGCTGCTGGGCGTGGCATGGCTGACGGGGACACCGGACGCCTTCCTGCTGTTCCTGGCCGTCGCCGCCGTCTGGTCGTTCCACCACGCGGTGCGCCAGCTGCACGGCATCCTGGCCCTCTACCAGCGCCTGGGCCAGGCGGCGGCGGATGCGCGCAAACTCGACGGCCGGCTGCTGCACGGCGTGCTGTGGTGCGCCTTCGCGCTGTTCCTGCTGGCGCATCCGGCCAACCGCGCGGCCATCGGTTTTCCGGCCGCGCTGGAACCGTTCGTGCCCGCCGGCGTCGGCGTGTTGGCTGCGGCGCTGCTGGCCGCATCGGCATGCTGGTGCGCCATCGTCGCGCGGCGCTGGCGGCAGGGCCAGGCCATCAAGCCGGGCCTGTTCGCCATCGCCGTCGCGGCCGGCACCTTCCTGTTCGCGTTCTTCGTCATCGGCTTGCGCGAGCCGCTGCTGCCGCAGGCCGTGGGACCGGAGCAGGTGTTCATGGTCGTGACGATCGTGACGGGCATCCTGCACGGTACGCACTACCTGGCGATCGTCGCCGTGGCCGACAGCCGGCGCCGCACGCTGGCCGGCAGCGCGGCATCGCCCTTCGGCACGCTGGCGCGCACGTACGCCGTGCTGGTGCTGCTGTCGGCGCCGTACATCGGCATCAACCTGCTGCGCGGCGTGTCGCCCGTCGCTTCGCCCGTGCTGCCCGATTCGCCCACGGCGCAGGTCTTTTTGGCGCTCTACTGGGGCCTGTTCTTCCACCACTACTGGCTCGACCAGAAGATCTGGAAACCGTCGTCGGATGCGCGCCTGCGCGCCGAGCTGGGATTGGAGAGCGCATGAGCGTGAACGTGAGCGATGCGCCGGCCGTGCAGGCCTATGCGAAGTTCGTGAACCCGTCGTTCGTCAAATTGCTCGGCATGCTCGGCTACGGCCGCCTGTTCACGCGGGCGAAGGACGTGTGGATCTGGGACAGCGACGAGCGCCGCTACCTCGACGCGCTGGCCGGTTTCGGCGCCTTCAACCTGGGGCACAACCACCCGGCGCTGATCGCGCGCCTGCACCGGCTGCTGGACGAGGACGCGTTCCACTTCTGCCACGTGGGCCCGGCCGAGCGCACGGCCGCCTTGGCCGCGGAGCTCGCGCGGGTGGCCGATGCGCCGCTGGAGATCAGCCTGTTCGCGTCGAGCGGCGCGGAAGCCGTCGAAGCGGGATTGAAACTGGCGCGCGCCGCGACGGGCAGACGCGATTTCGTCTCCTGCGCCGGCGGTTTTCACGGGACGACGCTGGGCACCCTGTCCGTGATGGGCGCGCAGCGCATGCGCCGCCCGTTCGAACCGCTGCTGGCCGGCTGCCATCAGGTGCCGTTCGGCGACCTGGACGCGCTGGAAGAACGACTGAAACGCCACCGGCCGGCCGCCTTCCTCGTCGAACCGCTGCAGGGAGAAGGCGGCGTCGTGCCCGCGCCGCCGGGCTACCTGGCGGCCGCGCAGGCGCTGTGCACGCGCCACGGCACGCTGCTGGTGCTGGACGAGGTGCAGACGGGCCTGGGCCGCACGGGCAGCATGTTCGCGTACCAGCACGAAGGCTTCGTGCCGGACGTGCTGTGCCTGGCGAAGGCATTGTCCGGCGGCGTGGCCCCGATCTCCGCCGCGCTGACCTCGCGCGCGCTGTTCGACCGCGCCTACGGCAAGACGGACCGCTTCGACCTGCACAGCTCCACGTTCCAGGGCAATGCGTTTTCGTGCACGGCGGCGCTGGCGACGCTCGAGATCCTCGCGAACGAGGATCTGGTCGCGCGCAGCCGCGCGCGGGGCGAGCGCCTGCTGGCCGGGCTGCGCCGGCGGCTGGCGGGCCACCCGCTGGTCAAGGACGTGCGCGGGCAGGGCCTGCTGGTCGGGATCGAATTCGGGCCGACGGGCAGCGGCTGGCTGGCGAAGCTGGCGCCGGCGCTGGTCGGCAAGATCAGCGAGACGATGTTCGGCCAGTGGGTGGCGCTGCGCATGCTGGAGGCGGGCATCCTGTGCCAGCCGGCGGCGCTCGCATGGAACGTGCTGCGGCTGGAACCGCCGCTCACCATCGCCGACGAGCAGATCGACGCGATCGTCGCCACGCTGGGCGACATCCTCGACGAGTACCGGGGCATCGCACCGATCGTCGGCGCCGTCGCGGGCCGCGTCATGGACCAGAGGAGGAAGGGATGGCAGTTCTGAACCGGGCGCGCGGCCTGTCGCTGCTCGACAAGACCGCGCGCGACGTGCGCTTCCTGACGGGCGTGCTGCGGCGCCACCCGTTCCACGCACTGGTGCAGGTGACGAACCGCTGCAACATGCGCTGCTCGTTCTGCGACTTCTGGCCGAACGGCGTCTCCCCCAGGCGCGAGCTGACGGTGGCCGACTACGGGCGCATCGCGGACGAAATGGCGGACATCGGCTGCTTTCTCGTGTCGGTGGAAGGGGGCGAACCCCTGCT
>Ga0308170_10002763_pt1 | contig 14833 bp, 25 predicted proteins | sample PhyBR2_2_FD_202136 | JGI IMG/M metagenome (GOLD analysis project Ga0308170, IMG submission 202136) | Phyllosphere microbial communities from UC Gill Tract Community Farm, Albany, California, United States - DLSLSB.R2 | ecosystem: Host-associated > Plants > Phyllosphere > Unclassified | place... | reverse complement strand
GACCCAGCAGCCAGCCCTTCTCACCACACTGTGCATCCCTTGCTCTCCCCTTTGCCTGCCCGCCTGCTGTAGCCGCGATCCAGGCGACACATGGCCATCATTCTCACAAGCTTTTACCCCGTCTGTTCCGAACGCTCCGAACACCTCCCATCCACATTCGCTCGATACCGGATGCGCCCGCGATAAACCGTCTTATCTCCTTTATCCTCACCTCACCCCGGCTCATCATCACGCCCCACGATGGTGAAATCGAACCAGCCGCTTCAGATCCGGCTGACCGAGCCCGTCATCTTCCTCAAGGGCCCCTCGACGGGTCTCGACTTCCGAGGGCGCCCGCAGGCGATCGCGGCGGATGCTCAGCCCGCCATGCTCCGGGGTCTGCTCACCCTGCGGTTGAGCAAGCCCACGCGGATAAGGAAGATTGAGATCAAGCTCGAGGGCAAGGCGCGGACCGAGTGGCCCGAAGGTGAGTCCAGCGTCAATCATGCACTATCCCAGGAGCTCATGCACAGGTATCGGGTCCCGGCGGATGGACACGAGCGAAGAGCAAGTGATCATCTCGGAGAAGACGACATACTTTAACGCGATACGATCAGAGAGCAAGTCGGATATGCGGCGGACGGCGTCGGTCGGACCAGGGATCATGCCATCGCAGTGGGACTTGGATGAAGGGGACATGCCAAGCGAGCTGCCAACTCCTACGGAGATTGAGGAGTTTGGATACCTGGACGGCACAGCCAGGACGGACAGATTTGGCAGGGGCTCCGTACCGCGCAGTGCGAGTGCGTTGCCTGGAGCTATGGATGGCTCGGAATGGAGGAGCGGTATGTCCCGGAGGACCTCGATGGACGAGGACGAGGCGCTCCACATGCGCGACCTGTCGATCCGGGACAGAGGCCCGTCGCCGGCGTATACACCTCGACCGGAGCCGTTGCAGGAGCCATCAAGACGAGCATCATCGTTGCGCAACCAGGCTCCGCTTGCGACGCCCTCGTCGACGCTATCGCCTATCCACTCTGTCGCGCCCTCGCGAGCCGCATCCGACCGAGACGCCAGCTCGTCGACAGAGCGACGGGCCGCATTGAGCTCCAAGATGTCGCGCAACGCCTTCTCCGGCCAATCGATCATGGAAGGGACCGTTGCGCAATCGCCCACGGAAGAGCTGTTGCCGACGCCTGTCCGCCCGTCGATCCTCGACTGCGGTGCTCACCGACAGAGTAGCGGGGAGGTCCGCTTCGCCGAGCCCGCTCCCGATAGCCATCCGACCGAGCAGGAGATACACTCCGACGTGGAGGACGATGAACCGGAGCAGAGCTCGTCTGTGCCTGCTCCCAACCGTGGCCGGGCGGCATCTGTGCGCACGATGAACTCCAACTTTTCCGCCTCGACCTCATCGTTGAACGGCTCGCATGAGGAACATGGCTCACATCGGCCAACGGAGCCGCACCCGGTGAATGCGAACGTGCGAACCGCAGTCAACTCGCCCATACTCTCTCCAGCCCCGTCTGTACGTGGTGGAACGTCTACAGATCAACTCCCTCGCAGCAGCATGTCATCTGCATCGCTCGCAGATCCATCGTCCGCGACCAACTCGGGCAACGAGGGTTCGCGCCGGTCAAGTCTGCTCGGACGGGAGATCCTACCTTCGACCGAGACGTCCGCATCATCTTCTGCGCTGCCCAGTCCGACGGTGGCCAAAGCTCCAACACAGCCCAACCAGGAGGTCCGCGCGGGCCGCAAGTCACGGATCGGCGGCGCGTCCACCATCGTCATCAACAACGACATGCCAGGCCCGTCACGTCCTACCGAGTCAAGACAGGCATCAGACCGCTCCGCATCTGGATCGGGATTCGCCTCGCACGGCTCTAACAGTCACCTGCCCACTCGCCAAGACTCACACGACAACGACGAGCGGCAACACCGCCACCTAAAGTTCAGCCTCGCGTCGGCTCTGGGTGCCGTCAAAGGCCGTATGGCGTCCAAGAGCCGCAGCCGAGCGGGATCGCGGGCTCCCTCACGTGGGCCCTCTCGCCCACCGAGCATCGACGAGTCAAGGGGCATCCCGCCATTGCCGACTGGCACGACGGCCATGTCGCGCGGGGGCAGCGGATCGGGCTTTGCTCGTGTCACCAATGCTGGGTCGGTAGTGCCGTCTCACGTGTTCGAGGAGGAACGGACGAATCGGTTCCAGGGGCGAACGGAGGAGTTTGTTCCGGGATACGGGCGTGGTGGAGCTGGTCGCATTCGAAGTAGATCAACGGACCGTACGGCCAGTCCCGTTGGACGCCGGGATGGGGAGCGCAGCCCCAGTCGGAATCGGGGTCGGCACAAGGGGATGAAAGTGCTTACGGGCGCGTTGGGCGTCGGCGACTCACATGCGGAGGAGGACGGGGAGCACCTGCACAATTGGAAAGAGTTCAAGAAGGGTGAGCCGAACGCCCTGCTTTGGGTTGGGACCGGAGCTGATGCCAGGCGTGTACAACTACCCCATCTCGTTCCCCATCCCTGTCGACTCGCCGCCGACTGTCCATGCCGAATTCGGATCGGTCGTCTACCGCCTCAAAGCCACAGTCGTGCGTGTCGGAGCGCTCACGTCGAACTTGGTGGAAGACGTGGAGGTCACGATGATTGCGACGCCGCAGGAGGATGACTTGGAAGAGAGCGAGAATGTCATTGTGGAACGTCAATGGGAGGAGCAGATGCGGTATCAGATTGCGCTACACGGAAAGGCGTTCCCTATCGGGGGGACTATGTGAGTGCGGCGTGGGTACGGTGGGGCTCAGACTGACGACAGACCCGTTAGTATCCGGCTCATGCCGCTCATGAAGTGCAAGATCCACCGCTTGACCGTCTCGCTCGAAGGTGCGTCGAGAAGATGGCAAGGTTTGAAGTCACAACGCTGACGGGCAGAAAAAACGGACTACTTTGCGCAGGAGAAAAAGGTTGCGCGGCACGAGACGCCCAAGAAATTCACCCTCCTCTTCGTCAAGCAGCCCGAGAAGTTTGAGCGTACATTCCCACTCCTGCCCATCATCTCGGACGACCCCAACGCGGCCAAGGACTCGCCAGTCGCTCAGCTTGCCGCGCAAGCAGCGATGAACAACCCCTCTCCCGACGCCTTCGACCCGGAAAACGACGACTCGGTTTACGCCACGCTCCTCGACCCGCTTGGACCTTGGCATCTGGAGAAGAACTTGCAGATCCCGGACTGCGCGACCCAGATCAAGTTTACAAGCAAGCACGAGAAGACGAATATCACTGTGGGGCATTGGCTCAAGGTGATCATCCGCGTGGAGAGGGGCGATGACGTTGCGGTGGATGCAAAGGGGCGCAGGAAGCAGTTCGACATCATCATGTGAGTCGCGTGCGGCGTAAATGATACAATCGGGGCTGATAGCAGCGAAACACCGATCAAGATTCTCGACTGCAGAGTCAACTCGCAATACAACTCCCTCCCCACATACACGCCCCGCCACCCCCTCTCCGCCGTCGCGGGCCCGTCCATGTGCACAATTCACTCTGCGCAGGCGAAACACTTTGCGCCCATCGCATCGACCCGGGGCCGCGATGGTGTAAGCGGGTTCGACCCGCTCGTATCGTCCGCTCCCGGAGGTGACGGTCGCGGCGACTCGCGCGGGCGTGGCGAATCGCGAGGACGGGGCAGGCAAGACAGGGACGACTCGGCCCATGCCAACCGACGCGGACACGAGGAAGATACGCTGTTGGAGCGGAATATAGTGTATGACCGCCTGATGAGCGGCCAGGAGACGGAGACGGGCGAGCTGCCGCCGTCGTATGGCGAGGCTGTGGCCAATGCGATCAGGAGCGCCAGTCGGAGTGCGAGCAGGCAGGGACGGAATGGACCGGGGGAGTTCGGGGGCGGACGAGGGAGGGAATTCGGGACGCAGAGCCAATCGACCAGTAGAAGCCGGAGCCGATTGAGAGATTTGGAAGCGTAGGCGGCAGCGGGTGATGGTCATGGCCCAGCGGGTAGTTGTCCACGGATGTCCTTACTTGGATCACGTTGTCTAGGCGTGGAACAAGATGTCAGCTGCGAGATGTCAGGTCAGACGGAGATCATACATGATAGATAGAATGCTACAACTTGTATGTATACAACTGCCCGGCGGCCCTGGGCACTTTGAGGCAGGGTGTGGTACGCCGAATACGAAGCCATCATGCGTCCGGGTGAGTCTCCGGCTGCGGTTCGGCCGCTTGCAACGTCGCCCTCTCGCCCGCCCCCTTGTCCTCGGTAGTCGTGGCATCTCTGCCTGCAGAGTCCGAGGGAACAGTATCTCCGGCGAGCGCGACATCCACCTCGTCAAAGAGCTCATTGGCGAGATCGTCGGGATCGAACACCTGTTCTTCGCCCTCGAACGCCTCGTCCGGGACTTCACCTTGACTGTGGTCAGCATGGTCGTATCGATAGCTCAGCGAGTGAGATATGTAGAGTAGAAGACCGGATTGTACGTACGTCTCGGTGACTGCCCCGCGCAGGAAGTACAAGAATGGGCCGGACCCGGCCGGAGGGGGAGTCATCTGGTATGCGACTGCGCGTGAGCAACATCATTGGAGGAAGAGCCTGACTGTGACGGATAGACAGCAGCAGCTTCCTACTGGGGATTTCTAGACCGGTCCTGGAGTTGGAGGGCTTTGATGAACCATACGACTCACCTATCACGTTACACCGCCCGCAGAGGAACGGCTGGCGGACTTCCATCTTCCCGTCTTTTCTGCCAGTCAGCACCGACGTCCGCGTTGCCTCAAGGTAGGCTGGAGGGCTATCAAGCGCGGGTAGCAACCTCGACGTACCTCTGTAGCAGATACCGGTCGCCCGGCGTCGCGTTCAGCTTGAATTTGCGCCCGGGTATCTTGCCATCCTTGGAATCTTTGCTTCGGACGATGTAGCTCCCATCCGACCTGGGGTCAGCCCGCGTATCAGGAGCGTTTAGTACGAAGATGAAATGGACAGAGTGCTCACTTGCGCCGGGGCAGCCGGTCAAGCTTCCCCTGTATGACGAGCGTAAAGTCCCCGCAGAGGCAGTAATACGATCGCAGTACGGCGCGGGAGGTGGATGAGGGTTTGGCCTGCTCGGACGAGGAGATTGTGTAGCGGGAGACGACTTTGGGCATGGCGCAGGGTGTGCTGAACTAGTGCACGTGCGGAACGACTCGACAGATCGATTGAAGGCCGGGTTCGCGAGACAGAACGGTGTGAGGAGTGAAGGAGGAAGGAGGCAATCCTGAAACGCCGAAGCTGAGCTGGATCCGGTGGAGGGCCTTGTTTTGAAACGGGCTCGCTCGGAATTCGTCACTCGATTACACCCTCTTCGTCTCGGGAGTGAGCTGCCAGACGGCTTCATTCACATCATGCCGTCTTCGCGGCGGAACAGGTCGTACTCGCCTCGGGAGCGTGCTCGCTCGCCAAGTCGCGAGCGCGATCATCGCCCGCGTGGTGAGGGCAGTCACCGGTCGAGATATCGGGACGACGATGACGATAAGCGGTACGCGGACCGGGCCAGAGGAAGCTCCCGACGGGACGACACTTCCGCGGATCACGCGGAGAGGAGAAGAAGAGAGGAAGATGGGCGTGATAGATGTGAGGATCCGTACGACGCGTTCAGTGCCCGGGACCATCGAGACCAGCGAGATGACCGATACGACCGAGACGACCGACACGCTCGCGAACGCCGGCAACGAGACGGTCACAAGCGCTCTGAGCGTCGGAGAGATCACTACGCCATTAGCGAGGACGACGAAGAGCTGCTGGACCTACGAGCGATGGGCGTCAACGAGATAACGTCTGACGACTTCTTGTTCGTCATCGCCTGGCTCTCCAGCACGAGGTCCTGACGCCAGTATCAAAAGCGCCGAGTTCAAGTACTGGCTGCGGAAAGAACGGGATCGGGTGAGTAACAGGCGAGTCGATGGCTCGCAGAGATTACCGCCGGGATTCGGTTCGGGGCGTGGCTGATGACAGTACCTCGACGAGATGTCGAACGAGTCGGCGCGGAGGTACTTCCGCAAGTTTGTCCGGGTAAGTCGGTAGCGAGCCCCCGTGTGCCAGACAAGCTGATTCCCCAGCGTTGGAACGATGGGGCGCTGCAGAAACAGTATTACAGACCCGCCGCGTCGTCTTCGAACACGGCCTAGTGAGTATGCAATCACTGCTCCAGCTGAGACCAGCAAATGGTCTTTCAAGGGCGAGAAGTCGGCCCGATCGGCGACGACGTCGCGCCGCGGTTCTGCGTCGCCTCGACGCCATCCGAGTCGATCTGTTGAAAGGTCGCGCGAGTCGCCCGTGACGCACGGCCAGCCTTCGTCAAGCCGTCCAGACGATCAACCACCCCTATTCGGACCGCCAGACCAAGACTCGGACAGCGACTCGGATATAGTTGGCCCGACGCTCCCCACCTCTTCCAACCCTATCGCCGGCCCGACCATCCCCACACCGTCAGACCGCCGCATGGCGATCGAAGATCAGCGCGAAGCGGAACGCCAGGCGCGCAAGAGCAAGTACAAGTCCGACCGCCGAGAGGCATACGAGAAGGCGGACGAGCTTGTCCCGAAGCAGGTGGGCAAGGAGGGGAAGATGGCGGAGAAGCGGGCCAGCAATGCTGCGAACAAGGAGATGAGGGACAAAGAGCCCGGGGGGCTGGAGATCGATGAGGGGACTTTGATGGGCAGTGAGGGGAGCTCGTTCCAGGCTGCGTAAGTGACCTTGGCGCCGTGCAGAAGCCTAGCTCTCTCGGGTTCTCCCCCTTCTTGTATCAGTAGCGATGCTGACATGCAGCCTGCGAGCTCGGGACGCCGCGCAGGACCGCCGGGCCGAACGGAGAGCACTTGATCTGGCCGACCAGCGCGCAGCGATGGAGCAACGCATGGCGGAGCGGAAGCAGAAGGAAGCGGCCAGTATGGAGATGTGCGTAGCATAAACCTTTATGGGAAGCAAGCTGATGTTCAGGCTGCGGGCGATGGCAAAGCAGCGCTTCGGCTGAGGGCGAGGGGTCAATGAGGGACAAGCCCGTATGCATGAGCCACGATGCCAACTGTCCTTCGCCACGTAAGACGCGGGGATCAGGAAGGGAGCCCGAGCGTGTAGCTGCACCCAGTTTGCTCGGGTGTAATACTCGCCCGCAGTTCCCCCCTCGGCGGCATGTACAGACGGCCCATTGCACGTCCTCCCTGATCACTGGAATGGACCTGATAGTTAGTTGTGCACGCTTCGTGTGTTTCGCATGCTACTCTTCAGTGTCCCGCATTGGCGCTGGAGAAAAACCTCAGCGTCCAGGTTTGCCTGAACCAGTGAACGGGCCGTCATGCCCCCCGTTTCCAAGTGCCGTACAGTCCACTCCATCAGCACAACCCCGACCCCGCTTGTGGCGTAACAGATGCATGTTACTCTCATGAAAAGGTACATCCCACCTAACCCAGACGAAGACCCTACCGCGGATCGAATCTTTTAGCAATCGATATCCGGGTACAACGTCTACTCGTCGTCCTCCTCCTCGGCGTCCTCGCCGTCACCGCCCGCGGCCGCCTTGGCCCTCTTCCTCTTGACTCGTCCCGGTCGTCCGCCACCGTACGGGCTCTTGAGCGAGTAGTCGACGTGCTTTTGCGAGTCGAGTCGGACGACGAAGGACGGGACGTTGACGACCTGCTTGCCGACTCGGATGTGTCGCTGTCGGATGAGGACTCGGGCGTGGTGGACCGACTTGGCGAGTCTGCTGTCAGTTTTGTCCGATCGCAGCGAAGACCCGCGGGGGCGACACAGCCGGACACCGTGGAAGACGGTGCCAGGCTGGGGTGCACGGCACGGTCCGCTGACGCCGCAACTCACCCGAGCTTGAAGACCTGGGTCTGCAACCTCCTCTCCAGGAAATCCTCAGTCTTGAGGGCCAAGACGTAGTCGAGTCGCATGCGCGAGTCGTCGAGCACACCGATTCGCACCAGTCGTCGGATCAACGCGTTTCCCTCGAAGAGTCGCTTGGGGTCCTTGTCGTCGAGCTTGAGGAGCTCTCGGGCAGCACGTCGGATCTGGTATAAGCTGTAGTCGATGCGACAATGAGCATCTAGGCTCACCTTGGAGAGGGTGAGCTGAATTCGCCAGATCTCTCGCTTGTTTCGGAGACCGTACTCTCCGGCGAGCTGCAGTCAGCGCTGGTCTTCACGACGAGGACGATCGTGGATGTGGTTGTGGTCTGGGTCGCTGTCGAAATCCTTTCATGGCCCCTCTTCGCCTCATCTCCAAGTGCAGCGCACCACCATGTCGAAATCCTTCATTCCACCGTGTCGTGCGCCCACAGTCGTCCCCAGCAAGCGTTCCAGCTCCTCCCACTTGGTCCTATTCCTGATTGTTCCTCCTTGACCCGACCAGACAACGTCCACGAGTGACCAAGCGCGACACCCACCTTAAGCTCGGCGTCGAGACGGGCGGCCTCGTACGGCCTCTTGGGGACCTTGTACGTCTTCGACTGCTTTCGTGGCGCGGATCCCATCTGAATATGAGTATGGAGACGATGAAAGGGTGTGAGTGGGGTGCACTCACTTTGTTGACGATGAAGACTATGCTACAGCAAGCAGATTTCGAGATTGCACAACCACGCAACGCACACTGCTCGTCCAGCCAGCCAGCCAGCGACCGACCGACCATCCGTCCCATCCCATCCCATCCCATGCCAGCGAGCAACCGCACACCCAGCCAAGCGGCCATTCCCACACCAGACACCCAGGCCCCATCGGCGTTACAATCATGCACCGGGATTATCCCCACGGTATAACCGAGGACTCTCGCAGTGGCACCCTTAGGGTGCACGAAACTGTCGGTGTTAGCTAAATCCGACGGGTGTGCATGCGGATTTCAGATTTGATCCCGCTTACCGTTTGCCGCTGGGCTGGGAGGCAGGGCGGGGGGTTGCGCTGGCTGTGGTCCGGTGAGGGAGTGAGTGTGTGGTCTGACTGGCTGGCTGGCTGGCTGGGTCGCTCCTGGCTGACGGCCGCTGCCTGCCTGCCTGCTCGCTCGCTCGGTGCTCGCTGACGTTAGAGGTCTTCTCAACGGTTGGACTGGTAGCTTTTCCATCCTTCAAGTAAAAGGTGAGCTATCCCCCGTCTACTTTGATCCTACATCTTTCGCTCCGTCTATCCCTCTTGGCGCCAATTTCTGCATCCTCGCCTTCCCGCCAATCGCCATCGCCATCCGCCGGAGGAAGAATTATCGAAGGATCACCAGAACTAACAACCCAGTACCGACAACATGCCTCACTCCTTCGGTATCCGGGCGCGAACGCGTCACATGTTCAAGAAGAACATCAAGGGTGCGTCGGGCGGTGCTGGAGCGAACGAGGAACTGTCGCTGACCTAGTGTCCCTTTGACTATGTCGAATCTCCCCATGTCAACTACCTCTTCATACATCTCGCTATGCTCCGGACCAATCGCTCCGCCGTATGCTCCCATGTCGCTCGATCCCGCTGGAATGATCCATCCGGCCCGGACGGAATAATGCTCGTGTCACACCCGACTTGCGCAAACAGACCATGGAATGCCGTCCTTGTCGACCTACCTGACCGTCTTCCGAGTCGGTGACATTGTCGACATCAAGGCCAACGCCTCGGAGCAGAAGGGTCTCGTGAGTTGTGCTGGATGCCATGCGTGTGGAGACTGAGCTAACTTGCAGCCCCACAAATGTGCGTCACGATCTATACTCCATTACACCCCTCCCCCATTGACCGACTCCTTCCCCTAGCGGCTCTCGCTGCGCTCGGCCCGCTCGACCCGCTCAGCCTGCCCGTGAACCCCACTAACGCCCAGTCTACCACGGCAAGACCGGTATCGTCTACAACGTTTCGCAGCGAGGTGTCGGTGTCATTTGCTACAAGGTCGTCAACGGCCGATACGTCGAGAAGCGAGTCAACGTCCGAGTTGAGCACGTCAAGCACTCCAAGTGCCGACAGGAGTTCCTTGACCGAGTCAAGAGCAACGCCGCCAAGAAGAGGGAGGCCAAGGAGAAGGGAGAGCACGTCAACTTGAAGAGGCAGCCGGTCCAGCCCCGAGAGGCCCGAGTTGTTTCCATCAAGAACAACGCCCCGCAGACCCTCACTGCCCAGCCGTGTGAGTGCACCGAGCGCGGAACAATCACGACCGAGCTAATCCGCAGACGAGACCACGATCTAAGTCAAGGCGATTTGGATGGTTGGATCGGGAGGTGGTTTTGTACGACGATGCGTATGGATGGCATGCCTATGAGGAAGATGCTGGTGCACGGTCTGCGAGGCGAAAAGATATGTCCATCAAGCCGAGCCGTGGAAGGCAGTGATTGCGATGAGGAGAATGTCGCCCGTCCTGCAGGACCGTTGTGAACAGAGGGGCAGGACTGGTCTGAGAGCAGTGCGTCGCAGGTGATCGAAGAATGACTGCCCAGATGACTGCATTGTCATACCCTAGAGGCACGGCTAATATTTGGCGTGTGTAACTTCTGCCCATCCCCGAAGTATCAGTGCTTCATGGCGACCCCGCATTGATCGATAATTGCTTCCCTCGAGGTCGCACCTGAGCAGGTGTATGATGTCTTTGAAGCGTCCGGCCTTGCGACTGAGCACGAGTGATATCGCAGACTTAGCCAAGCTTGCGTCAGATGTGCACGAGCGGATGGAGGTGGAGGGCGAAGAAGGAGAGCGCATAAAGGGGCATCAGGGGCTTACAACTCGAAGTCGACCTGGCGGACGCGGTAATGGCTGTCCGGATGACTTGCGTCCCTCGCAGCATGCCGCACGCGTGCACGTCCAGCGACGTAGGTATAATGAACTGACAGGCATATCCAACCTGCCGTCAGCTCCACGCGCCTGGGTTCAGGAGCTTACCAAAAACAAGTCTTGCGTGACCCGGCGAAATGTTCTTGCCCTTCGCGAAGTAGTGCGGGATCTTCATAGCCGTTGTGGCAAAGTTGAGAAAGACGTTCAGATGAACAGTCGCGACGCTATTGTGCACCGTATCAAGCTGATAGTCAGCCTCAGACGAGAAAGGATACGGGGAAGCTGACGTATGCGACGTGGTTCCTGTTCTCAAGTTGTCTGCCCATCAGCTTCCAGATGATCACATGTGAATCCCAGCTCACCTGCTAAGCCACCCGACAAACACCTTGCCCCGGTGCCGGGCGAATCTCAGCGCAAAGGATTGCTTGATTTCGCCCGCTGTGATTCGAGGTAGATCAATCGTCATCTCCAGTGTCTCGGCGTTGATCCAGAACCCGCAGAAAGGGAAGTCTAGAGTCAGCTACAGAAGATGGCTTCCAAGGAAGCGTACAAGTAGTCCCGTCTCTATGTAGCGGACAGACCGCCCCGACCTGATCGCCTTTTGCGTACTCAAATGACCGCAGAGTCTTTTCTGGCGAAATGAACGCCCCATACTCGGGGAATCCTGTCGTCATGACGCTGATGAACCTTCGTGCGGAGGCGAGATCGTCCGTAATGTACAGGAAGTCGTCAATGTACCTTAGCAATCGCTGGCGTCAGCTGCGACATCTGGTCGATCACGTCGACTCACAGATCCCGGCTTGTTAACGAACCCCAGGTGTTCTCGCTCGAGCGCAGCGTAGAAGAGCGAACACAACAGGCTGCTGATCATTGAGCCTTGAGGAATCCCTTCCTTTTGACGATAAAGGTGGCTCCCAATCTATACGTGAGCTGTGTCATTCAGAACCCGGCAGGCTTACCTGCCAGGTGTTTGCCTTGATGTGCTGGTGCAGCAACGCCATGCACTCGCGCGTGGCGACACGCTTCGATCTTTGCTGTTCATGAGCCTCAATCCGACGAAAGGACGGAACAACCCACCAGATCCACGATGACAGCGTTTCGTAACGGTTTAGCGATGGTGGAAGCCAAGTCGGAGAAGTTTGGGTGCCCGTCTGTCGTCAGTCGTGAGTCCCGGCAGGATGCGGAAGCTCACCGTCGATTACCGCCCTGGTCTTGAACAATCTCCGTGCAGAACGCTGAGACGCCTCACTCGCAGGCGGTAACAGAAGCGAGTACATCATTAGAACATAGTCGTAGTCGCTATCGAGCAGGTTCTCGATCACCCTCAACGCCTTGTCCTGCTTGATCGTGTCGAACGCCGCTTTGATGTCCATCTTGACGAAGAACAAGCGGGGTCTAACCACTCAGCTGGGTCACCAAGCCGTATTCGAGACTTACACTTTGCCATGCCGCTGAATCAAATCGTTCTTGATCCCGTGCAACGGTGCGAAGATCTCATTAGTCCCGAAGAGGGAGGAGCCGAGCATATAACGGTTGCGCTCCTGTCATTCAGCTGCGCACGTTTTGTTTTTCAATCTCGACTGACCTTTTCATACGACAACACCTGATGAATGCCTCTCAGCAGGTGATTTGCCGTGCTGCTTTTCGGTGCACTTCGGCTCGTCACACCCTGCCCTTTCTTACCGCCCTGATCGTCAGCTCCGCATTAAATGCCAAGAGCACGTACGATGCGCCGACCCAGGTTGACGATTGGTCTAAATCCGTTCGGCTTGGGAATAAGCCTCACGGCAGAAACCCCCAAAGGCCCCTGTAACGCCATCGTTTCCTGCACCTGCCATGAGCTGTGCAAGTGAAAGTTACAAGATTAGACGCACCTGAGTGAGGGGTTCGAGCGTCTCGGATCGCAACTTGGCGAAATGGGGCTGTGATGCCGCCGTCCAAGCCTCGTGCGGGAAGTAGACTGTCTGGTACTTGGTCGCCGCCGTCTCGGTCACGTAGAAGGTATTCTTTGATCAGTGACGTGTTCAAGGCGAAGAATTTCATCATTCACCTTGATCAGCGGTACGAGGTATTCCTCAAACAACCAATGTAAGAACCTCTCAACAAGAATCTTTTGCAGCCGGCTTTCCGCTTGGTTGGGACGGACCCCCAAAATCTGCACCCAGCGAAAGTCGGCAACCTTCACATCCTCGAGTATAGAATGCAGGTTGATAGGCTCGAACTGCTTCACGGTGATCAGGCGCCGCGCATCTGCCATGAGCTGCGGTGTGCTGGATATAATTGTGAGCTCACGCCGGCATATGCTAGTCAGGCTGCGCTCGCCGACGGAAGTCGACAGGAGTGTCTTGAGGGTTGCGGTGACAAAGCGGCAGACTTGGCTGTGCGAGAGTGGTTGAAGGCCATCCCTTGTGTGATCTCGCTGGATGTCAGCGCCTGGCAGCCGATCACCGACTTACAGCGCGATGCACACACATCTTGAGCAACCGATCATACTCGATAGCTGCATGCTGTGTGATGATACTTCTGGCCGTGTCCAGAATTTGCGCACGGCGTCTATCGTTTTTGATATCGAAGATCGTGCCAGCTCCAGGTGGCTTGGCGAACATGGCGCACATCAAGGAAAACTCGGCTTCATGATTCGGATCCTTGTCCGCCTTAAGCTGATTCAGCATGTCTACCTATCAGCTTGCTGTGCATTTCGCATGTACCGCTAGCTCACGCTGAGGGTGCAGTCCAGCAACAAAACGCCCAGTTCTCGTCCTCGCGCCCTGGCCGTAGAACATGCGTTGACGGCTGATGTACACATCCGCTGGACTGTCGTCAGCTTGTGAGGGGATGCGGTGAGAGCATAACGCACCCAGTATCCCGACCTTTCGAGCTCGTCGCCGTACTGTCCTCACCGATCTTCCGCTTCTTCCTCCCCGGCTCCTCTCTCACCCTCTTCCGCTTCATACCGCACTTCTTCCTCCCCTCGTACAGGTCGCACAACGGCAGCCCGCTGAGCTGCAGATACGTGTTGTTCCCCACGGGCTTGTACATTGATGTGTGAACGATGATGTGACGGAATGCCTGGTCTCCAATCCTGCCTGTCAGCTGATAGGGCGTCCACAGATGAGCAGGAGCTGACCTCGAGTGAAGGGTGCGCCATTTTGAGCCGTACAGCAGACTTGTTTCGGAATCGCGGCCCAACACCGACTCCTCATTGGCATATGTACCATGCTGGCATAAGCTATGACTTATACGGGAGATTCCGACACCCACCACGTCTGGCCTGATGAGCACATTCTTGCCCCTACCCTTGAGATCCGCTATGATCCAGTCGACGCAGTCTCGATGGGATGTCGATGCACATTCCAGCACCTCAGCTGAGACGCCGGGCACAGTTTTAGCGCCCGATCTGTCGTGCGAGGCGCATATGGTGTCGCGGATGAACGCGGCGTACTCGCCGGAATCACCAGCGCGAGTGAGAGGGACGCCGATATAGCCCTCCAGCGTTGTGATCCGCGCATAGTAAGTCGAGAGGGTCTTGTGCTTGATGACCGGGGCTCGAAGCCCATCAGTGCCGTCGGATATCATGATGCCATTGTGCCAAGTATGAGATGCTGATCAGAGCAGTATGCGAGGTTGACTGGACAACATTACGCACAGACGTTGACCAAGAGCAGTCGCGGGTGGATGGGAGGATGCCGCCGGTTGACTGTGTGTATTTGCCACTCACTTCATCGATACGCGTCGCGCGTCAGTCGAAAGATATCAGCTGCATCAACAAACCTCCACCCGTTATCCCAACTCCTGGCAAGCAATCCCGTATCTTCGCCTTGGCGTCACTCCGACCCCTCGTACCGTACCGGAGACGACTAGCAACGGTACTAAAGCGGAGTCGATTTCCCGCTCCCTCTGGCTTGACCATGGCGCCCTCGCACCCACTCCGCCGGCTCTCGACCGGTTCCTTGTCCTCCCTGCACCGCTCGCAGGACCGGCATCACACCTCACCATCGGGGCTGGACTTCCTCTCGCCCGCATTCCAAGCGCTGAACGATGAAGCCGCCATGCTGGAGAAGAACGTGCAGCAGCTGAACGAGCT
>Ga0308170_10002757_pt1 | contig 14867 bp, 11 predicted proteins | sample PhyBR2_2_FD_202136 | JGI IMG/M metagenome (GOLD analysis project Ga0308170, IMG submission 202136) | Phyllosphere microbial communities from UC Gill Tract Community Farm, Albany, California, United States - DLSLSB.R2 | ecosystem: Host-associated > Plants > Phyllosphere > Unclassified | place... | reverse complement strand
TTGAGGAGATTCCGTGAGTTCCAAACGGCCCGTTGCGCCGCCGCCCCGCATTCCGGGGTTCACCTACATCAGCCTGCTGGGATCCGGCGGCTTCTCCGATGTCTACCTCTACGAACAGGACAGGCCGCGCCGAAAGGTGGCGGTCAAGGTGCTGCTCTCCGACCTGAAGACTGAGGGCGCCCGGCGTAGGTTCGAATCCGAAGCCAACCTCATGGCCCAGCTGTCCTCGCATCCGTACATTGTCACCATTTTTGAAGCGGAAGTGACGGATGACGGGCACTCCTACCTGGCCATGGAGTACTGCTCCCGGCCCAGCCTTGACGTGCGGTACCGGCGGCAGCGCTTCAGTGTGGACGAAGTCCTGGCGGTGGGCATCCAGGTTGCCTCCGCCGTCGAGACAGCCCACCGTGCCGGCATCGCCCACCGCGACATCAAGCCCGCCAACATCCTGGTCACGGACTACAACCGCCCTGCCCTCACCGACTTCGGCATCTCCGGCACCCTCGCCGGGGAATCGGACGACGACTCCGGGATGTCCATTCCGTGGTCCCCGCCGGAGCAGTTCCGGGACGGCCCCGTGGACGGCGTCATGGTGGACGTGTGGGCGCTTGGCGCCACCCTTTACACGCTGCTGGCTGGCCGCTCGCCCTTCGTGATGCCCGGGGCGGACAACTCCCAGCGCGAACTGATCAACCGCATCAGCAACACGGCCCTGCCGCGGCTGGGCCGTGCGGATGTCCCGGAGTCCCTGGAACTGGCACTGGCGACGGCCATGGCCAAATCACCGCAGTCCCGGTACTCCTCGGCCCATGCCTTCGCCTTGGCCCTGCAGCGCATCCAGGCCGAGCTCAACCTCTCCGTCACGCCCTTCGAGGTCCTGGAGGAGCCCCAGCAGGACGAGGGCCACCCGGACGACGGCACCGAAGAGACCCGCGTCCGCAGCATCGCCGCCATCGACCCGGAAGGCACCGGCAGCGCCCCCACCTTCCCGGCACGCACCCGACCCAACACACCCGGCGCCAACCTTCCGGGCGTAAATCTTCCCGGTGCCCAGACCGATGCGACCGGACGCAGGGGAGGCGCCCTCCCGCCGTCGGCCTTCACTCCGGCAGCACCCAGCCAATGGCGCGCCGCCCCGGCAGTGCCCTCCATCCCGGCAAGTCCGGCAGGAGCGGCCTCCGCCGGAACAGAAACGGCCGACGGCGGCGGGCAGGGTGAGTGGGCCCAGTCCACCGTCCTGCGCGGCAGCCCGGGGGCGGTGAACTACGGTGCGCCGGTAACCGACGCAGGGCAGGACGCCTACACCGCCGACGCAACAGTCCAGCGGGCCGTAAAAGTGGACGAGCCGGAGGCGGCGCCGGAAGCCGACCACGGCAAACGCAACCTCTGGCTGGCAGTCACCGGCGGCACCCTCCTGGCGCTGGCGGCTGTGGTGGGCATCGTGGTGGCCAACACGGCCCCGGGCACACCCAAGCCTGTGCCCACCCAGCAGGTAACCAAGTCCCCAGCGGACGCTTTGGACAACGGCACGGTGCCCGACGTGGAAGGCCTTAAGGGATCCATCGGCGGCGACGGGGAGGCCAGCTTCACCTGGACCAACCCGCAGCCTAAGGAAGGGGACACCTACAAGTGGAAGGTGTACACCATGGGCGGGAACAGCGCTGAGTTCCACGCCGTGGATAAGCCGCCGGTCAAGATCCGGCCCAACCCCACCGGGCAGACCTGCATCCAGGTAATGATCGTCCGCTCGGACGGCGCATTCTCACCCATGGAGGAGAACTCCATCGCCTGCACCGGCCAGTGATGTCACCCGACCAGCGCATGACATCCCGGCCCCGGCACCGGGCAACAGCACACCACCAGTACTCCGGTCAACGGAAAAATTCTGCCTTGAGGAGGCGTGGATCGTGGGGGATCTAGCAATCGATTTCTGCGGCGAATGGTATGAGCCATCGGACGAGGACATCTTCAATATCGGCCGCGAGGGCGACCTGGAAGTGGACGACAACCCTTACCTGCACCGGCAGTTCCTGCAAGTGGCCCGGTATGACGGGATCTGGTGGCTCAGCAACGTGGGCAGCATGCTCTCCGCCACCGTTGCCGACGCATCGGGCGGCATGCAGGCCTGGCTGTCACCCGGCGCCCGGATTCCGCTGGTGTTCAGCCACACCAATGTGATCTTCACGGCCGGACCTACCACCTACGAATTCGCCGTGCACCTGAAGACGCCGTCGTTCCGGCAGGAAGCCAGGGAAGACGCCAGCAGCGGGGACACCACCATCGGCCCCGTGGTCTTCACCGATGCTCAGAAGGCACTGATCGTGGCGCTCGCCGAGCCGGTACTGCGGCGCGAAGGCACCGGCTTCAGCACCATCCCGTCCTCGGCGGCGGCCGCCAAGACCCTTGGGTGGGCGCTGACCCGCTTCAACCGCAAACTCGACAACGTCTGCGACAAGCTGGACCGCGTGGGCGTGGTGGGGCTGCGCGGCGGCGGCGGCAAGCTGGCCACCAACCGCCGCGCCCGCCTGGTGGAACACGCCGTCACCACCCACCTGGTAACACCCGATGACCTGTACCTGCTCGAAAAGATGAGGGGCGTGGACGAAGGATGAGGATCCGGCTGACACTCCGCCGCGAACCCGCCGACGCCAAGGACCTGGCCGTCACGGTGGACGGCATGGCCACCGTAGCCGATATCGCCACCGTGCTCTGGGCTGCGGACCCGGACCGCAAGGGCACTCCTGCGCCGGACAACCTTTCGCTGCGGATCGATGAAGCCTTCGTGGGCGCCGGAATCAGCGGCAACATCCTGGCCCGCCAGGACAACCTCCTCGAATCGGGCCTCCGCCCCGGCTCCGTGGTTTCACTGGCCCAGGTGAGCGAACAGTTCCACGAGCCAGGGGCCAACCGGGGGCCGGCAGCGGCCACCCTGCGGGTGCTGTCCGGGCCCGACGTCGGCCGCGAATTTTCGCTGCCCACCGGCACCAGCTACATCGGCCGGGACCGGGACGTGGACATCCGGTTGACGGACCCGCTCACCTCCAAGCGGCACGCCCGGATCACGGTGGGCGAGAGCATCGAAATCGTGGACACCAACTCCGCCAACGGGCTCCTCATGGACGGCCTGCCCGTCACCCGCGCCACCCTCAACTCCTCCGACACCGTAACCCTGGGGGACACCACCGTCACGGTGGTGCCGCTGGGGCACAACCACGCGGCAGCGCCGACGTCGCCCCTGGTGGACTTCAACCGTTCCCCGCGCGTGGTGCCCCGCTTCGAGGTACCCAAGCGCGTCCTTCCCTCAGGGCCCAAGCGGCCCGAGGACCAGCCATTTCCGTACATCATGCTGGTGGCGCCCCTGATGATGGGCGCGGTTATCTTCGCGGTCACGCAGAACGTGCTGTCCATGGTGTTCATGCTGATGATGCCCCTGTTCATCGTGGGCCACTACGTTGACACAAAGATGCGGACCCGGAAGCAGCAAAAGGAGCAGCTCAAGCAGTTCCGGGCTTCCATGGCCGCCTTCCGGCAGGACCTCACCGAGCTGCAGCAGGTGGAACGGGCCGTCCGGCTCCAGGAGGCACCGTCCGTCAGCGACACCGTGGACGCCATCTACAAGCTGGGGCCGCTGCTGTGGACGCACCGGCCGGAGCACTCCTCCTTCCTGGGCCTGCGCTTCGGGCTGGGGACCGGACCGTCCCGCATCCCCCTGGAGGAGCCCTCCACCAACGACACCGAGGTCCAGTACGCCCGCGAAATCCAGGACTGCATCAAGCAGTTCAGCGAGATCGAAGGCGTTCCCGTGGTCTCCCAGCTGCGCACCTCCGGTGCCCTGGGCATTGCCGGCGCCCGCGGCCTCGTGGACGACGTTGCCCGCGGCATGGTGCTGCAGCTGGTGGGTCTGCATTCGCCGGCCGAAGTGGTCCTGACCGCCATCACCTCCGCCCAGTCCCGGGAGCGCTGGAACTGGCTGCAGTGGCTTCCGCATGTGGGCTCGGGCCACAGCCCCTTGGGCGGTGACCACCTGGCTGCCGGTTCCGCCGGCGGTTCCTCCCTGCTGGCCCGCCTCGAAGACCTGGTGGAGGCCCGCGAGGCAGCGGCCAAACGGACCGCGCCGGACCTGCGACCCGGCATCGACCCCGTCAAGCATGAGCTTGAGGAACCGGTCCTGCCGTCCGTGCTGGTCATCGTGGAAGACGACGCCCCCGTGGACCGCGGCCGCCTCACCCGGCTGGCTGAACGGGGTCCCGACTCAGGCGTCCATGTCCTGTGGGTGGCCACCGACATCCAGGCGCTCCCTGCGGCCTGCCGCGACTTCATGGTGGTGGACGGCGACCACGGCACCACCACCGGCCAGGTGCGCCTGGGCCGCCACACCTACCCCGTCAGCTGCGAAAGCGTGGATGCGGAACTGGCTGCACAGCTGGCCCGGATGCTGGCGCCCGTGGTTGATGTGGGCAAGCCCGTCAACGACGATTCCGACCTTCCGCGCGCCGTTTCCTACGCAACCTTGATCGGCAAGGATTTCCTGGACAACCCGGAGGCCGTGGCCGAGCGCTGGACGGAGAACAACTCGGTGCAGGCCACGTCAGTGGCCAACCGCAAGGACAACGGCACGCTCCGGGCCCTGGTGGGTTCCAAAGGCATCGAACCGCTCTACCTGGACCTCAAGAACGAGGGGCCGCACGCGCTGGTGGGCGGCACCACCGGCGCCGGCAAGTCCGAGTTCCTGCAGTCCTGGGTGATGGGCATGGCCGCGGCCTACAGCCCGGACCGCGTCAGTTTCCTGTTCGTGGACTACAAGGGCGGTGCCGCGTTTGCCGACTGCATCAATCTTCCGCACACGGTGGGGCTGGTCACTGACCTGTCCCCGCACCTGGTGCGCCGGGCACTCACGTCGCTGCGCGCAGAACTGCACTACCGTGAGCAGCTGCTGAACCGGAAGAAGGCCAAGGACCTGCTGGCCCTACAACGGGAGGCGGACCCCGACGCGCCGCCGTACCTGATCATCATCGTCGACGAGTTCGCGGCCCTGGCCAACGACGTCCCCGAGTTCGTGGACGGCGTGGTGGACGTGGCCGCCCGTGGCCGCTCCCTGGGCCTGCACCTGATCCTTGCCACCCAGCGGCCGGCAGGCGTCATCAAGGACAACCTGCGTGCCAACACCAACCTGCGCGTGGCGCTCCGGATGGCCGACGAGGACGACGCAACGGACATCCTGGGCGTCCCCGACGCCGCCTACTTCGACCCCGCCATCCCAGGCCGCGGCGCAGCCAAGACGGGTCCCGGCCGCATCCAGGGGTTCCAGACCGGCTACGCCGGCGGCTGGACCACCGACAAGCCGCAGCGGCCGCAGATCGATATCGTGGAGATGGCGTTCGGTTCGGGTCCCAGCTGGGAAGCGCCCGCCCCTGACAAGCCCGTCGTCCAGGAACCGGCCGGACCCAACGACATCGCCCGGATGACCTCCACCATCGTGCACGCCGCGGAGCGCCTTGCCATCCAGCCGCCGCGCAAGCCGTGGCTGGACGAACTGGCCAAGACCTACGACTTCTCCAAGCTGCCCAACCCCCGCACTGACGAACAACTGCTGCTGGGCGTTGCCGACGACCCCGTCCACCAGGACCAGCCCACCGTGTTCTACGAGCCGGACCGGGACGGCAACATGGCCATTTACGGCACCGGCGGTTCGGGCAAGTCGGCAGCCCTGCGCGGCATCGCCATTGCCGCCGCCATCACTCCCCGCGGCGGCCCCGTTCACGTGTACGGCATAGACTGCGGCTCGGCCGGGCTGCGGATGCTGGAAGAGCTTCCGCACGTGGGCGAGATAATCAACGGCGACGACGTGGAACGCGTCGGGCGGCTGCTGCGCCTGCTGCGGGACATCGCCGAGCTGCGGTCAGCGCAGTTCGCGGAGGTCCGCGCCTCCACCATCGTGGAGTACCGAAAGCTGGCCAACAGGCCGGATGAAAAACGGATCTTCGTGCTGGTGGACGGCATGTCCGCCTTCCGGGAGGCCTACGAGCACAGCAAGCTCTCCGGGCTCTGGGACATCTTCCTCCAGCTGGCCACGGACGGCCGGACCCTGGGCATCCACCTGGTGGTCACGGGGGACCGGCCCAACGCCGTCCCCGCGTCGCTGCTGGCCTCCATCCAGCGCCGGCTGGTGCTGCGCCTCTCCAACGAGGACGACTACATTTCAATGGACGTGCCCCGGGACGTGCTCACAGCCACCTCGCCCCCGGGCCGCGGCCTCCTGGACGGACTGGAAGTCCAGCTGGCTGTCCTGGGCGGCAACTCGAACCTTGCCCTGCAGGCCCGGGAAGTCCACAAGCTCAGCGAAGCCATGCTGCGGCAGGGACTGGACACCGCTCCTGGCATTGAGCGGCTTCCGGAACAGGTGGACCTGGACGTCCTGCCTGCCGGCGGCCCGGACCTGCCGGTGATCGGCGTGGACGACGAGTCCCTGCAGCCTGCCGAGATCATGGCACGCGGTCCGCTGCTGCTGGCCGGTCCGCCGGGCGCCGGGCGGACCGTGGCCCTGGTGACCCTTGCCTACGCGCTGCGGCGGTCCAACCCCGCCACCGAGCTGATCTACCTCGGGTCCCGCCGGTCCGCCGTCGCGTCCCTTCCCATCTGGAACCGCTCAGTGGTGGGCCCGGACGACCTCGCCGAGGTGGTGGAGGACCTGGTGGAGCATTCCACCGGGAACCCGGGAACGGTGGCTTTCTTCATTGAGGGCCTGACGGAATACACGGACACCATCGCCGAATCGGGCATGGCGCAGCTGGTGACGGCGTCGCTCAAAGCAGACCAGTGGGTAGTGGGGGAGTCCGAAACTTCCACCTGGTCCAGTGCCTGGCAGCTTGCCCAGCCGTTCAAGTCCGGCCGCCGCGGGCTGCTGCTCAACCCGGGGGACATTGAGGGCGACAGCCTGCTCAACACCTCCCTGGGCCGCGTCAGTCCGGAGTTCATCCCCGGCCGCGGCTACGTGGTGGGACGCGGCAAGGCACGGAAAATCCAGGTGGCGCTGCCGCCGGAAAACCGGGACTGATCAGGCCCGATGACTGCGGGGCCGCCACCGCTGGCGATTTGCGGCCCCGCAGGGCGCTGTAGAAGACTACCGGGGACACCAGAAAGCCGTGGTGGGGGGGGCTGCGCGCATCGAAAGGTAGCAATGATCCCGTACGCCCCGGTCCGCCATGCTGTTTCGATGACGGCATCAGCGGCTGCTCTCGCGCTGGCCTTTGGCTTGTTCCCCGCCGGCCCGGCGCTGGCTGCCACCACTGAGCCCACGCCCGTCCCGGCGTCAAATACCCAGGCTCCGTCAGACTGCGGCCTGATCTGCCTGCCGATCCTTGCCAGCAGCCCGGACTCAGCCCAGCCCGGCCGGCCGCGGAAATCCAAGGAACCCGGAGCTCCGCCCGCCCAGCCGGCGCCGCCTGCCGAGCCACCGGCCCAGCCGGCGCAGCCCGTCCAGCCCCAGCCGCCGCAGCCAGACATCCAGCCACCCGATCCCGCTGCAGTCCCTGCCACGGCCGCGGCAGCACCGGAACCCGCCCCCGAAACCGCCTCTGCTGCCGCCGGCTACCGGCCGCCCACCGGTCCGTCCAGCGGCCAGGACTGGAACAGCCCGGTCACCCGGTCCGCGGGACCCGCCCAAATGGCTGCCGCAGTTCCCCTCCATGGCCGGGGCAGCGACGGACCGGCCCTCCTGCCCATCGTCGCCGGGACGGTGCTGCTGTCTGTTTCCGCCGGTGCCTTCGCGTGGTGGAACCGGAACCGGCTGCGGTCACACTGAACCGGTAGTACTTAGCCGGCCATGCCTGCCACGCTTGTGCTTCTTCGTTGCCAAGCCATGCCGGTTACGTGCCTGCCACGTTTCCCGGGTGCCGGGCCGCTGGGAACTTGCCGGGCAGCCTTGGAAAGTGTCTGTCAGGGCTGTAGGGCAAGATAGGTCTGTGAGCACAGGACCAGGACCCGCCGAACAGACCGCCACCCGGACCGCGGCACCGCACGAGCCCGAAGCGGTCCCCACCGAGGCCATCCGCGAGGAATACGAGAACCTCGCTGACCTGGTGCGGAAGTACCGGTTTGCGTACTACCAGGAGGACGCGCCGCTGGTGTCGGACGCCGAGTTCGACACCCTCTTCCGCCGGCTCGAGGAAATCGAGGCGCTCCACCCCGAACTCGTGGCCAATGACTCACCCACCCAGGAGGTGGGCGGCGAAGTGTCGGCCGCATTCGCGCCGGTGGAGCACCTGCAGCGGATGTACAGCCTGGAGGACGTCTTCTCGCTGGAGGAGCTCGAAGCCTGGCTCAACCGGGCCGAGGCCAGCATCGAAAAAATCGGTGACGGCGGCGTCAAGGCCGCCTGGCTGACCGAACTCAAGATCGACGGCCTGGCGGTGAACCTCCTGTACCGCGACGGCAAACTGGTGCGCGCCGCCACCCGCGGCGACGGCACCACGGGCGAGGACATCACCCACAACCTGCTCACCATCAAGGAAATCCCCCAGGAACTGCGCGGCAGCGGCTTCCCGGCCGAGATGGAGGTACGTGGCGAGGTCTTCATTCCCTCCAAGGCCTTCGCTGAATTCAATGAAGCACTCATCGAAGCCGGCAAGGCACCGCTGGCCAATCCCCGGAACGCGGCAGCAGGGTCGCTGCGCCAGAAGGACCCTGCCGAGACGGCCAAGCGGCCCCTGAAAATGTTTGTCCACGGCATCGGCGCCCGGGAGGGACTCGCGGCCGGAAGCCAATCCGAAACGTACGGGCTGCTCAAGGAGTGGGGCCTGCCGGTCAGCCCCTACTTCGAGGTGCTGGAAACCCGCGACGACGTCCTGGCCTTCATCGAACGGTACGGCGATCAACGCCACAAGCTACTCCATGAAATCGACGGCATCGTGATCAAGGTGGACGATTTCGCCACCCAGCGGGCCCTGGGCAACACCACCCGCGTTCCCCGCTGGGCCGTGGCCTACAAGTATCCGCCGGAGGAAGTCCACACCAAGCTGCTGGACATCCAGGTCAACGTGGGCCGCACCGGCCGCGTCACCCCTTATGGCGTCATGGAGCCCGTCAAGGTGGCCGGCTCCACCGTGGAGATGGCCACCCTGCACAACCAGGACGTGGTCAAGGCCAAGGGCGTCAAAATCGGCGACATCGTGATCCTGCGGAAGGCGGGAGACGTCATCCCGGAGATTGTGGGCCCGGTCCTGAACCTCCGCGACCAGCAGGACCCGCCGGTGCGCGACTTCGTGATGCCCACCGAATGCCCCTCCTGCGGCACGCCTTTGGCTCCCGCCAAGGAGGGGGACGTGGATGTCCGCTGCCCCAACGCGAGGTCCTGCCCATCGCAGCTGCGCGAGCGGGTGTTCCACGTGGCGGGCAGGGGCGCTTTCGACATTGAGGCGCTGGGTTGGGAGGCGGCCATCGCCCTGACCCAGCCCGCCGAACCCGAGGTGCCGCCGCTGACCTCCGAAGCCGGGCTGTTCGACCTCACTCCCGAGGACCTGGCCGATGTCCGGATCCGGCGCGAGAAGAAGTCCAAGGGCGTCCCCACGGGGGAATACGAGCTGGTGCCGTACTTCTTCAGCAAGGGCACCGCCAAGTCGCCATCGAAGCCCACTGCCACCACGCAGAAGCTCTTCAAGGAACTCGAAAAGGCCAAGACCCAGCCTCTGTGGCGCGTCCTGGTTGCCCTGTCCATCCGGCACGTCGGTCCACGCGCCTCGAGGGCGCTGGCACAGGCATTCGGCTCCATGGACCGTATCCGCGCGGCCTCCGAGGAGGAACTGGCCCACGTGGACGGCGTAGGCCCCACCATCGCCGCCGCACTGAAGGAATGGTTCGCGGAGGACTGGCACGTGGAGATCATCGACCGCTGGGCCGCCGCCGGGGTGCGCATGGAGGACGAACAGGACGAGTCCATGCCGCGCACGCTGGAGGGGCTAACTGTGGTGGTCACGGGCTCGCTGCCCAACTTCAGCAGGGACGAGGCCAAGGAGGCCATCCTGCTGCGGGGCGGCAAGGCCGCGGGCTCGGTTTCGAAGAACACCAGCTATGTGGTGGCCGGCGAAAGCGCCGGCAGCAAGCTGGACAAGGCGGAGCAGTTGGGTATCCGCGTGCTGGATGAGGACGGGTTCCGGCAATTGCTCGACGGCGGCCCGGCAGCTTTGGGTGACGGCGGCAACGAAGAGGCAACCGTGGGGGCGCCTGCAGGGGAGAATACAGCAGACGAGAACGCAGCAGACAAAAACACGGTGGAGGAGAACGCATGACGTCCGCTTCGGAACTGTTGGAGATTGCCAAGCAGGCTGCCGCTGCAGGCGCCCGGGTCCTCTCCGGCCGGGACGGAAACGCGCTGGACGCGAGCAACAAGGGGGCCACAGGGGACTGGGTCACCGCCTACGATGTTGCTGCCGAGAGCGCGGTCCGGGACGCCATCACCGCTGCCCGCCCCGGCGACACCATCACCGGGGAGGAACAGGGGACCACCCGCCCCGCCGATCCCACCGGCTACCGCTGGTCCATCGATCCGCTGGACGGCACCACCAACTTCATCCGCAACATCGTCTACTACGCCACCTCCGTGGCAGTTGCCGATGCCGACGGCGTCTGGCTGGCCGGCGTCGTCAACGCCCCCGCGCTGGGCCGGGTGTACTACGCTGCCCGCGGCCAGGGCGCGTGGCTGGAGGAGCGGGGCACCGTCACCAGGCTCGATGGACCGGTACCGGGCCGAGCCGGGCAGATCCTTGCCACCGGGTTCAGCTACGAGCCGGACATTCGGGCCCAGCAGGCCGCCGCCTTCGGCAGCCTGATGGACGGCTTCGCCGATGTCCGCCGGCTTGGTTCCGCCGCCCTTGACCTGTGCATGGTGGCGGATGGAACCCATGACGCTTACGGCGAGCGGGGGCTGAACGAGCATGATTTTTCGGCGGGTGCCCTGATCGCCGAGGAAGCCGGCTGCTGGGTGCGCAGGCCGCGCCTGACCAGCCCCGTGGACGGCGGCCCCACGGACGACGAGCGGCTGGACGCCTGGACATGCGCCGCCAGCCTGGAGCTGTCCGGCAAGTTCCCGCTCTAAAGCCCGACACCAGTCTCTAGCGCCGTGCAGTACTGATAGCTCAATCACGGAAAACGCTTTTCCGCGCGGTCCGGGGCCTCGCTGCCACTACCATTGACGGGTGCAGCCGCAGCTAACCATCCGTCCCGCCGTCAAGGCGGACTTCCCCGCCGTTGCCCGTATCACGGGCGAGTCCTACCTGTCCGCAGGCTACTTCGACGACGCCGCGCACCCTTACATGGTCAAGATCATGGATGTAGCGGCGCGAGCGGAGCAGGCCACCATCTGGGTGGCTGAACGCGAAGGAACAGTCATCGGTTCGGTTAGCCTGGCACTCGCCGGCGAACCGTACGCGGACATCGCCCGGGAGGACGAGCTGGAATTCCGGATGCTGGTGGTGGACCCTGCCGTCCAGCGCAGCGGTGCCGGCAAGGCCATGGTGGATGCCATCCTCAACCACGCGAAAACCCTTCCCGGCATCAAGGGAGTGTCCCTCACCACCGGCCAGGCTTGGGAAAGCGCGCACGGGCTCTACCGCAAGACAGGCTTCCAGCGGGTGCCTGAAAGAGACTGGTTCGTTCCGGGAACCGACACAAAGCTGCTGGTTTACCGGCGCGACCTGTAGCAGCCCTACAGTGGTGGCGACCCATTCCAGCATTGAAAGGCCCACCCATGCGCAAAACTTTCGGCAGCGGATCCGTCTGGGAACAGACCCTCGGCTACTCCCGTGCCGTCCAGGTGGACAACACGCTCTACATCTCCGCCACCGCGGCCAGCGGCGAGGACGGAGTAGTGGGGGATGACTTCTACACCCAGACCCAGTACATCCTGCAGAAACTCGGCAAGGTCCTGGCCGACGCCGGCTTCGCCTACGAGGACGTTGTGCAGTCCAAGCTGTACCTGACGGACATCAGCAAGTGGGAGGAAGCCGGCCGCGCCCATGGCGAAGTGTTCGGTGAGATCCGCCCCACCCTCTCCCTGGTCCACGTGCTGCCGTTCCTGGACCCGGAGATGCTCGTCGAGATCGAACTGGTGGCGCAGAAGAGCGTGTAGCTTTCCCTGCGTTACCGTGCCGGCAGGCCGTAGCGGTGCTCCGGCCTGCCGGTGGTGCCGTAGCGGAGCTGGATGTCCACCGCGCCGTCGTCGGCCAGGGAGGACAGGTAGCGCTGCGCGGTGGCGCGGGAGACGCCTACGCGCGACGCCACCTCGGCGGCAGAATACTGTTCCCCCGGGGCCAGTGATTCAAGCACGGCGGCTTCAGTTGCGGACCGGGGTTTCGACGACGGCGTGACATCCCCCGGAATCAGCGCACGTTTGGCGCGTTCCACTGCTTCCTGGTCCAGGCCCCCGGGCTGGCCCAGGAGGCGCCGGTACCGGGCGTAGGAACGGAGCTGCTGGGACAAGGACTCCGCAGTGAAGGGCTTGAGCAGATAGCCCAGGGCGCCGCGCCGGAATGCCACCCTGACGGAGGCGGCGTCGGAGGCAGCGCTGAGGATGAAGGTGTCCACATCCAGCTGCTGCAGCAGGTCCAACCCGGAGGCATCCGGAAGGTATACGTCCAGGAGTACCAGGTCAGGCCGCAGGCTGTGGATCGCCTGCAGTGCCAGCGACGCCGTGCCGACCGGCGCCAGGGCAAGGAAACCGGCCACCGAGTCAACGTACGTTGCGTGCAGCTTGGCCACGTGGAAATCGTCATCCACGATCAGGACCCGAAAATCGTCAGCCATTCCTATCCTTTCCGGCTGCCCCCAGCTGATCGGCAGCGGGTTTTCCCGCCGTCGTATGCGGGAGGCTTGCCATAAAGACTGCTCCCGGTCCGCCCCTCCTGCCGCGTTCCAGCACCTTCACGTCGCCGCCCTGCCGCCGTGCAAGCTGGCGTGCCAGGGCCAGGCCGAAGCCCTGCCCGCCGCCGGCGCGGGCCGGCCCCGAGGCGGTGGTGAACCCTTCGGCGAACACGGCCTCTGCATCCGCGCCTTCAGCCAGCCCGTCACCCGAATCCGCAACGACGACGTGCAGCGTGCCGCCGTCGTCGCCCGGCTCTTCCAGCACCTCAAGCTCAACCCACCGGTCGGTTGAGGAGCCGGCCACCGCCGCATTCACGGCGTTGTCGATCAGGTTGCCGAGCACCGTCGTGACGTCCTGGGCCTCTGTGACTTGCCCCCGGACCAGGGTCTCCGGACCGATGCGCAGCGCAACTCCACGTTCGTCCGCCTCCACGCCCTTCGCGCCGACGAATGCCTGCAGGTAGGGGTCCTGGAGCAGTTCAGCCTGGTCCACCGGGAACTTCAGCGGGCCCGTGGCGGCCAGCGTGGCCAGGTAGTTGCGTGCTTCCTGGTGCTGCCCGATGCCCAGGAAACCCGCAATGGTGTGCAGCTGGTTGGCGAACTCGTGCCGCTGCGCCCGCAGGGCGGTGGACATGGTGCCCACGGCGTCCAGTTGCCGTGTGAGCTGCTGCAGTTCGGTGCGGTCCCGCAGCATGATCACCCAGCCCAGGTCCTCGCGGCGGTGTAGCGCCTTGCGGGCATTCACCACAAGGACCCGCCCGCCGGCGACCAGTTCCAAGGCGTCCTGGCCCGAACCACTGGTACCCGCGGCCGCTCCCGCAACGGTGCCGCCGGCAGGGCCGGCCCCCGGCCGGGTGAGCGCCTTCAGCTGCTCCGGGACCGGGGCTTCCTCCCACCGCGAGCCGGAAAGGTCCCGCAGCGCCAACAGCCGCTGGGCTGCGGCGTTGAACACGCTGATCCGTCCGTCGGCACTCACGCCAATGACGCCGTCGTCCACGCCCTGCAGCACCGCCACCTGGTCGTGCACCAGGGTGCTGATCTCTTCCGGCTCCAGCCCAGGGTGAGGCGCTGCAAACGCCGGCGCAGCAGGAAGGACCCCAGGACCCCGGCCAGCAGGGCGCCTGCGGCCGTCAACGCCACCGGCCCGATGTCGCGCGCCACGCTCTGGGCCACGGTTTCCATGGAGTAACCCACGCTCACCTCGCCCACCACGCTGCTGGTGCCGGGGGCGTAGACGGGAACCTTAGCCCCGGCGGAAGGCCCCAGCGTGCCCGTGTTCCGGGTGGTCACTTCCTGCCCGGACAGTGCCTCCGAGGGATCCGTGCTCACCTTCTCGCCCAGCCGCTGGGGATCCGGGTGGGCCAGCCGAATGCCCGTTTCGTCGGTGATCACCACGAACAGCGCGCCGGTCCGGGTCCGTGCGGCCTCGGCCGAGGCCTGGAGCGGTCCGGCCAGGAGTTCCGCAGGCGGGGGAGTGCCAGGTAGTTCGCTGATGCCCTGCACGTCGGCCCTGACCTCCGGGTCGGAGGCCACGGTCCGGGCCAGGGTCAGGGCCTGGTTTTCGGCATCGCTGCCCACCCGGTCATAGGTGAGCCAGGCGTGAACGGCGGCGCTGAGCAGCACCACCAACAGCACGACCGCCAGCTGCAGCAGCAGCGTCTGGGTGGAAAACCGCAGCGGCTGCCGGGACGCGGGACGCTGCATTCATCCTCCTTGACGGGTTTCGGCGCAGGCATACGGATCCGGGTCCAACCTGCCTGGTATTGGCGGTGCACCAAGGGTGCCGCGACAGCACGAAAAGTGCGAAAAGTTCGGTGAGCACAATGCGCAAAATGTGCCCAATAAGCAGTATGCCAATCAATTGAGCCAAAGGCACTGCCGTGACGGGCGCCACCCTACAGTCTGTAGCACGCATCACAACGCTGTGGTGCTGTTCACAAGAAGGAGCCGGCTGTGCTGGTAATACTTGGATTCGCCATGATCGCGGTATTCATGGTGCTGATCATGACGAAGAA
>Ga0308170_10002755_pt1 | contig 14880 bp, 13 predicted proteins | sample PhyBR2_2_FD_202136 | JGI IMG/M metagenome (GOLD analysis project Ga0308170, IMG submission 202136) | Phyllosphere microbial communities from UC Gill Tract Community Farm, Albany, California, United States - DLSLSB.R2 | ecosystem: Host-associated > Plants > Phyllosphere > Unclassified | place... | reverse complement strand
ATGGATCGGAGGGACGCCTCGCACTGTACCAGCGCTTTCTCGACGTGTTTGCCCGTGGCATCGAGCTCGCAGGCGAAAACTGCGAGCGCGTCGAGATCCCGTACGGCGACGCGCATATTTCCGGTCTGTATACGCGTGCCGAAGGCGTGACCGGTCCAGCACCGATCCTGGTCCAGGTCAACGGCCTCGATTCGACCAAGGAAATGAAATACCGCGTTGGCCTGCCACGCTGGCTCGCCCAACGCGGCGTTTCCTCGCTCGTGATCGACCAGCCAGGTACCGGCGAGGCTCTGCGCCTTCACGGCATGCATGCGGTGTTCGACAGCGAGCGCTGGGCCAGCAAGGTCGTGGACTGGCTGGAAACCCGCAGCGAGATCGACGCGAAGCGCATTGGCCTCGAAGGCGTCTCGCTGGGCGGTTATTACTGTCCCCGTGCTGTGGCCTTCGAGCCGCGCTTCGCCATGGGCGTGGTGTGGGGCGCGAACCACGACTGGCGCGACGTGCAGAAAAAGCGCTTGCAGAAGGAAGGCAGCTTCCCGGTGCCGCACTACTGGGAGCACGTGCGCTGGGTCTGGGGCGCCAAGGACCAGGAAGATTTCATGCGGATCGCCGAGAACGTCCACCTGGACGGCATCCTCGACCGCATCAAGGTGCCGTTCCTCGTCACGCACGGCAGCAAGGACTCGCAGATTCCGCTGCACTGGGCCGAGCGCACCTACGAGCAGCTGGTCAACAGCCCGAAGCGCGAGCTGAAGATCTTCACCGAGCGGGAAGGCGGCATCCAGCACTCGAGCTTCGACAATTCCGCCAATGCCGGCGCCTACATCGCTGACTGGGTTGCCGAAACCCTGGGTGGCCGTACCGCTCTGTGACCGGACAAGATTAAAGGATAACCAGATATGAACATCATCGGACCCGATGCACTGGTGTTCGGCGTCGACGACGTCGCCGCCTGCACCCAATACCTGACCGACTACGGTCTCAAGGCGGTCGACGCCGGCGCCACCGGTGGCCGCTTCGAAGCGCTCGACGGCACCGCCATTGTTCTGATGCAGAAGGACGATCCGTCGCTGCCGCCGGCAATGGAAACAGCGAATATGCTGCGTAAAACGATCTACGGCGTCGCAGACCAGGCCGCCCTGGACGCCATCGCCACCGAATTGGGACGCGACCGTGAAGTGCGCAAGCTGGCGGACGGCAGTATCGAGACGGTGGACGACATGGGCTTTGTCCTCGGCTTCCAGGTCAGCGTACGCCGACCGCTCGAGCTGCCGGCCGAACATGTGAACGCCCCCGGCGCGCCTGGCCGTCCGGTGAACCATCTCGCAGTCGACGAATCGAACCCCGCGCTGCCGCGAACGTTGTCGCACGTGGTCTATTTCGTTCCCAATATGGAGAAGGCGGAGGCTTTCTATGTCAACCGCCTTGGCTTCGTCTGTACCGATCGCCTGGTAGGTGCCGGCCCATTCCTGCGTCCGGCCGGTACGCTCGATCACCACACCTTGTTCATGATCGAGACCCCGCCGTTCATGAAGGGTATCGAACACTTTACCTTCCACATGGGCGGACCAACGGATGTGATGCAGGCAGGCACGCGCTTCGTGAACAAGGGATACCAGTCTTTCTGGGGCCCTGGTCGTCACAAGATGGGCTCGAACTGGTTCTGGTACTTCAACAGCCCACTCGGATGCCACGTCGAGTACGACGCCGACATGGACCTCCATGACAACAGCTGGACGGCGCGCGCGGCGCCGATGGGTGCCGACGCATCGCAGCTGTTCCTGTTCCAGATGCGTGATAAATGGGCGCCGGGCGGGCCGCCTCCGGGCGCCGCTGGCGCGGCCGAGCGGCACTGAGAAGGCAGACGGCGATGGCGAGCGTTTACCTGTGCCAGACCGACGCGATCACGGAAGGCTGTTCGCGCGGTTTCGATCCGGCAGGGCAGGGCCGCGACACCGTGCTGGTGGTACGCAAGGATGGTCAGCTGTACGGCTACCTCGACCGCTGCCCGCATTACGGCGACACACCGATGGCCTGGCGTAAGGATGCTTACCTGAACCGCGACGCGACGCGCATCGTCTGCGCCGCGCATGGGGCGCATTTCGCCATCGACAGCGGCATCTGCACGCTCGGGCCATGCCTGGGGCAGGCATTGACGCCAGTGGCGCTCGCCATCGGCGCAAACAACGACATTCATGCAGAACTAGAAGACGTTCAAGGGGACATATCATGGCAGCAGTAAATCGGGTACTCATCATTGGCGGCGGCTTTTCCGGGATGTCGGCAGCCATCGAGCTGCGCAAGCGCGGCGTGGAGGTGGACATTGCCGAAATCGATCCGGGTTGGCGTTCGTATGGTGCCGGCATCAGTCTCGGTGGCGCCACGCTGCGTGCATTCCGCACGCTCGGTGTCCTAGACGAGTTCCTGCGGCGTGGAGCAGCCTCCGACGGCGTCGACGTGTTCCTCGCCAATGGCGCGCACGTCACCACGCTGCCAACTCCCCGGGTGGCGGGCGCCGATGTTCCAGGCGGCGCAGCGATCCTGCGTCCGGTGCTGGCATCCATTCTCGCCGACGCGACCCGCGCGTCGGGCACCAACGTGCGCCTTGGCTGTACCTTTACCACGATCGAGCAGGATGACGATGGCGTCAATGTCGGTTTCACCGACGGCACCAGCGGCCGCTACGACCTGGTAATCGGCGCAGACGGGCTGTATTCGAAGGTGCGCGAGACGCTGTTCCCTGAGGCACCGAAGCCAAAATACAGTGGACAAGGCGTCTGGCGCGCCGTGCTTCCACGTCCGCCTGAAATCGAACGGGCGTCGATGTGGCTGGGGCAGAAGATCAAAACCGGCGTCAATCCGGTATCGGCTACCGAAATGTATCTGTTCGTGACCGAAGACCGCGCCGAGAACACGTTCATCGACCCATCCGAGTTCGTATCGCGCCTGAAGAGCCTGCTGGCGCCGTTCCCGGCACCACTCATGCAAACGATCCGCGAGCAACTGGACGAGTCGTCGCACATCATCTTCCGGCCGCTCGAAGCGCTACTGCTGCCGCAGCCATGGCACCGCGGGCGGGTCGTACTGATCGGCGATACGGTGCACGCCACCACGCCGCACATGGCCTCGGGCGCCTGCATCGGCATCGAGGACGCCCTGGTCCTGGCCGATGAGCTGGAAAAGGCGACCGATGTCGGTACAGCATTGCAAGCGTTCCAGGCAAGACGCTGGGAACGATGCCGCATGGTGGTCGAGAACTCGGCACGCCTCGGCGAAATCGAGATCGCCGGTGGCGACAAGCAAGAGCACAGCCATATCATGCGCGAAACGATGATGAGCCTTGCCAACCCCATCTGAGCAGGCGAGCGGGCACCCATGATGGAATCCATGCGTTCCCTGTTCAGCTTGCGTGGCAAGGTGGCGGTCGTCACCGGCGCCGCGCAGGGTTTGGGCCGAGCGGTTGCCGAGGCCATGGCCGCGCATGGCGCATCCGTGGTACTCGCCGATCTCAATGCGGATACTTGCGAGGCCGCCGCTAACGAGTTGCGCGAAGACGGAGGCGATGTGCTCGCGGTGTCTTGCGACGTGTCCGATCCGGCCTCGCTCGAGCGGTTGGCCGAGATCGGCAGCGGCTGGCGCGGCGGAATCGATATCCTCGTTTGCAATGCAGGTATCCAGGGCCCGGCAGGACCGCTGGCGCAGGCAAGCGATGCGGACTGGGACCGTGTATTTGCCGTCAACCTGCGCGGCGCGGCGCGCCTTGCGAATCGTCTGCTTCCCGTCATGGCAGGCCGCGGGGGCGGCAGCGTCGTGTTGATGTCGAGTATTGCCGGCCTGCGCGGCAACCGCGCGATCGGCCTGTATGGCATGAGCAAGGCGGCGTTGTCCCAGTTGGCCCGCAACCTGGCCGTCGAATGGGGTCCGCAGGGAATTCGCGTGAACGCGATCGCTCCCGGCCTCATCCGCACCCCGCTGGCGCTCGACTTGCTGGCTTCCGACGAGTTCATGGCGCGTCGTCTGGCGATGACACCGCTTCGCCGTGTCGGCGAACCCCATGAGGTCGCCAGTGTCGCCGTGCTGCTGGCTGCCGACGGGGGCGCCTTCATTACTGGCCAGACCCTGGTTGTCGATGGCGGCACGCTCATAACCGATTAAACCCGAGGAGAACATTGTGACAAGACGTTTTGTCGACCTGTCGATTTACCTGGAAAACGATGTGCTGTCCGATCCGCCGCCGCTGGCGCCGAAGATCACTTACCAGAAGCATACCGAGACCTTGCATGAGTTCCTGGCGATGATCCCGGGAACCCAGCCTGAGGATTATCCCGATGGCGAGGCCGCTGCCGCCGAGTGGGTAACGCTCACGACCCACAGCGGCACGCACTTGGATGCGCCTTATCACTTCCATTCGACGATGGATGCCAAGAACGGCGAGAAAAAGCCGTCGATCACGATTGACCAGGTTCCACTTGAATGGTGCTTCCAGCCGGGCGTCAAGCTCGACTTTCGTCACTTTCCCGATGGGTATGTCGCCACGGCGGCCGATGTGGAAGCGGAACTGCGACGCATTGGACACGTACTGCAGCCGCTCGACATCGTCGTCGTGAATACGCGCGCCGGCAGCCGCTATGGGCATAACGACTTCGTCTCGGCGGGGTGCGGGATGGGTTACGAAGCGACGATGTATCTGCTCGAACGGGGAGTGCGCCTGACCGGGACGGATGCCTGGAGCTGGGATGCGCCTTTTTCGTATACCGCGAAGAAGATCGCGGAAACCGGAGACAAATCCCTGATCTGGGAAGGTCACAAGGCAGGGCGCGATATCGGCTACTGCCATCTCGAAAAAATGCACAACCTGGAAGTGCTTCCCGGCAGCGGCTTCATGATCAGCTGTTTTCCGCACAAGATACGTGGCGGCTCCGCTGGATGGACGCGGGCCGTCGCGATTTTTGACGATGCGCTGATGGCACTGCCGCGCTGAATCACGAAACGAAAAGAATATAGATCCGCGACCTCGCGCCAAGAGGCTGCTTTGGAGGAGACACACATGGCATTCTTACGAAACGTCTGGTACGTCGCTGCCTGGGATGAAGAAGTTCCTGCTGACGCCCTGTTTCAGCGCACGCTGCTGAATGAATCAATCCTGTTTTTCCGTGACGATGCTGGTGTGGTACAAGCCATCTCGAATCGCTGTCCGCATCGGTTTGCGCCTCTGCATATGGGGAAACGCGTTGCAAACGGCGTCCAGTGTCCCTACCACGGTTTGCAGTTCGACGGCACCGGGAAATGCACCGGTAACCCTCACGGCGAAGGCAAGATTCCGGCGGCAGCCACGGTGAAAAGTTATCCGGTTATCGAAAAGTTCAGCACGATCTGGATCTGGATGGGCGATGCCGACAAGGCAGACGCCGCCCTGATCCCGGACTTCTCGTGTATGGATCCCGAGCATTTCTATGTCGGCAAGCGCTACCTGCACGCCAAAGCCAACTACGTGCTCGAGACCGACAACATCATGGACCTGAGCCACATCCAGTACCTGCATCCGGGTACTTTGGGCAGCGAAGGCGTTTCCGATGCGATCACCAGCGTCAAGCAGGACGGTAACACGGTATTTTCAAACAGGCAGACCGTGGCGGAAATCATGCCCGATTACCTGTACACCGCAATGGGCTTCCCCCACGGGGAGCCGGTCGACCGCTGGATCGACGTACGCTGGGATGCGCCTGCCAATATGTTGCTCAATGCCGGGGCTGTCGCCACTGGTGGTGAACGCAGCGCTGGCAAGACCTTCCCTTTGCCGCACCTATTTACACCGGAGACAAAGAAGAGCACGCATTACTGGTTTTCTTTCTGCATGCCGAAGAGCATGGGCGAATTCGGCAAGCAGGTCGCCGAAGAGCAGGTGCAAGGACTGAGTATCCCCTTCACCAACGAAGACCTGCCAATGCTTGAAGCCCAGCAGCAAATGATGGGCGATGCGGACTTCTGGTCGCTCAAGCCAGTATTGCTGCCTGGCGACGCAGGTGCAATCCGCGCCCGCCGCGTGCTCGATAACCTGATCGCCGCAGAGCAGAAACAACTGACACAGCAAACCGAAGCGGTTCCGCTCCAGTTTCACGCACCGGCAAAATGACTTAACAGCAGTGGGATCCGCATGCCCATGCGGATCCGTCCTCTTTCGCAGCCAGCAGGTATCAGAACATGAACACCATTCCAGTCAAGGTCGTGTCCCGGCGTATGGAAGCCGAGGACATCGCAAGTTTCGAGCTGACCCAAGCGGACGGCGGTCTGTTGCCGCCATTTCCGGCCGGCGCGCACATCGATGTCGAGATCCGTCCGGGTTTGATACGCCAGTATTCGTTATGTAACGATCCAGAGGAGACGCATCGCTATCTCATCGCCGTCCTGCGCGATTCGGGTTCGCGCGGTGGGTCGGTCATGATGCACGACCTGATCGAGGTCGGAAGCGTGATCAACATCAGCGAGCCAAAAAACCATTTTGCTCTGGTACCAGCTTCGCGTTACGTCTTGTTCGCGGGCGGCATCGGTGTGACGCCGATCCTGTGCATGGCTGAACGCCTGATGCGTACCGGGGCCGATTTCACGATGCACTACTGCACCCGTTCGCCCGAGCGTACCGCGTTCATCGAACGGATCGAGGGCTCTGGTTTCGCGAACCGTGTGCACTTTCATTTCGATTCGGGCAGGCCGGGGCAGAAACTCGACCTGCCATCGGTACTGGTGCAGGCGGGCACGGGTACGCATCTGTATGTGTGCGGTCCGGCGGGCTTCATTGATTTCGTCACCGGCACCGCGGCGACGAGCGGCTGGCCTGCCGAAGCGGTGCACCAGGAGTATTTTGGCGCTGCCCCGCAAGACAGCTCGGCCGACGCACCCTTCGAGGTGCAGATCGCCAGCAGCGGCAATACCTACCTTGTCCCGGTTGGCAAGACCGTTGTGCAAGCACTTGCCGAACATGGGGTCGAGATCCTTGTGTCACGCGAGCAGGGGGGTGTGCGGGACGTGCATCACGCGGGTGCTGCAAGGTACGCCTGACCATCGCGACATGTACTTCAGTGAGGACGAGCAGGCACTCAACGACCAGTTCACGCTTTGCTGCTCACGCGCGAAAAGCCCATTGCTGGTCCTGGACCTCTAGGAAGAACGCGCTACGGCAGGCCTTGATCAAATCGAACATTTTGCAGTCAGAAGGAGAACACATGTCAACACCTTATACCTTTCGCGCCACAGCGGTCCTGATGCTTGCCCACGTTGCAGGCATGATCGACTTGGTGGCGTTGCCGCTCTGGGTCGGTGCGCTTGTCCAACAATACGGGCTCGATTTCGAGCACGCTGGATTGACGGTAACGCTGTTCCTTGCCGGGGCAGTCGGCGCCTGCCTTACTTTCGCACCACGCTTTGACCGCCTTCCGCGCCGGGCCTGTGCGGTGGGCGGATATACGCTGGCTGCCATCGGCTTGTGGATGGTTGCGCAAACCAGGTCCTGGCCTGCACTGCTGGCGCTGCACCTGGTTGCCGGTGTCGGTACCGGGTGCGCTCTCTCAATGGCACATGGCGCAATGGGACGAGGAAGTAATCCTCATCGCCTGTTTGCTCTAGCCGGTACTGCACTTGGTGTGTTCGCCCTTGCCTTTTACGCGATCGTCCCACAGATCATGTTAGTTGTTGGCGCACCCGGTCTCTTCATGGTGATGGCTGGTCTTATGGTGTGCGCTGCCCTCTGCGCGCTTCGGTTCCCTGTAGGCCGAGGGCAGGAGCGGGCAGGTGACTCATCCAAGCAACGTGCCGCTCCCATGCCTCGTCAAGCTTGGCTGCTGGTTGGGGGGACAGCACTTCTGGCGCTGAATCAGTCGCTCATATTCAGCTTCCTCGAACGGATCGGTATCACGCGCGGTTTTGGCACGGACCATGTCAATGGCGTGCTCGCAGCGATCGGCTTGGTCAACCTGATTCCTGCAGCCCTCGCAGGGATTCTGCAAAAGCGCCTGCCCCCAGTGCAAGTGGCAATTGCCGCGGCGGTGCTTCAGGCAGGGCTGGCACTGACCATCTCGTCCTCGACCATTTTCGTGCCCTATGCAGTTGCTGCAAGCCTGTATGCATTTGTGCTCATCTTTGCTCACACGTTCGTGTTTGGACTGGCGGCCCGCATTGACCCGAGTGGACGTACCACCGCGCTGACGCCGGCGATGCTGATGGTGGGTTCGGCAATCGGTCCGGCGCTGGCGGGAGTCGTCGCGCAGCGCCTTGGCTTCTCAGGAATCGGACTGGCGGCCAGCGTTGTCGCAGCGGCATGCGTCGTCTGTTTTGCGCTGCTTGGACGCAGCGTGGCATCGGGAGTCAAGGAAAACAAAGGCTTGGCACCAGTCCCGCCGCACACCGCAACCGACTGACGGCGGTACCCTCATGCAAATAGGCGGGTCTCAAGCCCGGCAGGGTTGATGCCCATACTCGCGTCGACGAGCAGCTGCCGGATCCAGCTCGTCGACGGGTCCGTGTCGGCAAAGCGGTTCCATTGCACGCCCTCGGAAATCGTCGGCAACTCGAAATTGTGTTCAAGAATCCTGATCGGCAGCATTGCCTCGTAATGCCGTGCCAGGGTGCGCTGGATCGTCGCGACTCGATTGGTACCAATGACCGCCTGGGGAACGGCATTGAAGCCGGAAGTGATGACCTCCATGCGCCGCGTGTTCCCAAAGCGCTTGAAGAACCACTCGTCGATGGCAGGCGAGCGGTTATGGCCAAAGCGGGTCACCACATGTCCCATGCTCATGAACTGCTCGTGGTTGATGGTGTCGCCCACGATGTCATTGTCCTTCCATACGATACAACAGAAGTCGTCCTCGAACAGTAATTGCTTGGGTTGGTCGGCGGGTAGATAGTTCATCGGCATGACCAGGAAGTCCACCTCGCCGCGCGCCAGCGATTCCCATGGGACCGGCGAATGGTCGAGAATTTCGATCGTCACGTTCGGCGCCACCTTGGTAAGCATTGGAATGACCTTCGTCATCAGCACCGTATTCACGTAATCGCTCATCATGAACGTGAAGGTGCGGACTGCTGCTCCGGGATCGAAGCTCGGCTTGGTATTGAGCATGGCTTCGGCCTGCAACAACATGCTGCGCGCCGGCATCAAGAGGCTTTCGCCGAGCGGCGTGGGGACCATCTTGCGCCCAACCTGCACCAGCAGATCGTCACTGAAATACTGGCGCAATCGGGAGAGCGCATCGCTGATCGTGGTCTGGCTGGCGTGCAGCCGTTGCCCGGCCTTGGTGACGCTGCGCTCGGCCAGTAGTGCGTCGAGTACCACAACCAGGTTGAGGTCAAGGCGTTTGAATCGCATGGTGTCTCCTTATTTTTTTGTACCGAATTTCACGATAGTGTAGAACGGAACAAACGGTTTTTCATAGTCTTATCGCTTCCTTATGATGGGTCAATAACAAGCGAGGAGACACATGAACCCAAACCCACTCAAAGGCTGGCAGGTTGAACGCAGCCTCGTCAAGACCATTGGCACCGATCTCCAACGGCCGGAATGCATCCTGGCGAAATCCGATGGAACACTGATCGTCGCAGATGCGCGAGGCGGTGTGATGTACATCGACCCTGATGGTCAGCAGCGCCTGGTCGTGCCGACCCGTGCTGCCGACACATCGTCCGAAGCAGGCTTCGAGGACCGCTATGTGTTGTCGAAAGGCTCGCTGCCGAATGGCTTGGCGCTGCTCGAGAACGGCGACATCATGATCGCCAACTGGGGCACCGACCACGTCGAACTGATGACGCGCGACGGCGAGCTGCGCACCTTGTTCACGGAAATCGATGGTCAGCCGATCGGCAAGGCGAATTTCGTCATGCGTGACTCGAAAGGGCGGGTGTGGCTTACCGTCACGACGCGCACCAATCCATGGACCGACTCGATCAACTCCGGCGTGCTCGACGGTTATATCGCGCTGATCGACGACAAGGGCATACGCATTGTCGCGGAAGGCTTTGGCGGTACCAACGAGATCCGCTTCGATGCGCAGGAAGAGTGGCTGTATGTCGTGGAGAGCAATGCACGGCGCATCTCCCGGCTGCGCGTGGCGGACGACGGCTCCCTGTACGACCGCGAAATTTACGGCCCTGCGCAGCTCGAAGGCTTCCCTGATGGCTTCGCCTTTGATGCCCATGGCAATCTGTGGATCACCCTGATCATGAGCGACAAGCTGATCGCGTTGACCCCGGAAGGCGAAGTGCTGACGCTGCTCGACGACAGCAACCCGGAAGCCACGGCCGCGCTCAATCGCCACTACGCCGACAAGACGCTGACACCGGCCATCATGCAGGCCGCGAAAGGCACCCTGGCGCCCTGGATGGCCAGCCTTACTTTCGGCGGACCTGACCTGCGCACTGTCTATCTTGGCAGCCTGATGGGAACGACGATTCCTTATTTCCGGTCTCCCGTACCGGGACTACCCTTGATTCACTGGAAATAAAACAGCATAAGCCGGCGATTCGCCGGCATCCATTAACAGGAGACAGACATGAAACTCGCGACCCTCAAAAATGGTCAACGCGACGGCAAACTGGTGATCGTGTCACGCGATCTGAAGCGTGCCGCCGATGCCCAACCGATTGCGGTCACCATGCAGGCGGCGATCGAAAACTGGCGTGAGGCCGCCCCAGCCTTACAGGCTCGCTATGACGCATTGAACGCCGGCGAAGTACAGGACGCATTCGATTTCGACCCGCGCCAGGCGGCGGCGCCGTTCCCGCGTGCGTACCAGTTCATCGATGCATCGGCATTCCTGAACCACGGCAATATCATGGAGCAGGCATATAAGCTGACCGTCAAGAAAACAGCCGGCGTGCCTATCCTGATCCAGCGCCAGGGCGATGATTTTCGCGGGCCACACGACGACTACCCCTATGTATCAGAAAGCGACAACGGCGACTTCGAGGGGGAATTCGCCGTCGTGCTCGACGATGTTCCAATGGGGACTGCCGCCGGCCAGGCCCTGGACCACGTCAAGCTGGTAACGATATTTAATGACGTCAGCATGCGTGCCCATTTGTTCCGCGAGCTCAGCATGGGCTTCGGCTTCATCCAGGCCAAGCCCGCAACCGCCTTCGCTCCCGTTGCCGTCACGCCCGACGAGCTGGGGTCCGCATGGCGCGAGGGGCGCGTCCACCTGGACATGGGTGTCGAGCGCAACGGTGAATGGTTCGGCAACCCGAATGGCGGCGAAATGGATTTCAGCTTCGATGAACTCATTGCGCACCTGGCATACAACCGGAACCTGGGCGCCGGAACCATCATCGGTTCCGGTACCGTTTCCAATAAAAGCTATCAGACCGTGGGCTCGGCCTGCCTGGCCGAGCGTCGTGCAATCGAAATGATCGATCACGGCGAGTCGCGCACGCCTTTCCTGCATTTTGGCGAACGCCTGCGTTTCGAGGTCAAGGGGCATGACGGTGCATCTGTCTTCGGCGCAATCGACCATCGCTTCGTTCCGACCGCAGAAGAGGGCAAGGCATGAACATCCTGATTACCGGGTCGAATGGTTTTGTCGGCCGCAAGCTGGTGCAGCAACTGCTGCGCGCAGGGCGCATCGGCGCCGGCAGCGCGCCGTTCACCACGCTCACGCTCGTCGATCTTGGTGGGGCACCGGCGCTGACCGATCCGCGGGTGCGCTATGTGGAGGGCAGCATTGCAGACAGCGACGTGCTGGGCCGGGCCTTTGCAGAACCAGTTCATCAGGTCTTTCATCTGGCCAGCATTCCGGGAGGTGCGGCCGAGAAGAATTTTGCGCTGGGACTGGACGTGAACCTGCGTGCGACGCTGGCGATGCTGGAACTGCTGAGAGAGCAGGGGACCGGAGCGCGCTTCGTATTTGCCAGCACGGTCGCCGTCTACGGCGCCCCGTTGCCGGCATTGGTCGACGACAGCACGCCGCTGCGTCCCGGGCTGAGCTACGGTGCGCATAAGCTGGTGGACGAAATCCTGACCCAGGACTACAGCCGGCGCGGCTGGATCGACGGCCGTATTGTCCGCCTGCCTGGAATCGTCGCCCGGCCGCCGGAACCGTCGGGTCTGCTTTCGGCATTCATGAGCGACATCTTCTGGAAGCTGAGCGCGGGAGAGCCATTCAGCTGTCCGGTTTCCGAAGATGCGGTTGCCTGGTGGATGTCGGTCGGCTGCTGCGTCGACAACCTGGTGCACGCAGCTTCGCTCGATCCCGACGCAGTGGCAACGCGGCGCGACTACACGCTGCCGGTGCTGCGCCTTCATATTGGCGAACTCGTCGATGGACTCGTACGCCGCTTCGGTGAAGACCGCCGCGCGCTCGTCTCGTACGTACCCGACGAGGCACTCGAACGGGTCTTCGGCCGCTACCCGCCGCTCGATGCATCAGCCGCGGAAAGGCTTGGTTTCCGTCACGACGGCGATATCGATGCGCTGATCACGAATGCGCTCGCGTCCAGGTCGAACTGAACACTGCGCACTTGCTCCCGATCTGCCGCCCTTCACTCGTCCTTAATCCATGCTGCGCACAATTTCTATCAAGACTCGCCTTATCGGCGGGCTGATCGTTCTTTCCACGCTCGCACTCGTCTCCGGCATCGGCGCGATCTCGAGCTTTTCCGCAACCAATGCGTCCGTCAACGAGTTGTACCGGCACCAGGTCCAGGCGCTGCTCTTGCTCGGCCGTGTCAAGGACAAGCTGTTGATCATGCAGAACGCTGTCGCAGCGCCAGATCGCGTCGCCGCGGTCACTCATGAGCGACGCGACCGTCTTGCGAAAGAGGTGGACCAGGCCTGGGCCAGTTACCTGGCTCTCTCGAAAGCCGATTCGTCCGACGGTGTCGGAAAGACTTTCGTACACCACTGGCGCGTCGCGAATGCAGGCGCTGGCGGCGATCCCGGCGCGGCATTGGCGGGCGCCATCGATGCAGTCGATCAGCTCGGCGCACGGCAACAAACAGGCGCCAGCCGGGCCTTTCAGCAGACCCAGAATGATTACGCATTTTCGATCAAATGCGCAATTCTCGTCATGCTGGCCAGCCTCGCGACTGCCGTGGCCGTCGGAACGTCGCTCGTGATGTCGATCTCCGGCCCGCTGCGCAAGGTCATCGGCCTGGCTGAGTCGGTCGCGGCCGGAGATCTCACCAGCCGCATCGATATCAGGTCCCACGATGAGGTGGGGCAGCTTGCCGCGGCGCTTCAGCGAATGCAGGAGGGATTGACCCTGATGGTGGCCGACATCAGGCACACCGCCGATATCCTGTTGCCGGTCGCGGAAGAAATGGCCAGCGGCAGTGCGTCTCTGGCGGCGCGTAACGAAACGCAGGTTTCGACCCTCGCCACGACCGCCGCTTCGATGGAGGAGCTGACGACGACCGTCCAGCACAACGCCGACAACGCCCGGGTGGCCAATACCCTCGTCAAGAGCGCGGCCGATGTCGCAGCGCGTGGCGGAACGGTCGTTGGCGAAGTCGTCGACACCATGGGCCGGATCAGTGGCGCCTCCTCGAAGATCGTCGACATCATCGCCGTCATCGACAGCATCGCTTTCCAGACCAACCTGCTGGCGCTCAACGCCGCAGTCGAAGCGGCCCGGGCTGGTGAGCAAGGCCGGGGCTTTGCCGTCGTCGCCGGCGAGGTCCGCAACCTGGCGCAGCGATCCGCAGTCGCTGCAAAGGAGATAAAAGCCTTGATCGAAGAGTCGGCGAGCCAGGTCAGGGATGGTCGACGGCTGGTCGGCCAGGCTGGCGACACGATCGGTGAACTCATGGCCAGCGTGAAGCGCGTGACCGGCATCGTCGGCGAGATCGCCGTCGCGAGCGCCGAACAATCGAAGGGTATCGAGCAGGTTGGTCTGGCAATTGTCGAGATAGATGCCGGTACCCAACAAAACGCGGCAATGGTACAGCATGCCGCGGCGACTGCGGCAGCCATGCGCAAGCAGGCCATCAGGCTGGCTGAAGTTGTGTCGATTTTTAAAGTCGGCAGCGAGACGTCTTCTGTCGCGCCAATAGCACACACCCAGCGAATCGTCATCCAAGCACCCGCGTTGGCGCAGGTCTAGAACACTGCTGGAACTATTCCCAAATCAACTACGAACAACGGAGACATCATGATCAAGTATCTCAAGAAAGGTAAGTCCATCGAAGCGAAGGCAGAACTCGATACCCAAGTGCGCAGCACTGTCGAGAAGATCCTCGCCGATATCGAAACGCGTGGCGAACAGGCTGTGCGCGAATATTCCGAAAAGTTCGACAAGTGGAATCCGCCTTCGCTGCGCATGTCTCAGGAAGAGATTCAGGCGTGCATCGATTCGCTGAGTCCGCAAGCGCTGGAAGACATCAAGTTCGCCCAGACGCAGATTCGCAATTTCGCCCAGGTGCAGCTGGCATCGCTGCACGACGTCGAAGTCGAAACGCTGCCGGGCGTTATCCTGGGTCACAAGAACATTCCCGTCAATTCGGTCGGCTGCTATATCCCGGGTGGGAAATATCCCTTGCTGGCATCGGCCCACATGAGCGTGCTGACGGCCAAGGTTGCGGGCGTCAAGCGCGTCATCGCCTGTGCCCCGCCGTTCGAGGGCAAGCCGTCGCCGGAAATCGTTGCCGCGATGGCGCTTGCCGGCGCCGATGAAATTTACGTCATGGGCGGGGTGCAGGGCGTCGCGGCCATGGCGATCGGTACCGAGAACATCGCACCGGTCGACATGATCGTCGGTCCTGGCAACGCCTATGTCGCGGAAGCCAAACGCCAGCTGTTTGGCCGCGTCGGCATCGACCTGTTCGCCGGCCCGACCGAGACCCTGGTGATCTGCGACGACAGCGTCGATGCCGAGCTGGTGGCGGTCGACCTGCTGG
>Ga0308170_10002754_pt1 | contig 14881 bp, 12 predicted proteins | sample PhyBR2_2_FD_202136 | JGI IMG/M metagenome (GOLD analysis project Ga0308170, IMG submission 202136) | Phyllosphere microbial communities from UC Gill Tract Community Farm, Albany, California, United States - DLSLSB.R2 | ecosystem: Host-associated > Plants > Phyllosphere > Unclassified | place... | reverse complement strand
ATCAGCGCGCCGATCCGCCGCGTGGTGCGGAACGGCTCGCGCGTCACGGTCGGGATATAGTGGAACTGCGTGCTGGCCTCGTCGGCGATCAGCGGGTCCTCCGCGAGCAGCCCGACCATCTCATCGTGATAAGCGAGATCGCTCACGCGGCGCACGCTGTGCACGACGATGACCTGCTCATACGCCGCATAGACATCGGGATCGCGTATCAGGCTGAGGAACGGCGCGAGGCCGGTGCCGGTCGAGAACATGAACAGGCGCTTGCCCGGGAGCAGCGCGTCGAGCACGAGCGTGCCGGTCGGCTTCTTGCCGAGATACACTTCGTCGCCCGGCTGGATCAGCTGGAGCTTCGAGGTCAGCGGGCCGTCCTCGACCTTGATCGAGAGGAATTCGAGCTCTTCCGAATAATGTGGGCTCGCGATCGAATAGGCGCGCATGATCGGCTTGCCGCCCTCCTGCGGGAGGCCGATCATCACGAACTCGCCCGAGCGGAAGCGGAAGCTCGACGGGCGCTCGATCGCGAAGCTGAACAGATGTTCGTTCCAGTGGCGGACCCAGAGCACCTTGGCGTTGAGGAACGCGGGGGTTTCGGGGATCAGCGCGGGCGCGCGCGTTTCGGCGACGATAGGGGCGGTCATGCGTCTTTTCCTTGGCCTGCGCGCGGGGGGCGTCGGCGGATCGATGGCTTGCGAAACGGTCGCATTATTGGCGCGCGGGGTATGGGTCAACAACAGCAAAGCTTGGGGCGGCACAAAGGCCGCCGTCACCGCGGGTTACACGACCTGCTCTTGCCGACCCCACGCCCGTCATCCTGACGAAAGTCAGGATCCAGAGCCGCAAAGGGCTGCCCCCGGGACCCTGGGTCCTGACTTTTGTCAGGATGACGGATCAGAGCAGCTCGACACGTTGCCGTCGCCGCGTCTGTTCCCCATATTCCCCCTCGATGGCCATTCAGATCCGCACCAGTCTCGCCGAGCCCGAAACCGGCGAAAGCTTCGTCCCGCACCGCCCGACCGCGCGGCCTGCCAAGGTCGAGGGCGGCAAGCGGTTCAAGCTCGTCAGCGACTATGCGCCTGCCGGCGACCAGCCGACCGCGATCGCCGAACTGGTCTCGGCGATCGGCGAGGGCGAGAAGGATCAGGTGCTGCTCGGCGTCACCGGGTCGGGCAAGACCTTCACGATGGCGAGCGTGATCGAACGCGTGCAGCGGCCTGCGCTGATCCTCGCGCCGAACAAGATCCTCGCAGCGCAGCTCTACGGCGAGATGAAGTCGTTCTTCCCCGACAACGCGGTCGAATATTTCGTCAGCTATTATGATTATTACCAGCCCGAGGCGTATGTCGCGCGATCGGACACGTATATCGAGAAGGAATCCTCGACCAACGAGTCGATTGACCGAATGCGGCATTCGGCGACTCGCGCGCTGCTGGAGCGCGACGACGTTATCATCGTCGCGTCGGTATCGTGCCTGTACGGCATCGGCTCGGTCGAGACCTATTCGGCGATGATCTTCGACCTGAAAAAGGGCACGACGGTCGACCAGCGCGAGATCGTGCGCAAGCTTGTCGCGCTCCAGTACAAGCGCAACGACGCGGCGTTCCAGCGCGGCAATTTCCGCGTGAAGGGCGACACGCTCGAGATCTTTCCGTCGCATTACGAGGACAGCGCGTGGCGCATCTCGTTCTTCGGCGATGATATCGAGGAGATTACCGAGTTCGACCCGCTGACCGGCAAGAAGGTCGCGTCGCTCAACTCGGTGCGCGTCTATGCGAATTCGCACTACGTGACGCCCGGCCCGACGCTGAAACAGGCGGGCGAGGCGATCAAGCACGAGCTGGCCGAGCGGCTGAAGGAACTGGTGCTCGAAGGCAAATTGCTCGAGGCTCAGCGGCTGGAGCAGCGGACGAACTTCGATCTTGAGATGATCGCGGCGACCGGCAGCTGTGCGGGGATCGAGAATTACAGCCGCTTCCTCACCGGCCGCATGCCGGGTGAGCCGCCGCCCACGCTGTTCGAATATCTGCCCGACAACGCGTTGCTGTTCGTCGATGAGAGCCACGTCACGATCGGCCAGATCAACGGCATGTCGCGCGGCGATCACCGCCGCAAGCTGACGCTTGCCGAATATGGCTTCCGCCTGCCGAGCGCGATCGACAACCGGCCGCTGCGGTTCAACGAATGGGACGCGATGCGCCCGCCGACGACCTATGTCTCGGCGACGCCGGGCAGCTGGGAGATGGAGCAGACCGGCGGCGTGTTCGCCGAGCAGGTCATCCGCCCCACCGGGCTGATCGATCCCCCCGTCGAGATCAAGCCGGTCGAGGAGCAGGTGCAGGACCTGATCGTCGAGGTCGGGAAGACCACGGCGCTCGGATACCGCACGCTCGTCACGACGCTGACCAAGCGGATGGCGGAGGATCTGACCGAATATATGCACGAGGCGGGAATCAAGGTCCGCTACATGCACAGCGACGTCGAGACGCTCGAGCGTATCGAGCTGATCCGCGATCTGCGGCTCGGCGTGTACGACGTGCTGATCGGCATCAACCTGTTGCGCGAGGGGTTGGACATCCCCGAATGCGGGCTGGTCGCGATCCTCGATGCGGACAAGGAGGGATTCCTGCGCTCCGAGACCTCGCTGATCCAGACGATCGGTCGCGCGGCGCGTAACGTCGACGGCCGCGTGATCCTGTACGCCGACCGCGTCACGGGTTCGATGGAGCGCGCGATGAACGAGACCACGCGGCGCCGCGAGAAGCAGGTCGCGTACAATACCGAACACGGCATCACGCCGACGACGATCCGCCGCAACATTGGCGACATCATCGCGCATGTGGCGAGCCAGGATCAGGTGACGATCCCGATCGACGAGGACCGCCCGCACATGGTTGGTCACAATCTGCGCGCGTATATCGAGGATCTGGAAAAGCAGATGCGCAAGGCGGCGTCCGATCTCGAATTCGAGACCGCGGGGCGGCTGCGCGACGAAATCCGGCAGCTGGAGAACGAGGAGCTGGGTCTGCCGGTCGACCAGCAAAAGGCGCCGGTCATGGGGCGCTCGAACGAGGGCAAGCCGGGGACGCGGAAGACGCGCTACGGGAAGAGCCAGAAGATGCGGATGGGCGGCTCGCGGTCTCGCTGAGGCGCTCACCCCTATTTCCGTCACCCTGACGAAAGTCAGGGCCCAGAGCCGCAGACGCTGCTGTCAGTTACTCTGGGTCCTGACGTTCGTCAGGATGACGGGAAGGCGAGGGTTAGCCGACGACGAGGTCTTCGCTGCTCGACCCGTAATAGCTGGCCACCCGGTCGGCATAGGCCTGGTCGAACACGGGTGCGTTGTTCGCCCAGCTTGGGCCGCCTTCGAGCACGCGCTTGTCGATCGTCACGACATACAGGTCGCGGACCGCGTCGAACTGGAGCAGCGCGAACGGCAGCGGATAGAAGCTCTTGCCCATGCCGAGGAAGCCGCCGAGGCTGAGCACCGCATGCGTCGCACGGCCGGTGCCCTTGTGGACCATGAACGCATAGACCGATCCCACCGCATCGCCATCGCGGCTCTCGACCTTCATCGTCCCTGAGATATTCGCCTGGACGAGCAATTGCGTCGGCGTCTGTGCAGCAGCGGTATCGGACATCGTTCTTCTCCTGATTCAGAATCTTCCGTCGCTGAACCGGTATCAGCGTGCGCCGGTTCCCACACCCTGTCCACCGCTGCGACTTGAGCCCTGCTCATGCGTGCCGCATAGCGCTGCGATGCGCGTCCCGATCCTTTCCGCCGCCAGCAGGCGAACGCCCGCCAGCTTCTCCAGCCTTGCCATGCTCGCGCTGGTTTCCGGCTGCGTCGCGCCGCGCACTGTCGAGGCACCGCCCGCGCCTGCCCCGGTTGCACGCCCGGCCCCGGCGCCGCGCCCGATGCCGCTGACCGCGGACTGGCGTGACTGGCCCTATACACCCGGAACCTGGACGTATCGCCGCGAGCCCCGCGGGTCGCTCGCGTCGTTCGGGACGTCGCCGGGCGCACCCGTCCTGACGCTGCGCTGCGACACCGCCGCGCGCCAGGTCGTGCTGTCACGCACCACGAGCGCGGTCACCCCGCTGACGATCCGCACGTCGAGCGTCACGCGGGCGCTGCCCGTCCAGCCCATGACCGCGACCACCGTCGCCGCGACGCTGGCCGCGACCGATCCGCTGCTCGAGGCGATGGGGTTCAGCCGCGGCCGGTTCGTGATCGATCAGCCCGGCCAGCCGCCGCTCGTCGTCCCCGCCTGGGCCGAGATCGGGCGCGTCGCGGAGGACTGTCGCAGCTGATTTGCGGCCAAGCGACAGCCGCGAAGGATCGATCGAAATCTTATCCAAATCAAGGCTTGTATCGCGGCCATACTCGGCACACATTGCGGTTGCGGCCAAGCTTGGTCGTGTTTTTTCAACAAGCGAAAGGAGGTGATCCGATGTCTCATGGTTCAGCAGTGAGTTCGGTTCGGTTCGTTCGGGGGACGCACCGCTAATATCCGACGACATGCGTGGGGGGTATCCTCCCCCAGTCAACGCGTGTGTCACAGGATGAGGTGGTACGCATGGTCCTCCGGGCTGGAGCTCTCCGGCCGCTGACCATGTCTGGAGGTTGCCGGGTCGCAGGGATGCGCCTCGGCAACCTCTTTTCATTTGTGGCGAAGTGTTTTCGCGGGGGTGTGCGTCGCGCCGGCCTTGCGACGGCGACCGATACCCGCGGTACGACGTGGTACCGCTTCCTACCCAGCCCCCGTCATCCTGACGAAAGTCAGGATCCAGCGCCATCAAGGGCGCGCTTCGCAACCCTGGATCCTGACTTTCGTCAGGATGACGGTGGAAAGGAAAGCGGGGCCTTCCCGCCTTCCCTCCCCATCCGCCTTACAGAAACGCCTTGGCGCGCTTCAGCACGACGTTGCAAAGCTGCGTCTTCACCTGCCCGCCGAGATTGCCCAGCGCCAGCGTCTGGCCATTGCCGGCCTGGACCTGCCCTGCCTGCCCCGCGGCGAACCCGGGCGAGGTCTGCACGTCCTTGCGCCCGGTCAGGCGTTGCAGGATCGACTGCGCGCCGCTGGCCTGCGGCGTGGCGCGCGCGCCGGTCTGGCCGCCGGTCAACCCGCCAAGCATCCCGCCCTGCCCAAGCAGGTTGTTCTTGAGACAATAACCGAGCAGCCCTGCGGCATTGCCCGCGCCGATCGACCCGATGCTCGGCGCGGCACCACCGAACAGTCCGCCCAGTCCGCCGCCAAGGCCACCGAGGCTGTCGCCAAGTCCTCCGAGACCCCCATTGGACTGGGTGGGCGCGGGCGCCGGTGCGCTGGTCTGCGCGCTGGCGCCGGCCGTCATGAGAGCCGCGATCGCGATCGCGAGAACGGGGGTGGCGGGCTTGAACATACGAAACTCCTGTGGTTCGCACGGTCAACGGAGGGGCCACCCTCCCCGTTCCCATCTATCGGCCCCGCCAGGCACCGGCATCACGCAGGGGTCAGCAACCCCTCGCGCGCGATCTTCTCGCGCCAGACGAGCGGGGCGAGCTGGTGAACGTTCTCGCCCGCCGAATCGACCGCGACGGTCACCGGGAAATCGGCGACCTCGAACTCGTAGATCGCTTCCATGCCGAGATCCTCGAAGCCGACGACCTTCGATCCCTTGATCGCGCGCGCGACCAGATACGCCGCACCGCCGACCGCCATCAGATAGGCCGATTTACGCTCGGCGATCGCCTTGGTCGCGTCCGCGCCGCGCTCGGCCTTGCCGACCATCGCGAGCAGGCCCTGGTCGAGCATCATCCGCGTGAACTTGTCCATCCGCGTCGCGGTGGTGGGGCCTGCGGGGCCGACCACCTCGGTGCCGACCGGATCGACCGGGCCGACATAATAGATCACGCGACCGCGGAAATCGACGGGGAGTTCCTCGCCCTTCGCCAGCATGTCGGCGATCCGCTTGTGCGCGGCGTCGCGACCGGTGAGCATCTTGCCGTTGAGCAGCAGGCGGTCGCCATGCTTCCACGTCTGCACCACCTCGGGGGTCAGCGTGTCGAGATCGACGCGGATCGCGGCCTTGTCGGGCGTCCAGTTCACATCCGGCCATTCCTCGAGCTTAGGCGCTTCGAGATAGACCGGGCCCGAGCCGTCGAGCACGAAATGCGCGTGGCGCGTCGCGGCGCAGTTCGGGATCATCGCGACCGGCTTCGACGCGGCATGTGTCGGCCAGTCGAAGATCTTGACGTCGAGGATCGTCGAGAGACCGCCCAGCCCCTGCGCGCCGATGCCGAGCGCGTTGACCTTGTCATAGATCTCGATCCGCAGCGCCTCGATGTCGTTCCTGGGGCCGCGTTCCTTCAGCTGCGCCATGTCGATCGCGCCCATCAGCGACTGCTTGGCGAGGATCATCGACTTTTCCGCGGTGCCGCCGATGCCGATGCCGAGCATGCCCGGCGGGCACCAGCCGGCGCCCATCTGCGGGATCATCTCGAGCACCCAGTCGACGATCGAGTCGGACGGGTTCATCATCTTGAACTTCGACTTGTTCTCGCTGCCGCCGCCCTTGGCCGCGACGTCGATCGAGACGGTGTTGCCGGGCACCATCTCGACATGCATCACGCTCGGCGTGTTGTCCTTGGTGTTCCGGCGCGTGAAGGCGGGATCGGCGAGGATCGACGCGCGCAGCTTGTTCTCGGGGTTGAGATACGCCTTGCGCACGCCCTCATCGACGACCTCCTGCAAGGAGCGCGTCGAGTCGAGGCGGCAATCCTGGCCCCATTTGACGAAGATCGTGACGATGCCCGTATCCTGGCAGATCGGGCGGTGGCCCTCCGCGCACATCCGGCTGTTGGTGAGGATCTGCGCGATCGCATCCTTGGCGGCGGGCGATTTCTCGGCCTCGTACGCGACGCCCAGCGCGCGGATGTAATCCATCGGGTGGTAGTAGCTGATGAACTGGAGCGCGTCGGCGACGCTTTCGATCAGGTCGGCTTCGGTGATGACGGTCATGCAGCGCCTTTATGGATACGGGGTTGCAGGCGTCTTAGCGGCGATCGTGCGATTTATGAAGTCGGGGGGCGTCTCGGCAGCCGCATGGCAGGAGGAGCGATTCTGCCCCTCCTGCCACGCATCGCACCGTTCGCCGATGTACCAGCTCCGCGACCGATCCGGATTACATCGGCGGCGTCAGGCCGTCCTTGCCGACGGCGACCGACTTGGCACCGGACGCGCCGGCCGGGGTGACCGCGAACAGCTTCTGGCCCTTCGCCAGGACCGAGCGCTCGGTCGGCTCGAACCGGACGATCGGCGTGCCGACGGGGACGACGACTTGCGCCTTGCCGCCCTTGTACGAAATGCTCAGCTTCGTCTCGCCGGGCTTGCCTGCACCACCGGTGACGGTGCCGTTGGTCATACCACTCTGCTGATCGACGGTACCGTTCGTCATCGCGCTCTGGCCGTCGACTGTGCCATTGGTCATTGCGCTCTGCCCGTCGACGGTGCCGTTGGTCATCGCGCTCGACCCGTTCATGCCGCCGCCTGCGGCCGCGACCGCACCAGGGACGTCCCAGGGATAATGCCCTTCGCCGGTCCCGCGCATCGCCTCGGGAAAGATGACGAGTTCGACCGCGCGCAGCGCGTTGTCGGGGCCGGTCGTCGCGGTACCGACGAAATCGCCGTCTTTCAGCGTCGACAGGTCCGACTTCACCACCCAAGCGACCTTGGTCTGCGCGTCGAGCGGGACGCTCACCGACTTGCCGTCATAGGTCTGGACGGTCAGCGCATCGGCACCGACCGCGGTGATCACGCCGCGGACACGCGTGACGTCGGACGCCGGGCTCGCCGCCGCACTGGTGTTGACGGTGGCGCTGTTAGCGCCGGTCGATGTCTGGTCGCCACAGCCGCCAAGGACCGCGATCACGCCGCTCAGCAGCATCAGCTTTTTCGTCACCATCGCATTGGGTCCTTCGATTATCCTGCCGCGCGGTGCCATGGCGGCACCGGCGGGCAATTTGCGGGCGGCCATGAAGACATGGTCGGTTCGGTTCAACGCCGGAACCGCGCAACCGGACGCATCCCGTCGACGCGGCGCTCAGATCGGCGCGATATCAGCTCGGCTGCGGCTATCCCGGCGACGGCGCCGTCCCTAGATTGCGCCGATGCAGGATATACGGAACATCGTCGTTCTGACGGGCGCGGGTATCTCCGCGGAGAGCGGGATCGCGACGTTCCGCGGGCCGGGCGGCTTGTGGGAAGGACACCGGGTGGAGGATGTGTGCACGCCCGAGGCGCTCGCGGCGGATCCTGAACTGGTGCACCGCTTCTACGATCTGCGGCGCGCGGCGCTGGCGGCGGTCGAGCCGAACGCGGCGCATCACGCGCTGGCGCGGCTGGATGCGGCGTGGCCGGGCGAATTGCTGATCGTCACGCAGAATGTCGACGACCTGCATGAGCGCGCGGGGGCGACGCGGATGCTGCATATGCATGGCGAGCTGCTGTCGGCGTTGTGCTCGGTGTGCGGCGCGCGCGAGCCTTGGGCGGACGCGCTGCCCAAGGGATCGGTGTGCGGCACGTGCGGGTCGGCGGCGTTGCGACCGGACATCGTGTTCTTCGGAGAGATGCCGTACCAGATGGAGCGGATCGAGGCGGCGCTGGCCCGTTGCGACCTGTTCGTGTCGATCGGGACGTCGGGCGCGGTGTATCCCGCAGCAGGATTCGTGCAGACTGCGGCCTATCATGGGGCTGCGACGCTGGAGCTCAACCTCGATCCGTCGATGGGGAGCGTGTTCTTCGAGGAGACGCGGATCGGGCCGGCCGGAGTGCTGGTGCCGAATTGGGTGGAGGGGGTTTTATCTTCCACCCCGGCGGAAGCCGGGGCTCAGGTGGGAAGGCCTGAGTAACGGAGGGCTGCCCGTCGCAACGACCGTCCCCCAACTAGGCCCCCGCCTTCGCGGGGGAACAGGTAGGGCGAGTAGCGGACTGGTGGTCAGTCGACCCAATCGAGCCCGATGTCACGGTAGGTTTCGCGGTCTTCGTCCCAGCCGGGTTTGACCTTGACGTGCAGGTAGAGGTGGACGGGCTTGCCGGTGATCGAGGCGAGTTCGATGCGCGAGCGCGCGCCGATTTCCTTGATCCGGACGCCGCGCTTGCCGAGCACGATCGCGCGCTGGGTCGGGCGTTCGACGAGGATCTGCTGGTGGATCTCCAGCGACCCGTCCTGCCGCTCGATATACTGCTCGGTCTCGATCGTGCTCGCATAGGGGAGCTCGGCGTGGAGCTGGAGATAGAGCTGCTCGCGCGTAACCTCGGAGGCGAGCGCGCGCTCGGTTGAGTCGGAGACCTGGTCTTCGGGATAATGCCACGGGCCTTCGGGCATCGCCTTGGCGAGCTGCGCCTTAAAGTGCGCGAGGCCGTCGCCGGTGCCCGCGCTGATAAAGAACGTCTCGGCGAAGGGGAGCAATGCGTTCAGCTTTTCCGCGTGGATCAGCAGCTTGGTCTTGTCGGCGAGGTCGACCTTGTTGAGGATCAGCCAGATCGGTTCGGTGCGGCCGACCAGCGACTCGACGATGGTCGTGACCTTGCCGCCGATCCCGCCCTTGGCGTCGACCACCAGCGCGATGATGTCCGAGCCTTCCGCGCCACCCCATGCGGCGGCGACCATCGCGCGATCGAACCGGCGCTTGGGTTCGAAGATGCCGGGAGTGTCGACGAGCAGGATCTGCGTATCGCCTTCGATCGCGACGCCCATCAGTTTCGCGCGCGTGGTCTGCGCCTTGGGGCTGACGATCGCGACCTTCTGGCCGACGAGCGCGTTGACGAGCGTCGACTTGCCGGCGTTGGGGGCGCCGACGATGGCGACGAGACCGCAATGCTTGGGGGTCGCCGATTGGGGGGCGGAAGTCTCAGGAATGGTAGGTTCGGTCACGCAGGTTCTTTTCGGCATCGGGATATTCGGCGCCGCTCATACAGATAAAACGCGCGGCCGTCATTCCCGCACCCTCACGCCCGTCATCCTGACGAAAGTCAGGATCCAGGGTCACGCAGGCTGTCGCTCTTGGCTCTGGATCCTGACGTTCGTCAGAATGACGGCGAGGGTCGGGTCAGCCGAGCTTCTCCAGCAACGCCTTGGCCGCCGCCGTTTCGGCCTCCTGCTTGCTCGATCCCATGGCGGTCGCTTCCGCCAGCTTGCCGATCGAGACCAGAATCGTGAATTTGGGCGCGTGGCCGGGGCCGGAGCGCTCGACGACGGTGTATTCGGGGGGCTTGCGGTTGTGTGCGGCGGCCCATTCCTGGAGTGCGGACTTGGGGTGCTGCGGGGCCTTGGCGCCGGCCTGGACGCGGTCCCCCCAGGCGCCGCGGACGAAGGCGCGCGCGGCGTCGAGGCCGGCCTCCTGATACCACGCGCCGATCAGCGCTTCCATCACGTCGCCGAGCACGTTGTCGCTGTCGCTGGCGCCGTCGTCGCGCGCCTGCTTGCCGAGTTTCAGGTGTGCGCGGACGCCGAGGCTGCGCGCGACGTCGGCGCAGACGGGGCCGGTGACGAGCGCGTTGAGGCGCTTCGAGAGCGAGCCCTCGGGGTCGGTCGCGAACAGCTCGTACAGCCACTCCGCGATGATCAGCCCGAGCACGCGGTCGCCGAGGAACTCGAGTCGTTCGTAGTTCGCCGCGGCCTGGCTGCCATGCGTCAGCGCGCGCTCGTAGGGCGCAAGGTTGGTCGGGACGCGGCCGAATACGGTCTTCAGCCACTGCGCGAGGTCGCTCAAAAGCCTTCCCCGATGCGGCTCCAGCGCGCGGCGCTGACCCAGGTCCAGGGTTTGAGCCACTCGGCATTGCCGTCGGTCGAGAAGAAGTTGACGACCGCCTTGCCCTCGACATTCTCGAGCGGGACATAGCCCATGCCGCTCGGCGCGGGGAAGCGGCTGTCGCCGCTGTCGTCGCGGTTGTCGCCCATTACGAAGATATGGCCCGCGGGGATCGTGTAGAGCCCGGTATCGTCGCGATCGGGGAGTTGCGCCTGGTCGAGCACTTCGTAGCTGCGGCCACCGGGAAGCGTTTCGCGGAAGCGGGGGTAGCGGCAGATCTGGACGTTGGCGACGACGTCGACGAACGGCGCGCCGCATTTCTCGGCGTCGAAATTGGCGGTGAGCGGGATCGTGAAGTCGGCGATGCGGAGCTTCGGGATCGCCTTGCCATTGAGATAGACGACGCCCTGCCGCATCTGCACGGTCTCTCCAGGCAGGCCGATCACGCGCTTGATGACGTCGTGATCGAGCACTTCGGGCGCGCGAAAGACGACGACGTCGCCGCGCGTCGGCGTGCTGCCGAAGATGCGGCCGGGGATCAGCGGCACGCCACCCGGCAGCGACCAGCGCGAATAGCCGTAATTCCACTTCGACACGAAGAGATAGTCGCCGATCAGCAGCCGCGGCAGCATCGATTCGGACGGGATGCTGAACGGCGCAAAGATGAAGCTGCGCAGGATCAGCACGACCACGGCCAGCTTCAAAAGGAAGCGGAACGTCTCTGCAGTTTCGGAGCGCACCGGTTTGGTCTTCGTGTCTTTTGCCATGCCCGCGGGTTTGCTCAACCGGCGCGTGTCGTCAAGCGCATGCAGGATACCGAACGCCGAAAGACCGTTGTCGCCGTCTCGCGCTTGCAGCATGACCGGCGCGCACGTCTATTCGGAGAAGTAGCATGACCGCCGACTGGTCCAAGATCGAAGCCCTGCCCGCCACCACGCTGACCGACCTGTTCGTGCAGGACTCGGAGCGTCTCTCGAAGCTGAGCCTCGACGTCGCGGGTATCCATTTCGACTGGTCGAAGACGCATCTGACCACCGACATGGTCGCGGCGTTCGAGCAGATGGCCAAGGCGCAGGATCTGGCCGGCAAGCGCCAAGCGCTGTTCTCGGGCGAGGTCGTCAACGTGACCGAGGGCCGCGCGGTCGAGCACACCGCCGAGCGTGGCGAGGGCAAACCCGAGAGCGTCGCGATCGCGCAGGCGAGTCATTCGCGGATGCGGACGCTGATCGATGCGATCGAGGCGGATGCGCTTGGGCCGGTGCGGCATATCCTGCACGTCGGCATCGGCGGATCGGCGCTCGGGCCGCAGCTGCTGGTCGACTCGCTTGGGCGTGACGACAAGCGCTATGATGTCGGGATCGTCGCCAATGTCGACGGCGTCGCGCTGGAGGACGTGTTCGAACGCTTCGATCCGGCCGCGACGTTGCTGGTGGTCGCGTCGAAGACGTTCACGACGACCGAGACGCTGATGAACGCCGAAGCGGTGCTGCAGTGGATGAACGAGCATAATGTCGAGGATCCGTATGGCCGCGTGATCGCGCTGACCGCGGCGCCCGAAAAGGCGATGGAATGGGGTGTCGACGAGACTCGTATCCTGCCGTTCGCCGAGAGCGTCGGCGGGCGCTACTCGCTGTGGTCGACGATCGGGTTTCCGGCTGCGATCGCGCTCGGCTGGGACCGGTTCGAGGAGCTGCTCGAGGGGGCGGCCGAGATGGATCGCCATTTCCGCCTCGCCGCGCTGCACGAGAATGCGCCGGCGCTCGCGGCGTTTGCCGACCTGTATTACACGCAGATCCGCCATGCGGAGACGCGTGCGACCTTTGCCTATGACGAGCGGTTGCGGTTGTTGCCGAGCTATCTCCAGCAGCTCGAGATGGAGTCGAACGGCAAGTCGGTGACTGCGGACGGCCAGCCGCTGGGGCGGCCTTCGGCGGCGATCACCTGGGGCGGGGTCGGCACCGAGGCGCAGCACGCGGTGTTCCAGCTGCTCCACCAGGGCACGCATCTGGTGCCGGTCGAGTTCGTCGCGTCGATCGAGGCCGGCGACACGCTGCCCGAGGAGCATCACAAGGCGCTGCTGCTCAACGCGTTCGCGCAGGGTGCGGCGCTGATGGCGGGCAAGCAGGTCGAGGATGCCGCGCGGAGCTATTCGGGCGACCGGCCATCGTCGACGCTGCTGCTCGACGATCTGGATGCGCGCACGCTGGGGGCGCTGATCGCGTTCTACGAGCACCGCGTGTTCGTGAACGGCGTGCTGCTGGGGATCAACTCGTTCGATCAGTTCGGGGTGGAGCTGGGCAAGGAGATGGCGAAGGCCGCGGAGAAGGGCGGGCAGACGTTCGATCCTTCGACGGATGATCTGATCAAGCGCGCGTTTGGGTAAGCTGGGCTCGGGGGAACGCGCTTCCCCCAACCTCAACCTGCACCACCCCGGCGAAGGCCGGGGTCCAATTGGGCGAACCGTGGTTTCCCAAACGACCCCCCTCCCAATTGGGCCCCGGCCTTCGCCGGGGTGGTGGCTGAGGGAGCGCGAGCGAACCTGCCGCGTTACATCTTCATGCCCATCCTCTTAGCCGCAGCGCTCGCCGCCTCTCCCACCCTCGCGCAGATGCGCTGGGAGCGGCGAGTGTTGATCGTCGCGGCCCCCTCCCCGCAGGACCCGGCGCTCGCCGAGCAACGCCGCATCCTTGGCAGCTGGACCGCGAAACGCGACGAGCGCGACCTCACCATCGTCGAGGTCGTCGGCGACCAGGTCCGCGGTGCCGGCGACACCGCCCCCGCGCTGCGCCGCAAATTCCGCCTGCCCACAGGCTTCACCGCGATCCTGATCGGCAAGGACGGCGGGGAGAAACTGCGTAGCGCAAAGCCCTTCCCCACTGCCGTGCTGGAGCAGACGATCGACGCGATGCCGATGCGCCGGGCGGGTCGGCGATAGAGCCGGCCGATCACCCGGATCGCCGCGCCGGGCTTGTCCGCGCATCCCCCCTGCCCCAGATGGCACCCAAAGCCGCTGCGCGGCGGCGCGACGTACAAGGATAGCCCGTGACCGATACCCAATTCGACTATGACCTCTTCGTCATCGGCGCCGGCTCGGGCGGTACGCGCGCGTCGCGAGTCGCCGCCGCGCATGGTGCGCGCGTCGCGGTCGCCGAGGAATATCGCGTCGGCGGCACCTGCGTCATCCGCGGCTGCGTGCCCAAGAAGCTGCTGATCTACGGCGCGCATTTCGCGGAGGATCTGAAGGATGCCAAGCGCTTCGGCTGGCAGGTGCCCGACGATTGCGCGTTCAGCTGGCCGACGCTGCGCGACAACGTGATGGAGGAGGTCGACCGGATCAACGGCGCCTACACGACCACGCTCGAGAACAACCATGTCGACATCATCCACCAGCGCGCGATCGTTTCCGGGCCGAACGAAGTCACGCTCGCCGATGGCAGCAAGAAGACCGCGGCGAAGATCCTGATCGCGGTCGGCGCGCACCCGCTGGTGCCCGAGTTTCCCGGTGCCGAGCACGGCATCACCTCGAACGAAGTGTTCCACCTCGACGACGTGCCGAAGCGCGTGCTGATCGCGGGCGCGGGCTATATCGCCAACGAGTTCGCCGGAATCTTCCACCAGTTCGGATCGCATGTGACGTTGGTCAACCGGACCGACGTAATCCTGCGCGGCTATGACGAGTCGATCCGCGACCGGCTGCTCCAGATCTTGATGAGCAAGGGGATCGATTTCCGCTTCAACGCCGCGTTCGAGCGTATCGAGAAGAGCGAGGACGGCTGCCTGACCGTGCACACGCACGGGCACGAGCCGATCGTCGTCGATCTCGTGATGTTCGCGACCGGGCGCCTGCCGAACACCAAGGGGCTCGGACTCGAGAGCGCGGGCGTCGAACTCGACGCGGCGGGCGCGGTCGTGGTCGACGACGACAACAAGTCGAGCTGCGACAGCATCTTCGCGGTCGGCGACGTCACCAACCGCATCCAGCTGACCCCGGTCGCGATCCGCGAGGGGCAGGCGTTCGCCGACACGTTCTTTGGCAACAAGCCGACGCGCGTCGATTACGCCAACGTCCCCGCCGCGGTGTTCAGCCACCCG
>Ga0308170_10002752_pt1 | contig 14889 bp, 21 predicted proteins | sample PhyBR2_2_FD_202136 | JGI IMG/M metagenome (GOLD analysis project Ga0308170, IMG submission 202136) | Phyllosphere microbial communities from UC Gill Tract Community Farm, Albany, California, United States - DLSLSB.R2 | ecosystem: Host-associated > Plants > Phyllosphere > Unclassified | place... | reverse complement strand
TGGACGGCCGCATGGGCAGAAGGTGTTCCACCTCGGTGACGGCCGTTGGTGGGATCGCAGCCGGAGATACTGGCGCAACGGCAAGGGGCGGCGCACACGGCGTCCGAACGAGAACGTCCTGCTAGAAGGACGCTGGACCCCGGTGGTACTCGCCTGCGCGCACCTGAACCATGATCCCAGCGACAGCGCGCTCGATCAACTCGCGGCGTTATGTCAGCGCTGCCACATGATCCATGACGGTCCCGAGCACCGTCGCCGGCGCTGGATAAACGCGCACTACCGACGCGCGCTGGGCGACCTGTTTCACGGACCCTACCCGCTGCTGGGTGCCGACTGGATCGGACCTACCCCGATCAGCATGCTCGATGACAGCCGGTCGCTATATGCAAACTTCTAACCACTGGCGTTGCTGAGCCGCAAGGCAACACCGAAAGCCTGCTCCGACTTGCGATTGCTGCCGATAAGATGTACATACAATATTGTAAACACAGGAGTTGGTGTGTCGTTCGAATGGGATGACCGGAAAGCTGTATTCAACCTCGCCAAGCACGGTGTGTCATTCGAGCTGGCCAAGGAGGTTTGGAACGACCCTCTTCATGTCATTATCCCTGACCGCGTCGAGGGTGCCGAACAACGATGGCATGCACTGGGCTTGGTGGGACCGATTGTCGTGCTGGTCGTCGTCCATAGCTATCCCGACGCCGGTGATGAGGATCGCATACGCATCATCAGCGCCCGCAAGGCGACAAAACAGGAAAGGTACCGCTATGAGCAAGAAGGCGCTTAATCCCGAATTACAAGATCAGCTCAACAAGCTGGCAGCGCTGCCAGACGATCAGATCGATACGAACGACATCCCGGAAGCCTTGCCCGAAGCTTGGCTGCACGCTCGCCAGCCCGGTCTGTACCGGCCGATCAAGAAGCCGGTTACACTTCGCCTCGATGCCGATGTGGTGGCCTGGTTCAAAGAACACGCGCAGGATCGTGGATATCAGACTGAAATCAACCGCGTGCTACGCCGCTATGTGTCTGAGGCACAGGCCTGACACAGGGTTTTGGCACCCGGTAACCCGCAGACAAGCATGACATGAGCGTAAGGGTCAAAACCGTCCGAGACCGTTGAAAAAGGCCTGCGCGAAATCGGCGTGGCGGATGTCTGGTGACGCCGGACACCGGAGGATGCGCCGCGTATCAGGCCGGCGCGGCCTGCCGGGCCAGCAGCTGAAGGTTGTATGCCGCGGCAGCCATGGTGAACTCCTCGGCTGCTCCTGCGAGGCCTCGCAGCTTAAGCGTTCGTAGCCCCAGGTTGCGTTTCAGGTGGCCGAACACGCGCTCGATCCGCTGTCTTCGACGCCGCGCGTGTACATAGGCGTCGGTGCCGGCAAGGGCGCGCACGGTATCGCGAGCATCCTCGCTGACGAGGCGGGTAATGCTGCGTTTCCGGCTGACGGTGCATCGGGACTTCAGTTCGCAGCCAGCACAATCGGCAACATGGCTTCGGTATACGCGAACCTGGCTGGCGCGTTTGGTGCCGCAATAGCCGAGTGGCTTGTCCGCCGGGCAGCGATAGGCATCGGCCTCCCGATCGTAGTGGAAGGCATCGCGGGTGAAGAAGGCGTCGCGCTGGCGGCTGCGGTCGATGACCGGGATGTACGGGGTGATTTTTCGGTCGATTAGCCAGCTGAGCAACGGGCCGCTGCCATACGCTTTGTCAGCCGCGAGGCTCTCGGGTGTGATGCCCAGTGTGGTGCCGGCACGCGACACTAGTGTCCGAGTTGCCGCGACCTCGGATGAAAAGCGCGCCGGCGTCGCCTCCACATCGAGTATGCAGTCGGTATCGAGGTCGAGCAGGGGGTTGATGGCGTATGCGTAGCGCGCCGGTCCGTGCTTGCAGGTGAGCGCCGCCTGCGGGTCGGTCGGCGAGATGCTGGTCGGATTGACGGTCGCAGGTTCGTCGGGGTCCGGCGGCAACGCGGCGTCGAGCGCCGCCAGATATTCGGCGACGGGTCGCGATATGCTTTCCCCGGCACGAAGCTCGTCTGCGGCGTCGGCCCCCTTCAGCTTCTTCTCGCGGCTGGCGTCGGCCATGATGGTACTGCCGTCCACCGCCAAGTCGCGCCCCGCTACCAGCCCGGCCGCGGCGCACCGCGCGACCACCTGCTCGAACAGCAGACGATGCAGGTCGCAGGCGCGGAAACGGCCGTGCCGGTTCTTGGAGAAGGTGGAATGGTCGGGCACCCGGTCGGCCAGATCGAGCCGGCAGAACCAGCGATAAGCGAGGTTGAGATGTACCTCCTCGCAAAGGCGGCGTTCCGAGCGGATGCCGAATAGGTAGCCGATCAACAGCATCCTGAGCATCAGTTCCGGATCGATCGAGGGCCGTCCGCTCGTGCTGTAGCTCGCCGCCAGCGCCTCGCGCACGAAGCCGAAGTCGAGCAGCCCGTCGATGCGTCGGAGCAGGTGACTGGCAGGCACATGATCGTCGAGCCGGAACCCGTAGAACAGCGCGCCTTGCGTCACCTGTCGACCCATCATGCTCGTAAACCCCTGACGCCTTTCCAGGAGTGAATCACGTCTTCGTCACTGTCGCAACCAGCCGTTTTTCAACAGTCTCGTCCGGTTATGACACCTTAATGACGCGTCAATTCAGATTGGCGCCCCCCGTTTGCTTCCCTTTAATTCGATAGTCGAAAGAGCTTCCGCCGACCACTGCCTTCAAAAGGCCGTGGTCGCGAAACGCGTAATAATTTTAAAATGTTGAAATAACAGCCCAAGTTTCAAAACTGACGTCTCGATCGATTGCTGGGCAGCACCGGGGTAGCGGGTAACAGATATTGCCCCGCTTGCCCTAGCCCAGAGTGGCTGTAAAACGAGGTCTAAACGGAGAAGGCACGCATGAAGTTTCATCAATGGGAGCCCGATCTTGTAACCCTTGTGAGCAGAATGGACGCAGGGGAAATAGACTTGCAACCTGACTTTCAAAGGCAGGAGGTCTGGTCCGTACAGAAGCAGCGTAAATTAATCGATTCAATCCTGAGGGAGTGGTCGATGCCGCCAATACATCTGATAGACTCAGGCAGTAGTGTTCTCGAAGTTCTTGATGGGCAGCAGCGTCTTGCTGCTATTCGAGATTTTGTTCACGGTAAGATTACCGTCGACGGGAATATAGCTCCTCGAAATGAATACGTAGCCGCCTTACACGGACTGAAGTACAATAATCTTTCGAGTGATGCTAAGCGCCGAATTGACCGATACACCATACGGGCATTCCGTATTAGTGACTTTTCACCAGAGGAGCCAAGCGAGTTATTCTATCGATTAAACCAGCCTACATTGCTCACAGCGGGAGAGCAGAGAAACTCGCTGTACGGCAACGCGCGCACTCAGTTAAAAAGTCTCGTCGACAGGTTTCAGCGCTTTAACGATCAAGGTACTATAGGATTCTCGAACGCAAGGCTTGCATATGATGACGTTCTTGCAAGGCTTCTTTTTTTCCTCAGTATACAAACAATTGCGAAAAAGGCGACAGAGGGTCAAATCTCTGACATATTTCGTAATGAGCAAGGGTTCTCGACCGAGGTAATCAAAATTGCAAATACGGCAATTGACCAGTTCGGCGTGGCTCGACGAGAAGCAGGGAAAGCGAAGCTCAACAAGGCTAGCCTGCTTTCGTGGTTATTATTCTACTCGAGAGGCAGGGCATCCGCGAACAAGACGGAGTTTCTTGGTTACTTTGAGCAGATAAGCAAAGCTCAGTCGTCTCGACATATTGGGGAAAGTGCGCGAGGGCTTTTTGATGACCGGGCAAGCGGCCGGGTGACTGATGTTTCTTCGGTATTCCTTCGTGACGTAAGTCTGTGGGTTGCGTACGTAGCTTCTTACTCGACAGACGCTTTCAGCGGATATGCATCAACTTGTTGTAAAATATTGGCGGACAACCATGAGTCCATTGATTTCCTCGAAGAAGAAATCGATAGCATTATATCAATTGAGGAGTGGAGTGCACTCAATTGAGAACTGCGGCTGTAAATCTCGCCCTGCAACGTATAAGTGAAAAGGCCGATAAGTGGCCGATCCGCATCGATAAATTTACTTTTAAAGATGTAACGGGTATTGGCTCTGGCGAAGTAGGTTTTCACTCGCCACTGACTATTATAACGGGAAAAAATAGCGCGGGAAAAACCACTTTTCTGCGCTCATTGTGGGTAGCTCTAGACCCAATTGCCGCTTTTAAAAGTCAATTGACTAGAAGGAAAATCAGAACTGGTTCTTTTTACGTCAGCGGATATAATAACGGCAAGAGCTACAACGAAGTTGTAACTCTAGAAGATGATGACCTAGTAAATTTAGATATAAATAACCTAAATATTATACATTTAGATAGCGCTGACGCAATAGCGGATCTTCAGCAGAAGATTTTTCGACTTGGTGAAGTTGTTGATATCATTAATGGTGCTCCCGAGCGAACTCTAGAGACGCCGGATCTAGGCGAGGTCTCATACCTTAACCGCCGGGATTATGGGAAAGTAACGGTCTACGAAGTTGAGATTGAGGGGGGGTTAGTCGCGCCTTTTTTCGAAGTAACTTACGGATCGGTGAAATACGACGCAACGCAAATGGGCGCTGGAGAGTATGCTGCGTTATTTTTGTGGTGGACGCTTTCTAATGCACAAAAGGGTTCAATAATACTAATTGAAGAGCCGGAAACATTCTTATCCGTACTTAATCAGGAAAGCCTACTTAACTTTCTCGTAAAGATAATAGAAAAAAACAAGCATTGCGCTATCATGACTAGCCACAGTGGCAACCTCCTTCAAGCAATGCCCGCTGGCAGTGTCAGGTATTTAAGTCGCAGCGGTGGAAACTGCAGTGTTGTTGACAGCCCAGATCCGACCTATCTTGAAGCAGTGGGCATGGAGTTTAGGAAGGACATTTTCGTCTTCGTCGAGGATGGTGTTGCAAAGACGATAGGGGAGATCATAATCGAACGCTTCGACCCCTTGTTGGCACGAAGGTGCCAGCTGGCCGTGGTTCACGGCGAGGCCGTTATCACAAAGTCGCTTGAGGGATTGGCGGATAACCCGTTCGGTTTGAAATTCTTGGGCTGGTATGATGGCGATCAGGCTGGAAAGCTGCCCGCGAAAATCGCGTCTTTTGCCGCTTTTCTACCGGGCGATAAGGCAATTGAGACCATTCTAAGAACGATGGCTCATGCTGACCCGGACGCGCTTGGGGCTGCGCTGGGCAGCAACAGAGTAGTAGAGGTGTTAGGCAGCCTTGAAGGTGTCGACCATCATGATTGGCTCTGGCGGTTCGCCAAAGCGATAAACCGCGATCCCCAGTCGGTATTGACTGGCATGTTCGGCTTATGGCTGGCCGACTCGGACAATCTTAAGACGGCGGAAGAGCGGTTTCAGGAATTCCGAGCCATTGCTGAACGCAAATAGCGTGCCGTTATAAGGGGGGGCGCTAGGTAGCGTGCTACCCCCGTGATGCCCAGCACTAGGCAAATGCAACCCGCTGTAATCTAAGTTCTTGATATGTTTGGTGCACCCGACTGGATTCGAACCAGTGGCCTCTGCCTTCGGAGAGCCGCGGTCAAAGAAAGTGGGACTTGGCGTCGAGCGACCATGGTTGCTGGGTGTCAAACCGAGCGAGACTGTTGAAAAACTCGGCGAGCAGGCAGTGCGGCCACCTCGCTCGTAATATAATTTTCTGTAGGCAGCCGATTTTGCGGAAGAATTTTGCGAAGGTGGGTGCGAGGCAGGAATAATATTGTTCGAATAAGACCTCTTTCAAGCGCGATCGATTTTTTCAACAGCCTCGAGCGGTTGAGACACCATTTCACCGTTTGATCGGAGCCTTACGGCTGCGAGGGCGTAGCTTGCCCGGTGTTGTGGGGGAGCCTACGGTCGTCTTCCCTGGTCCAGTGGTCGTGGCTTTTGGAGGCGTGGACTGGGGCTTCGGTTTTTTGCTGAGCCTCGATGCGCCACGGGCCGGCGCAGCCGGCTTCGCGGTCAACTCACGTCGGACCGCCTTGATAACCTCACCGATGCCTTGGGCGGCATTGAGATAGGCAGCATCGCTGCTCGACCAGCCCTCAGGCGGTATGCCGTCCTTGGGCAGCAGTTTGAATCCGGCCGCACGGGTCTGCTTCCAACCACACGGCTTCACCACCACCGCGACTACACGCATCAGCTTGCGCGCACGGCGAGCCATGGCGCGCTTGTACTCGATGTCCCAGCAATAATGGCTGTCGAGGTACGCGGGGCTGAACAGCGCGACAAAAATATGGGCACGTCGGAGTTCCCGGGCAATCTCCGTACTCAGCCCAGCTCCCGGTTCGATATTTTCGTCATACCAGACTGTGACACCATCACGTCGCCACGGCGCAAGGTGGGTATTTAGCTTCGCCTGCGCTGCCGCGTCCTGATGCGAGTAGGACATGAAGATGCGAATGTCGGGCTTACCGGTGAGCGCAGCTAAGCGTTTGGGCTTGTCGGCAGCGCTGCGTTGCTTGCCTGATTTGGCCGCCCTTGCGGCTGATGCAGTGCTACGGGGTGTCGACGCCATGGCGAGACTATACCGATCGACGCGACACCGCCTAGACCGAGGGGGAAGGTAGACCTTTTTATTTCTGTACGATTAGGCAGATGCACATAGCTGTCAGCCAGCCCGAAGCGGTACGCTCGGGTTATTTATCTCCGGCCATATCGTCGAGGTTGTCGCCCGTCTTGCCGTTCGGATTGGTGCGCAAATGCGGCTTGGCTCCTGCCCGATTAACCGCATGCGCGTTGTCGATCAGCCCCTTGTTGGCCATACGCATAGCCGTTTCCAAGGAGGTGAAGCCAGCGTTACCGGCAAGCTTGACTGCGGTGATGTTGCCCTTCGCGTCCGCCTTCGCGTCTATAACCTTCTTGCCCATGACACTCCCCGCTTTCTATCACCTTGTAAAAGTAGGAACGAAGCGTTTAAAACACAACCACGGCAACCGTTTGCAAGTAGTGATTACGCTTTGGGAGATATCTCATGCCTACCGAGATATTGGCCTTGTAGTGGACGGTACAGGTCGCGTTAGCCAGTGGGTACGCTGCCTATATCATAGCTTATCGCGGCATACGATCGCATCACTCTGCACAGGACACGTTGTTTTCAGTTCTTGTATTCAGCCTAATTGGATCCACTACTCTATGGTGGCTGCGTACAAACTCACCTATTTTCGCAGGTCTTTCCGCTTTCCTATGCTGCATCGCAACGGCTTCGCTGTGGCGAAGCGTCGGCGCACCATTCCTGAATTGGTGTCTTCGCAAAGGCAAAATTAGTTGGGCAGACGACACACCGTCAGCCTGGGCCAGATTGCAGGAAAACCGCTCGGTGCGTGTCAGTCAGATCGCCGTCTGGTTGAACGACGGAAGCAGGCTGATTTGCGAAGACGTAGCGAAGTTCGACGGCTTGCCCTACGCGCCGTTCATTCTCGGCACCAACGGTGACGTGCTTATGTATGTCAGCCATACCCGCCCCAAAGACGGTGATCCAAAAGAGCAACCGACGACGCTGGTCGAGGGTGCGGGAGCACGGGTTACCTATATACCCGCTTCACAGATCGCCCGAGTGACCATCAAGCATGAGGCAAAAATCAGTCTTCGTCCGCCGGCGGCGGAGACGCCTGCTGCGTCGTCAAAGGCATAATTTCGGGCTGCGTGCTTGCTCCGATCCCTTCCGGATCAAGCGGTGGCTTCACCCCCGCCGGCTGTACTGACTTCTCCAGAATTTCCGCAGCCTCAGGCTGCGCGGAAAACTCGCCCTGCTTCGATTCAGGTGCAGCCCCCGCATTCGACGAGACCGCTTCAGGCTGCGTCGAATCGTTCAAGTCTACTCGCTTGGTATCGTCGGTCATGGCTATGCTCCTCACATGTTACTTAGGCATCCATGCTCCTCCTCACCAACGGTCGAAGATACATTGAGGGAATCTATGTTGCTCGTGTGGCATCGTTTGCGAGACCTGAGCTGCTGCCGGTCCCATGGACACGAAGTTAGGCTACATGCGCGTGCCGCTCGAAGTCCATGGGGCTGAGATAGCCCAGCGTCGAGTGCCGGCGTGTCGGGTTGTAGAAGTGCTCGATATAATCGAACACGTCCGCCTTCGCGTGATTGCGCGTGCGATATGTCTTCCGGCCGATCCGTTCGGTCTTCATTGACGAGAAGAAGCTCTCCATTGCCGCGTTGTCCCAGACGTTGCCCGACCGGCTCATCGAGCAGGTGACGCCATTGTCGGCCATCAACCGCTGGAACTGCTCGCTCGTGTATTGGCTGCCCTGGTCCGAGTGACGCAGCAGGGCGTCGGGCTTTCCGCGTCGCCAGATCGCCATCATCAGCGCATCGGTCACGAGCTGAGCGGTCATGGTGTCGCTCATCGACCACGCGGCGCGAGAACCCGCCTGAACCACTTCTGCTGAACAGCTTCTTCCTGAAGGACCTGCATAACGCGACCCGGCTGTTTAGCGAGAAACGGGCGCCGCAGGCGCTCCAGAGGTTCATGGGAGCGCTCAAGCCCTCGTCGCGCCGCGACGTGCTCCACGATGAAGCGGCGATCGAGCAGGCGGTCGCCCCTGACCTTGGCAACCGATGCCGGGGCAGCCTCGGATGCGGGCGCAATTCCAAAAGCTCTGGCCGGATTGCTGACACGCTCACCATGGCTGGGCTTCGGCACCAAGGCCCATGCCGGGAGCGTCGAAGAGGCACTGGAACCGCTGCTGACGCGCCTTCGGCAGGATCGCGCCGCGCGTCACGCCCCGCTCATCGAGGATGCGTTTTTCGAGCAGGGAAACCAGCAGCGTCAGCCCACAACACCGTGGCTCATTGCCCCTGACCTCTATGTGGTGACCGCGTTCGTGATCGTTGCGAACGGGTTGCGGCGCCTGCTGCGCGACAGCGAAATTTTTGCTGGTGCCATCTCCGATATCGACCGTTGGACCCGTGAACGCATCAGCACAATCCACACCGTGCAGGGACGCGAAGCTGAAGCGGTGATCTTCGTCCTAGGGGCTCCGAACGGCGACCAGACCGGTGCCCGGGGATGGGCAGGCAAGGAGCCAAATCTTCTCAACGTGGCGGTCACGCGTGCGAAGGAAAGCGTCTACGTCATCGGCAACCGCTCGCTGTGGCGCTCGGCCGGTGTGTTCAGTGATCTGAACGCGGTACTCAGCTAAAGCGGCGGAAGTCCCTGCGGTCTGCGACCGGCCGCCCTCACTCGCTTCTGCCTACCGCGCGCACCAGCGCGGGATCGCTAAGGGCTTGCCCTTGGCTCCCCTCGCAGTGGCGACGGAGATGCGCCGCAGGCCGCGCTATTGCATGAGTACTCATGCAATGTGTAAGTGCGCCATTTGCATGGAGATCAGATGTGGCGATGACCGAATGGCAGGGCAAAATCACGACCGGCTCCGATGAGAAAAAGAAACAGCTTCGCTTGGCATCATCACGTTATGCGGCAAAAAAAACAGCGGAAGGTTTGGTCCGGATCGCGGTCTGGGTGCCCGATCTCTACGCTGATGATCTGCGCGATTATGCCGCAACGCTGGTCCAAAAAGAGAAGAATTACATCTTCAAACTAGGTTGAGTTTGCGGCTTGGAACACGCCTGGAATGCACGGATTATTCTCATCTCAGCACGGTTGCTTTATACGTTCCCTCGATCGATCTGGAGCCGCACGACGCCAACGAAATCGCCACAATCGACATCAGCATGGCAACGATCAAACGGATCCGGATCGTCATCGAAAGCTCCCTTTTTCACGACGATATCCCTATGCTGATCGATTTCTATCAGCTGAGGGAAACGTCAGGCAGGGGCAAGATTATTCAGCACGACTCAGAGCTGCGCGCCCTACGTGACATCAACAGAAAAACGGAGGTCCATTCGTCAGTCCGACGGGGATACTCCGGACCGACGGAATCAAGAATCTGGCTGGAAGTAGCAGCACCATTGAAGCGCTTCAAAAAGGCTTCTGGACGAGCGTGATTAGGGTATTCGATTGTCCGGGGAGGTCGCCTAAACGCTTCGCAGCCCCCATCATTCAAGCCCCTGGAACCGTTATCGATCTGCTGCGAAGCGCTGAAGATTGAAGTAATCCAGCATGCAATCGGATGGTGATTACACACCCAGCAAAAACAGCATCGCGCCGGTTGTTGCCGTCAAACAGAACCACGAAAACAGTCCGACTGGGGATACTGGGTTATCGCAAATTCCCGCCGAACCGACCATCATGTGATCGCCTGTCACGTTCGTTTCTACCGACCGGAACAGTCCTCCGCATCAATCTTCCTGCCTGGCTTCCCAGGCTTCGGTTATGTCCAGTAACTGCTTAAACGCCGCGCCTTTTTCCAATCGGTGTCGATAGGCGTACTCGTCAAAGCGTTCTCTATCTTCCTCACGGATACGAAGGCTGTAGTGATTGGGATATAGTAACGTCCGCCGCTCCCGCTTTTTCGCCTTCTTCGGCTCCACGACGGCTGTAGAAACCTCGAGTGCTTCTGGTTCTGGTTCCGGTTCTGGTTCGTTTTCGGGTGGGGAAGTGGTCATCATAGTGACAGGTTCGCGCGCTTTAATCAGGTCCCGCAAAGCTTCAGTGAGACGCTCTAATGGATCGTCTTTAGACGATCCATCGTGTGTGTTCGCGTCGCCGTTTTTCGCGGCTAAATTCTGGTTGGTGGTCATCGCTGCGGCTCCATCATATTGATGTCGGCAGGGAGATTTCTAGCGGCCGAAACCTGGCGAACCAGTTCGGTATGAGGGTAGGACGTATCAGTGGATCGGGACATTTCGCCTCCTGTTGATCAAGAGGCGAGCCCGGCCAGAAGCCGGGCGTTGGAAACCCTGCGCTAGGACAAGGCGCTGCCACCTTTGGGCAAGCCTTGGACATGCGTGACAGCCGCCCGGCCGAGAAGCTCGACCGGACCTAGCGATTGTCGGGGTTTCCATGCCCCACGGACGGGATTGACCGTGCCGCGGACTCTCGATTGCACTAGCTGCCGCTGCGCGCAAGACATGCTTGCGGGTGCAGCCTGTCAAGGATGCCGGGCAGGAGATTGCCCCTGCTGTCTATCAGAGCTTGTGCGATGATCTGCCCCCTTAGGCGCCGCGTGTCGAAGCGCATGCGCTCATCGCAGTGTGATCCTCCATATCATCGCTACAGAACCGCTGGAGCGCTGATTGCTGCATACCCATGTTGGAGTACCTTACTCTGGCCCCAGCGGGCCTCTTAGAGCTTCTGGAAGCCATGCAGGGCATTCGCAAGCATGTCACCGACACCGCCGGGGCGGTCGATCACGTTTTGACCTATGCCATCTACTCGGCTTCCGCCTCGCATCGCGCATCTGTGACCTCAACGAGCGCCGGCTGTATGGCTTGTCACTCCTCGACCCGTGGCCGACACTACGCCCGTTCGTAGCCGCTCCGGTCACCGTTAGCGCGATCGAGGCGGATTGTGTTGAAACGCTGCGGCTCGCCGCCTCGATCCGGGCGGTCACCGTCAGTGCCTCGGTTATGTTGCGCAAGCTGGCGGGTTTTTCGCGTCAAAACTCGGTTGCCCGCGCATTGCTCGAGATCGGGCGGATCGAGCGCACCCTGTCATGCTCGACTGGTTTGACGATCCCGAACAGCGGCGTCGCACCGGTACCATCCTCAACAAGGGTGAAGCCCAGAATGTGCTCGCCCGCGCTATCTTCTTAAACCGCCTCGGTGAATTGCGCGACCGCACATTCGAGAACCAGCGCCATCGTGACTCCGGGCTGATCCTTCTTATCGCGGCCGTCACCCTCTGGAACACGGTCTATCTCGACCTCGCTGTCCGGCATCTGTGCGCCAGCGGTGCCGAGATGCCGAGATGCCGGACGAACTGCTCGCCCGTGTCGCGCCGTTGCGATGGGAGCACATCAGCCTCACCGGCGATTATCTGTGAAGCGAGACGGACAAACCTCGTGAACAGTTCAGCCCTTTCCGCCTTCATCAGAACGGTCGGGATGTTTAGCCTACGTTTTCGAACATCCTCTCACCGGTTTCCTTGCCCTTATACATAACACGATTCCTACTATGACGGTACGGAAGCCTGGGTGACGGCCACTCCCACTACCCTGCCCTTTTACGGAACGATGCAGGTACACATCGTCAGATCCGTCTGTGTTTCTCGAAAGCATGGGGCTCTTAGGCCGTCTTGTGACGGCGTTAGCCGGCATAGAGGAAAAGCGCATCGATCCTGACGATCAATTCCACAGCCCTTTCTTATCTCACTCCAGGCTGCTCATTTGCGTTAGAGATTCTGTTAAATATGAACTGTTAAGAAGGTTAAGCTTCGCAAAAGTGGAATTTGTGGCCTGTTTTGAATTTCTTACGGGAGAGCCCGGTGGGTGATACCCCGTCATTCGGTGGGTGATCCCCCGATAGTGTGGTGGGTGATCCCCCGAAGCGATAGTGTGTGAAACCCCGAGCCTGTTAATCTGAAAAATGGCTTTTCAACTTGGTTGTCCACAGGTTGGGCAGTCCAGCGAACTTAGACGTTGTCTGTTAAGGTCCGAGGACTGACGTTCTTGGTGGGTGATACCCCGACAATTTTACCCGCAGTGGGTGATACCCCGATAGTCACCGCCGGCCTGCAAGATGGTCCATCTTGGCGTCTACTTGCTCGGTGCGCCGGCGATCAGCATCGAATCGAGCGCGTCGATCTTCCTCCGCCCGCGTCCGCTCAGCGAGGGCCATCGCTTCAGCCTCGCCACGACGCCTGAACATGACGGCAGCGCTTTTATCCGCCGTCTTTGCCGGTTCCATCATGTAATCGGGGAGCTGGTTGGCCTCGATCACCCGTCGAAGCATCCGATTGAACTCCTTGGGCTGGGCATCGCTACCGGTTTTGTCGCGCAGCACCTCTACCCGACATAACCACCCACCCTGTTGCGATCCGACATGCTTGCGCGCAATGCGATACAGCGCCCGCTCCAGCCCCCCGGACAAGAGAAAATAGTCGGGGTGCATAGTCAGCAACGATTTCTCGTTGACGATACCCTCATAAACCCAGTCCGACAGGGTCAACGTCATACCCCGTGGTTGCTCGGTCTCAGCGTCCGTGTCGAACGTCCAGCTATCGAGCCAGTTGAAGCCGGCCTTCTGCCGGCGTGTCGTTGCGCGGATCGAGGTGGTAATGGAAGTGGTCTGGAGCCGGAGCAGTGCGGCTTGCAGTTCCTGATAGTCCCTGCCGCCTGTGCCGCGCTTGATCGCCCGTAAAAGGTCATAGGGTGTTGTCGTCAACGTGCGCGGCAGATCATTTAAACCCTGCTGCTTCATACGGTTTAGCGTGGATGCAGCCCATATCAGAATATCGGCGTCCCATATGGTCGCCATGCCATAATCGGGGATCGCCTGCACACGCACCCAGGCCTCGCCGTCAGGGCTGCGATATTCGATGGGCTTGAGACGCTTGCGCTTCTGGAGCGAAAAGAACGGTCTCTCCATCAGCTCTCGCTGGTCGCGAAGCGACAGATCGCCCAGCGCCGGGATGAATAGGTCGAACTCGGGATTGGGATCGCGCCGCTTGCTCATGGCGCGAACCTGGTATGGCCCCGCTTGACCAAATACTGACGAAGCAAGCGCTCGGTAACGACAGTGAGCGGTTCCCCGCCCTCCTCGACGCTGAGCTGACGCAACGCGCGGTGCATGTCCTCGGGGATGTGGATCAGCACAGGCTTCTTGCCGGCATGGCTGCTGCGCCGCGCCGGTGCGGACGGCGCCGACGGGTTGGCCGGGCGTCGTGGCGTAGCCGCCTTCGGCGGTTCGGGAATCACGTCAGCGACGGAGGTAGCTGTGGGTGTTGAATCCGCAGGTTCGTCATCGAAGATGCCCGCAAGAGCGGAGGGCTTACGGGCCATTATGCCGCCTCGCTTACTGGCTTAGTCGCATACCCGCTTAATCGCTTAGCTTCAGCATAGGCGGCGCGTAGCTCGACCGCCGCTTTGCTCTCAGGATTCGTCTCGGCAGCGGTGCGGCCCTGCGGTGTAGCCTTGTAAAAATCCTTGCGGAAATGAAGCCGGCTGTCGAACACCGTCACGCTCTTGGCAACGAAGCCGGCCTGGGCCTCCTGCCCCTCTCCACCCTGATGTGGGACTTGAGTGAGGATGACTGCGAACGGCGTACCGGCCTGCTGCACCTGCTTGACGGTCTGCAACACCGAATGAACATCCAGCCCGCGTGGTGCGACTGGAATAATAACGAAATCTGCCTGCTCCGCTGCAAGCATGGCGATATCCTTGGAGTTTGCAGGCGTGTCGATGATGATAAGGTCGATCTTGCCGCTGGCTCGCCCGCGCGAGACGTGAAGCGGCAGGCCAGCGACGCTGCTGTCCTTCACTGTCACGTCTTCCTCGCCCCGGCGCTCCGACCAGTAAAGCGCCGAGCCCTGCCGATCGTCGGCATCGAGAATTACAACGGATGCGCCTTCGCGCGCTGCCTCAACGGCAAATCCCGTGGAGAGGGTGGTCTTGGATTGACCGCCCTTTTGCGCGATCACGGCCCATACTTGCACAGCTGCTGCTCCTAATAAGCGGTTAAGCGACTTATATCGCTTAGTCGCTTAGTAGTAAAGACGGTAAGTAGCTTAGCCATCCTATTCCTCGCGTTTCGACCACTGCCGAGTGGATCGCGACACATCGACCTATGACCAATTGGGCAAAAGCGGCGGGCCAGCCGCCTGAGCCATTTCCGCGCGGTCCACAGGGTCTAGCCGCAAGCCGCGCACTCGCATTTGGGTAGCCGTGCCGCCTGCTTTTTCGGCAGCGTCGCCGCCCCGCCATTGATTGGGCCATGGGGAGGGCGCCAGTTGCAGCCGGGATCGGTGGGACTACAGGG